>Ga0070731_10005283_pt1 | contig 10729 bp, 10 predicted proteins | sample Coa_R1_2_FD_66448 | JGI IMG/M metagenome (GOLD analysis project Ga0070731, IMG submission 66448) | Surface soil microbial communities from Centralia Pennsylvania, which are recovering from an underground coalmine fire - Coalmine... | ecosystem: Environmental > Terrestrial > Soil > Unclassified ... | reverse complement strand
CCGGCGGGCGTGGGGGCGGCGGCCGCGGCGGGAGGGGCGGTGCGGCGAACGCGCCCGTGGACTCGGTGGCGCTCCTGCACCTGCAGATCGACGCCCTCGCCCCGCAGGCGGCAATCCGCCTCACGCGAGCGGCGGCCGCCCAGATCTTCGGCCGCACGTCCATCGACGGCCTCACCCCGGGCACGACGGGCGGCATCGTCAGCGCGTCGCTCGACTTCTTCGAGACACCCACCGAGTGGGGACGGAATGTCGTCGCGATCATTCCCGGCAGCGACCCGGCGCTGAGGAACGAGTACGTCGCCATCGGCGCGCACAACGACCACATCGGCATGAACACGCCCGTCGACCACGACTCGCTCAAGGCGTTCAACGATGCGCGCAACCGGATGCTGCTCGCCAACAACATGATCCAGCTCACCCCGGAGCAGCTCGCCACGATTCACGTGAACATGGACAGCATCCGAAAGCTGGTTCCGCGCCCGCGGCTCGACTCGATCAACAATGGCGCGGACGATGACGGGTCGGGCTCCATGGGCGTGCTCGAGATAGCGGAAGCGATCGCGTCGATGAAGGTGAAGCCGAAGCGCTCCGTACTCTTCGTCTGGCACACGGGCGAGGAGGCCGGCCTCGTGGGCTCGAACTTCTTCACGCACAACCCGACCGTGCCGCTCGATTCGGTCGTCGCGCAGATCAACATCGACATGATCGGCCGGGGTCGTGCCGAGGACGTCCCCGGTGGTGGCCCCGACTACCTCGGCGTGGTCGGCTCCTTCTTCGACTCGGCGGACCTCGGCGAAACGGTGGCGAAGGTGAACACGCGGCTGTCGAAGCCGCTGCAGCTCGACTACAAGTACGATTCGACGATCGCGTGGTCCGGGTACAACAACATCTACGGCCGCAGCGATCACTACAACTACGCACTGCAGGGAGTGCCGATCGCCTTCTTTTTCACCGGCCTTCACGGGGATTACCACCAGCGCACGGACGAGGCGGAATACATCGACTACCCGCACTACGCCAGGATCACGAACTACATCGACGACATCGTGGTCGAGGTCGCGAACGGCCCACGGCCGCGCATGAATGGAACGAAGCCTGCGAAGGCGCCGAAGCAGGTGGTGCCGTAGGGCGGCTGCCGCGTCCGGCGCCGGGGCGGCGATCAGCCAGGGCTATCGCCGCCGGCGCCCGCCGCCGCCGGATGCGCGCCGCTCGGCGTTCACCTTCGCCCGCTCGCGCTCGGTCCTCTTCCGCGCCTTGATCTCCGCGATCCGCTGCGCGATCGGAACCTCGAGCGCGGCGACGCGGGCCGTGTAGTCGAAATCCGGCACCATCACGCGCGGCAGCCGCTTGCCGACGACCCGTTCGATCGCCCGAAGCTCGCCCTCCTCTTCCGGCGACACGAAGGTGAACGCATCGCCGGTCATCTCGGCGCGTCCGGTGCGCCCCACGCGATGGACGTAGTCGTCCGGGACCACCGGCACGTCGAAGTTGACGACGTGGCCCAGCGCCTCGACATCGATGCCGCGCGCGGCGATGTCCGTGGCCACGAGCACCCGGAGCTTTCCGCTCTTGAACGCCGCGAGCGCCGCGGTGCGCTGCGCCTGGGAGCGGTTCCCGTGAATGCGCTGCGCGTCGATGCCGTTCCTGACGAGATGCTCGGTGAGCCGGTTGGCGCGGTGCTTGGTGCGCGTGAACACCAGCGCCTCGCGCATCTCACCCTTCTTGAGGAGTGCGACGAGCAACATCGACTTGAGCGCCTGCGGCACGGGATAGACGGCCTGCGTGATGCCCGCCGCCGGCTTCGATTCACGCTCGATGTTGATCGACACGGGATTGTGCAGCATCTCCCGTGAAAGCTGCGCGATCGGCGCCGGCATCGTCGCGCTGAAGAACAGCGTCTGCCGCCGGGGCGGCAGCGCCTTCAGGATCTTCCGGATCTCCGGCAGGAAGCCCATGTCGAGCATGCGATCGGCTTCGTCGAGGACAAGGTACTCCACCCGGTCGAGCCTGGCATAGGGGAACTTCATGTGATCCTGAAGGCGACCCGGCGTCGCGACGATGACGTCCATGCCGCTCCGGAGCGCGTGCTCCTGCGGACCCATCCCCACGCCTCCGATCACGACCGCGCCGGTCACCGGCGTGTGCTCGGCAATCGCATCGAGCTGCTCGAGGATCTGGGCCGCCAGCTCGCGCGTGGGCGTGAGGACGAGGGCGCGCGTGGATCCGCGCGGCTTGGCGATGAGGTGATGCAGGATCGGCAGCAGAAATGCCGCGGTCTTGCCGCTGCCGGTGACCGCGGAGGCGAGGACGTCCCTGCCCTGCATGGCCGCCGGGATGGAATCGCCCTGGATAGGCGTGGGATGGACGAACCCCAGGTCCCGCAGTCCCTTGAGAAGATTCTGGTCGAGACCGAACGACGCGAAAGTATTCATGGGCGGAACCTAGCGGGTCGCGGACCATCCGGCGCCGGGCGCGGTCCCATCCCGCACAACCGCTGCTGACCCGCGGCGAACGCGCCTTACCCCGCGAGATTCGCGCCTCGCTGCACCGGCGTGGCGCCGGGCTGCGGATCGCACAATCTTGCCGGTGGAAGCACTGCGGTGCCGGGTAATTGATGGCCGAGACTCGTAGTGGATCTCGGCCACGGCAGTCTGGAGGCAAGACAGATCGCGCAACGGCTGTCGAGCCCCAGGCTTGCCGACCTTCCCGTCCGCCTGCGCAAGAGCGCTTCAGAACTCCGGACGCAGGAGGTTGTCGCGGTACACACGGCTGACGCGCAACTGCTGGCCCCCGACAAGGAGGGCGACGTAGTCGCCGTTGAACCACGGCTGCACCTCCCGGATGCGATCGAGGCTGAAGTCCGCCATGGACTGGGTGGCCGTGAGCCGAATGGTCACGCGCTTGAACCCGATGGCGCGCGCCATGATCGCCACGTCGCCGGCCGGGACGCGCAGCCGGTACTCGCCCTGCGGGTTCGAGCGCACGCCCAGCTGCTGGCCAGGAATTCCGACCGTCGCGTCCGCAACCGGCGCCCCGGTACCGGCCTCGGTGATTTTTCCCGTTACCTCACGTGCCTGTGCGCGCGCGAGTCCAGGCGCGACGACAAGCAGGACGGCCACGAGTGGCCTGAGGAATCGTTGCACACTGCCTCCGTCTTGCTGAAGTTGGGTGTCAGAAACGTGACTACACCCGAACTACTAGGGACGGGACGGAGGTCGTCACCGGCTCGGCAGCCACCGGACATCACGGTGCGGCAGGACGCAATACGCTGCGGCGAAATGCGCGCGAGCAGGAAAGTCAGACGATGATCTTGAAGAGGGTGCCGATGCCGTACGTGACGGCCATCGCGAACGCCCCCCAGAAGGTCACGCGCAAGGCGGCGACCAGCGGCCGCGCGCCGCCCGCCCGGGCAGCCAGCGATCCGAGTGTGGCAAGGGACACGAGGGTCGTGAGGACGACGTACGTGGCGATCCTGCCGGTCGGTGCCGCCAATATCATTGACAGGGGGAGCGCCGCGCCCACGGCGAAGCTGGCGGCGGAGGCGAGCGCGGCCTGCACGGGCCGGGCGCGATGGATCTCGGAAAAACCGAGCTCGTCGCGCGCATGGGCGCCAAGGGCATCGTGCGCCATGAGCTGCTCGGCGACCCGTCGCGCCAGCGCGGGATCGAGGCCGCGCTTGACGTAGATCCCCGCCAGCTCGGCGCGCTCGTACTCCTCGTTCGTCGCCAGTTCCCTTTTCTCGAGCGCCAGGTCGGCCTGTTCGGTGTCTGACTGCGAACTTACCGAGACATACTCCCCGGCCGCCATCGAGAGGGCACCGGCGACCAGGCCCGCTATTCCCGCGATGAGCACCGCACGCGTGGCAGCGCCTGCCGCGGCAACCCCGAGGATGAGGCTGGACGTCGAAAGGATGCCGTCATTGGCACCCATGACGGCGGCGCGGAGCCAGCCGATCCGGCTGGAGAGATGGACTTCGCTGGCTCGCATGGAGGGGGTCGACGTGAGTGCCGGCCTGCGGGTCCAGAAACATACGCGCCAGCCGAACCCGAGGGGACGCCCTGCTCCCGGTCGCGGATGGTGGATGTACGTAGAACGCGTTAACGGGTCGTCGGCCCTTGTTTCCTGTTCGTCGGCGCTGACTTCGCGTGCGTAGCGACGGTTTTGTGTTCGTCGGCGCTCATTCGGTGTTCGTCGGCGCTCACTTCGTGTTCGTCGGCACTGATTTCACGTGCGTAGCGGCGATTTCGCGTGCGTCGGCGCAGGTTCCGTGTTCGTCGGCGCTCACTTCTCCTGCGTAGCGCCCGTTTCGCGTTCGTCGGCGCACGTTTCGTCTTCGTCGGCGCTCACTTCGCGCGCGTAGCGCCTGTTTCGCGCTCGTCGGCGCACGTTTCGTGTTCGTCGGCGTTCACTTTGCGTGCGTAGCGGCCATTTCGCGTGCGTCGGCGCCCGTTCAGCGTTCGTCGGGATGGATTCGCGTGTCTCGAGGACGATTCTCATGCGTATCGGACGGTTCAGGCGCGTCGATGCCGTTGAGCGCGCGCGAGGGCGAGGATGCGCGCGCGTAGGGGCGTGTCGCCGCCGTGCGAGCAGTGATCTTCGCGCCGGGCGTGTTCTGGTATACTTCTGTCGAGTCCATGAGAAGCCCATCAGTCCGCCTGAGCCTCGCGATCCTGCTCGTGTGCGCGTGTAGCGCCATCTCACGAGCCGGCGCCCAACAGACCGCGACCGAGCTCATCGCCGCGGGCGATCGCGAGTACGACGCGCTCCACCCCCAGGCCGCGCGCGAGAGCTACCTGCACGCGTTGCAGGCCGAGCCTGCCAACTACGCGGCGCTCTGGAAGGCGTCGCGGTCGGAGGTCGACCTCGCCGAGTCCATGCCGACGGGTGCGGCGCAGGACTCGCTCCTCACGGATGCACGCACGCATGCCGGGGCGGCGGTCGCCGCCAACCCGCACGACCCCGAGGGACACTTCTCCCTCGCGCGCGCCGTGGGCCGCAAGGCGCTCACCGTCGGTGTCATGGACCGCATCCGGTTCGCGAAGATCGTGCGCGCGGAGGGCCTCGAGGCCCTGAAGTACGACTCCGCGCACGCAGGTGCCCTCCACGTACTGGGCGCGTGGAATGCGGAGATCATGCGGGTGAACGGGCTCGCGCGTGTGTTCGCGAAATCATTTCTCGGAGCGGGTGTGTTCGGCCTGGCGAGCTGGGACGAGGCGCAGCGGCTCATGGAGCGCGCCGTACAAGTGGACCCCGATCGCATCGTCCATCACCTCGACCTCGGCGCGATCTACGCCGACCGGGGCAACCGCGAGAAGGCGCGCGAGCAGTTCGAGTGGATCGCGACCGCTCCGGTGCGCGAATACAACGATCCCCTCTACAAGCGGCAGGCCGCCGAGCGGCTGAAGAAGCTGTAGCGGTCCGGGTGCTGCGGGATGGCTCCGCGCGGACCCGTAACCTTCGTGAACCGCTCAGCGCAGGCGCCAGGCTATTCCGATGCGCACGGTCGTCGCGTCCTGCGGCACGGAGTAGACCTGTGCGCTCAAGTCGACCGCCTGCGTCATGGCGTATGCGAGACCGCCGAAGGCGCTCAAGCGCGTGAGGTCCACGCGGATCTTCGTGTTGTCCACGATTCCATTTTCGCTCGTGAACCCGACCTGGAAGCGCGGCATGAGCGATGCAAACCCCAGGCCACCGTACCAGCGCAGCGCCGACGACGTGGAAGCAAGGCCCGCCTCACCTCCCATCACATTGGGACGGTACGTGTCCTTCGACGGGGTGCTGCTCCAGCAGACACCGAACGGGTCCGTCTGCTGTATGGCGTTCTTCGGGCACGTGATAGGACCCTGCACCTGACCGAATGTGGCGTGCGCACGGAGCGTGAAGTCGAGATGACGGCCCTCGCCGCCCACCGGCGTTGCCCAGGCGAGTGCGACGCTTCCGAGGTTCGGCGTCGCTTCGGCAACGGTTACAGGAGGCAGGTACATCGCCTCGAACGACAGGCCGGCGCCCAGTCCGATGATGACCCGGGGGCGTGGGAAGACCTGCGACAGGCCGGGGTGCTCGGACTTTTGCGAGTAGCAGACGTCCGTGCGCGTGATCGAGGACGGCGGAGTAGGCACCCAGGTCAGGTCCCCGGCGAGGATCACCGAGCCGGCATTCATGCGCTGCACCGGACCCTGCGACGCGAACGCCAGCGGTCCCGCGAACCACGCGAGCATCCTGGCGACGTTGCTGCCGGGAGGGGCCGTACATTCGAACTGGCCGTGCGCGAGTCGCGGGGCGACAGATACGACGAACAGCGCGGCGAGAAGTGTGCGGCGCATGCGGGATCCCCCTTCAGCAGGATGTGGCACCACGAGCCGGGGGGCAACGGGCGCTTTCGTGGTGAAGGCGCGACGCATGGGAACCTAGCGTCGCGGGGAGCCGGGGAGAAGCGTTCGACCTCTGGCGAGGCGGAGAGCGAGCGAGCCGGCTGCAGGAACGCCGCTGCCTGCGGTGAGGCGTCCAACTGTCGATGCGTAGCGAATGCCGCTCCCGGCAGGCCCATTCGGGGCGCACCATGGGACGCTCGCATCGTCTTTGAGCGTTTGCGCGCAACGTCGAATGCCGCTTGCCGGCGAGTGGAGGCCTTGAGCACATGATCAGAGTCCTCGCGCCGGCCGTCATATGATGCGAGCGTCAAGTCAACGCGCATGCGCACCCGATCACGATCCTCGCGCCACCGGTCACGACATCTGCGCCGCCGATCACGGCACCCGCGCCGGCAATCACTGCGCTCGCGACTGCGACCACGGCGCTCGCGACTGCGACCACGACACCCGAGCCGCCGACCACGACACCCACGCCGCTGATCGCGGCACCCTCGCCGGCGATCACGGCTCGCGCGCCAACGATCACGGTACTGACGACTTCAATTACGGCGCTCGCGACTCCGATCAGGACACGCGCGCTTCCGATCACGACACCCGCGCTCGTGTTCCTGGGACGCGGCCCGGCGGCCGTGCTCCGCGAACGCGGTTTCAGACGCCGGAACGGGCGGCACGAGCGCCGGGATCGCGGTTTCTTCGCCGGGATCGAAGGTCGATGCACCCCGAAGTGAGTCGCTGCCGGCGTGGCGGAGGTTTTTGCGCCGTGATCGCACGTCTCAGCCCCTGGACGCGAGACGCAGGCGCCGGGTCGGAAGTTCCTGTGCCGTTATCGCCGGCGCAGCGACGATTCAGGGCGAGCCGCGCCCCCAGTTCTGCCAGACAAGCAGGATGGCAACGGTCAGCAGGAATACGGCAAAGCCGCGCTTGAGCGTGGTTTGCCGCACGTGTCTCGCGGCCACGGTTCCCACGATGATCCCCGTCACCGCGACGGCGCCGAACGTGAGGACGAAGGCCCAGGGAATCGTGGCGATGTTGCGGAGCCCTGCGAAACCAGCGGCGGTGTTCATCGCGATCACCGTGAGCGACGTCCCAATGGCCTGCCGCATGGGTACGGCGGCGAGCAGGACGAGTGCCGGCACGATGAGAAAGCCGCCACCGGCACCGACGAGCCCGGTGAGCACGCCGACGGCGAGCCCTGCGAGCGGAAGCGCGAACCGGGACCGGTCACCGGCCACGGTCGCGGGAGCCGGCGGTGCCGGGCGCAGCGAGTCCCGCAGCATCAGCAGCGCCGCGGAAAGGATCGCGACCCCGAGTATGAGGAGCTGCGCGCGGCCTTGCAGCCGGATGGAGTACCGCGCCGCGACATACGCCGCCGCCATCGTGAACACGCCGAACAGGAGCGCGGTGCGAACGCGGACATTGTCCGCCCTCCAGTGCCCGATGGCGCCGACCAGGCTCGTCACACCGACGACCGGCAGGCTCATCGCGATGGCGAGCTTGGGGTCGTAGCCGAGCACGTACACGAACACGGGAACGGTGAGGATGGACCCGCCGCCGCCGAGCATCCCCAGCGTGAGGCCGATGGCCAGCGCGAACGCGTACCCAAGCGCCTGCACGCTAGGCGCCGGCCGGGGTCAAGGGAAGGTCGGCCGATGCGAGGTCGTCCGTCACTTCGGCGCCGCGCTGAACTTCGCCACATGGCCGCGGGGGCCGGCGACCCAGCCCGTGCCCCGGTTCGCGAACCCGACACCGTATGCCGTCAGCGTGTCGCCCGCCTGCCACGTCGCGCCGAAGTCGCGCGTGAGCGCCGTGCCATGCGCGCCGGTGGCGACGAACTCGGGTGGCCTGCTGCCCGTCACGAGCGCGAGACCCTGCGTGACGCCGTCCGGACGGCTGGTGCCCGCTGGGCTCCAGGTGACACCGCCGTCGCGCGTTCGGATGGCGAAGTCCGTCGGGCCCCGGGCGATGTTGTAGTCGCCGCCGACGGCGAGGCCGTTCATCGCGTCGGCGAACGCGATGCCGAACAGGCCGGCCGACGCGCCGCCGGGCATTCCCGTGGAGGACACGCTCCACGTGCGCCCGCGGTCGGTGGACCGGAAGACGCGCGCCTCCGCGCCTCCGCCGGTGGCAATCCAGGCGTTCGAGGAGCCCTGGACCGTGAGCTGGGTGTTGCTCGCGGCGAACGCCGCCTCGCCCCGGATCACGGGCGGGATGTTCCCGGGCGGCACTCTCGTCCAGTGCGCCCCGCCGTCGTAGGTGGTGAGGATGACGAGGCGCCCGTTCACGGGATCGCTGAAGGTGAAGCCGTGACGTGCATCCCAGAACGCGACGCCATCGAGGAAGATCCCCTTCGTGGAATCCGTCCACGTGAGCGTCCAGCTCGCTCCACCATTTTCCGTGCGATAGATGCGGGCACCGCCCTGTTCGGCGGCACCCGCGCTTGTGATGACCGCCGAGCCGGCGTCGAACGCCTTGATGCCGCGGAAGTCGAGGCGCTCGGCGCCGGCAACGGAGATCACGCTCCATGTGGCGCCCCCGTCGACGGTGCGAAACACCTTCCCCGCCGTGCAGCCGGCCCAGGCGACCTCTTCACTGGCTGCGCTCAGGCTTCGACAGGACGAGGTGGAGGCAACGGGCTGCGCTCTCCATCCTGCGGCGGCGCCCGCGAGTGTCGGGGCGGGATGACCGCCCGCGCAGGCGATGAGCGCGACGCCGGCCAGCAGCGGTATTGCATGCCTGGGAATCGTCACGAGTCGCGCGGGGAAGGAGGATACGAGCCGGGGCGGCCTGGCAGGAAGCTAGACCGTGTATCCCCCGTCGGCCACGTAGACACCGCCGGTGCAGAAGGCCCCGGCCGGACTGCAGAGAAACAGGGCGAGCCCACTGATGTCCTCGGGCTCGCCAAGCCGCCCGATCGCCTGGTTGCGCATCATGTGGTCGCGGACGACCTCATCCCGCCAGAGCGCCGCGCTGAAGTCCGTGCGGATGAGCCCGGGGCAGATGGCGTTGGCGCGCACGTTGTCGGAGCCCCAGCTGCGGGCGAGCGCCTGCGTGAGGCTGATGAGCGCGGCCTTGCTCACGCTGTAAATGCCGAGGCTCGGCTCGGGCGTGAGGGCACCGATGCTCGAGATGTTGAGGATGACACCGCCGCCGCGAGCCCTGAAGTGCGGGAGGGCGAGCTTTGCGAGTTCAAAGGGCGCGCGGACATTGACGGCGATGATCTTGTCGAACGCGTCGGCGTCCGTCGCCTCCAGCGGTCCGTACACGGGGTTCACCGCCGCGTTGTTCACGAGGATGTCGAGGCCGCCGAACATCGAGACGGCGTGGTCGATGATGCGCGCGTGGTCCGCCGGCCTCGAGACGTTCGCGGCGAGGCCGGAAGCCTCGGTCCCCGCGGCCTTCAGTTCCGCGACTGTCGCGTCGACGGCCTCCTGCTTTCGGCTCGCCACCACGAGACGGGCGCCGGCGCGCGCGAACTCGAGCGCAACCGCCCGGCCGATGCCGCGCGTGCCGCCGGTGACGAGCGCGACCTTCCCATCGAGGGAGAAACGATGAGGGAGCATGTGGAGTCCTTTGCCTGAATGGGCTCCACTACATTTAACATGATGACACATCCGGCGACTGTTCGCGCCATTTCCCTGCTCGCTTTCACCGTGGTCTCCGCATCCGCAGCCGCCTGCGAACGCAAGGCGCCGCAGCACGGGATGGTCGTGACGGATGCCCAGCCGGCGCCGGCGCTCGCGCTCCGTGACGCGGACGGCCGCGCGTTCGACGTCGCCGCGGAACGCGGCCACACGGTGCTGCTCTACTTCGGGTATACGCATTGTCCGGACGTGTGTCCCGCGACGCTCGCGGACTTCGCTCGCGCGCACCGGATGCTGGGCCGTGACGGCAACCGGATGCATTTCGTGTTCGTGAGCGTGGACCCGGAGCGCGACACGCCGGCGGTGGCCGCCTCGTATGCGCGACAGTTCGACTCGACGTTCACCGGGCTCGCCGCTTCGGCAGCCGACGTCGAGGCGATCAAGGCGGCCTGGGGGTTCGCGGTGGCGAAGGAGGAGATGCCGGGAATGGCGGGCTACGGGGTGTCGCATCCGGCGGGGGTGTTCGTGATCGATCGCGACGGCAAGCTGCGGTTCGTCTTTGCGCCGGGGACAACGGCCGAGGATCTCGCCGCGGACCTGAAACTGCTGCTCTGAATGCGCGCACTCGCCGCCATCGCACTCGCAACCACCCTCGTCGCGCAGACTCCGGAGCGGCCGGCGCCGGCCTCCTTGCCGCCGCCGGCCGTCGCGCCGCTCGCGTCGCCGTGTCCCCAGTCCGACGCGGAGTGCATTCCACCGCCCGTGGCGCGCGAGTTC
>Ga0070731_10005282_pt1 | contig 10729 bp, 14 predicted proteins | sample Coa_R1_2_FD_66448 | JGI IMG/M metagenome (GOLD analysis project Ga0070731, IMG submission 66448) | Surface soil microbial communities from Centralia Pennsylvania, which are recovering from an underground coalmine fire - Coalmine... | ecosystem: Environmental > Terrestrial > Soil > Unclassified ... | reverse complement strand
GACGAGCCGATCGACCCGCCGGGTCAGGGCCGACCTGGAGTTGAACGTCTTGCCCGCCAGCTCGGTCATCCGCAGCTCGCCACCGGCGCCGGCCAGCTGGGCGAGCACGTCGAAGTCACCCAACGGCAGTCGCGAGCGCATGGCCAGGTCGGTCGACAGCTCGCGCATCAGCGACGCGTGGGCCTGCAACAGGGCCTGCCAGGCCGCCAGGCCGCGCCGATCCGGGAGGTTCTCCCCGACGAGGCGGTCCAGGAGCCTCGCCGGATCACCCGATTCAGGTACTTGCATCTGCACATACCTAGGCGTACAGTGTTTGCAGCCGCAAGTATATGGCCCAAGCGTCGAGGAAGACAACAAGATGATGACTGCAACCCGTGAAGACCAGCTGACCACCCGCGAACCATTCGGCACGCCGGCCGATGAAGCCTCAGTTCGAACAGCGATCGAAGCCCTGGAGGCCAACGGGATCCGTGTCCTCCGGGCACGGGATCGGGCCGAGGCCCGGCGCATCGTGCTGGACCTGGTCCCGGCTGGTGCCAACGTCCACCACGGGGCGTCGGCCACGCTCGATGCCACCGGCATCAGCGAGGAGCTCGACACCTCGGGCCGCTACGACCCGGTCGGACCGCGGGCCTGGAGCATGGATCGGGCGACCCAGGGCGATGAGATCCGGCGGCTGACCGCCGCCCCGGACGTCATGCTCGGCAGCGTCCACGCCGTGACCGAGACCGGCTCGCTGCTGGTCGCCTCGATGGGCGGCAGCCAGCTTGGCCCGTACGTCTCGGGCGCCGGCCGGGTGATCCTGGTGGTCGGCATTCAGAAGATCGTGGCCGACCTCGAGGCAGGCCTGCGCCGGATCTACGACTACGCCCTGCCCCTGGAGGATGCCCGCGCGCTGAGCGTCTACGGCGTGCACAGCGCGGCCAACAAGGTCCTGATCATCAACCGGGAAGTCGCGCCCGGACGGATCACGGTCGTCCTGGTCGACGAGGCCCTCGGCTTCTAGGAGCGACAATCTGGGCATGAAGCTCAGGACGGATCCCGCGGCGGAACGGCTCGGGGGCGGCGCCAACCCGTGGCCCGAGCTCCCGTGGCGGGAGTGGGAACCCACGATCTCGACCCTCCACATGTGGGTCCAGATCGTGGGCAAGGTGCGGCTTCAGCTGGCGCCGCCCCTGAACCACCTCTGGCAGGTGGCGCTGTACGTCAGCGCACGGGGCCTCACGACGTCGCCGATCCCCTCCGGCGACACGGTCTTCCAGGTGGACTTCGACTTCGTCGATCACCTGCTGCGGGTCACCGATGGCAACCCCGGATCGTTCACGATGACGCTCGAGCCCAAGTCGGTCAGGGCGTTCTATCGCGAGTTGATGGCCGGCCTTCTTGGCCGGGGGATCGAAGTCTCGATCTCGACGCGTCCGGTCGAGGTGGCCGAGGCCATTCCGTTCGACCAGGACGAGCGCCACGCCGCCTATGACCCGGAGCATGCCCAGCTGATGTGGCGGGCCATGGTCCAGGTCGACCGGGTGATGAAGTCCTTCCAGTCCGGGTTCGTCGGCAAGGCCAGCCTGGTCAACCTGTTCTGGGGCGGCTTCGACCTGGCCACGTCGCGCTACTCCGGCGGGCCTGCGCCGCGCCATCCGGGCGGCGTCCCGAATTGCCCGGACTGGGTCATGCAGGAGGCCGAGTCCCGGCAGAACTACACGGCGGGTTGGTGGCCGCGCACGGCGGCGCCTGGTCCGGCGTTCTACGCCTATGCCTACCCGGAACCAGAGGGCTTCCGAACCGCCGCCGTGCGACCCGCGGAGGCGTCCTTCGACGCTCTGGCCGGCGAGTTCATCCTGCCCTACGACGTCGTCCGGACCGCGGTCGATCCCGACGCGACGCTGCTCGAGTTCCTGCAGTCGACCTATGAGGCGAGCGCCAACCTGGGCGGCTGGGACCGCGCCGCCCTCGAGCCCACCGAGCTGCCGACGCGTCCGCTTCGACGGCCGTGGAGCCTGGGTCGGCCGCGAGCCTGACTGGCCTAGGCGGCGAGGGCCGGGCTCGGCAGGAGGTCCGCCAGCCGGCGATCGTGGAGGTGGAGGGCGATCCTCAGCTGGATGCCCGATCGAGCGCCAAGCGAGGAGCACTCGAACCACAGCGATCCGTCGCGTGCGTTGAGGGTCATCGGCTGGGCGCAGTACTGGCAGAGCTCGTAGCCGCTCATGATCTGGTCGAGCCGCTCGCGCGCGAGCTCGGTGTCGGTTGATGCGTTGATCATCTGAATGAGTCCTATCGGTGCTCCTGGTCGATGATCACGTATGATCAACTTGATCGATCAAGAGACAAGCCAAAGCGTAGTCCTCGCGTCTTGATCGGTCAAGTTAACGGTTGATGTCCGCCTGATGCCCCGCCATCCAGATCATCCGCGCCGCCCGGGGCGCCTGACGCTCGCTACCCTGGCGAAGACGCTGGGCGTCTCGAAGACGACGGTGTCGAACGCCTTCAATCGGCCGGATCAGCTGTCGAGCGGGATGCGCGAGCGTGTCCTCGCCGCCGCCCGCGAGGCCGGCTACTCGGGCCCGCATCCGGTCGCCCGGATGCTCCGCACTCGGCGCGCGGGGGCGATCGGACTGATCCTGCCGCAGTCCCTGCCGAGCACGCTCGACGACCCGACCACGGCGGCCCTCCTGCGCGGCATCGCCGACGCCTGCGAGGAACGGCGACTGGGCCTGCTCATCATTCCGGGCGTCGTGCGCGGAGGCGAGACCAGGCAGATCGTCGATGTGGCGGTTGACGGCTTCATCGCCTATTCGCTCCCCAACGACCTTGCCGTCCTCGAGGAGGTCGTGCTTCGAGGCGATCCACTGGTGGTGATCGACCAGCCGCGCCGGGCCGACGTCTCGACCATTCATGTCGACGACTTCGAGGGAGCCCGGCTCGCGGCGAGCCATCTCGCGGACCTCGGCCATCGAAGCTTCGCCGTCGTCTCGCTGCCATTCCGGGCCGACGGCTACACCGGGCCGGGGCAACCAGAGCGGATCGTCGCGCCCACCTACGACGTGCCCGGCGAGCGGATGCGGGGCTACGCCGCAGCCCTGGCGGTCCACGGAATCGGCCTGGACGATGTGCCGGTCTTCGAATGTGCCCGTTCGGACGAGGAGCTGGGCCTCCAGGCCGGTCGGTTCCTGCTGGAGTCAGCCGGGGCGGTGACCGCGGTGCTGGCGATGAGCGACCGGCTGGCCCTGGGCGTGCTCGCGGCGGCGCGCGAGCTTCAGATCAGGGTGCCCGACGAGCTGTCGATCATCGGCTTCGACGACGTCGATGGAGCCGCCCATGCGCGCCCGTCGCTCACCACGATCCGGCAGCCCCTGGCGCTCAAGGGCTACGCCGCGGCGCGGTTCCTGCTGGATTCACCCGGCCAGACCGGTGAGTCGGAAGTCCTTGACCTGCCCGTCGAGCTCGTCGTGCGCCACTCGACCGGCCCCGCTCGCTGACGAGGGCGGTCGATCAGGTCCGCCTCCAGGGACGCCCGGACGGGCATTTGGCGACCCACCTGTTCCTGCCAGGCCCGACGACGGCTGACGCCCTCGGCCGAGCTCAGCCCTCGTCGAACGGCCAGAACGGCCGGAGCTCGAGCCGCCCGGTGTACGCCATCGGATGCTGCGCCGCGATTTCGATGGCCGCATCGAGATCGGCACAATCGAGGATGTCGAAGCCGGCGATCCACTCCTTCGACTCGGTGTAGGGCCCGTCGGTCACCAGGAGCTTGCCGCCCCGAACGCGGACCGTGGTCGCGTCGCTGGTCGGTCGCAGGCGCTCGCCCATCACCCAGGCGCCGCTGGCGGTCACCTGGTCGACCCAGCCCTCGATCGATGGCGCGCGGGCTTCGTCCTCGGCGGTATGGTCCGGATCGACCGCGACCAACATGAGGTATCGCATCGGTTCTCCTTGCTGGCTGGCTCTGGCGCGACGTTCAGGGCATCCATGCCGTTGGCCGCATCTCGTACGCCCGCTCACCTCCACGACGAATGGGGCCTCGGCGATTCGACATTCTGCCCGTCAAATCAGACGGGTCACGCGAGGCCTTGGGCGGATCCAGCCTAGGTCGCAGCCCACGGGTCGTAACGAATCCGACCGATGCACGTTCCATTTCCTGACAGATCTTCTGGAGGTTGTCCGAGCGGGGACCGACAGCCAGCCGGCGCCGAGGGAGAGGACGGACCTGATGCCCTACCAACGATTGGCCCGCCATGTCCTCGACGAGTGGCGCGAGGTCGAACGACAGCTCAGTGGTCTTGATCCCAAGTCCGCCGACGCGGCACGCCTGCGCGCCATGGCCGGTACCCTTCGCCAGGAGTACCAGCACCTCGTTCACCTCGCGAGGGTGTACGAACGACCGATCCCGCCGCCGTTTCCCGGGGACGATTCTCGAGGCGAGTCAACGCCCAAGGCGTAGCCCGATTGCACCCCGCGGGGCCTTCGGCCGGTCCCTGGGCCGGCTCATGACCACGATCCGGACGACCTAGGCCCGCTGGCCTCGATCGCGGACGCGCGAGCCATGGATCTCGCCGGTCCACGCCCCGGCTGGTCGTCGACGGGTCTCGATGAACGTTCGGAAACGTTCCAGGTCGCCTTCGACACGCCGATCGAGAAGCCCGAGCGCGACGCCGGCCTCGTCGAGCGGGCCCTCGGGTTCGACGTCGATCGTGAGCTCCAGCCTGGTCCGGTCCGGGCCGATCGGCTCGAAGAGGACAGCGCCGGCATTCTCGGTTCCTTCGATGGCCTTCCAGGCAATCCGCCGCTCGGGCGTCTGGTCGACGATCTCAGCCGTCCACTGGCGCGTCTGGCCGCCGACTGTGGCGGTCCAGTCCAGGATCTTGTCCCCGCGCTGCACGACGCGTTCGACGCCGTCCATGAACTTGGGGAATTCCTCGAACTGGGTCCACTGGTCGTAGACGTAGCGAACCAGGACGTCAACGTCGATGGTCTTGTGGATGGTGGTCATCGGCCAGCTCCTTGGGTCGGTTCGAATGGGTTCGTTGGAGCGGTCTCCGAGTCGGTCGGCTCCGGGACCGGCGGTCGGTCGGCCCGGATGTTGCCGAGGCCCTCGTCGTCGGGCCCCAGGCCCTCGGGCGCGTTGGGGTCGCTCGGTCGGTCCTCGAGCCTCGGATCGTGCGTTCGTGGGTCCATCCCACACCCTTGCTGCGGTGGTCGTTTCGGTTGACCGTAGCGACCGTCGGGCGTCAGCCGCCTGTGCTGGTCGCACGTCGTGCCATACCAAACGCCTCGCAAGTGGCGCTTCCGTCCAAGGCAGGCACCCTGGACTTGATCTGCGCTTGCAACGTCACGAGCTCGTTTCGTCGTGAGATCCGCCGGGCGCCTCGCTCACGATGCCCGCTTGGACGTTGGAGCCTGGGCACGGCGCGGCGTTGCTGCACGGCCATCGGGCCCCACCCCGCGGAGGTCCCATGTACAGGAATGGCGGCATCGGAATCATCGGGGTGATCGTGATCGTGATCCTCGTCCTGCTCGTCCTTGGGGTCATCCATCTCTGAGGCCTGTCGACTTGGCTGTCCTCCGAACCGGTGCGGTCGGCCGGCCGGCCAGGATCAAGCCCCTCGTACCCGCGCCCAAGGGCCCCGTCGCGCGAATCGTCGATCGCGTGGTGACCCTCGGTCCCGTGCGCTGGCTGCTGCCGATCCTGGCCGATTACGACCTCGCCGGCGGCGGCCTGCTCGCGGCGGGCCTCGCGTTCAATTCGTTGTTCGCGATCCTGCCGGCGATCCTGCTGGTGGTGGCCGTCGTGGGCGTGATCCTCGGTGATCCGGGCCGGCTGGCCGTCCTGTCCGCGAGCTTGTCTGCGAGCGTGCCACCGCTGGCCGGGGTCTTCGAGGTCGCCCTGGGCAGCTTCGCCCACGGTGCAGTGACCTATTCCCTCGTCGGGCTGATCGCCCTGGTCTGGGGCGCCAGCCGCTTCTTCCAATCGCTCGATGATGCCCTGGCCCGGATTCTCGAGAGCACTCGCCGGCGGGATCCCTTCCGGCGTGGTCTGCTGGGCGTCGGCTCGGTGCTCCTGCTGGCGGGCGTCATCGGCGGCCTCGTGCTGCTGTCCGGGCTGGCGGCAACAGCGGGCATCACCGACGCGCCCGGCGCCTCGCTGGCGACCACGCTGCTCAACTCGCCCGTCGCCGGGGACGTGGCGAGTGCGCTGGTGTACCGCTTCGTCCCGACGAACCGGCCGACCTGGACGATGATCGGGCGCCCGGCGACTGCGACGGGGCTGTTCTGCGCGGCATTCACCTCGGTCTTCGCCTTGCTCACGCCCCAGCTGGTCGGATCGCTCGAGGTCTACGGCGCGTTCGTGGGCGTGCTCGCCGCCATGGTCTGGCTGTCCTTCGTGTGCCAGGCCGTGCTGATCGGCGCCGCCTGGGTCCACCAGCGCGGAGTGACGCTGGCGGCAGCCGCCGCTGACGCGGTCCCCAACCAGACCGGCTCCAACGCGTGACGCCAGGACAGCATCGCGGCTCGTCCTACCGGGCGGCGCTCGTCGCGATGGTGGCCGGAGTGGTCCTGGTCGCCGAGGCCCTCGATCGTCGTCGTTCAGTGCGCAGGACGAGCGGACGCGGGGTCGTCATCGTCCAGATCGACGGGCTCGGGCTGCCGGCCCTGCGGACGGCGATCGCGAGCGGCGCAGCCCCGTTCCTCGGCGGGCTCCTCGACCGCCGCCAGGCCACCGTCAGTCCCTGGTTTGCGCTGATCCCGCCGACCACGCCCGCCAGCCAGGCTGGCATGCTCCACGGCCACAACGACGAGATCCCCGGGTTCCGCTGGTACGAGAAGGCGACAGGACGGCTGCTTGTCGCGAATCACGCGGGCGATGCCGCCGAGATTGCTCGCCGCCAGTCCGATGGCCATGGCCTCCTGGCGCCCGACGGGGCGAGCATCGGCAACCTGATGACCGGCGACGCGCGACGGACGTACCTCACGATGGCGACGGTCGCCGAAGAGCCGCGGGCGCCAGGGACGATCATTCGCCTGCGGACGTTCCTGCTGAGCCCGATCAACGCGGTGCGGATCGTCGCGGGCATGGCCGGCGAATTCGTGGCCGAGCTGTACCAGGGTCGACGGCAGGCGATCCGGCAGGTCCGGCCACGCATGCACCGTGGCTTCGACTCGGCGACGGAGCGCGCCGTGCTCAACGGCGCCGTACGGATCCTCTCGACCGAGCTGGTCATTGCCGAGATGCGGATGGGCACGCCGGTCATCTACGTGGACTTCACCGGCTACGACTCGGTCGCCCACCACAGCGGACCCGAACGAGCGGAATCGATCCGGGCCGTCCGAGGGATCGACCACGAGATCGAGCGCATCGTCCGCGCGATGCCCCGGGCCAGGCGGCCGTACGAGCTGGTCGTCGTCTCGGACCATGGTCAGAGCCTTGGGCGTCCGTTCGTCGACGCGTACCACCAGAGCCTCGAGGAGTTCGTCGTCGGGCTGATGGGCGAGGGCGCTTCGGCCCAATCATCCAAGGAGACGGAGCACAGTCGGGGCGGCGGGCTCATTGCCCGCGACCTGGCGGCGTTGGTCGGGATCGGGCCGCTGCTCGAGGCGATCCGCGCGGCGGTCGACAAGATCGGGTTCCAATCCGCCGACCCGGCCGACAAGCCCGACCTGGTGGTGTGCGCATCCGGCAATCTGGCGCATCTGTATTTTCCGGTCGAGGCCGGTCGGCTCTCGATGGAACGGATCGAGCACCTCTACCCGGGCCTGGTTCGCGGCCTGATCAACCATCCCGCGATCGGCCTCGTCCTGGTCCGCTCCGACCAGGGTGGCGCCCTGGCGATCGGTCGTGGGGGACGCCGCGGGCTTGGGTCCGGCGAGCTCGAAAGACAGGATCCCCTCATACCGTACGGGCCACTCGCGCTGCCGAGCCTGCGCCGGCTGGACTCGTTCGGGAACGTGGGCGACCTGGTCGTCCTGAGCACGGTCGATCCCGCCACGGCCGAGGTGGTCTCGTTCGAGGACCTCGTCGGCTGCCACGGCGGTCTGGGCGGGGCCCAATCGGAGCCGTTCGTCCTCTATCCCGCCACCTGGACCCCACCCGCCGGGCGGATGACCGGGGCACCCGAGCTCCACGTCCAATTGCGCCGCTGGCTGGACGAGCTCTAGCCCCCAGGGCGGCACCCCGGATGCCGATCGCCAGCTGCCATGCGGGTGTAACGCGGCTTCGAATCGCGGGTGCGCGGGCGATACCAGCGAACGGGTCTCCTTGGCTCGATCCCCAACAGGAGACGCACGTGAACAGTTCTCTGATCCTCATCGTGATCGTGGTCGTCGTGGTGGTCGCCGTGCTGGCGCTCGCCGTGGCGCAACGCAGGCGCACGGACGCCCTGCGCACTCGCTTCGGGCCCGAATACACGCGGACCGTGGAGCAGACGGGGAATCGCGGACGGGCGGAGGCCGAGCTCGAGAACCGGGCCCAACGCGTCTCCGAGCTGCGCATCCGGACCCTGGATCCGGACGAGCGCAGCGCCTTTGCCAGCTCCTGGCGCGGCGTCCAGGCCCGGTTCGTGGACGATCCGCTGGGCGCCGTCGAGGAGGCGGACGGCCTCGTCATCCAGGTGATGGAAGCGCGCGGCTACCCGGTCAGCGATTTCGAACAGCGCGCCGCGGACATCTCGGTCCACCACGCGCAGGTCGTCGATCACTATCGCGTCGCGCACCGGATCGCCACCACCGATTGGACCGGCATGCCCGATACCGAGCAGCTTCGCCAGGCCATGGTCCATTACCGCGCGCTGTTCTCGGACCTGCTCGATGCCACCGCCGATGCCCCAGCGGAGGCGCCGGCGATGGCCCGCGACCCAGCGCCCAACGTCGCACCCGACGGGACCCAGGCGCCGGTCCGATAGCCGGCCGGGCTCCGATCCAGCGCATCAAGACAACCAGCAGGAGAACGTCATGAGTGACCAGCAAACCATCGTCGAACCCCGTCCAGATGATCCCGTACCGGCTCTCTCGACGGCCGACGTCGCCAATGCCACCAGCGGCCAGCCGGTCGATCCGGCCACGGCCACGAGCCAGGACGCCGGACCGACTGAGCGCGCTGCGCTGCCGGCTTCGGCGAACCGAGCCGAAGCGGCCGCTGCGCCCGATGCCGGAACCGGGCTCGACGCCGAGGCGCACCGCCAGGCCCTCTTTGACGAGCACGAGGCCGGTGCCCTGCGCGACCGGTGGAACGACATCCAGGCGAGCTTCGTCGACCAGCCGGGGGACGCGGTCAAGCAGGCCGACGCGCTGGTGGCCGAGGTGATGCAGCGCCTCGCCCAGTCCTTCGCGGCCGAGCGGTCCTCGCTGGAGCAGCAGTGGTCGAGTGGCGGCACGGTCTCCACCGAGGACCAGCGCCAGGTGCTCCGGCGCTATCGCTCGTTCTTCGGACGATTGCTGGCCGTCTGACGGCCGGCTCCAGCCGCCCGCGATACGCCTGCAATGCGGCGTCGGATCCCAGAGATGCCCCAATAACTCGCGAGGCGACAGATTCCCGCGATGGAACCTTCATTGAACGTCGACCGCTACCTCACCGAACGGCTGCGAATCGTGCGTCGACTCGTCGACGCGCAGCTGCCGCCGACGACTGCCGAGCGCTGGGTCGAGGCCTGGGAGGCAGAGGCCCAGCGCCGCGGCCTGGATCCCCGGATCGGGGCGTGGTGGCGATCCGGCTGGCAGTGGATCACCCAGGCCTGCAGCGGGCCGGAGCCCAGCGGCCGTGCGCGTCCGGAGCTGGAGCCGAGCACGGAACCGGCGCCGGTCGGGTCACCCATGGATCCCAGCGTTGGGCCACCGTGGACGAGCGGGCCGTTCGCCGAGCCGCCCGTCGGGATGCACGGCGAGACCCAGCCGCTGGCCGCCTGGCTCCGAGAGGCGATGGAGCAGGGTGGGCCGGTCGAGGACGGTCTGCTGCTCCGCGTGGGCGACGTGATGCACCGCTCGAGCGAAGTGATCGCCGCCTTCCACGCCTGGCTCGGCGCCCGGACCCGCTACCGGGAAGCCCATCCCAAGGCGCCTGACTATCAATGGCTCCGCCGGGAGATGGAACGGCTGTGCGCCGCCTACGATGCGGCGCTCGGCGAGGTCCACCGGCCGTAGGGCCGCGGGATCCATGCCGTGAGCCGCGACGTCCCAAGGTTCATCGTGATCAAGCAGCACCATCACCACGGCTGCCTGATCACGCTCATCCTGTTGATCGTCGCCTGGCCGTTGGCCATCGTCTACTGGCTGATCAGGCTGGTTGCCTGGGCGCTCGGGACCCTCGTCGACTGGCTCACCCTGGGTCCGCTTCGCAGGCGGCGCTGAGGTGGCCGGCGACCCGTCCGTCGCGATCGCCGCGGACGACCTCGGGCGGACCTTCGGTGAGGTCACGGCCCTCGAGCACGTCACCTTCTCGGTCACCAGCGGCACCATCGTCGGCGTGATCGGCCCGAGTGGCGCGGGCAAGACGACCGCCGTCCGGATCCTCACCGGCGCGCTGGCGCCGACCTCGGGCAGCGCCACGGTCCTCGGCCACAGTTGCTCCAGCCTGGCACGGCGAACCCGCGAGCGAATCGGCTACATGCCCCAGCTGTTCAGCCTCTTTCCGGACCTCACGGTCGGGGAAAACGTGGACTTCGTGGCCAGCCTCTTCGGGCTGCTCCTGCTGCGCCGGCGGCGGCGCGTTCGACGCGTCCTCGAGCTGGTCGACCTGTGG
>Ga0070731_10005281_pt1 | contig 10732 bp, 10 predicted proteins | sample Coa_R1_2_FD_66448 | JGI IMG/M metagenome (GOLD analysis project Ga0070731, IMG submission 66448) | Surface soil microbial communities from Centralia Pennsylvania, which are recovering from an underground coalmine fire - Coalmine... | ecosystem: Environmental > Terrestrial > Soil > Unclassified ... | reverse complement strand
CCCTGCTGCTGCCAGGACTGGTCGTCGGTAATATTGATCACTGGTCCATCGGCGGTCTGCACCTCGGCTCGAAAGATATAACTGAGATGCCCGTGTCGCATCTCATTGCGGACAACTTCCGTCTTCATACTGCGCACCTTCAGGCCGAGCCAGAAGCTGGTATCGGCGTCGGCACCGGCCTTTCCCATCTTCACGCTCACTTCAGCCGGAGGATTCGTGCTGTAAAGCGCCGTCAGAGCGGTCGCATCTCCCGCCAGCACGGCAGCCTTCCATTGTTCAAATGGAGCGAAAGCCGCGTCCTGACTCCAACTGTAAGACCCCGAGACCGCCAGCACCAATGATGCTGCGCATAATGCCAAATATTTCGTCACTCCACTCATTGCTCCCCTCACTGTTCCCGTAAATGCCGTCCCGTCAACCGTACAAACACATCTTCAAGACTAGCCTGCCGCGTCGTGAGATGCTGCAGATGGCTTCCCTGCTTATCGATCACATCAAGCAGGGCTGGAATCGTCAGGTGCGGCTGCTTCACGTTCAAAGCGATCAAGCCGTCGTCCTCGCGAACCGACTCGACGCTGGGCAATCCGCTCCAAATTTGTAGCGCCGCGCCATCGGCCGCGCCACTCACGGAAAATTCCACCACATGATGTCCCCCGAGCCGCTCGATCAAGTCGGCAGGGGATCCCTCGGCGATAATCTGCCCTTGATCGACAATAGCCAACCGATCGCACAGTCGCTCGGCTTCATCCATGTAGTGAGTCGTGAGCAGCACGGTACCGCCATCGCGCTGAAAGCCGCGAATAATGTCCCACAGCTGCCGGCGGCTTTGCGGATCCAGTCCCGTGGTCGGTTCGTCGAGAAACAGAATCTTGGGATTGCACACCAGCGCCGTCGCCACCGCCAGGCGTTGGCGCTGCCCGCCGGACAGCTTTCCCACCCAGGAGTCGGCTTTTTCGGTGAGCTGCAGTTGCTCTAGAACTTCATCCGACGAACGCGGCTCGCGATAAAAGCTGGCGAAAAGTTCAATCGTCTCGCGCACCGTGAGCTTCTCCGACAGACGAGTCTCCTGCAACGAGATGCCGAGCCACTCGCGCATCTCGCGTTCGTTCTTCCGCCAGGTGTGGCCCAGAATCGACACCTCTCCCGAAGTCGGCTCCAACAAGCCTTCCAGGATTTCGATCGTTGTGGTCTTCCCCGCCCCGTTGGGCCCAAGCAGCCCAAAGCACTCGCCACTCTGGATCTCAAGGTTCAGCCCACGCACGGCTTCGAGTTTCCCGTCGTAAGTCTTGCGCAGGTCGCGGCATTGGATGGCGGCAGGCATCGAGTGATTCTACCGGATGTCGTTTTCCTCGTCTGACTTCGGACTCACCTCTGAGCAATATTCTCCTCAGGCGTAGGTAGCAATAACTCTTCGATCTCCGGACCGCCTTTATAGAGCCACATTGCCATGAGAGAGTAACCGACGATCCTGGTAACGAGAAAACCGATCTGGATCAGGTAGTAGTGGCGTAAATATTCCATCGCGGCGGAAGACGTCTGCTCGTGGTTGAGGTAGTGGAACAACGACTGCAATCGCTCCGGCAGATAGGAGACGTCGCTTAAGGCCCACACGGTCAAGAGGACCGCGAGGGTACGGCTGGCCAGCATTACGGCGTCTTTCCTTGACATGAACATTTCCTCCCTGCGATTCGGCCCTGCTAAAATACCCCATCGCGGAACTTTATCCCGCATCTTTTTCCCCATGTGCACACCAAAGCGCGGATTCACTTGACGGCGCTCCCTCTAAGACGCCCGTGTGTCGTTTCTCAAAATCCTAAGTCCTAAGATGTGCTCAGGTCTCGGTTCTCACTTGAGAGCCGAACAAGGAACCAGCCTATATGCTGCGCAAACTCTGCGTCTTGTCGGTTCTATTTCTTGCGTTCACTCTCATCGCTCACACCCAGGATTCCCGCCACTTCACGTTTCATTACGTCTTCACGGTCAAGAATCTGCCTACAGGCAAGCGAGTTCGCGTCTGGATACCCGCCGCCCAGTCGGACGCCTATCAGGAAGTTAAGATTCTTTCCGCAACCGGCGATTTGCCGCTGAAAAAGGCCCGCGAAACGAAAGATGGCAACGAGATTTGCTTTGCCGAGACGAAAAGTTCAACGCAGCCGGAACTACATTTCTACCTCGAATACGACGTGGTGCGCCACGAACGCCTTGCACTGAGCGCGACTCCGCGCGTGGTTGCCGCTTCATTAACAGCAAAGGAAAAGCAGGAATACCTGCAACCCGACGTGCTCGTCCCCGTCACCGGCCTGCCAGCCGATCTGGCAACCAAAGTAACGGAGGGCAAGACGCAGCCGCTCGACAAGGCTCGAGCGATCTACGACTACGTTTTCACCACCATGAAGTATGACAAGACCGGCACAGGCTGGGGACACGGCGACGTGCTCTATGCCTGCGACGCTAAGAAAGGCAACTGTACGGACTTCCATTCCCTCTTCATCGCGATGGCGAGATCACAGGGCATTCCCGCCCGCTTTGAGATCGGCTTCCCGCTTCCTACCGACAAGCATGCCGCAGAGATCGCAGGCTACCACTGCTGGTCCGATTTCTACATCGACGGCAAGGGATGGATCCCGGTCGACATCTCCGAAGCCTGGAAGCATCCGGAAAAACGCGAATACTTCTTCGGCGCGCACGACGTGAACCGCGTGCAGTTCAGCATGGGCCGCGACCTCCGGCTGAACCCTCCGCAGGACGGCAAGCCCTTGAACTACTTTGTCTACCCCTATGTGGAAGTGGACGGGCAGGAATATGAGAACGTGTCACTCGCATTCTCGTTCACGGACGTTGGTATGAGGATCGCAGCAAAATGAACTTACGCCAGGTCACACGCCGCACGCCGCTAACCAGACCGTCGCCGACTTTTGATCGATACCGCCGCCCCGGTGGCTGTCGCCGCAGACGTCTTCGCCCGCGCTGTGTGCCATTCTGCCAAGTCCCCTTGCCTTCCTAGGGGGCACCGTGAGAAACTTCCCTTGAAATCCTAGGGGAACGAATGGATACCGCCAAACTCGAATTCCTTCGTGGCACGTTGGACGTCCTCATTCTCAAGGCGCTGTGCTGGGGACCTCTTCACGGCTACGCCATAACCAGCTTCATCCGCCAGCGCAGCGACGATGCTCTGCTCGTCGAAGAAGGCACGCTCTATCCAGCACTTTGGCGACTCGAGAATAAAAGCTTGCTGGAAGCGGAATGGGGACTCTCCGAGAACAATCGCCGGGCCAAGTTTTACCGCCTCACTCCCGAAGGCCGGCGTCGCCTGCGCCATGAAGTAAAGCTATGGGACGCTTACGCTGCCGCCGTAGGCAAAGTACTCGCGGCGACGCAACTGGCGATACCGGGTGAAGTCGCATGACACCCCTCCCTCTTTGGCGTCGTTACGCACGCTTCTTCGGTCCTGACCCCGCCGCGGACGTGAGCGATGAACTGCGCTTCCACCTGGAAGCCAAAACAATCGACCTCATCGGTCAAGGTTGGAATCCCGAAGCTGCCCGCAACGAAGCGGAGCGCCAGTTCGGGGACCTTCGCAGCGTCCAAAAGATAGGCCGCAAGATAGGAGAGAAAACAGCACGCAACAAACGCCTTGCGGATCACTGGACCGATTTCCTCCACGACATTCGCTACACCTTCCGCACGCTCCGCCGCGATCCAGGCTTTGCGGTGGTTTCCATCCTGATCCTGGCACTCGCCATCGGAGCCAACATCGCCGTGTTCAGTGTGGTCAACACTTTGCTCCTGCGTCCGCTGCCATTTCCCGCCGCAGAGGAATTGGTATGGATCGCGCCGCCCCCCTCAAGCTGCGGACTCTCTTGCGCCACCTACTCCGCCGACGCATACGAAGAATTTCGCGCCCAAAGTCGTGCCTATCAAGACGTCTCTGGATACATGGCCTTCTCGAGTCCCGACAATCTTCGCCTCACCGCCGGGGCGAGCCGCAGCCGGCCACGGGCATTGAAGTAATCGGCAACTTCTTCCAGGTTCTGGGAGTGCACCCCGCCATGGGCCGCTTGTTCACCGCAGACGAGGCTCGTGGCGGTCCCCATCCTGTCGCTCTGCTGGCTTATGCCTACTGGCGTCATCAATTCTCTGCCGATCCAGCCATCGTCGGCAAAGCTATCGACCTGAACGGGACGCCCGTCACCGTTGTCGGTGTCTTGACCGCGACCTTCGACTTTGGCGCGGTGTTTTCTCCCGGAGCGAAAGTTGATCTCTTCACTCCGGTTGATCTGGTGAAAGAGCACGATTGGGGAAACATCGTCACACTCTTTGGCCGCCTCAAGCCCGGCGTGACAGTGGCGCAGGCTCTCGACGATGCTACGCGCGTCGCTCCAAATATCTATTTCAATGTGAAATACCCCGACACGCTTGGCCGTTACAAAGGCTCCCTGATTCCCGAACCGCTCAAGGATTACGTAACCGGCAAGCTGCGCCGCCCGCTGATTGCCTTGTGGTGCGCAGTGGGTACAATTCTGCTGATCGCTGGCGTGAATCTCTCGAATCTCCTCCTGGCTCGGGCCGCCGTGCGTGCCAAGGAATTTGCTGTCCGGGGCGCTCTCGGGGCGAGCCTAGGGAGAATCGCCGGGCAGTTGCTCATGGAGAGTCTTGTACTCTCAAGCGTTGGCGCGGCTTTCGGGCTTGGACTAGCCTTCATGCTGATCGCGTGGCTCGCGCATCAGGGATCCGTCGCTCTGCCGTTGCTCAGCACTCTGCGCATCGATGGCGAGGCGCTGGCCTGGACCATTTTCATCGCCGTCTTCACCGCGATGATCTTCGGCTTGCTTCCCGGTCTAAGGATGGCCAGCGGCAACTTGCAGGAAGTGCTCAAGGACTCGGGTGCCGGAGCTGGCTTGGGCCGTAAACATGAGCGCATCCGCGCCGCGCTGGTCGTCTCTGAAATTGCACTCGCCTGCGTACTGCTGGTGAGTGCCGGTCTACTGATGCGCAGCTTTCTCAAAGTGCTGGATGTCGATCTCGGCTTTCAGCCCGACCGCGCTGCCTCCATAAGAGTGGACTACGATGACAGCGCCTCCTCCGAGGAAGCCAGCGAGGCCAAACGCGGCGAGATTTTCCAGCAGATTATTGCCAGCGTCAGCACGCTACCAGGCGTCGAAGCTGCGGGGATGGCCGACTATCTTCCGCTCGGTCCGAATCGCGAATGGGATACCCCGACGCCCCAGGGAAAGACCTTCGCTCCCGGCGCACTACCGGACCCGCTCGTGTACGTGATCACACCGGGATTCATACGAGCTATGGGCATCCGCGTTCACGGGCGGGATTTCACCTGGGCCGATGGGCCGCATAGCGAGCGGGTTGTCCTCATCAACGCATCGGCTGCGCGCGTCTACTGGCCTGGTGAAGATGCGGTTGGAAAGATTCTGATGCGCGGGCCGGAGCAAGATCATGTCGTCGGTGTGCTCGACGATGTCCACGAAGAAAATGTCGAAGGAGAAACTGGCTCGCAAATCTACTATCCCGTGACGCAGCAGGGCCCATCCGGCGCGCAACTGGTTGTCCGCAGCAGCCTGCCCTCGGCGGCGCTGGGATCAAGTGTCCTGCATGCGCTGCGCGAACTGAACCCCAGGCAACCGGCCGCCGAGTTCCGGCCGATCCAAACCTTCGTCGACCGCTCTCTTTCGCCGCGCCGCTTCTTCATGCTATTGGTGGCGGCATTTGCTGGGCTGGGCTTGCTCTTGGCGACGCTCGGCATCTACGGTGTCATCTCTTATTCTGTGACGCGCCAGACGCCCGAGATCGGCATCCGCATGGCTCTGGGCGCAAGTGCCGGGCGCGTACAGCGGCAGGTGCTCGCGGACACGCTGCGATTGGCGTTAATGGGCATGCTCCTGGGCACATTGGTAGCCCTCGCTGTGGGCAAGGTAATCGCTTCACTCTTGTTTGCTACGACACCGTGGGACTTGCCGACCTATCTGGGAATGGCCCTAGCACTGCTGCTGGTTGCGAGCGTCTCCGGCTACATTCCTGCCCGACGCGCTTCTTGCATTAACCCGATGCAAGCGTTGCGCAAGAACTAGCTTCAGACGGGCAGAGAACGAGACGGAGTTCCGCAGGCCGAAGTTTCACTCTGCGAATGACGTCAGTTCACCTGCTGCCAGCCACGATTTCTCCCGGTCCCGGATTTCCGGGTGGTTGCTGCGGGGTAGGCGGCGCTGCGATCGGGACCGGAGACATTCCGTCAGAGGGCTTCGGAGCGTTTTCAGAATCTTCCCCAGGCCGTCGCAGGCTCGGTGCATTCGCTGGACGGTCTTCCTGCTTGGCTTCCGTATCTTTGTCTTTGTCGGACTTTTCGAGGATCACTTCCTTGTCGACGCGCACAATCTTCTGCCCGCCAACTTTCATCGTTTCTACACGAACGACTTCATCCCCCACGATGCGCACGAAATCCACATCCTGTGGAGGATCGCCGTAGATCCATTCCTCGAAATCGGTATCGCCATCTTTCTCGCGCACTTTTTTCGGCGGCTTGCCTTTGGCATGCAGGACCATTTCGGTGTTCATTCCAACCAGCACATAGTGCTCTAGAATCGCCGCCTTCACTTTGGGCGGCACGGTATCCAGATATGCTTCTTCCTTGTTTTTCGCTTTGAAATCGAGCGCGGGATACAGCAGGTCGCGCAACTGCTGAGCGGTCATTTCCGGAACGTACTTATCGAAGTACACATCCAGATAAGTACCGTGCGGATTAGGTTGCGTTTCATTGGGGCTCAGCGGAACCTCGGCGTTCGCGCCGGATATCGTGACATGCTCATACCACTTTTTGCGATGAACCGGCCCACCGTTAATATCGAAATGGATGTGGTCGTCCTTGATCTGCACGAAAGAGATGTGCGCAGGATCGCCCGGCTTCACGGCCGGTCCCCAGAGTGCCAAAGCCTGTTGCAATTCCGGACCGTTGGGAGACGTGGCGCCGTCTTTCAGTTTGACTCCCTTTGCCCCCATCGGAAAGAACGTGCGCGCGTAAACGATCTGGGTTTCGAAGTCACGAATCATTTCGAGACGGGTCTGCCTCGACATCCGCGGGGCATTGGCAGGAATGGGGGGCGCAGGCGTGTCAAAACGAGGAGATGGAGTGTTGGACGACGCAGCCGGCGATTGGTCCTGGGCCGCGGCCGGAGTGGTGGTCTGTCCGCTGACGAGGATGGCCGAGAGGACAACGAGGAAGGTCGAACCACGAAGACGTTCCATAAAACACCCCAAGGCGACTTCGAGCCATTATAGCGCGGCGCGCAATCCCAGGAACAATTTACGAACAAGCTCTTAGACCAGCTCGTCAAACAATGTTCAGCGCCTTCTTGATGGTGCCGCGTTCCTTCTGGATTTTTTCCTGCAGCAGAGTGATCGCATAGATGAGTTGCTCCGGGCGCGGAGGGCAACCAGGCACATAAATATCCACGGGAATGACCTGATTGACGCTCTGCACGAGCGCATAATTCTGGAACACCCCGCCTGAAGTCGCGCAGGCGCCCATGGAGATCACCCACTTCGGCTCTGGCATCTGCTCCCACAACTGCCGGATCACCGGTGCCATCTTGTTCGACACGCGGCCTGCAATAATCATCAGGTCGCTTTGCCGTGGCGAAGGACGAAACACCTCAGCGCCAAAACGTGCAATGTCAAAGCGCGCCGCTCCCATCGACATCATCTCAATGGCACAACAAGCCAGGCCAAACGTCATCGGCCAGATGGAACTCTTGCGCATCCAGTTGACGGCGGAGTCGAGCGTGGCCAGCACTACCCCTTCAGGCGTCGGATTGCCGAAAGTGAGGTCCTTGACGGTCTTGGTGCCGTTCTCGACGTCAACGTAAGGTCCGAAGTTCAGTTCGCGAGACATGTGACTATTCTACTCGGTATGCGCGCCTCCATTCTACTAACCGGTGTCGAAAATCGCTTGACAAGAGAAACGATTGAGTTAAGCTTTGCGAAACTTCCCCTTGGCTAGGTTTTTTCGGGCCCCTGCTGGAACTAACATCACCAAACTGCGGATCAACCACGTCGCGCGCGTTGCACATCCTAAATGGTGTGAACCCGACGGACGGCGCCTTAAGAAAGCTTCAAGGAGAGGAATATGAGTTCATTACATTCTTTTAGCGCCGGGCTGGGTGCTCGCAAGAGACGCAGTCATCTGCCTCCAATCTCGGGCCCGAAGCTGCAGGTTCAAGCGGCCCGCAGCACGCTGCCGGTTTATCCCTTTCAGCCGCTACCTACGCCCAATGGTCCAGCACCCTACCGTTATGACTTGTCGCAGTTGTTGACTGCCGCCGACATTCAGCAGATCACCGATGCGGGAGTTCTCGTGTTTCAGACGGTAGGAGATACCGGGGACTACCGGGGCCAGCAGCAGGTGTTTGTGGCGGAAATGATGACCCAAGACACCCAAAGTCTGCCCGCAAACAGTAAGCCCGCTTTTTTCTATCACCTCGGGGACGTGATTTATTTTGCAGGCGACATCATCCGCTACCCCGACAACTTTTACCTGACCTACAAGGACTACCCGGGCTTCATCGTTGCCATTCCCGGCAATCATGACTGCCAACCGGATGACCCTCAGGATGGCCCCGGAGACCCGAACAAGACTCCGCTCGACGGCTGGGTACAGAACTTTATGACCAAGGACACCAGTCAGCCTGGCTCAAACAAGACTGGCACGGTGCGAACGCCGATGGATTTACCCAATGTTTATTGGACGTTCACGACGCCGTTCGCCACCATCATCGGTCTTTTTTCCAATGTGGGGGAAGACGAGGCTGAAATTCATCCAGATCAGGTTGCCTGGTTCCAGGGCGAACTGAAAGCTGCCGACCCAAACCGCGCGTTGATTGTGACCATTCATCATCCTCCATTTTCCGGAGATGACGAACACACCGGGAGCAGCGTGGCGGATCAGATGCTCATGAGCAGCTTCCAGGCCGTCAACCGTTATCCAAATTTGGTTCTATCGGGGCACGTCCATAACTATCAACGATTTACAAATGTGGTTGCGGGACCCAAAGGACAACTTCAGATCCCGTATGAGGTCGCTGGTGCGGGCGGCTATACCAATCTGGGGAAAATGCAACAAGTAAACGGAGCGCTTCCCAAGGTGCCACTGTCAGTCGGCAACGGCTTGACCCTTGAGCAATACGACGCCAACAATTTCGGATTTCTGCGGTTGGCGGTGAGCAAGACTCAGATCGTCGGCACCTACATGTCGGCGCCATATTCGGTCGGCGCCACACCAGTCGCCAAAGTCGTAGACACCTTTACCGTGGACTTGGTCAAGAACACAGTGGTTACGGGTACAGGTGGCGGCGGAGGTGGGAAGCGGAAGCCTCCGAAAAGAAAAAAAAGAAGAAGCACCACTAATTGGTTGCTTGGGCAATGCCTCAACTTGAATTCCTTCGCGCACTTTGCGGCTTTTCTTCGCGTACTTTGCGGTTAGAGTCTTTTGATTTGGGCCTGGAGCAAGAGTCTTTGACCGCGAAGCTCGCAAAGCAAATGCCGCAAAGTACGCTAAGAAATTAAAATAGAGGACGACCACTGCTCGGCTCTGCTAGCGACTTCCTACATCCAAAATCACCTTCCCGAACATTTGACTCTTTTCCAGATATTCGTGGGCCGCTCGGATGTCGCTGAGCGGGAAGACACGATCCACCACCGGCCTCAGTCGGCCCGCGAACACATGTTTCAGAACCTCGTGCAGTTCGCCCATGGTTCCCATGTATGACCCGAGCAGTGTCAACTGGCGCGCGAAAAGATGGCGGAGATCGATTGAGACGTTCGGTCCCGTTGTAGCGCCGCAGGTCACCAGCTTGCCGCCGGTCTTGAGCGACTTCACACTTTCATCCCAGGTCGCCGCTCCGACATGCTCTACTACGATGTCGACGCCTTCCTTGTTCGTGATCTTGCGGACTTCCTCGGAAATCTTCTGCTTGTAGTGATCGATCCCATAGTCGGCGCCAAGCGCACGACCCTTCTCGAGTTTCTTTTCGTCGCCCGCCGTTGTGATGACGCGACAATGAAAGAGCTTGGCAATCTGGATAGCGGCAATTCCGACGCCCGAACTCGCGCCGAGCACCAGCACCGTCTGTCCAGGACGCACCGTAGCCAAGCTCACCAGCATGTGCCACGCCGTCAGAAATACAAGCGGAACGCTGGCAGCCTGGTTGAAATCGAGCGAGTCGGGGATGGGAATCACATCCGCCGCGCGGGCGGCGATCAACTCACAATTACCGCCGTCAACAGCATTGCCGAGAACAGTGAACTCGCGGCACTGGTTCTGCACGCCGCCGACACACTTCGTGCAATGTCCACAGTAGTGAATAGGGGTGATCAGCACTCGTTGTCCGACCGTGAATCCGGTGACGTACTCACTGACCTCCACGACCTCTCCTGCGATATCGCTGCCAAGGATGTGAGGCAGTTTCACACCCGGTAAGCCTTTTCGAACCCAGACATCAAGATGATTGAGCGCGCAGGCCTTCACCCGCACCAGTACTTGATCCTTGCGCGGCTGAGGATCGGGGATGTCTTCGTAGGTCAGGACTTCAGGTCCACCGAACTGATGGATGCGAACGGCTTTCATCGGAGATTTCTCCTGTTCGAGGTCACGCTAACACAAACGCCCTACTGACTGGAATCGCAGCAGTCGACTGTTCACACATCGAACGCTGTCCTGACTTTCTCT
>Ga0070731_10005279_pt1 | contig 10734 bp, 8 predicted proteins | sample Coa_R1_2_FD_66448 | JGI IMG/M metagenome (GOLD analysis project Ga0070731, IMG submission 66448) | Surface soil microbial communities from Centralia Pennsylvania, which are recovering from an underground coalmine fire - Coalmine... | ecosystem: Environmental > Terrestrial > Soil > Unclassified ... | reverse complement strand
TTCAACACGCTGACAGGCGCATCAATAAAAATTCCTTATTCCAATGATGCATTCTGGCTCCTTGCTTTTTGCGCCGTTTTCATAACAGGGCTTTTTGCCGGCAGCAGGCCGGCTTTCTATCTTTCTTCGTTTGACCCGGTGAAAGCAATAAAGGGAGGAATTCGGGCAGGTAGAGCGTCAGTGTTGCCCCGAAAGATATTGGTTGTGCTGCAGTTCACCAGTTCGATCGCATTAATCATCTCAACGTTTATTATTTACCAACAGGTGCAATATGCGAAGGACAGGCCATCAGGTTATGATAAGAATCGTCTCTTGATCACCGACATGAATGCGGATCTTGCCAGGAATTATGACGCAATTAAAAATGACCTGATCGCAACAGGCGTAGCCAAAGGGGTGACCACGGCATCTGCGAGCGTGACAACTGAAGGCAACCACAGGGACGTAGATGACTGGCCGGGAAAGCGACCCGGCGAATCAGTGGACATGGGTGTAATCACTGTTTCGGACGGCTATTTTAAAGCGCTCGGCATGGCGATGAAAGATGGGAGAGACTTCAACGCTCCTTCAGACACGGTAAACGTCATATTTAACGAAGCGGCAGTCAGGTTGCTTCGACTAAAAAGCCCGCTAAGCCAATCGATTACCTGGCTCAATGCCAGGCTCAGAATTATTGGTGTCGTCAAAAATGCGATGATGGGATCTCCTTTTGCGCCAGCCGACCCTACGATTTTTTTATATGATCGCCATCCACAGGGTGTGATCATGTACAGGCTGTCACCCGAAATAAAAACACAGGAAGCGATCACGAAACTCACTTCCATTTTTAACAAATACAACCCGGCTTACCCTTATTCGTACACATTTGCTGATGACAGCTATGCGATGAAGTTCAATTTTGCAGAGGTGATAGGAAAACTATCAGGACTGTTTGCCGCGCTGGCAATATTTATTTCGTGCCTTGGGCTCCTCGGCCTTGCGGCATACCTTGCCGAACAACGCACCAGGGAAATTGGGATTCGTAAGGTGCTGGGAGCTTCAGTGCCTCAGGTTTGGCTTTTGCTTTCGAAGGATTTTATTGTATTGGTCTTAATCAGCTGCGCCATTGCATCACCAATCGCATATTATTATATGCATGAATGGTTGCAGCAATATGATTACAGGATAATCATCGGTCCGCCGGTATTTGTCGTTGCCGGCACAGCAGCGCTTACCATCACGATTCTGACAATTAGTTTCCAGGCAGTCCGGGCGGCGATCGCCAACCCGGTGAGAAGCCTCCGCAACGAATGAATTCATGAAGATTCAAAATAAAATTATCGACCATGTTCTCAAACTATATGAAAATCGCCTGGAGGGTCTTTAGCAAAAACAAAGTATTCTCCCTAATTAATATTATCGGCCTGTCGACGGGATTGGTCAGCTGCATGCTCATCTCGATCTATCTCTGGCATGAGTTGAGCTATGACCGCTATCATAAAAACGTTAAGGACCTCTACCTGGTCGGAACCGTTTTTAGCAAGGATGGAAAGGAGGAAAAAACGCCCAATACGCCGGCACCCATGGCGCTTGCCATGCAACGCGAATTTCCCGAGATCGTTTCTACGGCACGTACGATGCCGTTGTTTGGTGATGACAAGACGCTTTTCCAATGGAAGCAGCCAAATGGTGAGCTTAAATCCTTATATGAGACCAAGGGATATCTTGCCGACCCGAATTTCTTTAAACTTTTCAGTTATCATTTCATCGAAGGCAATGCGTCCACGTCGCTCGCCGAGCCTAACTCAATTGTGTTGAGCGAAGAAATGGCTGAACAGCTTTTTGGCAAAGAGGCAGCGCTGGGCAAGGTAATTCATATCAACAGCTCGACAAATGGCGAAGGTGATTTCAAAGTCACCGGCGTATTCCGGCCTATGGCGACGCCCACGCAAATCGATGCAAGGTTTTTCGCATCTATTCCGGGAGGCCAGATGGAACAATTCATTAAGCAACAGACTGACATGGTCGGTAATAACATGTTCGCCACTTACCTGCTTTTGCATAACGGCGCAGACGCTAAAAGACTGGAAGCGAAATTTCCGGCGTTTGTCGACAAGTATATGGGCATTGGATTAAAGGCAGCCGGGTTTTATAAAAAGCAGTTCCTTATCCCTGTAAAAGGTCTTCATCTGTATTCGGGGCTGAGCAACGATGTGAATGCGGGTTCGACGGCAAGCGCGACCTATTTATATATTCTCGGATCAATTGCGCTGTTCATACTGCTCATAGCATGTATAAACTTTATGAATTTATCAACCGCCCGCTCTTCAAAACGTTCGGCGGAAGTCGGCGTCAGAAAAGTGCTTGGTGCGCAAAAAAAATCGCTGATTTGGCAATTTATCGGCGAGTCCGTTTTTATGAGCATCCTGGCATTCGTTATTGCACTGCTGGTCACGATGTGGCTCCTGCCATATTTTGCCAGGATCTCCGGCAAGAATCTGGACGCGATTTTTGCAGGAAATTGGACAATCATCGGCGGGTTTTTTATACTGGCAATTGTCGCAGGTTTGCTTGGTGGCAGCTACCCGGCCTTCTATCTCTCCTCCTTCCAACCCGTAAAAGTCCTGAAGGGAAAGTTGTCTAATTCCCTCTCGGTCGTCGCTCTCCGCAAGGGGCTCGTCGTTTTTCAATTTGTCATCTCGGTCGTTTTGATCATCGCTGCCATCGTCATCGCGAGCCAGATGAATTATCTGCGCAATACTGATCTTGGATTTGCCAAAGACCAGCAAATTGTAATTCCGCTCCGCACGACTGCCGCAAAAAATGTTTATTCGGCATTAAAAAACGCCATACTAAGTCTTCCGCAAGTGGAAAATGCAGGCGCAGCCCTTTACTATCCTGGTATTGTCAATCCTTCGGATATGATGCTTTACCGGCAGGGAGAGACACCAGAAAATGGTCAGGATGTTCACACCAACTGGGTGGATGAGTCGCTTCTGCAGACGCTGGAGATCAAGCCGGTCGCAGGCAGGATATTTTCGAAAGATTTTCCATCGGACACGGCAAACAAGATGATCCTAAATGAAAAGGCGGCAAGAGAGCTCGGGTACAAGACGCCGGCTGCGGCGCTCAATGGACAGATCAGAATGGACTGGAGGGGCCAGACATATACCTGGACGATTATCGGTGTGGTCAAGGACTTCCACTTCCAGGACCTTCATGTAGAAATCGCACCTTATGGTTTTCAGCTCAATAATCAACCTAATTATAATTACCTGATTGTGCACGCCAGGTCCCGCGAAATTCCCGGCCTTCTTGCTGCATTGGAATCAAGCTGGCGTCGTCTCGATCCCGGAGAGCCCTTTGAATACAGCTTCCTTGATAAAGACTTTGAAAAAAATTATTCATCAGAGGAAAGGCTTCAGGCCATGGTTCAATATTTTACGATTGTTGCGATTTTGATTTCCTGTCTTGGACTATTCGGGCTGGCCACTTTTAGCGCTGAACAGCGGATCAAGGAAATCGGCATAAGAAAAACCCTGGGCGCATCGATAGCCAGGATTTACGTTTTGTTGTCACAGGATTTTCTGAAGCTCACAGGCATCGCGCTGGTGATTGCAATGCCGCTTTCATGGTGGCTTATGAATAAATGGCTCCTTGGATTCCCGTACAGAACGCCTATCACCTGGCAGGTTTTTTTAAACACGGTGATTGCCGTCCTTGTGATCTCGCTTGCAACCATCAGTTTTCAGGCAATCAGGGCGGCGATTTCTAATCCCGTTAAAAGCTTAAGAACTGAGTAAAGAATGAATGAGTGAAAATCCATTTGTCAATCGCGTGTTATGTTTAGAAATTATGTCAAGACGGCCTGGCGAAACATCACCAAGCACCGCGCTTATAGCGTGATTAATGTCGCAGGACTTACATTGGGTATCGCATCATGCCTGGTTATTTTCCTTGTTGTTCAATACGAATTGGGCTATGATAAGTTCAATAAGAAATACGACCGGATTTACCGCGTTACGCTTCATGCGCTCGATTTTAATCCTTTCGTCTCATTGGGCATTGTGCCCGCAATGAGAAATGACTTCCCGGAACTCGAGAAAGTGACGCAGGTATTGTATCGTCGCGAAGGCGTGGTCAAGGTCGGGCAAACCAAATATGATGAAAAAGGTTTTATCTATGCTGACAGCAATTTTGCTTCGGTATTCGATTATGACTGGATGGCGGGTGACCCCAGGATCGCTCTCAAGGACCCTAATGAAGTGGTGCTTACCGAGAGTATAGCACACAAATATTTTGGCAACGAGAACCCGGTGGGGAAATCGATCGAGCTGGGGACCAAATCTCCGTATATCTTGAAAGTGACCGGACTGATCAGGGACGTGCCAGGTAATTCGCACCTGCCTTTCCGTTTCATGATCTCCTGGGAAACGGTGAGAAAGGATTTCGAAAAAGACGGCGCAATGAATGCGTTTTATTGGATTAACGATGGCGCGATGGCTTACCTCGTGCTTCCAAAAAATATGAATGTTGGGCAGCTGCAGGCAAAAATGCACGGTTTTATTGGAAAGAACTGGGGGCAAGATCTTGCTAGCAGCGCGTCGCTGCCGCTTCAGCCCCTGGCTGACATTCACTTCGATCCGCGCTATCTGAACAATACGATAACTTATACCACCTCCCGCGAGACTTATTATATCCTTTCAGCTGTTGCGCTGCTTATCATCCTGATCGCATGTATCAACTTTATTAACCTGGCTACGGCCCAGGCAATCGCAAGAGCGCGTGAAGTCGGCGTTAGGAAAGTTCTCGGTTCAGGCCGGTCACAATTAATTCGGCAGTTTCTCGGCGAAACGGCCTTTATGGTATTCATCGCGCTCGTACTTGCGATTCTGCTTATTTTGCTTTGCCTCCCGCAACTGGCAGCGTGGCTGGATCTTAAAATCAGTGTAGCCGCATTGGCCAATCCTCAAATGGTTGCAAGTGTCCTGGTCGCTACTTTCCTCGTAATCCTGATCGCGGGTCTTTACCCGGCTTTCATTCAGTCAGGCTTCCGGCCAATTGAATCACTTAAATCGAAGCCTGTGACGACGAAGGGAAGTCTTGGCCTTCGCAAAACGCTTGTAGTAGTCCAATTTGCCATTTCACAGGCCATGATCGTTGGAACGCTCGTTGTTGCCTATCAAATGGATTTCTTCCAAAACCGGAACCTCGGATATGACAAGGAATTGGTGATCTCGATGAGAACCCCTGACTTCGAAAAATCCGCAGTCTTCAAACAGGAACTCGAATCGACTCCTGGGGTTAGCCAAACCAGCTTTTCGTCGGGTTCGCCTGCCAATGCCTCGCAATTCTGCCCATTTATAGCGCCGCAATTTGGGGTAACGCAGGACGATGTCACTGAACTAAGATTTATGGACGAGAATTTTATTCCCATGTTTGACATCCAATTATTGGCAGGAAATCCCATAGTAAAAAACGCGAAGACCTGGAAGGACTCCGTGTACGATATTGTTGTCAACGAAGCGTTGATCCATAAGCTTGGGATCATGGACCCGCATCGCGCGATCGGTCAGCCTATTACGGTCAACGGCAACTGGTCATGCACGATTAACGGCGTCGTCGCAGATTTTCAAAGCGAATCCAAACATAAAAAAATCAGGCCTTGTGTCATGCTCTATCGGTCAGATGCGTTTGGTACTGTCTGCGTGAGGCTTGCGCCCGGCAACCTGAAGAATACAATCGCGTCAATCGATAAATCCTGGAGCACGCTTTCCCCTGATGGCCTCTTTACTTTTGAATTTATGGATGATCACATTGCCGAATGGTACCGCCAGGAAAATAAAGAATACGTAGCATTCCGTTTATTTGCAGGCATTGCTATTTTGATTGGATGCCTGGGACTTTATGGGCTGATTTCTTTCGCGGTGGCTCAGCGCACAAAAGAAATCGGCATCAGGAAAGTATTGGGGGCTTCGGTAACCAACATTGTTTATTTGTTCTCCCGAAACTTTATCTGGCTAATCGGCCTTGCATTTTTGATTGCCGCGCCACTCGCTTATCTCGTTATGCATAACTGGTTGCGGGGCTTCGCCTATCAAATCAATATCGGTCCAAATATTTTCCTCATTTCACTCGGCGTTTCCGGAGTGATAGCAGCTCTCACAATCAGCTACCAGACAATAAAGGCGGGAATTTCAAATCCCGTTAAAAGCTTAAGAACTGAGTAGGGTCCATTAACAAATGTTAATCTCTGTTGCGAAAATCTTAAATCTTAATAACGCATCAGGCTGCCAAGACTTCATTTGTATATCACTCATTTACGGAATTTATCAGGCATCAATGTTGTGGCATATACTGGTAGAGACTGCCGATCCCGATCTTATTCAGATCATTAAAAAAACAAGATTATGAAACGTTATAACAAACAGGCATTTCTCGGAATAATTCTGATCATGTTTGCCGGTAGCCTGGCCGCAAAGTCTAAAATTTCTTCTCTTCCGGCGGGCGTACAGCAATGCGTCGGGAAAAACGATCAACCCACAAGCGAACTTGCCGTTCAGAAGATCGGCGACCAATGGTGGCGCGCTTCCTATATGAGCGGCCATGAGAGCTACACGGAAGCCTGTAACATCAATGGCGAAGGCATCGCGATTTCGCTACCGGTCCGCGAAACAACGATCGATCCGGGCGCTGAAAATAGATTAATCCAAACTTATGGCCCTTCGATTTATGACATCACTGAAATGAAAGGGGTCGGCAATAGCGATGAATATATTGTCAGAGTCTTGGAAAACGGCCAAATGAAAACGGTTAGGGTGATTGCATCGGATGTGAATAGTCACTAATGTAGTTTATTACGTAACTGTGAAAGAATCTGGATTTCCGGGTGCGCTAGGTTTGCTGCAGGTATTTATTTGGAACATTAACCGATTGATAGTCGATGTTGTAAGATGCTTTCAGTAACAAGTTAACGATCTCGGAGATTTCAGATTCTTTTCTATGCATCTGCGGCAGTAGGCCCATCATCGCATAGCTAATGGGATTTACAGCAGGTATCAATGTTTCCCATTCATAGCTTTTGCCCCAGATCAATCCCGCAACAGTCAGCTTAAGGTCGGCAGATTGCAACAGTAGATATTCGAGCATTTCCTTCGATTGGTTTAAAATCTGGTTGACAGTATGAAAAATTGGAGTCTGGCCCCCAAAACCATTCTCATCGATGCCCGCACGGGCATTTACATCAGCGCCATTTGCGACAAGCACTTTAGCACAAGAAACGCAGTTGAATTCTGCGCAAATGTGCAGTAGGGAGGCATCGAGTAACGGCGTAAATGCCGTCCGAAGCGTGTATCGCCTGGAGGGGATTGAAGGATCGGCCGAAATCTGCGACTCAATCACTGCAACATCATCCATCAATACCGCCAGCAGCACGTTGTCTTCGAAAACCAGGCCATATTCGATGAACGCTTTGACGCAATATTTGAACCTGGCGCTTCTCAAATATTCGCTGGTCAGTTCATAAATCAGCGGCTGCCCGTTATAGACGCTATTTGGGCTGATTCCCGCTGCGAAACACTCCTTTATACCTTCGACCGAATGAACCTCGATTTCGCCAATGATTTTCTTTAAGTAGTCCATTAGGCAAAATTAACATCAATAATTTGTCGGCCGATTTTAAACTTCTACTAGTTGCAACGATTTTACGATATTCTTTGGTTGGCCGCGGCAATGTCACTTTTCTTCTTCATCCAGTTCATGAAAACATAAAGAATGCATACAAAAGCGATAAAAATGAGCGCGGGCTGAATTTCCTGCTTGTGCAAATTGGATAACATCCAAACGATAAGTATGATACCAACTATAGGCGTCACCAATCCACCTGGTGCTCTGAACGCCTTGTCGTCTCCTTCCAATTTCTTCTTTCGCAATTTGAGCGTGGATAAAATCACCATGAGATACACGAGGAGTATCATCGCACTGGACATAAGGGCCAGTTCTTTGAACCCGCCAGCCAAACAACATAAGAAGACCAATGTTCCATAAGAAATAACAGCGAGATAGGGCGTCGCATATTTTGGATGGACCCTGCCCAGAAATTTTGGGAACAAGCCGTCGTTCGCGCCGGCAAAAATAGATCGCGGTGTGCTAAGAAGGTCAATACCCACATTTCCAAAACTTGATAAAATGGCACAAACCAGAAGAACAGTTGCGCCAGCAGGTCCGATAATTTTGTCGGCGACGGCCGCAAGTGGCGCATCCTGATAAACGGTCATTTGCGTCCCCAACACACCCTGCGTCACTGTTTGCAAGATGCTGTACGCCGCTAGCACGAAGACGCCTGCGATACAAATACTGAGTGGTACCGTCCTATGGGGGTTCTTGATTTCGCCGCTCGCACCGAGACAGGATTCAAAACCCGCGAATGCAAAAAACAAAAGTAGCGTTACGTCTCCAAATGCCCCGACAGTAGGCACGTGATTCCAGCGAAGATTCGCAGGATTGATATGGCTGATACCGAAGATCATGATTCCAAACAACGGTAGCAGCTTAATCGTGGAAATGATCTTGACAACTCCTACCCCTTCCTTGGTTCCAAAAATGTTTGTCACGACGAGAATTCCGGTAAGAATGAAAAATAAAAAACCACGTGCCACTGGTCCAGCCAGAAAGGGAAATAATGCTGCCAATGAATCGGCAATGATATTCTCGAGCGCTGCGCTCCCTACAATTCCCCAGCCCACGAAATACATCCAGTTGGTTAAGAATCCCGCGAATTTTCCGAAAGCCGCTTCTACATACGCGTAGGATCCGCCGCTTGTTGTTACCCGGCTGCCGATTTCGGCATAACAAAACAAGATGGAAGCGAAGGCGATTCCACAAAACAAATAGGAAAACACGCCAAAAGCGCCGAGCGATTTACTAACATCTGCAGGGAGCGCGAAGATACCCGCACCTATGACACCCCCTATGAGCGAAATCGTGAGAGCGTATACTCCTATTACACGTTTTAAGCCTTCATCCGAATTTGAAGTCGACATTCTTGTTTCGGGGTTATGTAGGGTGCATTTGGAAAATTGGCCATCGGACCAGGTAAAATGATGCGGCCTGATCTTGAAAATAGCAAAAATTCCCTATTGTCTGTTTGATATATGATGATTATTCGACTGACAAGTCAAACGCCATGACATGCCATCTAATTGAGGGCCAGTTTAATAATCCCCAATTTTTCAACAAAATACTGTTTGATCCTACCGTGGCGTCGGGCCAGTTTGATCTGCGGCATGCCCGTTATTTAAATTTCATCAATTTGTCAGTAAGGGTAAGCTGTCTTTTTATCGTCATATTTATGCAATCAACTTAAACGGGGTATTGTGCCAATAACGAGGGACGAATTCGAAGGGATTTTTTTGAAATACTATGAATCGCTCTACGGCTATGCTTTCAGCATTTTGAACAGCGAGTTAAATGCAGAAGAGATAGTGTCCGATGTATTCTATAGGCTTTGGATGAAGAAGGATGCGGTCAGAATCGATGCTTCGATAACTGGATACCTGTACAAATCAACATATAATGCATCTATGGATCATATCAGACATAGTAGGAAAGACGAAGAATTAAAAAAAGAGGTCTTGCACCAGTCGATGAAATCAGGCCACGGTGCCGATACTGCAGTCGGATTAAACACAAGAGAGTTCGAAAAGAACCTGCGGCAGGCCTTACAACATTTGCCCGATGCTTTGGAAAAAAGCGGTCAGAATGACGAGGCAATTTCGATGTACAAGAGATCGATCATGCTCGACCTCAGGAACTCCGAACCAATAGCCAAACTAAAAAAGTTGACACAAAGAAGTTGACGTAATGCTCTCTGAACTATCCATTATTTTCCATCCCCTGTCCAATTTGCCGGTTTCCGCCTGTTATTATTTAATAAATAGGGCCTGCTGAATTATCTTTTTAATTGTTCAATCCCTATCGTTCATTTCGGCAGAAAATGGCTGTGCAATTCGGGATTTTTTTGATAGGCGCGGTTTTTAGTTTCATAACGATCATCTGTAGCAGATAAAGCGCAGTTTCATAGTGACGAGAAAGCTGTTTTTGAAGCAGCTTCACTAAGTTCATCACCAGATATATTGCACTGATCCAGCTTTCAGATGTCTCGCGTAGCCTGGCTTTAATCTTAGCGAGACCATAACCATTTTTCCCTTGTCCAATCTTGCCTTCTATGGCATTGCGCTCTGCCATTTCCTTGATCAGCAATTTCTCTTTCTGTTTCTGTTCTGCCGATCGTCTTCCCAGTGCGCGCCCTACAAACCGGATACCTTTTTCTTTGAGCAGCTGGCGATTCCCCCGGTTGCCATATAATCTGTCTCCCAATACTCTCTCAGGATAGCAGCCATAAACTTCCTTGTATTTTTCCAGAGCCTGATCCAAAATCGCGCCGTCATGGAAGTTATCCCAATCTAGTTTACACAAATGTGAATAGCCGTCACGTAACATGAGCAGTTGTTTGGAGCCGAACTCGGTCGACGCCCGGTCCTTGCCTCTGGGCATCGGTCGTACATGGGGTTGATGCAGGCTCACGATACGATCAGCGATGGAATGATGCTCGTTCTTATACATCCAGCGTTGCTGACGATATAGTTCGTGGATCACTCTGAGCATTTTCCAATCCCGATCGTCCAACGATAATTTTACCAGTTCACTGTACTGAACCAATTCCTCCATATATCCCAAATCCCTTTTGACATACTG
>Ga0070731_10005278_pt1 | contig 10735 bp, 7 predicted proteins | sample Coa_R1_2_FD_66448 | JGI IMG/M metagenome (GOLD analysis project Ga0070731, IMG submission 66448) | Surface soil microbial communities from Centralia Pennsylvania, which are recovering from an underground coalmine fire - Coalmine... | ecosystem: Environmental > Terrestrial > Soil > Unclassified ... | reverse complement strand
GCGAAGAGTTTCTCAAAAAACCCAAGTCATTCAAGATCGTTCTTAATAACCTCTTTGAAGATGCCAATGAAGACGATGACGAAGCGGGAGAAGGGAATGGGACTCCTGCGGCTGCCGACGAAAAGCTTTTTGAATTGCTTAAAGATCTCAGGCAAAAGGAAGCAAAGAAAAAAGCCCTGCCTCCATTCGTTATTTTTCTCGAAACATCTCTGCAGGATATGGCCACGCTTTATCCAACCACCACACAGGAACTGGAAAAATGCCAGGGCGTCAGTAAGGGTAAAGCGCTGCGCTACGGAAAGCCTTTCATTGACATCATTGCAAAATATGTAGAGCAGAACGACATTGAAAAACCTGAAGACTTTGTAATGAAAAGCGTGGTTAACAAGAGCATGAACAAAGTCTATATTATTCAACAGGCCGACAAAAAGATTCCGCTCGAAACCATCGCCAAAAATAAGGATATGAAGCTGGATGTGTTGCTGGAGGAAATGGAGACCATTGCGGCCAGTGGCACCAAGCTCAACCTCGATTATGCCGTCGATGAGATGCTCGATGAATATGAGCAGGACGAAATCATCGATTATTTCAAAAGCTGCGAGACGAGCAGCCTGGACGTCGCAAGACAGGAATTGTCGGAAGGCAATTTTAGCTGGGAGCAGCTCAAGATCATGCGAATTAAATTCCTCAGCGAATACGGCAATTAATACAGGCGAACCACAACGATTAATTTTTCATTTTTGAAGAGAAAAGTTATTTTTGCTGCCCTGATTTAAATCAGCCCGGCTGAAATATGCCGGTGCACGAATTCGGTGCGGTAGCTCAGTCGGTAGAGCAAAGGACTGAAAATCCTTGTGTCGGCGGTTCGATTCCGCCCCACACCACATATAAATTCGATTTACTGATTGATTTATAATTAGTTAGAGTCAAATTCTATTCTTTGGTTGCCTAATTGGTTGCCTTGTTTTGGTTGATTTTGCATGTGTGTTGCGGATTTAAGCTACAATCCAATGACTAAAAAACCTATCCTACGATTTGCGTTCTGCGGGCCTGTCCTTTCTTTTCAAATGAACGGCTTAAAAAATCCTGGGCTACTTACTCGCCTACAAATACTTCCTTGGCTAATATTTTTTACGCCTCAAACTCATTTATGAGCGGCGTTAAATTAAACCTCGATGTCACTGAATTTAAAAAAACCTTGGCAGCAAGATCTCACTTCTACGGAGATCCGGGATCAGACAAAATAATCAGGAGCAAAGAAATTCAATACCAAGTTGTTATTGATGAAAGTCATAACGCGTCGGTTTATTTAGACAATTTGATATTCATTGATTGTATCTTTTTTGAAACCGTAGATATTGGAAGCTTGAAAACGGCCGGGAGAGTCATTTTTGAGAACTGTCATTTTAAAAAAAATGTGAAAATTGCCACTAATGAGAATGTAGCTTTTGACGGTCAAACGTTTTTTGAAAAAGACGTCACTTTTTCAGGCTTAAGACATGGCAAGAGTGTCATCACGAATTTCGAACTCAGAGGTACTTTAATAATCCAGTCGGACTCCTCGGTCCATCTGGAATTAAATGAGATAAACACAAAGTCAAAAAGTAGAGAATGCTCAATTTTTCTGTCCCTCTCCAAAGGCTTTCTGTTTGTCTATCACGTATTCGCCAATGGTCTTTCCGTGACCAGTTCGGCAATTCACACCACGGAATACAGAATTTCAAATGTTCGTGCAAATGTTTTAACAATAAATGGAGGTGCTCCGGAGCCACCAATACGCATTACAAATTCAATAATAGACCGATTTGATGCCTCAAGTCATGCAGGCACAAAACCCAATTTTTTCATCGTTGCATGCAGAATTACGGAGATGACACTACGCGCCCAACAAATAAAGAGCGCTCACCTGGCCGAATCGACAGTTGCCAGTTTAACTATTTTGGATTCGCTTTCAGAGGGTGCCAAAATTAGAATTCAAGAAATCGAACTAGTGTTATTAAGTTTCAACAATTTTTTCAATAACGGCGATTTATACCTGGGGCGGATCAACGTCAGTAAATTCGGCAAAGTTATTTTTCGCCGTTCCGATCTTGGCCAGGCGAAAATCATTAGTTGCGATTTCTCCAAGGCAAAATTTGAATTCGAGAACAGTGAGATTTCAGAACTTTTCTTGTCTGAGTCAAAATTTCCAAGAAGAGCTACCACGGATAGCAAATACAATCCGCAGCAATCTCAACTTGCTTTCGGTCAATTATCAGTAGCCTACTCCATCCAGGGCGATAGAGTTAACGCGTTGGACCAGCAGGCAAGAGAATTAGACGCCTATTACCATTCACTAAAAAAAAAATTTCCCAATAACTTTATTGATCTCGTTAATCTGTGGTTTAACAAAGTGTCAAATGATTTTGGTAGAAACTGGCTGCTGGGAGTGATATTCACCTTTTCATTCGGTATAATCGCTTTTTTGTTGATTGTTGAAAGCTCATTTGAACATTTTTTAGGGCTTCAATCATTCTCGACGGCGGCTTTGTTCGCAACGTTTTTCAAATTCATGAATCCGATTCGCTTTTTTAATACTGATGAACTTTTTGGGGCAGCCGCTGGCAAACCGAGATTGGAATTGACAGGTTGGTCCTACGTTATTGATTTCACAGCACGAATTTTCATCGCATACGGCTATTATCAAACCATTCAGGCGTTCAGAAGATTTGGCAGAAGCTAAGCACGTTTTTCATTTACAAAAGTTCAACGTTTTTGATTTCATGATTACTATATGTTGCTTATTTTTGAAGAGCAAAAACCCAACAAGATGAACCAGACAAAAAAAATGACAATTAATAAGTCACTTGATAAGGAGATGGACGTTTTTTGTTTGACTTGCCAACATAAAACTCGTCATAAGGTTTTGAGTTCTGTTGATGAGACCGGGTCGGCCGAAACAGAGGATGAGGATAGTATTTCTTGGGAAGATATTTATCAAATTATAATTTGTCAGGGGTGTCGTAATATTTCCTTTCGCAATCAATATACTGATTCTGAGATGATCGGATTTGATGATGAAGATAATTTTACTGAAAATATCTATCCTAAAAGATCTGAAACTACTTGGAAAGAAAAAGACTACTTTAATCTTCCCAAAATTCTTAGAAGAATTTACAGAGAAACAATTGATTCATATAACAACGATAATCTAACTTTATGCGCTGCTGGTTTACGAGCATTGGTGGAGGGATTTTGCAGTGACATTGAAATTACCTATGGAAGATCTGGCGCAAAAAGTAGCGACAACTTAAAGACAAGGATTGATAATTTGCACACGTTAGGAAAGATTACAGAAGACAATGCACGAATATTACATGAACATAGATTCTTAGGAAATGAAGCAATTCACGAATTATCATTACCCTCAATCGAGGAGTTGAACCTTGCAATTGAGTTAATTGAACATATTTTTGATAACATCTATGAGATTCCAAAAAAGGCAAGAGAATTGCGGGAAAAAAGACTTCGCAGTTAACATTTCAATTTGATAACCGACCGTGTACTTCCCGCAATTTAGAGTGTAATAGTTAGTACTTGACCTGACAAATAAGGATTAAAGTCTTATGGGGTCAGAATATTTTAAGCCGTAGGTGGTAATTCGTCCAGCAATTTTTGTTTTGCTAAAGGTAAGGCATCTATGAATGTTTGCATCGGCGGTTTGCCAAGGAAGTATCGGCCCCTGTGAGGGTCGCTCGTAGTTGCAATGATCCATCCAGTGTAATTGTAGATCTATTGCCTTGTAAAATTTAGCGGAGGCAACAAAACATTTCCGATGGCTGCTTTCAAAGCTAATGTTGCAAAATGCTCTCTAACGAACGGGAATATAATTGCCGGCGCATTAACTTTTACAAAGACATCGTCAGATAAAGCGGGCTCGCCTGATTTTTCAAATACTCCGATAATTTTCATCTTGGCTTCGTAGCATTGAAAATTAGTTTCATTCTGTAATCCCCTAAGATTAGCCTCTACTTCAACTACAAATACCCCTTCAGGCGTCTGTTGGTGACCGTTTCGTAAATCAATAACATTTTCGATCTTCAAATTGAAATCGATATTTGGCTCGCGCTTAAAATAGCTTTCTAAGATAATAACATTTTGAATTTTATAACCCGATTCCGGTATGGTGGACATTTATAGACAATTAAGCTGCCATTGGAAAATCTGGTTCAGTTGAAGTGAATGTTTCTTCGTTCGTAACAGGTTCTTCGAAAATAAAATTGCCAAAGGAATATAGTATGTTTGAATTGATTAACCCAATTCCATGCAAAATGCCTCCTGCTTTTTCAGCGTATTCCTTGCAATCAAGGCTAATAAAAGAAGTAGTTGAAAACTGTGTTCCCAAATCTAAGTTAGCAAATGGGCTAAGTATCTTATTCCAGTTTTCTTCTACAGAGCCTTCCTTATAAACTTGGGTTGCGTTGAACTCAAAAATAATAGCATCAATGGATAGAGTGGAATCGGATGAAATGAACACCACCTCCTCATTCCTAAAAGATTGCATAAATTCTAATGAGAGGGGAATCCAGGCATGATCCAACTCCTTATTATTCGCGAATTCAGATAATGGTAGAATTTCCACGATGTGCGCCTCAATTAAATGATTGTATCCGTACCTAATGTGCACATTGGGAAATTTCTCGGCAATTACCCGAAGACGTTCTTTCAGAAATTCAACTGGGGCCATTATTATTTAAAATGCTTTCGAAGCAAATTCAAAATAGTCGTTGCCAATGTGATCGAATCGTTCCCATCGTCAGCGCTTAGCGCAATCGGATGATAGTCGGCTACAATTCTTTTTTCCCTGAATTCGGGGAATTTCCCTTGCAGCCATTTGTAATCTTCTAAACTCTTTTTTGCTAACTCGATTCCGATCAATTTAGATGCCCAAGAATGAGATCCATTTGGGCGTTGCTGGACCTCAGCGTAAAACTCTCGCTGATCCTTCTTCAATTTATCAAAAAGTATGTGCATTACAAACTGAAAACAAGCGTAATATGATCGATTAACAGTAGACGAATAATAGTGACATTTTACCAATACTTTCGCTGATTCAAGGCTTTGAATTGATTTCTCCTGGAAATTTGACATGACAATCGAGTACAATAATACATATTTTGTTCATATAATGAAACAATCTCACAAAAAGCGATTACTGGGCTTCAGGGCATAAAGGTTTCCATTTAGACGCTAATACGATCAACGGTCACTCGCTGTCATGCGAGAACATGTCAGACAAAAAAAGCAATCAGCTGGAGCTTTATAAAATTTGCAAGACAAACATAGGTAGATCAGGAATTATCATAATTTCTTGTGCAGGCTAGTAACGTCATGGGCAAAATTATTAAAAGTTTATGCATTCAAACAAAAAGCGATGCATTATAGAAAGCGGAAAGAAATTTCTTCAAACGAAAGACCAAATCATAATCTCTACGGTCGTACGAGACATTCCTTGCCCAAGGTATAAGTGGTTCTATGCAGCCATTTAGCTGTGCTGTTAGCGCACACTTTATAACAGTAAGACCGTCAAGATGTGAAAGCATTGGCTCAGAAGTCCGAAATCTCCAACTCAGCCTGTGTCCGATTTTAGTAACAAGGTCAAAGATGGAAAATTCCATTTTAACTATTTGTAAATTTGAAATAGTAAAGGTTGGCAATTATGCAATTCCACTTTTATACTTAAACACCATGGCAATCCCAGTCAACATTACAAAAGAACATCTCTTGAGAGCAATAGAACAAATTGATAAGGAAGGAGTTCCTTCCGATGCCGGTTCTCAATATTATGATCTTCTCTATTTGGACAAAAAGTATCCACCTAAACTTGTGGTTTCACTTGCGAATTTGTTTGCAAACGGAGAAATATTAGATCGCAATTCATTCGCTGGGGGACTAGATACTCCATGCTTCAATTTACTTGAAAGAAATGGCTTTGAAATTGTGCCAAAAGACAAGATAAATGCAATGCCAAACGTAAAAATATATGAAGTGAAGGCAAGCGCAAATGACAACTTTGCTGTTCTTAAGTCAAAAGATGGGAAGCATTTTTATTGGAATGATGCAAAATTCAAATACAATGAACCTGGGGACTACGTGTTCGTCATAAACAGGTCTGGTAACGAAGCATTGTTTACGCAGATCAGCGAAAAGGGTATTGCGGCAACCTTTGATTCAGGAACAAATTCAAGTCACTTTAATGATAATCAAAATTTATATAATGTGCGGGGGGAGTGGGATCTCTTTGTTCGATTCGATATTCTTGAGACCAAAAATATTCCTACGGGTTGGAATTGGGTAACACAATTGCGAAGCAGCGAAGTATATGACTTATGGAAGCCAGAATTAGTAGGGCAAACGAACCGTTCTGAAAAGCTGGATGATCTCAAAGAAATTTTTGTTGATGGTGATGCCAGGGAAATATTGGAAAGTTGCCGAGAACTGCTTCAGGGCAGTATTTCCAGATTAAATCTTATGCCTGAAATCGTTTCAGCTACAAAGAGCAAAAATGTGGAAGAACTTCTTGGCGCACATGAATTCCTATATCAACTCGCAACTGAAAAAGTCAAAGAATTGAATACTTTTCATGCGTCCCCGGGAACCGAACTCTATCAACAGCTAATTGAACAGTTTGAAGAAACCAAGGGTTCATTCATTGAATTCCTAAATAGTTTTTCTCCCTCAAGCGAAGAATATAAAATACTAAAACTCATTGGTGAAGTAATTGCATATTGTGATGTGAATGCCGCCAACAAAAAGGAGTTTAACCAATACCCGGACAAGAGAACACTGGCATTATCATTTGTCAGACAAACAAATTGGGTTCAAAATTTATTGAAATACAAAGCTGCGAATGATGATATTAACAGCATTAATTCACTTTCTATTCGCAACGCGGTTAGTTATCTTCTATCTCCAGATAAAGAGCTCACCATGTTAGCGGAGAATCATCGAAAAATGGTTGCCAGATATTTACTCAAAACTGCTTACGATAAAAGCTCCTTTGTTGCAGAGCTGATTCGCTTTTTTGAACCTTATAAAATAATACCTGTCAACCAGCTCAACCTTACGAGAATTATTTGTGAAATATTATACGAATTTCCGAATGTAAAAAAACTTTGGTTTGAAATAATTGAAGGATTAGTCGTTTGCGACAGACCCGAAGGCCTTGAAGAAGCAAAAGAGGCCTTACAGGAGAGTACAAATATTGTTTTGTGGTGGGACAAACTGCCAACTGGCGGGGAACCGACTTTAAAGTTGCTGAAACAGCAAATAAAGGACAATGGGTCTTTCCATATTTATTATACTAAAGATCATCTAGCATATTGCCGCTCAAGGGTCGTTGATTTTGCAACTGAATCGGATTATGGTTCACTTAACTGGAATCATAATGGTAATGTCGCTTGGTTCCAGAACGATTTTAAAGATTATAATTCAGTAAAAGAAGATGGGAGAATAAGAAAGGCAAGAATTGCTTTCTTGGTTGATGAAATTATCAAATTAAAAACCCCTGTTAGCCTCGAACAATTTGAGTTCTACCGAGAGTATCAACCGCCCACCCAAAACAATATGCAACCTTTCGCTGAATTGAAAGCAGAAGTGGAAGCAGAAATCCTAGAAGAAATAATATCCGACGAATCTGAGGTTCGTGCAAGTGATCCTACAATTTCTTTAATTGACTTCGATCATGATCACAGGCAATTGTTGATGGCTATTAAAACAAAACCCTTGGTCTTATTGGCAGGCATCTCCGGCACTGGGAAATCAAGACTAGCAAGGACCTTAGCATATAAATCCTGTGCACTAAGGGAACTGCAATTGGAAAAACCTGAAAATTTCCTTATAATACAAGTGAAACCCAACTGGCATGACTCCACGGAGTTACTTGGTTATGAGTCTGGTATAACAGGTAAACGCGAATATATTATTACTCCATTTATTCGCTTTGTTGTAAAGGCCTGGAAATATTCGGAAGTTCCATTTATTCTTTGCCTTGACGAAATGAACCTGGCTCCTGTCGAACAATATTTTGCTGAGTACCTCAGCGCAATTGAATCAAGAGAGTATAAAAATGGACGGCTAATAACTGACTCATTAATACCTGCTTCAATTTTCCGCAAGTATTGTAGCGTGAGTTTCTGGAAAGACCTAGAAATTACAGAGGATAAAAAGCTTCAGGACTATGTTCAGAAATACGGGTTAAGTATACCTCAAAACTTGGTCGTAGTTGGTACGGTTAATATGGATGAGACTACCCATTCTTTTAGTCGTAAAGTTTTGGACAGAGCCATGACAATAGAAATGAATGAAGTGAATTTGAGAAGTAAATTGGATGCAGAAAATAGGGACTGGGAATACCCTGCCCAGTTTTACTCCCCTGAATTAATAAACGGTGTTCACACCTATGGAGGTCAGGTATTTAAATTATTTGATGAAAACTCTAAGGTTCTTTCGTTATTAGAAGCAATAAATCAGGTATTAGAGAAAACTCCTTTTAAAATTGCATATCGTGTAAGAGACGAGGCATTGATATATTGTTATCACAACTCAAGATTGGTTCAGGGCGATCAGGACTGGATCAATAGAGCATTGGATGAAATAGTTTGTATGAAAATATTACCTCGGATTGAAGGTGATGAGTCAAAAACCCAAAGAGTAATTATTGGATTAAAGGAGATATTAAAGGAAGAGGATTTCCCGATTTCCAACTCCAAATTAACTGAAATGCAGGCGAGACTTGAATTTGGATATACAACATTTTGGCCATAATGGAAGCAATAAGATTTACAGCAGATGAATTTGTATTGACTGTTGAAGGCCATTATGTGCCTGAATTGTTCAGGCGCGCTAGCCGTAAGACCCCTAGCATAAGAAATTCAACAAAATACCTTGTAACTGGCCCCGTTGGTCGATTTGACCTTTGGTGCCCGGAAAATCAAATTCTAAAAACTGTTACTCCTGGATTAAGTGCACACCCTGTAATTTTTGAAAACTCTGATTATATTTTTGATATTGAGTTTAGTAGTAATGTAAAAAATGCAAGAATTTATTCTAGGATTAAAGAGGTAACAGAAAGATTCAACCGCAAAAAAAGAGGTGATATTTTGACATTAACTGGCACAATTAATTTTGGAAATGATATCGGAAGCTATGACTTTGTCCTGTGTTACGAAAAAGATGGCATTCAAAAGAAATTTTGTCTTTCTTTCGAAGTTTATCCTACGAAGTTAGATTATAAGAATGACTACCGGCAAATCATAATCGATATTGAAAGGGAATACACCAATTTGGTCTTAGATTTTCTCAAAAAAACGTATTATGACTTCAAGCCAGTCTCTACGAAAGGGAATGATCTGGTTTGGTGGTCAATCTTTGGATCAATATACAAAAACCTTCTGCATTCAGCCCGATTTATTTTAAATAAGCCTCATAGTCGATTAATAAGTGTTGAAGAAAACTGTAAAGCCGACCAGCTAAAGAGACTTACAACTTGTTTGGAGGAACAAGTGATTAATAACAGGCATATACCAAAAAAACTCTATCACAGAATTAATAAGAAGCTTTTATTTGATACGACCGAAAACAGGTTTTTCAAATTTGTTATAAATATTGTGAGCGAAAAATTTACTACAATCAAACAGTTTATTGAAGAAAAGAAGCAGAATATTATATCACATGAGTTTATTGAAGAGCTAGTTCAGATTGAAAAAGAGCTTAAGCAAATTCAGCACAATCCTTTTTTTCGGGGCGTTGGTGACTATAAAGGTGTAGTACAAGAGTCATTGGTCTTGCAGAATAGAGCCGGATATGCGGCAATATACAGGAATTGGATTATGCTAAAACGTGGATTTAAATTATTTGATGACATCAGGAAGATTAGTCTAAAGGACATGGCAGATTTATATCAATTTTGGTGCTTCCTTAAAATGAAAGACATGATTCAATCCATATTAGGAAAAGCTCCCGAGGAGATTGATTTAGCTGAGGTTTTAGTACATAATTTTCTCCTTACTTTGAGAACCGGGAATTCATCAAAAATATCCTTTGTAATTGGGAAAGGTGAAAAAATTGAATTATATCATGATTATTCATATTCATATAAAGGTAAATCAGAAACTTTTTCCTTTACAGTTGATCAACGACCGGACATTGTTCTAAAAATATCAAAAAGCGACCTAAAGGACAACTATATCTTCACTTATCTGTTTGATGCGAAATACAGATTAAATTCGGATTATAACCTAACCGACTTAGATTATCCACCCAATGATGCAATTAATCAAATACACCGTTATAGGGATTCTATTTATTACCGTGACAAAGAACAATCCACCGTTGGCAAAGAGGTAGTCGGAGGATACATTCTCTTTCCTGGTTTTGGCACTGTTGATGAAGTAAGAAGAACATCTTTTTACACTTCGATAGAAGATGTAAATATTGGAGCGTTTCCATTAGTACCAAACGATCCTTGTGATAGTCAGCAAATATTGCTGAACCACCTAGCAAAAATCATTCATATGCGCTCAGAAATCATATTGCATAATGTTATACCTCAAAAAGGTATGATTTATGAGGAGATTGATGCTTTTGTATTAGCAGGCTTTTTACTGTGGGATAATCAAATAAAATATTTTAGGAGCGGCAAAGCCTCAATTTATCATTTTCCAGTTTATGACCTAAAAACGGGTGGTTTGAATAA
>Ga0070731_10005275_pt1 | contig 10740 bp, 8 predicted proteins | sample Coa_R1_2_FD_66448 | JGI IMG/M metagenome (GOLD analysis project Ga0070731, IMG submission 66448) | Surface soil microbial communities from Centralia Pennsylvania, which are recovering from an underground coalmine fire - Coalmine... | ecosystem: Environmental > Terrestrial > Soil > Unclassified ... | reverse complement strand
ACCCGGACCAGTTCGCCGGTCAGGGTCCCGCCGTTCGTGTCGCACAGGACGATCGAGCGGGCGCCGGCCTGGCGGGCGGCGCGCAGCGTGGCCAGGGCGTAGTCGCGGTCGCCGGCGTAGCCGTCGAAGAAGTGCTCGGCGTCGTAGACGACCTCCCGGCCGTGCTCGGCGACGAAGGCCACCGACTCGGCGACCATGTCCAGGTTCTCGGCCGGGGTGGCGCCCAGGACCTCGATCACGTGGAGCAGCCAGCTCTTGCCGAAGATCGTGACCACGGGCGTCTCGGCCGCGACCAGCTCGTGCAGGTTGGGGTCCTTCCCGGGCCGGTTCGAGCGATGGCGGGTGGACCCGAAGGCCGCCAGGCGGGCCGTTTGCCAGGTCATCGTGCGGGCGGCCGCGAAGAACTCGATGTCCTTGGGATTGGAGCCCGGCCAGCCACCTTCGATGTAGGGCATGCCGTACTCGTCCAGCATCCGGGCGACGCGCAGCTTGTCGGCCAGCGACAGGGTGATGTTCTCGCCCTGGGTCCCGTCGCGCAGGGTCGTGTCGTACAGGACGACGGGGGCGCTCATCGGGCAGCCCCCTGGCCGGCGGCCTGGCCCGCGGCTTTGCCATCCTGGATCCGGTCGACGATCGCCTGGGTCATGGCAACGGTCCCGGCGCGGGTCAGCCCGGCGCTCGACTGCCCGTCGGACGGCCACAGGTCCGCGGTGCGGTAGCCGTCGTCGATCGCCCGGCTCACCGCCGCCTCGATCGCCTCGGCGGCCTGCACCTGGCCGAGCGACCAGCGCAGGAGCATGGCCCCGGACAGGATCGTGCCGATCGGGTTGGCCAGGTCGCGGCCGGCGATATCGGGCGCCGAGCCGTGGATCGGCTCGTACAGGCCGTGCAGGCCGTGGGCCGTCCGGCGGTTGCCGACCGACGCCGACGGCAGCATCCCGAGCGAGCCGGCCAGGACCGATGCCTCGTCCGACAGGATGTCGCCGAAGAGGTTCTCGGTGACCAGGACGTCGAACGCGGCCGGCCACTTGACCAGCTGCATCGCACACGAGTCCACGAGCTGGTGGTTGAGCTGGACGTCGGGGAAGCCCGCCCCGACCTCGACCGCCACCCGGCGCCAAAGGCGAGACGTCGCCAGCACGTTGGCCTTGTCCACGCTGGTCACCTTCGAGCGCCGGCCGCGGGCCAGCTCGAAGGCCAGGCGCACGACGCGCTCGATCTCGACATCGCTGTACGGCAACGTGTCGCTGGCGGAACGACCACCCGGCGCCCCACTGGCGCCGGCATCGGCTTCGGTCCGGGCGCCGAAGTACAGCCCGCCGGTCAGCTCCCGGATGATCAGCAGGTCGACGCCCTCGAGGAGCTCGGGCCGGAGCGGCGACGACGCGACGAGCCGGGGATGGATCGTCACCGGGCGCAGGTTGGCGAACAGGCCCAGGCCGCCGCGCAGGGCAAAGAGGGCCTGCTCGGGCCGGACCGGCGATGTCGGGTCATCCCACTTCGGGCCCCCGACCGCTCCGAGGTAGACCGCGTCGGCAGCGGCGCAGGCCTCCACGTCCGCGGGCCGGATCGCCACCCCGTAGGCATCGATCCCGGCCCCGCCCACGGTCAGGTCGGTCCACTCGAGCGCGAAGCCAAAGGCGTCCGCCGCCGCAGCAAGCGCGAGCCGGCCGGCGCCCAGGACGTCCGGCCCGACCCCGTCGCCGGGGATCGCGGCCAGGCGGTAGGTGGTCACGGCAGCTCCTCGACCTGGCGGGGACTGACAAAGGCCGGATCGACCCCGTTGATCTCGGCACCGTGGAGCTTGTTGACCGCCACGAGGTAGGCCTCGAGGGACGCCTCGATGATGTTGGTCGAGAGCCCGTGGCCGCTGACGACAAGCGCCCCGGGGCCTTCGTCCGACGAGCGCCGGCAGCGGACGAGGACCTGGCCCTGGGCATCCTCGCCGGCCGAGACCGCCTTGATCTCGTATTCGGCCAGGACGGGATGCCAGCCGAGCGCCGGCTGGAGGACCTGGTCGACGGCCGAGTAGAGGGCGTTGACCGGACCGTTGCCGGTCGCCTCGGTCGAGTGGGTCTCGCCGCCGATCGAGATCGAGACGGTGCCCGTGCCCTTGCCGCCGTGCGAGCTGGTGACGCTCCAGCCTTCGAGCTGGATCGAGGCCGGGACGTCGCCCGCCCGGCGCTCGACGATGGCCAGCAAGTCGGCGTCGGTGACTTCCTTCTTGAGGTCGGCCAAGGCGATCGCCTGGCGGTAGACCGTGTCGAGGGCCTCGCCCTCGAGCTCGTAGCCCAGCTCGTGGAGCTTGCCCTGGAGGCCCTTCCGGCCGGACAGCTTGCCGATCGTCAGCTGGCTGCCGCTCAGGCCGACCGACTGGGGGGTCATGATCTCGTAGGTCAGCGGATTCTTGATCACGCCGTCCTGGTGGATGCCCGACTCGTGGGCGAAGGCGTTGCCGCCGACGACCGCCTTGTTGGGCTGGACCGCGAAGCCGGTCAGGTAGCTGACCAGCCGGCTGGCGGCGGTGATCTGCTCGGTCTGGACCCGCGAGCCCAGGTCGGGGAACTGCGTCGGCCGGGTGCGGAGGGCCATCACGACCTCTTCGAGCGAGGCGTTGCCCGCCCGTTCGCCGAGGCCGTTGATCGTGACCTCCACCTGCCGGGCTCCGGACTGGACGGCGGCCAGGGTGTTGGCCGTGGCCAGGCCAAGGTCGTTGTGGCAATGGACCGAGACGGTGGCCTGCCGGCCGACCCGGGCGACGACCTTCTCGACCAGCCGGCCGAACTCGGCCGGAATGGCATAGCCGACGGTGTCCGGGATATTGACCGTGCTGGCGCCGGCGGCCACGACCGCCTCGTAGATGTCGAGCAGGTACTCGACGTCCGTCCGCGAGGCGTCCTCGGCCGAGAACTCGATCTCGGCATCGGGACCCAGCTCCTGCCGGCCGTAGGTCACCCAGCGGACGGCCTGGCGGAGGGCCTCGTCGCGGTCGATCCGGAGCTTGTGCTTGAGGTGGATGTCGGACGTGGCGATGAAGACGTGGAGGTGGGGCCGCTCCGCTTCGCGAATCGCCTCGACGGCGCGTTGCGGATCGCCGTCCTTGCAGCGGGCGAGCGCGGCGACGGCAACGCCACGGGTCTCCTGGGCGATCCGGCGGACGGCCTCGAAGTCGCCGGGCGAGGCGGCCGGGAAGCCGGCCTCGATGACGTCGACCCGCAGCCGGACGAGCTGGCGGGCAACCTCGAGCTTCTCGGCCGCGGTGAGGCCGGCCCCGGGGGCCTGCTCACCATCGCGCAGGGTCGTGTCGAAGATCCGGACCGAGCCCGGATCGATGGCTACGCCAGGGCCGGCCGCGCTCATCGCGAGCCCCCGCCCGGTGCGCCGACCGACGCCTGGGCCTGGCCGGCCTTGACCTCGATCGGGTTGAGGAACGCCATCTGGCTGCGGAGCGAGGCCCCGACGCGCTCGACCAGGTGGTCGTGGTCCTGCTGGCGGAGGCGGTCGAAGTTCGGCCGGCCGGCCTCGTTCTCCTCGATCCAGCGGGCGGCGAAGGTGCCGTCCTGGATCTCGGTCAGGACCTGCTTCATCGTCTCCCGGACGTGACCGTCGATGATCCGCGGACCGCTGACATAGTCGCCCCACTCGGCCGTGTCGCTGACGCTGAAGCGCATGAAGTTGAGCCCGCCGCGATACATCAGGTCGACGATCAGCTTCAGCTCGTGGAGCGTCTCGAAGTAGGCCAGCTCGGGCTGGTAGCCGGCCTCGACCAGGGTCTCGAAGGCCATCTTGACCAGCGCCGCGGTGCCCCCGCACAGGACCGACTGCTCGCCGAACAGGTCGGTCTCGGTCTCCTCGGCGAACGTCGTCTCGAGGACGCCGGCCCGGGTGGCGCCGATCGCCCGGGCATAGGCCAGGGTCTTGGCCCGCGCCGTGCCGGTCTCGTCGCGGTAGACCGCGAACAGGGCGGGGACGCCGCCGCCGGCCTGGTACACGCTGCGCAGCAGGTGACCGGGGCCCTTGGGCGCGACCATCCCGACGTCGATCCCCGCCGGCGGGTCGATCCGGTTGAAGTGGATGTTGAAGCCGTGGGCGAACATCAGCAGGGCGCCCGGCTTGAGGTTCGGCCCGATCTCCGTGTCGTAGACCGCCTTCTGGGCGGTGTCCGGGACGAGGATCATCACGACGTCCGCCGCGCGAACCGCATCGGCGACATCGGCGACCCGGATCCCGGCGTCCTCGACCAGCCGGCGGCTCTTCGAGCCGGCGGCCAGCCCGACGACCACGTCGACGCCCGACTCGTGGAGGTTCAGGGCATGGGCATGGCCCTGGCTGCCGTAGCCGATGATCGCAACGGTCTTCCCGGCGAGGGCCGCCGGGTCGGCGTCGTTGTCGTAGTACATCTTCGCGGTCATCGCTTGATTGCCTCCTCGATGGATGCCGAGCCGCGCGCCATGACCACGGTCCCGGTGCGAACAAGTTCCTTGATTCCGTAGCTCCGCAAGAGGGCCACGATCGCGTCGATCTCCGACTCCGAGCCGGCCGCCTCGACGATCACCGAGCCCTCGGTGATGTCGACCAGGCGGGCCCGGTAGAGCTCGGCCACCTTGACGATCTCGGCCCGATTGGCATCGGTCGCCCGGACCTTGATCAGGGCCAGCTCGTGCTCCACCGTCGGCTCGCTGGCGAAGTCCTGGACCTTGAGCACGTCGATCAAGCGGTAGAGCTGCTTGCTGACCTGCTCGACGGCGACGTCGTCACCGCGCAGGGTGATCGTCATCCGGCTGACGTCGGCCTGGTCGGTATGACTGACCGACAGCGACTCGATGTTGAAGTTGCGGGCCCGCATCAGGCTGGCCACCCGGTTCAGGACGCCCGGCCGGTTGAGGACGATCGCGACCAGGACGTGGCGGTTGATCTCACCCGATCCGGGCAGGGCCCGCGGCGGCGGGGCCGAATGGGCCGGGCCGGCCGGTGCCGAGCCGTGGCCCGGTTCGTGGCCCGCGCCGGCCCCCGTGCCGTTGGAGCTGGACGCGCCGTCCTCCACGGGCAGGCTCATTCCTCGGGTCCGTCCCACTTCTCGATCAGGTCGGTCAGGCCCTTGCCGGGCGGCATCATCGGGAAGATGTTCTGGGTCTCGGCGATCTCGAACCAGATCAGGGCCGGGCCGTCGACCGCCTGGGCGGCCTCGATCGCGGGATCGACCTCGTCCGGGGTGCGGGCCCGGAAGGCCGGGATCCCGTAGGCGTCGGCAAGCTTGGCGAAGTCCGGCCCGAGGAGATGGGCGGAGTGGTAGTTGCCGGCGTAGATGATCTCCTGCCACTGCCGGATCATGCCCAGCTTCTTGTTGTCGAAGAGGGCGATCTTCACCGGGATCTTGTCCTGGACCAGGGTCATCAGCTCCTGCGAGGTCATCTGCAGGCCGCCATCGCCGACGATCGCCCACGTCTCGCGGTCCGGCCGGCCCAGCGCCGCGCCCATCGCCGCCGGCAGGGCGAACCCCATCGTGCCCAGGCCACCCGAGCTGACGTGGCTGTTGGGCAGCCGGAAGCCGGTGTAGCGGGCCAGCCACATCTGGTTCTGGCCGACGTCGGCGACGTAGGTGGCGCGATGGTCGGTCAGGGCCCCGATCCGCTCGGTCACGAAGTCGGCGGTCAGGACGCCTTCGCGCCAGGCGCCCGAGCCGTGCCAGCTGCTCGCCTCGGACTCGGCCTTCCAGGTCGCCAGCTCGTCGAGGTACTCGGACCGCTCCGCGATCGGGGTCTCGGCGACGAGCGGAGTCAGGGCGCGCAGGACCCGGCCGGCATCACCCACGATAGGCACCTCGACGGCCACGTTCTTGCCGATCTCGGCCGGGTCGATGTCGACATGGACGATCCGGGCGTACGGGGCGAAGGTCCGCACGTTGCCGGTGACCCGGTCGTCGAAGCGCATCCCGATCGCGATCAGCAGGTCGGCCGACTGGATCGCCCGGTTGACGTGCTTCCAGCCGTGCATGCCCATGAAGCCGTAGGCCAGGGGATGGTCCTCGGGCATCGCCCCGATCCCGAGCAGGGTCCAGGCGACGGGGATGCTGGTCTTCTCGGCGAATTCGAGGAGATCCGACCAGGCCTCGGCATGGAGGACGCCGTGGCCGGCCAGGATGATCGGCCGCTTGGCCCGGGCGATCTCGGCCGCGGCGACCTTGAGCTGGCGAGGGTGGCCGTCGAAGTTGGGCCGGAAGCCGGGCAGGCCAGCGATCACCTCGGCCTCGGTCGGGTGCTGCGCCGAGGTCTCCTGCTGGAGGGCGTCCTTGGTGATGTCGATGTGGACCGGCCCGGGCCGCCCGGTCCGGGCGATGTGGAACGCCTCGGCGAAGACGCGCGGCAGCTCGTCGGCATCGCGGACCAGGTAGTTGTGCTTGGTCATCGGCAGGGTGATGCCGTTGATGTCGATCTCCTGGAAGGCGTCCTTGCCGATCAGCGCGGCGGGCACGTTGCCGGTGATGGCGACCATCGGGATCGAATCGAGGAGCGCGGTGCCGATACCCGTCACGAGGTTCGTGGCACCCGGGCCGGAGGTGCCCAGGCAGACGCCGACCCGGCCGGTCACCCGGGCGTAGCCGTCGGCCGCATGGGCGCCGCCCTGCTCGTGGCGGACGAGGACGTGGCGGAGCTCGGGATAGTCGCCCAGGACGTCATACAGGGGCAGGACCACGCCCCCCGGGTAGCCGAAGAAGACATCGACGCCCTGGCGCAGGAGCGCCTCGCACACGACGTCGGCGCCGATCCGGCTGCGCTTGAGCGGCTTCGTATCGCGCAGCATCGCGATCCGGGCCTTCTCGATCGCCGCGGCGCCGGCCGTGCCGTCATTGGGCACATGCCCGTGACGAGCCGGCGCCGGGGGGTGGGCGGCGGGCTCCGCCGGCTTGCCTTTCGTGATCGTCATCGGTCTGCGCTCCGTTGGTCCGTCGAGTGGCTGGTCTGGCTGGTCCTGGTGTGTGGTCGGCTGTGGTGCGGGCTGGCCTGGTCGTGATCGGTGAGGTCGGTCCGGATCCCGATCCGGCCATGAAAAAACCCCCGCCTCCCGGCGAGGGTCCCGTTGGTTCTCGGTGGTACTGGCGCTACCTCCGCGATCCTCCGTTCTCCTGCCGGGAGCCGGTAATAAGGCCGAGAAGGCCGTCCAGCCCCAGGAGAAGCGAGCGAAGAATTGGAAGTACCACGACGTCGACGAAGCCGGTCTCGGGCAGCGGCACGTTCACGCGCCGGCCATCGCTGGTGATGACGATGGCGACGTGGCGACGGTTCTGCCGATCGAGCAAGCCCACGTTCGACTCCGTGGCGGTCCCGGACGACGTTTGCCGTCTGGTTCGGGCGAGTGTACGAGCCGACGATCGATTGCGCAACCCGCTCGGAACGGCCCGAAGGTACCGTCCGCGCGAGGCCGATCTTCGCCCAGGCGACGTGGGAGAGTGGTGGCCCGGCTCGAGGGTCGCCGGTTGGGACGAAGGTCGCTGGCAGACGCACGTTCGGCCCAACTCCGGGCCGGACGGGGCGCTGATCGGGCACTGGGCGCCCCGAGCGGGGCCTGTGCTAGCCTCAAAACGTGCCTGAACCGACGATCCAGCCGCCGCGCACCCTGGTCGACAAGATCTGGGACAGCCATGTCGTCCACGACGAGCCGGGCGCGCCGAGCGTCCTGGCGATCGATCTCCACCTCGTCCACGAGGTGACCAGCCCGCAGGCGTTCACCGGCCTGCGCCAGCGCGGCCTGACCGTCCATCGGCCGGGCCAGACCGTGGCAACGGCCGACCACTCGATCCCGACCCACGACCGCTCGCTGCCGATCGCCGACCTGATCGCCGCGGCCCAGGTCCAGCAGCTGACCGACAACTGCACCGAGTTCGGGATCCCGCTCCACGGCCTGGGCTCACCCAACCAGGGCATCGTCCACATCATCGGCCCGGAGCTGGGCCTGACCCAGCCGGGGATGACGATCGTGTGCGGCGACTCGCACACGGCCACCCACGGCGCGTTCGGCGCGCTGGCCTTCGGGATCGGGACCAGCGAGGTGGAGATGGTCCTGGCCAGCCAGTGCCTGCTCCAGCGCCGGCCGAAGACCCACGAGGTCCGGGTCGACGGCCAGCTCACGGCCGGGGTCAGCGCCAAGGACATCATCCTGGCCCTGATCGCCCGGATCGGGGTCGGCGGCGGGACCGGCCACGTCTTCGAATACACCGGCGCCGCGATCCGGGGCTTGACCATGGAACAGCGGATGACCGTGTGCAACATGAGCATCGAGGGCGGCGCCCGGGCCGGCCTGATCGCGCCCGACGACACGACCTTCGAGTACGTCCACGGCCGACCCCACGCCCCGAAGGACGCCGACTGGGATACCGCCCTGGAGCGCTGGCGCGAGCTGCCCACGGATGCCGGCGCCCGCTACGACAAGGCGATCACGATCGACGCCTCGAGCCTCGAGCCGATGGTCACCTACGGCACGAACCCGGGCATGGGCCTGCCGATCGGCAGCCGGGTCCCATCGCCCGCGGACGCGGCCGATCCATCCGCCCGGCGGGCGCTCGAGCATGCCCTCGAATACATGGACCTCCAGCCCGGCCAGGCGCTCCTGGGCCAGAAGGTCGACGTCGTGTTCATCGGCTCGTGCACCAACGGCCGGATCAGCGACCTGCGCCTCGCCGCGTCGGTCCTCAAGGGCCGCCGGATCGCCGACGGCGTCCGGGTGATGGTCGTGCCCGGTTCCCAGGAGGTGAAGAAAGAGGCCGAGAACGAGGGCCTGGCCGAGATCTTCAAGGCGGCCGGCGCCGAATGGCGCGAGGCGGGCTGTTCGATGTGCATCGCCATGAACGGCGACCAGCTGACGCCCGGCCAGTACGCGATCAGCACCTCGAACCGCAACTTCGAGGGCCGCCAGGGCAAGGGTGGCCGGACCTTCCTGGCCTCGCCGCTGACCGCGGCGGCGTCGGCCCTGGCCGGCGTGATCGCCGACCCGCGGCGCTTGCCCGGGATCGAGGCCTCGAGCGGCCTCGGCGGCCGGTAGACGGGCCATGGCCGACGCCTTCACGACGTTCACCAGTGCGGTGATCCCGTTGCCGGCCGAGAACGTCGACACCGACCAGATCGTGCCCGCGCGCTACCTCAAGATGACCGACAAGGCCGGCTTGGCTGATGCCCTCTTCCACGACTGGCGCTTCGACGCCGACGGCGGCCAGCATGAGCCGCTGTTCGTGATGGACCGCCTGGCGATGGCCGGCCGGCGGATCCTCCTGGCCGGCGACAACTTCGGGACCGGCTCGTCGCGCGAGCACGCCCCCTGGGCGCTCGTCGCCTGGGGGATCCGGGTGATCCTGTCGACGAGCTTCGCCGACATCTTTCGGGGCAATGCCCTCAAGAACGGGCTGCTCCCGATCGTCGTCGAGGAGGAGCGCCACCGGCAGCTGTTCGAGCTGGTGGCCGCCGACCCGGACCTGGAGCTGACGGTCGACCTGGAGACCCAGCTGATCCACCTGCCCGGCGACGAGGACCTGCCCTTCGAGGTCGACCCGTTCGCCAAGTCGATGCTCCTGGCCGGGACCGACGAGATCGGCTGGCTACTCCGGCACATGCCCACCATCGACGCGTACCAGGCCGCCCACCCGGCCCGAATCGACACCAGGGTCGGCGCCGACTGAGCCCGGCCGGGCCGTCATCGCGATACTGATTCGGTGAACCTGGTCGACGTCGTCATCATCGGGGTCCTGATCTTCGCCCTGGTGGCGGGCCTCGCCTCGGGCGTCTTTCCCCAGCTCGGCGGCCTGAGCGGCGCGGTCGGCGGCGGCGCCCTGGCGATCCTCGTCCTGCTGCCCGTTGGCCAGGGCTGGCTGCAGACCCTCGATCCGCCGCTGCGGGCGGTCGTCGTCCTGGTCGGCATCGTGGGCATCGTCGGGTTGGGCGAGGCCGTCGGTTCCGGGCTGGGGGCCGCGATTCGCGAGCGGCTGGTCGGCCACGGACTGCTGGGCAACCTCGATCGCCTGGCCGGCGGCTTCCTGGGCTTTGCCCAGGGCATCCTCGTCGTGTGGCTGGTGGGCGGTGTGCTGGCCGCCGGCCCGGTGCCCCAGGTCGCGGCGGCCGTCCAGCGCTCGGCGATCGTGCGCGGCCTGGCCGACCTGCTGCCGCCGCCGACCCAGATCGTGGGCGAGCTGGGCAAGTGGCTCGACGCCTCGGGCCTGCCCGATGTGTTCATCGGCTTCGAGCCGTTCCCCGGGCCGCCGGTCGATCCGCCAACCGACGCCCAGGCCGCGGCGATCGCGGCCGGGGCGGCGCCGTCCACCCTCCTGATCCGGGCCGATGCCTGCGGCTACGTCCTGAGCGGGACGGGCTTCGTCGTGAAGTCGGGCTACATCGTCACCAACGCCCACGTGGTGGCCGGCTCGGCTTCGGTCTCGGTCGGCCACGACACCGGCCTGCCGGCCAAGGCGTCGGTCGTCCTGTTCGATCCGGAGCTGGACGTGGCCCTCCTGTACGTGCCCAACCTGAGCCTGCCTCCGCTGGCCTTCGCCGATCAGCTGCCCAGCCGCGGCGACCTGGGTGCGGCGCTCGGCCATCCCGGCGGGGGCGCCCTGGCCACGATCGCCGCGGCGGTGACCAGCACCTACCAGGCCGAGGGCCGCGACATCTACGGCACGGCCGAGGTCAACCGCGAGATCATCGAGCTCCGGGCGGCGATCATCCAGGGCGACAGCGGCGGCCCGCTGGTGCTCGCCGA
>Ga0070731_10005273_pt1 | contig 10742 bp, 7 predicted proteins | sample Coa_R1_2_FD_66448 | JGI IMG/M metagenome (GOLD analysis project Ga0070731, IMG submission 66448) | Surface soil microbial communities from Centralia Pennsylvania, which are recovering from an underground coalmine fire - Coalmine... | ecosystem: Environmental > Terrestrial > Soil > Unclassified ... | reverse complement strand
CGGTCGAGCACAACTCCGTGCTGGCCTGCGAGATCTCCGATTCGACCGGTGACCTGACCGCGTTGTTCTACGGCCGCTCGCGCATCCCCGGCCTGATGTGCGGCGCCCGTGTCCGGTTCCGCGGCGTCGTGGGCATCAAGAACGGCGCCCCGGTCATGATCAACCCGGCCTACGAGCTCGTCGTGCCCGGAGTGACCGGCAACCCGGCTTAGACCGCCGGGAAGAGCAGTTCGTACGCGGGATTGGTCATGACGGGCTGCCCGTTCTTGATCCCTACGGCGCCGGTCAGGCGGACCCGGGCGCCGCAGACGATCCCGGGGATGTGCGACCGGCCGTAGAACAGCGCGGTGAGCACCCCGGTTCCGTCGTTGATCTCGCAGGCCAGCACGGAGTTCCGTTGCACCGGCCGGATCTCCACCACGATGACGCGGCCCTCGACCACCGCCCGGCCAGGAGCGGTCAGCGAGCCGATCGGCGTGACGCCGGGCGCAGGGGGTGGCCTGTCGCCATCCTTGGCCGCCCGCGCGGAGCCATTCCCGTTCTTCGCCGCTGCGGGCTGAGCTTCGGCAGGCGGGGGTCCGGCCTCCGGGCCGTGCTTGACCGCGACTTCGGCCGCTTCGGCCCGGACCTGCTGGTCGTCGCCGTTCTGGCCGACGGCCGCGATCTTCGCCGCATGGCGCGCCTGGAGCACCCGGACCCGGCTCTCCACGTCGTAGGGCACGATGGTGGCCGCCGATCGCGGAATCCGGCTCACCACCGCGGCGATCTTGTCGGCGGTCCGGTCGTGCAGCAGCCGGCCGAGCAGCGCGGAGTAACTTCGCCGCGGCAGCACCACGGTCACGTGCGTGCCGGGGTCCGCCGTCTCCTGTTCGACCAGCTCGGCGGCGGCCTGGGTCAGCCTGCGGTCCGGTACGTCGATGAAGTCGAGGGGGACGCCGCGGTCGGCTCTGATCCACTTCTGCCGGAGCCTTTCGGCCTGGACGTTGTCGATGACGAAGTGCACGGCGCGAATCGTGGTCGGCCGCAGGCTCCGCGCGTACCGCAACGCGGCCAGCGTAGCCAGGTCGAAGCCGTCGACGAAGACGAACACGGTGCGCCGGCTGTAGTGCGGCGGCGGAGGCGGCTGGATCTCGCTCAGCGTCTCGAGGACCTCGGTCTCCGACCGGTACTCGCTGTTGAGCTTGATGAGCGCCGGGACCAGCACGGCGAACAGGACGAGTACCACCCAGGCGCCCTCGGTGAACTTCACGATCGCGAAGATGGCCACCACGATGAGGGTGAGCACGCCCGCCGAGAAGTTGATGACCATCCGGCGCCGCCAGCCCGGCGTCCGGTGCCGGCTGTGGTACCTGGCCATGCCGAAGCCGGCCATGGAGAACGCGGTGAACACGCCGATGGCGTACAGCGGGACCAGGCTGTTGACGTCCGCGTCCTTGATGATCAGTAGCGCGATGGAGACGATGGTCAGCAAGACGATCGCGTTCGAGAACACCAGCCGGTGCCCGCGCTTGAGCAGCCACCGGGGCAGGAACGAGTCTCCCGCCACGTAACTGGTCAAGAACGGGAACCCGTTGAAGCTGGTGTTGCCGCCGGTGTACAGGATCAGCATGGTGGCGGCCTGGACCACGAAGAACATGAAGTGCCCGGCGTGCCCGAACACCGTGTTCGCCTCCTGCGCCAGCACGGTCGGGTACCCGAGCGTGCGCGGGGTCGCATGCGTGGCGTAGGCCAGCCAGGAGATCCCGGCGACCAGGGTGCCCAGGATGATGCCCTCCGCGATGAGCACCTTGCGGGCGTTGTTCCCCTCCGGGGGCCGGAACGCGCCGACCGCGTCCGAGACCGCCTCGATCCCGGTCAGCGAGGCGCCTCCGTTGGCGAACGCGCGCAGCAGGGTGAAGATCATGGCCCCGGTGAGAATGCCGGCCGTGCCCGCGCCGATGGGGTAGGTCCCGGGCAGCGTGTGCGGGTTGACGGCGTGCAGGTTCCCCAGCGCGGCGCGGACCAGCCCCACCGCGATCATCAGGATGACCGACCCGGCGAACAGGTAGGTCGGGATCGCGAAGGCCCGCCCGGCCTCCTTGATGCCGCGCAGGTTCCCGAAGGCCATGAGCAGGACCACGCCGACGGTGATCTCCAGCTTGTAGGGCCCGAGCGAGGGGAAGGCGGAGGCGACGGCGGCCGTGCCCGCGGCGGTCTGCACCGCCACCGTCACCACGTAGTCGATGAGCAGGGCCACGGCGGCCACCTGGGCGATCCGCGGCCCGAAGTTCTCCCGCGCCACCACGTACGAGCCGCCCGGCCTGATGTACACCATCACGACCTCGCGGTATGAGAGGACCACGAGGACCATGACGAACAGGATGACCAGCGTCATCGGCAGGATGAGGGTAAACGCGGCCAGGCCTGCCAGCGGCAGCAGCGCGATGAGAATCTCCTCGGTGCCGTACGCGGAGGAGGAGATCCCGTCCGGCGACAGCACGCCGAGCGCGAGCGGCTTGGACAGCCGCTGTTCCCCGAGATCGGAGTTGACCAGGGGCGGCCCTAGCAGTTTGCGTTTGGTCGAGTACCAGAAGGTATCGGGCAGGCCGCCGCTTCTCTCGAGCAGGGCTGCCGCTTTGCGCGTGGCCACCATCTGCGCCTTTCCATCCGGCACACCGCTCTTGCGGCCGCCAGAGCCTTCATACCCCACGGCTGGCGCTAGCGTAAACCGGGGGCTTCGGAGTGATCGTGGCCTGCGTGGGAACGACTCCCCGGTACATCGAGCAATCAGAGGCTGTCATGACCACAACACAGGCCACGCTACGCCTGTCGAGGCTGCTCAACCGGGCGGTGGCCGACCGCGCCGGCGAATCGATCGGGCGGCTGGCCGACGTCATCGTCCGGCTCCGCGGCGCGGACTACCCGCTCGTCACCGGCCTGGTGGCCAGCGTGGGCGGGCGCGAGATCTTCGTACCGGTCGACCAGGTGGCCAGCTTCGACGGTGATCCGCTCCGGTTGTCGAGCGCGCGGCTCGACCTGCGCCACTTCGACCGCCGCGAGGGTGAGGTGCTGCTCCGGGCCGACGTGCTGGGGCACCGGCTCATCGACGTGGCGAACGCGCGCCTGGTCCGCGCCGCCGACCTGGAGCTCTCCCTGGACCGGCCGGGATCGGGGGAGGCGGGCGGCGAGTGGGTCCTGACGGGGGTGGGCACCCGGCGCCGCCCGCGCCGGCTGCTCGGGCGGCTAGGCCCGCCGAGCGAGGACGGCGCCCGCGCCTTCCGGGACTGGCACGACTTCGAGTGGCTCATCGGCCACGAGGGCAGCGCGCGGCTCCGCGGGCCGTTCGCGCGCATCCGCAGGCTCAAGCCCGCCCAGATCGCCGACCTGCTGGAGAACGCCTCCAAGGAAGAGGAGACCGAGATCCTCGGCCGGGTGCACGCCGATCCGGAACTGGAGGCGGACGTGTTCGAGGAACTGGACGAGGACCTGGCCGCCCGCCTGCTCGGCGCGCGTACCGACGCGGACATCGCGGCCGTGCTGGCCCGGATGCGCGCCGACGACGCCGCCGACGCGATCGCCGAGCTACCCCAACATCGCCGCCAGCCCGTGCTCGACCTGCTGCCCGCCGGGCCGCGGGCCAAGGTGCTGACCCTGATGCGCTTCAACAGCACCAGCGCGGGCGGCCTGATGGGGATGGACTTCATCGCCGTGCCCGTCCGCGCCACCGTCGGCGACGCGCTGGCCCGGGTCCGTGAGTCGGCGCTGCTCCAGCCGGAGGCACTGACCAGCGTGCACGCCGTCGACGACTTCGGCGGCCTGCGCGGCGTGGCCAGGCTGGTCAGCCTGGTCCAGGCCGATCCCGGTGCCGCCCTGATCGACGTGTCCGACACCGATCCGGTCCGGGTCGGCGCGGACGCGGACATCACGGACGTGGCGGTGCTGATGACCGACTACAACCTGATCACGATCCCGGTCGTGGATGACGACCGCCGGCTGCTGGGGGTGATCACCGTCGACGACGTCCTCGAGATCACGCTTCCGGAAGACTGGCGCCGCCGGGAAGCGGCCGAGCCACCCGACGCCCGGCACGGGGATGCCAGGTGATTTGACCGGGAGTGCCAGACTGGTTGGCATGGCCGACGCGTCACCCCGTTTCCGTAAGCTCCTGGACCACTTCCCCGCTTACCAGCCCGGCCGGACGCCGGTCAGCGCCACGGGGCGATCGCACAAGCTCTCGTCGAACGAGTGCCCGTACGGCCCGCTGCCGTCGGTGGTCGAGGTCATCGCCGAGGCGGCGCTAGCGGTTAACCGGTACCCGGACAACGCCGTGCACGCGCTGACCGACGCGATCGCGGAACGCTACGGGGTGTCCGCGCGGAACATCGCGGTCGGGTGCGGCTCGGTGGGCGTCACCCAGCAGCTCCTCGAGGCGGTCGGGGAACCAGGCGCCGAGGTGCTCTACGCGTGGCGCTCGTTCGAGGCGTACCCGATCCTGGCCGACCTGGCCGGCGTCACGTCGGTCCGCGTGCCGCTCCGGGACGAGACGCACGACTTGGCCGCCATGGCGGACGCGATCACCCCGCGCACCAGGCTGATCTTCGTCTGCAACCCCAACAACCCGACCGGCACGGTGGTCCACGCGCCCGAGATCGACGCGTTCCTGGAGCGGGTGCCCGGCGACTGCCTGGTGGTCATCGACGAGGCGTACCGCGAGTACGTCAGGGACGACGCGGTGCCGGACGGCGTAGGCCTGTACCGGTACCGGCCCAACGTCGCGGTGCTGCGTACCTTCTCCAAGGCCTACGGCCTGGCCGGGTTGCGGGTCGGGTTCATGATCGCGGACGAGCCCGTCGCGCAGGCGGCCCGCAAGACGATGCTGCCCTTCTCGGTCAACAGCGTCGCCCAGGCCGCGGCGATCGCGTCCCTCGCGGCGGAGGAGGAGCTGCTCGAGCGGGTGGAGCTCACCGTCAAGGAGCGGACCAGAGTCCGCGAGGCGCTCATCGCCGAAGGGTGGGAGGTCCCCCCGACCGAGGCCAACTTCGTCTGGCTCAGGCTCGGCGAGCGCACGCAGGAGTTCGCCACCGCCTGCGAGGCGGCCGGGATTGCGGTCCGGGCCTTCGGCGCCGAAGGCGCCCGGGTCAGCATCGGCGACGCCGATTCCAACGACGCCTTCCTCGACCTAGCCGGGGCCTTCCCCGGGCGCAACTAGCCGGGTAACGACCTCGGGCCCCGGCAACGACATCAGCACTGCTCGATGTCGGCGCCGAGGGCGCTGAAGCGCTGCGCGATGGAGGCGTGGCCCCGGTCGATCGGGTAGCACGGGGTGACCAGGGTCTCGCCCTCGGCGGCCAGGCCGGCCAGGATCAGCGCGACGCCGGTGCGCAGGTCGTGCGCCACGACCCGGGCGCCGCGGAACGCGATGGGACCGTGCACGATGACGCGGGTGTCGTCGAGCTCGACCCGGGCGCCCATCTTGTTGAGCTCGCCGACTAGCGTGTAGCGCCCGTCGTAGATCGTCTCGCGGATGTAGCTCGCGCCCTCGGCCAGGCACGCCAGCGCCATGATCGGCGACTGCAGGTCGGTGGCGAACCCCGGGTACGGGCTGGTGATGACGTTGATCGGGCGCGGCGGGCGATCCATCCGCACCGAGACCACCGCGCCCTTGGTGGCGAACTCCACGCCCATCTGCTCGAGCTTCCAGCGGACCACGCCGAAGTGATCGAGGGACGCGCCCACCAGGTTGAGCTCGCCGCCGGTGATCGCCGCGGCCATCGCGAAGACGCCCGCGTCGATCCGGTCCGCCATCACGGTGTGCTCGACCGCGGTGAGCTCGTCGACGCCGTGCACGGTGATGAAGCCGGTCCCGCCGCCGGTGATCCGCGCGCCCATCTTGGTCAGGAACGCGATGACGTCGAGCACCTCGGGCTCTTGCGCGGTGTTGTCGATGACGGTCCGGCCCGGCGCCAGGGACGCGGCCATGATCAGGTTCTCGGTCCCGGTGTGCGACGGCGTGTCGAGGTACAGGTGCGCGCCCTGCAGCTTGCTCGCCTTGATGTGGATGGACGTCTCGCTCTCGTCGACGACGGCCCCCAGCCGGGCGAACCCGCGGTAGTGGAAGTCCAGGTTCCTGCTGCCCAGGTTGCACCCGCCGATGCCCTCGATGACCGCCTCGCCGAACCTGTGCAGCAGCGCGGGCACGAACAGGACCGAGCCGCGGAACCTGCGGGCGATCTCGGCCGGCAGCACGCAGCTGGTCAGGTGGGAGGCGTCGACGACGAGGGTGCGCTCGGTCTCGTGGAACTCGACCAGGGCACCGACCGCCTGGGCCAGCTCGACGGCGCGGCGCACGTCCTCGATCGGCGGCACGTTGCGTAGCACGGTACGTCCATTGGCGGTCAGCAGCGACGCCGCGATCATCTTCAGCGCCGCGTTCTTCGCGCCCTGTACGAAGACCGTGCCGTGCAGCGGGGTGCCGCCCCGCACGCGGTAGCTCGTCTCGGGTCCGGAAGTCATGGCGGTCAGCTTAGCGTGGCGAGGCGCTCGAATACCGGGGCAAGTCGGGCTGTGTACCGCTCTGGGCGGAATACGAAGTCCAGTGTTTCCTGGCTAATCGGCTGCCCGCGCGCGGCCGCCTGTTTACGAAGGGTGTCACGGAACGGCGCGCCGCTGTCCCAGGTGTCCATGGCCGCCGCCTGCACCAGCGCGTACGCCTCCTCGCGGCTCATCCCGTCGCTCACGAGCTGGAGCAGCGCCGCCGAGGAGTAGATCAGGCCCCCGGTGGCGTCCAGGTTGGCGCGCATCCGGGCCGCGTCGACGGTCAGCCCCTCGACCACCCCGGTGGTGAGGTGCAGCACGTAGTCGGTGGCGATGGCGGCGTCGGGCAGCGCGATCCGCTCCACGCTCGAGTGCGAGATGTCCCGCTCGTGCCACAGCGGGATGCCCTCGGTCACCGGCGTCACGTACCCGCGGATCACCCGGGCCAGGCCGGTGATCCGCTCGGCGCGGATGGGGTTCTTCTTGTGCGGCATCGACGAGGAGCCCTTCTGGCCCTCGCCGAACGGCTCGGCCAGCTCGCGCACCTCGGTGCGCTGGCCGTGCCGCACCTCCAGCGCGACGGCCTCGCAGACCGTGGCGGCCAGGGCCAGCGCCCCGACCCACTCGGCGATGCCGTCGCGCATGACGACCTGCGTGGCCACGTCGGCGGGCCGCAGGCCGAGGGCGGGCATGACCTGCGCCTCGAGGGCGGGGTCGATGGTCGAGTAGGTGCCGACGGGACCGGACAGCGTGCCGACCGCCACCGCATCCCTGGCCCGCGCGATCCGGTCCCGGGCGCGCGCCATACCGAACGCGAAATCGGCGACCCGGTGCCCCCAGGTGTCCGGCTCGGCGTGCACGCCGTGCGTCCGCCCGGCGCGCAGCGTGTCCCGGTGGGCCAGCGCGTGGTCCCTGAGCACCGCGACCAGAGCGGTGGCCTTGGTGGTCAGCAGGTCCGTCGCCTCGGTGAGCTGGACCGCGAGCGCGGTGTCGAGCAGGTCGGAGGAGGTCATGCCGTAGTGCACGTACGCGGCGGCCGCTCGAGGGTCGGTGTTGTCCGCCCACGCGGTCAGGAACGCGATGACGTCGTGCCCGGTCACCGCCTCGATCGCCGCGACCGCGTCCGGCGTCGGCGGCGGGGCCGAGCGCACCGGCCCGACGGCGTCCGCGGGGACGATGCCCGCCCGGGCCTGCGCCTCCAGGACGAGGACCTCGACCCGGCACCACAGCTCGTACTTGTGCGCCTCGCTCCAGACCCGCCCCATCTCGGGCAGCGTGTACCGCTCGATCACGTGTCCAACGTACCGGCCGGCGGGCCCGCCGGCGGGGAGGGCACGGCGCGCCCCTCCACGACCAGGGCCGCCACCACGATCACGGCCAGCAGCGCGATCTCGGCGGCGACGCTGAGCCAGACCCCGACCCCCGAGACGGCCAGCGCCGCGGCCGCCGCCGCGGCCCGGTACCGCTGCCCGCCGATGCGCAGCGCGTGCCGGAAGGCCACGTCCCCCGCCAGGTACAGGGCCACCCCGCCCGCCAGGGCCAGGCAGGCCGGGTAGGGGAGGGTCGATCCGGCGTGCCCGATGGCCCGCCTGACCCCGGCGGCCACCGCGACGATGCCGAGCAGGAGGGGGATGTAGGCGTAGAAGAACGCGGCCAGCGCCAGCCCGGGGCGGGCCGCCGGGTCGGCCCGGGTCATGGCCTGCTCGGCGCGGTCGTCGTCGCCGACGCCGAAGTACGACCACCACAGCGCGGCGGCCAGGGCCAGCCCCAGCGCCGCCGAGACGACCAGGGAGGTCGTGATGACCTGCCCCGCCGTCCCGACGCCGATCCCGATGTCGGCGACCGACTCGCCGAACACGATGATGACCAGCGCGCCGTGCCGCTCGGCGAAGTGATCGGGCCGGATGGCGAACCGCCCGCGCACCCGGGTGACGAGCGGGGAGAGCACCTGGACCGCCAGCGCGGCCGCCCACAAGCCGTAGGCGGCGCCGCCTCCGGCCAGCCCCGCCCCGATGATCAGCAGGGCCGAGAGCACGTTGAACGGCGCGACCCGCGCGATGTTCTTGTTGATCCGCCGGTACAGCCAGGCGTGTACGCCGACCACGACCAGGTAGCCCACCCCGAACGCGACCCCGTCCCGGCCGAACGCGTGCGGGATGGCCAGCCCGACGATGAGGAACCCGCCCATCCCGACCAGCATCAGCAGGCGCTCGGGGGTCTCGACCGGGGTCCGTGCGTTGGACAGCCACACGTACCCGCCGTACATCCACCACAGCACGCCGAAGATCAGCAGCACGCGCACCGCGCCCAGGACCGTGAGGTCGCGGGCCAGGATCGAAGTCAGCTGCGTGATGGCGAACACGAAGACCAGGTCGAAGAACAGCTCGAGCGTGCTGACCCGCAGCGGTTCCTCCCGGTCCCCCTCACTGGGCGCGTCCGCGGCGGGCTCCGTCACAGCCGGGCGGCGATGTCGCGGCGGTACCAGCCGCCGCGCATATCGATCGTGCCGGCCAGCGCGTAGGCCGCGGCGCGCGCGGCGGCGACGTCGCCGCCGGACCCGACGACGTTGAGCACCCGGCCCCCCGCCGACACCAGGTCCCCGTCGGCGTCCCGGGACGTCCCCGCGTGCAGGACGTAGGGGCGGCCCGGGGCGGGCACCACCGCTCGTTCGGGAAAAAGGATCTTCTCCCCCCGGACCGGGTGCTCCGGGTAGCCTTCGGCGGCGATCACCACGGTCACGGCCGCGCCCGGGTGCCAGCGCGGCGCGGGCACGCCGGCCAGGTCCCCGGCGGCCGCGGCGTGCAGCAGCGGCGCGAGGGGGGTCGCGAGCCGGTCCAGGACCACCTGCGTCTCCGGGTCGCCGAACCTGGCGTTGAACTCCACCACGCGGGGGCCCGCAGCGGTCAGGCACAGCCCCGCGTAGAGCAGGCCGCGGTACGGCCGGCCCTGGTTCCTGAGGGTATCCACGGCGGGCTGGATGACCGTGTCCAGCATGCGTTCGGCCAGGTCGGGAGGGGCCCAGGGGAGCGGGGCGTAGGCGCCCATGCCGCCGGTGTTCGGGCCGAGGTCTCCGTCGCGGGCCCGCTTGAAGTCCTGCGCGGGCAGGAGCGGGACCGCCGTCGTGCCGTCGGTGACGGCGAACAGCGACACCTCGGGGCCGTCGAGGAACTCCTCGATCACCACCGTGCCGCAGGCGCCGGCGTGCGCCTTTGCGGCCGCGAGGTCAGTGGTGACGACCACGCCCTTGCCGGCCGCTAGGGCGTCGTCCTTGACCACGTACGGCGGGCCGAACGCCGCCAGCGCCTCGTCCGCCTCGGCCCGGGTCGTGCACGTCCGCGACGCCGCGGTCGGGATGCCCGCGGCCGCCATGACCTGCTTGGCGAACGACTTCGACCCCTCGATCAGCGCGGCGGCCGCGTCCGGCCCGAAGCACGCGAACCCGTCCTCGCGCAGCGCGTCGGCCGCCCCCGCGACCAGCGGCGCCTCCGGGCCGATCACCACCAGGTCCGGGCTGAGCTTGCGGGTCAGCCGCAGGATCGCGTCGGGCGCCGGGGCCGTGTCTGGGTGGGTCTCGGCGAGCGCCGCGATGCCCGGGTTGCCCGGGGCGGCGTGCAGGCTCTCCGTCTCACCGCCGAGTGCGCGGACGATCGCGTGCTCACGGCCCCCCGACCCGATGACGAGAATGCGCACGCTCACGCTCCGGGGAGTAGGGAGCGGAGCTGGAGCGTCTGGTCGCGGCGCGGGCCCACGCCGACCGCGCTGATCGGCGCGCCGATCATCTGCTCGACCGCCGACACGTAACTCCGCGCGTTCGCGGGCAGCTCGGCGAAGGTCGTAGCCTTGGAGACGTCCTCGGCCCACCCGTCGAAGTACTCGTAAACGGGGACGGCGTGGTGGAACTCGGTCTGGGTCATCGGGATCTCATCGTGCCTGGTCCCGTCCACCTCGTACGCGACGCAGACCGGCACCTGGTCCAGGCCGGACAGCACGTCCAGCTTGGTCAGGAAGAAGTCGGTGATCCCGTTCACCCGCGTGGCGTACCTGGCGATGACCGCGTCGAACCAGCCGGTGCGGCGCGGCCGGCCGGTGGTCACGCCGTACTCCGCGCCGGTCCGGCGAAGCCACTCGCCGGTGGCGTCACGGAGTTCGGTGGGGAAGGGGCCCTCGCCGACGCGGGTCGTGTACGCCTTGACCACGCCGATGACCTTGGCGATCCTGGTGGGCCCGAT
>Ga0070731_10005272_pt1 | contig 10744 bp, 10 predicted proteins | sample Coa_R1_2_FD_66448 | JGI IMG/M metagenome (GOLD analysis project Ga0070731, IMG submission 66448) | Surface soil microbial communities from Centralia Pennsylvania, which are recovering from an underground coalmine fire - Coalmine... | ecosystem: Environmental > Terrestrial > Soil > Unclassified ... | reverse complement strand
GTTCCTGCAAGCGGGCGGTGAAACGCGTCGGTTCAATCAACTCGACGGCACGCTCCTTGGGCGTGGGAAACAAGACGTCGAAGGTCTCGATTTTGGCGTCCAGGCCCCACTCCTTGAATTTCGCTACAAACCATTCGGCATTGTCTTTATCGTACGGCGAGCCGACGTGATGAGGGTGCGCGGAAAGCCGCTGCATGTAGTCGCGCACGTTTTGCTGGCTGGGAATGGCGCGGAATCTGGACTCCCAATCGCGCTGCACGCGGGAGGTGTCGGTCGAAAATCCGGTGAGCACGGGCGAATCCGCCGGCGGCGCCGCTGAGAGCAATGCCAGGCTGAGAAATGCAACGCTTCTGGAAGACTTTTTCATTAGTAAATCCGCCTTATGATACGCTCACGCCGTGCACGCGCACTCGCTGGCCGAGCTCCGCTATCAGCCGCAGGCACTCCTTACGCGCTTCCGAATATCCTTTTACGTCTTTCGACCCGGTCTTGAGAAAATCGAGAATCACATTTTCGGCCGCCACGAAATCGGCTGCGGCGTGTGCCACTTCGCTCGCAATGTTATTGGGGATGCTGCTGACGCCGTTGCAGTCGGCGTGCAAAAGGTCGCCGGGATGCACGGCCAGGCCGCCCACGCGCACCGGCACATTCAGCGCAACCATGTGGCTGTAGCCGTGCGACGGGTTCACGCCGTCGCTGAAAGCGGGGAAGCCGAGGCGGCGCACCTGGTCGAGATCACGCGCCGCACCGCTGGTGATGAGACCGGCGGCGCCGAAAGCCTGGTAGGTGGCGCACATGATCTCGCCGAAAGTAGCGGCTACGGTGGGGTCATCCAGATCTTGAAAGACCACGATGGGCGGCCCGGGAATGGCGGAGAAAGCTTCCACCTGCTCATCGAGCGACGTGTAGACGGCGCCTTCGGCCTTCGCAAACGCCGCGCGAATGGTGGCGGTGGCAGCGTAGCCGACGATCGGCGGCATTTCAGGGAAGCACGCGCGAATGCGGCCATCCATATATCCGGAGTGGCGCGGACGCACATCGAATAACTCGATCACGTTGCAAATGGTGGGGGTGTCGTAGCGGGCGAGCAAGGCGCGATCGCCTGCCGAAAGCGGCGGTGTATTCATGAGTCCTCCATTCTACAGCGGCTACTTTGCCGGACGGGCGCGGGAGACGATTTCCAGGCCGCGCTGAATCTGCGGATCGCGCTGCGCCTCTACTTCATCACCCTTTTCCACGCCCAGCGATTGGTTGAAAATTTCGGTCTTGAGCCGGTTGTAAATAAAGTCCTGCTCAGCGGTCCATTCGCTCAAACCGGGCCGTATATTGCGCGCGGAAAGGTAAGCCTGGAATTCGTCGAGCACCGCGCCGGTGACGTCGAACGCCTCCGTGACTTTGTGGGCGTGCGTGTATTCGGTGGCGAACGACGTGAACGCGCCGGAGCCGTCCATCACCACCCGAAAGCGCGACATCATGGGAGGCGCAACCACTTCGTCCGGTTGAATACCGCCGCCTCCGCGCACGATTCGGCCGGCATCGGTGTGAAATTCGGATTGCGCGTTGATATGGGCCGCGGCGGCTCCCAACTCGAACTGGGCAGCGTCGAAGGGTTTTTGAATGGAGCGGCCGCTGGGTGTGTAGTAGAGCGCGGTGGTCAACGCTAATCCGGCGGACTGCGAGAGCGGAAAAACGCTTTGTACCAGACCTTTGCCGAAGCTGGTTTCGCCGACGATCCGGGCGCGATCGTGGTCCTGCAACGCGCCGGCGACGATCTCAGACGCACTGGCGCTCTTGCCATTGATCAGCACGGCCAGAGGGAACTCGTAAGGCTGGAAGTTGGGGGGGACTTTTTCCTCTTTCTCCGGCACGTTGCGCCCGCGAACCGTGAGCAGCTTGGATTCGGGTTTCAAGAATAGCGATGCGGTGTGCAGAGCGGCCCCCAAGACGCCGCCCGGATTGTTGCGCAGATCGAGCACCAGGCCCTGCAGATTCCGGCCGCCCAGTTTTTCAACGGCTGCGGCAATATCGGCGCCAGTTTTTTCATCGAAGCTGGAGACACGCAAGTAGCCGATGCTGGGCTTGAGAAGAAACGCGCGCTCCACGCTGGGCGACTGCATTTCCTCCGGCGTGAGCGTGAATTGCAGAACACGGGCGTTACCGGGCCGCCGAATGTCGAGCTGCGCCGGATGCTGGCGGCTTTGGCTCAACAGGCCAACTAGCTGATCGGCACCCAGGCGGTCGAGACGGATTCCATTTACGGCGAGAAACTCATCGCCGGGCGCGAGACCAGAGCGGGCCGATGGCGTTCCAGGAAGCGTTTGCAAAACAATCACGCGGCCGGGTAGCACGGAAACGACGCTGCCGAAGCCTTTGCTGGTGGAGGTTTCGAGCTGGCGAAGCTGCTCGAACTGGCCGGGATCGAAGAATACCGAGTGCGGATCCAGGCGCCGCAGCATGCCGGGAATTGCGCCCTGAAAGAATGCCTGCTCGGAGGAAATCGGATCGGCGGCGTTGGCTTCAACGGTCGCATAAACGTCCACCAGGCTCTTGACTTGCTTTTCAAGATCGTCGGCGAGCGCGGCGGAGGATAGGACCAGAAGCAGTGCGAGAGCGGCCCGAAGCATGCTATCTGCCAGTTTATCGCGTGAAGCGCGTAGCCTTCTTGGCGGCGTGGCGGGCGAGCGCCAACTCGATAAGGCGGTCGATCAGTTGCGCGTAGGGCAGGCCGCTTGCTTCCCACATTTTGGGATACATGCTGATGGACGTGAATCCGGGAATGGTATTGATCTCGTTGATGTAGAGTTCGCCTGTTGAGCGTTCCAGCAGGAAATCCACGCGCGCCATGCCGGAGCACTCGACGGCGGTGTAGCATTGCAGCGCGAGGTGGCGCAGCTCGGCGGTTTTTTCGGCGCTGATTTCGGCTGGCAAGCGGAACTGGGCGCGGTCGAGCAGGTACTTGTCTTCGTAATCGTAGAATTCGCGCGACGGCAGAACTTCGCAGGGCAGGGAAGCCTCGGGCTCTTCATTTCCCAGCACGGCGCACTCGAGCTCCTGGCCGACGATGGCGCGCTCGGCGATGATCTTGCGATCGTATTTCGCGGCCAGCTCGAGCGCGGCTTCGAGCTCGGCGCGATCGCGCACTTTGGAAATTCCGACCGATGAGCCCAGGTTGGCCGGCTTAATGAACATGGGAAATGGCAGATCGCGAATGGCGCGCGCGGGGTCGAGATTTCCGCGATACATGGTGACGTAATCGACCACGGGCAGCCCGCGCTCGCGGCACACGCGCTTCATCATCTCCTTATCCATGGAGATGGAAGAGCCAAGCACGCCCGCGCCTACGTACGGCAAATCGGCCAGTTCCAGCAGGCCTTGCACGGTGCCGTCCTCGCCGAATGTTCCGTGCAGCACCGGGAACACGACATCGATATCCGGCTGCACGCCGGGCTCGGGCAGAATGGGCTCCGGGTGCCAGCGGCCATCCTCGCTGATGAAATATTCCACCACGTCGTACTTGTCGCGGTCGATCGCCTGCAGAATGGATTTCGCCGAGCGGATGGAGATTTCATGCTCGCCGGAACGGCCGCCGTACACTATCGCAACCTGAAGCTTCACAGGATCTTTTTCCCCAGTGCGGACATGATCAACTCTACCGCCAGGTCCGCCGTGCGATTCACTTCATCGATCACCGGATTAACCTCGACGACTTCGAGCGAAACCATTTGCCGCGAATCGCAGAGCATTTCCATGGCGAGATGAGCCTCGCGATAGGTCGCGCCGCCGCGCACAGGCGTACCGACGCCGGGCGCATAGGTCGGATCGACGGCGTCCATATCGAAGGAAAGATGAAAGCCGGCGGTGCCAGTCGTCGCGATGCGAATGGCGTGTTCCATTACCGTGCGCAAGCCGCGCTCATCGATATCGCGCATGGTGAACGCTTTTACGCCGCTGTCTTTGACGTGCGGCTTTTCCAGAATATCGACGTCGCGAATCCCCACGAGCGCCACGTGCTTCGGGTCGACCTTGGGTGAATAGCCGAAAAGACGCGTGAGCTCCGGCGGGCCCATGCCGATACAGCAGGCGAGCGGCATGCCATGCACATTGCCGCTGGGAGAAGTCTCGGGCGTATTCATGTCGGCGTGCGCGTCGATCCAAATCAGGCCGAGCTTTTTTTTCTGCTTGCGAAAATGACGCGACATGCCGGCGACCGTACCGATAGCAACGGAGTGATCGCCGCCCAGTACCAGCGGCACTTTGCCTTCACCGGCGGCGGCTTCTACCATGCGTGCCAGGCGCAGACAGGCGGCTGCGATCTGCGGCAGGAACTTCACGTGGCCCGGTCCCTGGGGCAAACTTTCCTGCTGCTCGACGGGCACATTACCGAGATCTTCGACATCGTACCCGAGCGCGGTTAAGCGCTGGTTGATATTGGCCACGCGCACGGCGGATGGGCCCATGTCCACGCCGCGCCGGCCAGCGCCGAGATCGAGGGGCGCGCCAATAATCGCTATGTGAGATTGCTTCATGCTCAGGGACGCAGCCGGTACAGCATGCGCGGAAAGGCGATAGTCTCGCGCACGTGCTCCGTGCCGCAAATCCATCCGACGCAGCGCTCGATGCCCATGCCAAAACCGCCGTGCGGCACAGTGCCATATTTGCGCACATCGATGTACCACTGGAAAGCTTCGATGGGCAGCCCTTCGTCTTGAATCCTCTTCAGCAGCAATTCGGGATCGTGAATACGCTGGCCGCCGCCGATAATTTCGCCGTGGCCTTCCGGTGCGAGCACATCGACGGCGAGGGCGACTTCGGGCCGTTCGAGATCCGGCTGAAAATAAAACGCCTTGATCTTGCTCGGGTAGCGGTCGACGATCACGGGACGGTCGTAATCCTGGCACAGCAGGGTTTCATCGGCATTGCCGAAATCTCCGCCCCACTGGATTTCGCTGCCCTTGGATTGCAGAATCTTGATGGCCTCGTCGTAGGAGATTCGCGGAAACGGCGCCTGTATGGCTTCGAGCTTGCTGAGGTCGCGCCCGAGCAGCGTCAATTCCGGCCGGCGATTTTCCAGAACGCGTTTCACCGTGTGGACGAGTAACTCCTCGCCCACGCGCTTGACGTCTTCGAGGGTGGCGAAGGCCATCTCGGGCTCGACCATCCAGAATTCCGTCAGGTGGCGCCGCGTTTTGGATTTCTCAGCGCGGAACGTCGGTCCGAAACAGTAGACTTTGCCGAACGCCATCGCCGTCGCTTCGTTGTAGAGTTGGCCGGACTGCGTGAGGTACGCTTTGTCGTCGTCGAAGTAATTCACTTCGAATAGCGTGGTGGTACCTTCGCACGCGGCCGGCGTGAAGATGGGTGTGTCGACCAGCGTGAAACCGTTGGAATCGAAATAATCGCGCACGGCCTTGATTACTTCGTGGCGTACGCGGGCGATGGCGTGCTGGTGCTGGCTGCGCAGCCACAGATGGCGGTGATCCATCAGAAAATCGACGCCATGCTCTTTGGGAGTGATCGGGTAGGGATCGCTCTCGGGCACGCGCTGGATGACTTCGATCGACTCCACATCCATTTCGTAGCCGCCGGCAGCGCGCGCATCGGCGCGAATCTTGCCGGTCATGATGAGGGACGATTCCTGGGTGAGATCTTTGATAGTTTCGAAAACGGCTTCGGGCAGCGCGCTTTTCACCGCCACGCACTGCATCAGGCCGGTGCCGTCCCGCAGCAGCGGGAACACAATTTTGCCCGATTTGCGCATGTTGTAGAGCCATCCCGGGATGCTTACAGTCTCGCCAACATGGCGGGCGGCGTCGGCAATAGTGATGCGCGGTGCACTCACAGCGCGTCCTCGAGACGATCGAAGATTTCGTTGACGCGATCCAGGGGATGCTCCATTTCCGGGACTTCCTTTAGTTCGAGCATCAGCGGGTATTGGCTGGGACGCGAGCCTAGCAACTGCATGGTGCGCTTCCAATCCACGGTTCCGCCTTCAGCCAGGAACGGGAACAGATGCTTATCGTCTTTGCCGTTGTTGTCATGAATGTGGGTGGAGCGGATGCGTTCCTTCATGATGTCGAATTCGCCTTCGACGCTGCCGGCCATATTGGCGTGCCCGATGTCGAAAACGAAATTCAGATCCAGATGGGTCACGCCGATGAAATACTGCAGGCGCTCGGCGCTGGCGAGGCCGTTGGGAATATTCTCCAGCAGGATTTCAACGCCCCGCTGGCGCGCGAAAACGGCCAGCTCTTCCAGGGCAGAAAACGCCGCGTCGACTTTGCGCTCGTCGAACTCTTCGCCGGAAACGCCGATGTGCTGGATCAGGTAGCGGAACGGAATGGTCTCGGCGATTTCAATGGCGCGTTTGACTTCGTCCACCATCGGCAGACGCTTGGATTTCACCGGCTCAGTGATCGTAATCACCGAATGAGGTCCGGAGCGGCCCCAGATTTCATCGTTGTACATCGGCGAATGCAGCGAGTGCAGCTTCAGCTCGGATTCGCGAAACCAATGGCCCAGCTCGGAAATCTGGGCGCGATTATAGTAGTCCAGATGCTGGCGGGCGCAGAAAATCTCCACCGCCGGAATGCCGGCCTGCTGCAACCGGCTCAGTTGGGCAATGGTCAACCGGTGATTGACGAAAAGGTGCGTGGAAAGGACCCGCTGCAAAAGTTTTCAATATCCTTTCGCGGTACCTTCAGTGCGCGGATCGGCGGTGCCGGTGATCCACTCGCCATCCACCAGGATTGCCGCCACCTGTCCCTGCCCGGAGATAACTTTTACGGCGTGGCCTTCGGTTCGCAGCAATTCCAGGATGGTGTCCGGCGAGAAACTCTTTTCCACTATGAGCTGGTCCGGAAACCACTGGTGATGGAAGCGGGGCTGATCGACGGCCTCGGCGATATTCATTCCAAAATCCAGCACGTTGACGATCACTTCCAGCACCGTGTTGATGATGGTGGGGCCGCCCGGCGAGCCGACTACCAGATAAAGCTTGCCGTCGCGCAGCACGATAGTCGGCGTCATGGAGGAGAGCGGAGCCTTGCGCGGCTGCACGGAATTGGCTTCGCCCTGGATTAAGCCGTACATGTTCGCCTCGCCGGGCTTGGCGGCGAAATCGTCCATCTCGTTGTTGAGCACCATGCCGAGTTTGGCGACTGTGACGCCGCTGCCGTAGCCGCCGTTGAGAGTATATGTCACCGCGACGGCATTGCCCTCGCTGTCGACTATGGAATAGTGCGTCGTCTCGTCGCTTTCCCCGCTGGCGGTCATTTTTCCGGGATGCACGGAACTGCTGGACGTGGCGCGTTGCGGGTCGATCGAACGGCCGCGCTCCTGAATATATTTCGGATCAAGCAGCTTGGAAACGGGAACCGGGTAGAATTCCGGATCGCCCATGTACTCGCTGCGATCGGCGAAATAACGGCGCATGGTTTCTGCCATGTAATGCACTGCCGCGGCCGATCCGACGCCATGCTTCTCGTACCCGGAACCTTCCAGCATTCCCAGCATTTGCAGGACGCCAACTCCGCCCGAGCTGGGCGGCGGCGCGCCGATGATGGTGTATCCCTTGTAGGTCCCGGTGATCGGTTGGCGTTCGAAGGCCTTGTAATTTTTGAGATCGTCGAGGGTGATGAGACCGCCGTGGGCTTCCATGTCCGCTACCAACAACCGAGCGGTCTCGCCTTCGTAGAAATCTTTGGAGCCCTCATTGCGGATGCGCTCGAGCGTTTGCGCCAACTCGGGCTGGATCAGCAGCTCGCCGGGCTCGAAATATTTTCCGTCTCTCAGAAAAATGCGTTTGGATTCCGGAAACCGGCTTAGGAACTCGCTGGTGTGTTTGGAACGCAGCCCCTGGGAAAGGCCGTAGGAAACCGGAAAACCGTTGCGCGCCAGTTGTACGGCGGGCTCAACCAGCTCCGCCCATTTCTTTTTGCCGTATTTTTTCTGCGCCAGTTCGAGACCGCGTACCGTACCGGGCACTCCGGAAGCCAGGTAGCCGACGACGCTATCGTCGGTCGGTTTGCCGTCGGCGCCTACATACATGTTGTGAGAGGCCTTTTGTGGCGCGCGCTCGCGAAAGTCGATGAAGTTGGTGTGCCCGTCAGAGGTGCGGATCAGCATGAAGCCGCCGCCGCCCAGATTGCCGGCCGCCGGGTGAGTCACCGCTAGAGCCAAGCCGACGGTGACAGCTGCGTCCACGGCGTTGCCGCCGGATTCGAGCACTGCGACGCCGGCATCGGTTGCGTGTTTTTCGACGCTGGCCACCATGCCGTGCCGCGCCCGCTCGGGCTGGCGCGCCTGAAGGCACCATGCGCAGGCGGCGATCGCCGCAACGAGCATCACGGTTTTACGCATGGATAGATTCTATCGCAGCGCGGAGGGTGGAGACCGCCGCGTCAGAAATCGCACCGCTGTGCCGGCGATGACGAACAGAATTCCCGCCGTGGCGATGATCAGCGGTTTGGCCAGGTAATCGAGGTTGTAACCGGCGTCGAAACGCATGTCGACGGGGTTGGCGGGATCGTAATAAATCTTGTGATGGCTGCCCGCTGCGTACTTGACCACCTTACGCGATGCGGTGGCCAGGTCGCTTGAGCCGAGAGATGAGGAGGCAACGGCATAGTGCGGAACGCCGTCTGCCTGGAACTCGAAAGTCACCCGGATGCGATATTCGGTCCCGTTTTTGGGGCTGAAGCGGCGGACAATTTCGCTGCCGGCGACCTGGCCGTCGGTTTTGGTCCAGGAACTTAGCACGGTGATTTGCTCGTGGGCGGCGAACGTGGCGGCACTCAAGACCAGCGTGCCCAGAATCCACAACAGGCGGTCCGGTTCCAGCCGGCGAGCGCTTCGCGGGGTCAATCGACAAAGCCCAGGCGTTTCAAAGTTGCGGCCGGCTCGTCACCTTCAAATTGCGTGATCGCCTGCCTCTGGCGGCCATTCTCGATGGCGGCGCCGGCGGGCGGATCGCCAAAGGGAAACGTCTTTTTCAGAATCTGAATGTCGGGAGAGATGCCGGCTTGGAGTCCTGTATCTTTAAGGAAATCGGCGGCGAATTGGGGCTGTTCGGTGGCCACGCCAATGATTTTGACATTGCGCCAATGGAGCTGTGCCATGCGCCTGCCGGCGTTCAGGCAGTGGACGCATTCGGGGTTGAAAAAATAAATGAAGACGCGGCCTTTGGCTGTCGAGAACGGCTGGCCGTCTACCGTAATGGTTGCCGGAGCTTTGACGCCGCGCTCGCTGGTAACGGCGGCGCCGTAGGAAACTGCCGCGAATACGCTGACTGCGGCCAGCACCAGAACCGCGCTCCGCAAGCTCTCCGGCGGCCGGGTCCAAAGGCCGGCCAGCACCGCGAGCAGGAGCATCAGGGCATCGCCGATGAAAAATCCAGGTCCGACGGCGCGCTTCACCCACGGAAAACACTGGCATTCCGCGCCTTGCAGGGCCTGGTAATTGATCCCGATATAGACCATGAAGATCAGCAGCAGCGCGCCGGTCGCCCATGCGCCCCATCGCCGGAATCGCGGAACCAATACCAGGACACCGGCGCAGGTTTCTGAAATTCCCAGTAGCAGGGCCGCCGCCAGACTCAGGTTTTCCGGGACTTTGGCTTGCGCCAGACGAACCGCGGCGCCAGTTGGATCAGTGATCTTCCAGATGCCGGCAACCAGGAATAGCAAGGAGATCAGAATGGCAGCGAGCCAGTTTACGCCCGTCCGCCAGCCATGCAGCTCCAGTGGCATGAGCGCCTGGCCGCGCTGTGCCATACTGTCGTTCATGTCACCCATTCTAGCCCCCTTTGCCTCTCCCGCGTAAGTTGGCTATGACTTGGATTGCCCTGCTGTGGCTGGTGACTGCCTCCCCGCAAAGTATGCGCCAGACGCTAATGGACGAAGTCTACACCATCCCGGCGTCGGACTGGCGCTACGTACCGGTGGTGCTCAAGCAACCGCCGGTGACCGTGGAATGCGAATTTAAGGTGCTTTCCGGGGGGGCCGGGGTTCGAGTCGGGCTGGTGAATGCACAGGGGTTGGCGGCGATGCGCCACGGGCGGCGGCACGATACGCTGGCCACGACTTCCTTCGACAAAAGCGGGCTGCTGCGGCACGAGGTACTGGAGCCTGATGAGTACGCGGTGATTGTCGACAACAGCCTTGACGGGCACGGAACGGCACGAGTGCAGTTGCGAATATCGCTCGATTTCCCGAACAGGCAGCAGGAGCAGGTGCGTCAGCTCTCGCTCGCGCGGCGCGTTTTGGTGGTTTCGATCAGTCTAGCCATCTTTCTGGGGATTGTGGCGTTCGCCGGCAAGAAGCTGCGCGCCGCTTGGCATTAGAAACAAAGCACTTACACCCGGGACAGTATACTCAATCACCAATTTTACGGCTTAGGTGGGCTGCGGTTGCCGCGCGCTGATTGGAAACAAAATCTTTAGACGATACATGGGCCAAAGAATCGGGGCTTGAGTATACTGTCCCGGGTGTAAGTGCTTTGTTTCTAGGCGCCGTTTAGTTTGTGCGCTACCAACGACAAGAATTCGTCGCGGGTTTCTTTGCGGGCCCGGAATGCGCCCAGCATCGAACTCGTTACAGCTCCGGAATGCTGCTTCTCAACCCCGCGCATCATCATGCACAAGTGGCGCGCTTCGCAAATCACACCGACGCCAATCGGTTTGATCATGTCCTGGATGCTGTGGGCGATCTCCTGCGTCAGCCGCTCCTGAATCTGCAGGCGGCGCGCA
>Ga0070731_10005270_pt1 | contig 10746 bp, 10 predicted proteins | sample Coa_R1_2_FD_66448 | JGI IMG/M metagenome (GOLD analysis project Ga0070731, IMG submission 66448) | Surface soil microbial communities from Centralia Pennsylvania, which are recovering from an underground coalmine fire - Coalmine... | ecosystem: Environmental > Terrestrial > Soil > Unclassified ... | reverse complement strand
GATCGAGCGCGGCCTGGTGCGGCTCGACGGCCACGGCTTCGGAATCGAGGTGACGCCGGATCTGCAGGCAGTCGGCGCGGACGGAAGGCCGGTCCCCAATCTCTGGGCGCTCGGCCCGCTGGTGCGCGGTGTCTTCTGGGAATGCGTCGCCGTGCCCGACATCCGCCAGCAGGCGGAACGCTTCGGCCGCCTCGCCGCCGCGGCGCTGACAGGGCGTTAGAAGCCTACGCGCACTCGTCCAGGATCGGCGTCGCGGGCGCCTCGCCGGGCGGGGCGAAGGGACGGACGAAGAGGAAGGCATCTCGCGTCGGGCCGAGCCGCCGGAGCAGGTCCAGCCGCTCGGTCCCCTCGGCGATCGACGGGATATGTCCCGCCGGCACCCACCAGAGCGCCATGTAGACGTCCATCGGCTCGAACCATTCGCGGCGGCGGCGCATGATCTCGCGGTGGCCCGGCATACGGTAGACGAACCCCGCGAGCGCCTCGAGATCGGTCCACACCGACATGTTGATCAACATCTGCGGATCGTCGAAGGGGCGGAGATCGGTCGCGTTGTTGCCCTCGCCGACGAGGCGCCAGACGAAGCCGGGCTGCGCCTCGGCCAGCGCATTCACCGCGTCGAGCGCGGCGACGAAATCGGCATTGGCCGGGTCCTCGAAAGGCAGCCGGAACCGGCCGATATTGATCTGGGCAAGATGGTATCGCATGGCGCGACGGTAGCCGAAGCCGCGGTTCCGCTCAACGCGCGCCGCGTCGCACGAGCCGCTTTACCACGGCCCATTCGCCGGCTCCGAACAGCAGAACCAGCACCCCATAGGCGGCGAGGCCGCCGCCGATCAGCGCCGCCAGCGCCGCCGCCTTTACGCCCAGCGACGGCGCCGCGAGCGTGGGCGCGAGTGCGCGCTGGAGCCCGACCAGCACCACGGCCATCCCGAGCGATGCCGCCACAATGCGCGGCGCGCGCGACCGGAGCCGCGCATCGAAGGAGAAATGCCCGGCGCGGCGCAGCAGCCAGACGAGCGCCACGGCGTTGACCCAGCCCGCGACCGTTGTAGCGGTGGCGTTGCCGACATGCTTCAGCGGCCCGGCAAGGGCGATTGTCAGCACCAGGTTGACCGCCATCGACAGGATGGCGATCCGCACCGGCGTCGCGGTGTCCTGCCGCGCGTAGAAGGCGGGCGCCAGCACCTTCACCAGCACGAAGGCCGGCAGCCCGGCGGCATAGACCGCGAGCGCGGCAGCGGTCGCCGCGGTCGCCTGCGCGTCGAACCGGCCGCGCTCGAAGAGGACCGAGAGGATCGGCTGCGCGATCGTCCACAGCGCGACCGCCGCCGGCACCGTCAGGAACAGCGACAGCTCCAGCCCGCGATTCTGCGTCTCGGCGGCACCCGCCTCGTCGCCAGAGCGAATCTGGCGCGACAGCAGCGGCAGGATCGCCGTGCCAACCGCCGTCCCCACCACCGCCAGGGGCAGCTGGTTCAGCCGGTCGGCATATTGCAGGTAGGAGATCGATCCCGCCGGCAGCAGCGAGGCGACGTTGGTCGAGACCAGCAGGTTGATCTGCGTGACGCCGGCCCCCAGCACGCCGGGCAGCATCAGCCCGCCCAGCCGGCGCATCTCGACGGTCAGGCGAGGCCAGGGCAGGCGCAGCGCCATCCCGGCCGCGGCACAGGATCCCGCCAGCCAGAGGAACTGCGCCACGCCGGCCGCGGTGACGCCCCAGCACAGCGCCTCGACGGCGTCGCTCTCGCGCACGCCCCACAGCACGGCGCCGATCTGGAAGATGTTGAGCAGCATGGGCGTCGCCGCCACCGCCGCGAATCGGCTGAGCGAGGTCAGCACCCCACCTTGCAACGATACCAGCGAGATGAAAAGGAGATAGGGAAAGGTGATGCGCGTGAGATGGGTGACGAAGGCGAGCTGGTCCGGATCGGCGACGAACCCCGCAGCGATCAATGGGATCAGCCACGGCATGAAGATCTCGGCCAGCAGCGTCACGACCAGCAGTGCCGTCAGCAGCAGCGACAGCGCCGCCTCGGCATGGGCCTTCGCCGCGGCGTGCCCCTCGGCCGCGATGTGCCCGGCGAAGACCGGCACGAAGGCGGCGTTGAACGCGCCTTCCGCGAACAGGCTGCGGAAAAGGTTGGGCAGCCGCGTCGCGACGAAGAACGCGTCCGACACGAAGCCGGCCCCCAGCGCCCACGCGATCAGCATGTCGCGGACGAAACCCAGCACCCGGCTCAGCATGGTGAAGCCGCCGACGGTGGCGGCGGCGCGCAGGAGGGCCATGCGGCCGGTTTAGCCGGTCGGGGGCCGTACTGATAGCGCCTCCTAACGGAGACATGGCGGAATGCGCTTCGCTTTTCCGCCCTACGGCTCCGATACGTAGGGCGGAAAAGCGAAGCGCATTCCGCCACTATCGGGGTCGATGTCGAACTCAGATTTCGGCATGGATGCGCAGCGCGAAGATGGAGACCGGGCCGCGATCGGCGTTGTAGCCCGGGTTCTCGACGCGCTGGATATCGGCGGAAAGATCGACGCCCTCGACGACCGACGCCTTGTAGTAGAGCTCGAGGATCCGCTCCGTGTCGTAATGCTCGAGCCGGCCGTCGCCGATCAGGATGCCGAGCCCGCCGGCGGCGAGATAGGCGCGGGCGTCGCCGGAGATGCCGTTTATCACGCCGGCGAGGCCCACCGTGTCGTCATCCCGTCCCCATGCCTTCCCGCTCAACGACAACCCGCCCGAGACCGAGCGATTGACCTCGGTGAATTCGTAGGCCTCCTTGTGCCCGTCGTTGACGCTGATCCGCAGGAAAGCGCCGAGGGTCTCTGTCAGCCCCTGCTGGACATTCAGGATCAGGCCGGGCCGGGAGGCGTAGCGCCGGACCTTGGCGACGCTCGGCACCGTGCCGGTCGCCTCGCCTTCCCGGACGGCATCGTTGTAGTCGGCCATGCGGCCGCGATTGAGGAAGGCCAGGAGCTTGACCTTGCCGTTCTGGCCGAAGAACTGCTCCCGCACCTCCAACTCGGCATCCGTCTCGAACTGGCCGAAGCCGCGGACGAGCGCCCGGTCGTTCGGGACGCGCGACAGGTCGAAGACGCCGCCACGCAGCGTCCACCAGGACTGCGTCCATTCCGCCGCGGCACCATAGGTGTAGCCCCAGGCATCGGCGGCGTAGTCGAACGCCCCCGCATCGATGATCGACCAGTTCAGGAAGTCCTGCTTCGGATCGTGGGCGTAGTCGTTGGTGTCGAAGATGTCGGTGACGGAGAATTTCCCGAGCGTGATCGTGATGTTGTCGGCGGCGTGCGTGCCCGCGAGCTGGTTCTGGTCGGATTTGACCGTCTGCGCCTCGCCGCCGAGATCGATCGTTTCGCGCAGGAAGGCGCGCGGCAGCCGCACATAGGGCTCCGCCGACCCCACCTTGTACGCCTCGCCGCTCGGGAATCCGGCGACGCCCAGCGTATCGCTGAGCCCGAAGCCCTGATCGACCTCGGCGTCGGCATAGGCGGCGAGTCCCGGAAAGAGCCGCACACCGGCAAACACCGTGCCGTCGATCGTCTCGTCGCCGCGATGGCCGGGGTCGAGGCTGTTCGGCCCGCGATAAGGCGAGGCGAAGGGCGGATGGTACTGGGTCACCTCGGTGAACTGGGCGTGGACGTCGTAGATTTCAGGGTTCACCGCATCCGGCTCGTCGCCGGAATCGGCGAACGCACCCGTCGCGCAGGCCGCCAACAGCCCGGCGGAAACGAACAGCAGCCGCGAAGCGGTCCTTCCTTCACGCTTCGGGAATGGCACGATCGATCTGCCAGGTCGCGGCCGAGACATAAGGTTCGAGGCTCAGACGGCCGACGATCTGCTCCAGCGCTGTGTCGTTGCGGCTCGCGGCGACGGCCTGCGCGGTGACCTCGACCTTGGACGTGTCGGGGATGTCCTCGCTGTCGAGACGGCGGAGGCCGAGCCCGGCCTGCGACAGCGCGTGGAGCAGGAGCGAGCGGATATGCGCCTCCTCGGCGCCCCGGCAGGTGACCTCGACCGTGTACTGGGTCTCGACGTCGCCCGCCGTCAGCACGCGCCGGTTGAGCCGGCGGACCAGAGGCCGCAGGAAGAGATTGGTGAGAACCACGAACCCGGCCGCCCCGATGGCCGGCGCCCAATAGCCGCCGCCGGCAAAGGTGCCGACCATGGCAGAGCACCACAAAGTCGCCGCAGTGTTGAGGCCGTGCACGTTGATCCCCTCCCGCAGGATGACGCCTGCGCCGAGGAAACCGATCCCCGAGACGACCTGTGCCGCGACCCGCGTCGGATCACCCTGCCCCACCATCCCTGAAAAGACGACAAAGCCGCAGGAACCGAGCGCGACCAACGCGTTGGTCCGCAGCCCCGCCATCTTCTGATGCCATTGCCGCTCGAAGCCGATCGCCGAGCCCAGCCCCAGCGCAAGGCCGAGCCGCAGCAGCGTGTCGACCAGCTCCGTCACGTTCACCGACATGGCCCCTCCTGCCCGATCGGGTCTTCACGAATGCTGCGGGACGGTGCGCGGCACGCCCGGACCCACAGGGTCTTGGCATACGGCAGCGGCCCTATATACTGCCCTGGAGGATAGGATCAAGCCGAATGTGGTACACAGGAAGGAAGTTTCTGATTCTCGGTAATTACGCGGGTGTCAGGCCTTGTAACCCCCACCCCAGGATAGGATGGAGACGATGTCCCACGCGCATCAGGAACGGGAGAAGCGCAAGCTCCTGATCAGGCTGCGGCGCATTCGCGGGCAGCTCGACGCGGTGGAGCGGCGCATCGAGGAGGAGGCCACCTGTGCCGCGATCCTCCAGCAGGCAACCGCCTGTCGGGGTGCACTGGACGGGTTCATCGCCGAGGTGATCGAAGACCATATCCTCGAGCACCTCGTCGACCCGGCGTTGCCGCGCGACGATCCCCGCGCCGTTGCCGCGGAGGAACTGGTGGAAATCGTCCATTCCTACCTGACGTGAGCGCTTCACCGGCCGCGGTTCGTGCTATGCGTCGCGGCGGACGGAGGCAGCGATGACGAAGATCGGGATTGTCGGTTGCGCAGGCCGGATGGGGAGAATGCTCGTCGCCGAGCTCGTGGCGACGGAGGGTGCTTCGCTGGCCGGCGGCATCGACCATGCAGCCGATATCGCGGGCAAGGATCTGGGACTGCTCGCCGGGATCGACGAGCTCGGGATCGTGGCGGGCAGCGACCCTGCCGCGCTCTCCGCCGAAGCGGAGGTGCTGATCGACTTCACCGTGCCGGCAGCGACCTCCCGGCTCGCCGGGATCGCGGCCAAGGCCTCACGGCCGCTGGTCACCGGCACGACCGGCCTCGGCGCGGCCGAGCAGGAGGCGGTGAACCACGCGGCGATCCACATCCCGATCGTCCAGGCGGCGAATTTCAGCGCGGGCGTCAATCTGCTGCTCGGGCTTGTCGAGCAGGCGGCTGCCCGTCTCGGTCCGGATTTCGACATCGAGATCCTGGAGGTGCACCATCGCCTGAAGATCGATGCCCCGTCCGGAACGGCGCTGGCGCTGGGCGAGGCGGCGGCGCGCGGTCGCGGCATAAGGTTGGGAGAGTCGCGCGCCCGGCCTCGCGACGGCGAGACCGGGCGGGTATCCGGCACGATCGGCTTCGCGTCGCTGCGCGGCGGCGATGTCGTCGGGGATCACACGGTAGTATTCGCCGGGCCCGGCGAAAGATTGGAGCTGACCCACAAGGCGGCGGACCGGCGGATATTTGCCCGCGGCGCCGTGCGCGCCGCCCTTTGGGTGGTGGGCCGGAGGCCCGGTCTTTACGGCATGAAGGACGTGCTTGGGCTGTGACCTGCCCCGGTCGGCAGGCGGGACCTGTCCTGTCCCGCCTGCCCCTGGGCACCGGGCATCTCTACTTCGCGGCGTGGAAGTAGGCGACCGCCTCGGCGTTCGGCGTCGCGGTCGCGGACGGCGCATAGACCCAGCTGCTGACCGCGGCCTTGGCGGCCTGGGCGAAGGCGGGATCGGCCGGCGCGAACACGGCGTCGACATGGTCGACCGTGCCATTGGGCTCGATCGTATAGTGGAGGATCACCCGGGTCTCCCGGTATGGCGAGGCATGCGTCGGCCAGGCCAGGGTGGTCTTGCTGACGAGCGGCCGGTCGACATGGAGGGCGAGGCCGGCAGGAACGGCGGCGACCTGCGTCGGCATCACCGGGTCGGCAAAGGCCCGGATGCTCATAACACCGATCGCGGCGGCAGCAACGAGAGAGGCAGTCTTGACGAACATGGTCGGAACTCCTTTGGCTGAATCTTTGTCTCGGTCGATCCCGCCGTCTTGTCCGGTTTCGAACACCGGCGTGGACCACGTCCGACCTATTTCATGCCGCGTGCCAGCCGTGCCGATTCGTACTAATCGTTTGATTTTGTTTAATTTTATTTTTATGAGTGCCTGATCCGGCATTGGCGCATGTGCGTTTTCAGCCAAATTCTGTCCGTTTTTGAGACGCCGTAGTGAAATCGGCCAAATCCGTGCAATCCTTCGTCACGCGGTTCGCGCCCAGCCCGACCGGCCGGCTCCATCTCGGCCACGCCTACAGCGCTCTGTTCGCGCGGGATGCGGCCGGGCCCGACGGCACGATGCTGCTGCGGATCGAGGACATCGACCTCACCCGCTGCCGCCCGGAATTCACCGCGGCGATCGAGGAGGATCTCGCCTGGCTCGGCCTCGACTGGCCAAAGCCCGTGCGGCACCAATCGGCGCATTTGTTGGACTACGCGGCGTCGATCGACCGGCTCGCCGCAGAGGGGCTGCTCTACCCTTGCTTCTGCACACGCGCGGATCTGGCCGCAGCCGCCGGGGCACCGCACGGAATCGGCTTGATCTATCCCGGCACCTGCCGATCGCTATCGGCAGCAGAGCGAATGGACATGATCGGGTCGGGACGCCCCTACGCGCTCCGCCTCGATGTCTCGGAAGCGCTTCGCCGCACCGGGCCGCTCGCGTGGACGGATCTCGATCGCGGCACGATCACGGCGCGGCCGGAGCTTCTGGGCGACACGGTCCTCGCGCGCAAGGACATCCGCACCAGCTATCACCTCGCCGTGACCTGGGACGATGCCATCCAAGGCGTGGAACTCGTCACCCGCGGCGAGGATCTCTTCGAGGCCACCCACATCCACCGCCTCCTCCAGGCCCTGCTCGGCCTGAACGTGCCGGTCTGGCGGCATCACAAGCTGCTGCTGGACTCCGCCGGCCGTCGCTTCGCCAAGCGCGACAAGGCACCGACGCTGCGGGCCCTGCGCGAGGCCGGACGCTCAGCCGCCGAGGTCCGGACCCTTGCCGGGTTCCCGGATGAGGCCGCCGCGCAGCCCGGATAGGATTGCAAGATAATCCGGATGGTCGGGGCCGATCAGGCCGCGGCGCACCGCCAGATCGATCAGCACCAGATTGACGTTGAACTTGAAGTCGTCGGTCTCGGCGACGATCCGCAACGCCTCGGCGAGCGGGACGACCCGGAAGGACTCGAACTCGCCGTCCGTGTTCACCGGCGCGAAATCCTCGGGCAGCTCGAGGTCGTACATGAACAGCACGTCGTCGCGCACGCCCTCGGCGACCTCCATCCGATACATGGCGGCGCCGACCGGGCGCGCCGACCCGGCCAGCTCCGGCGGAATGGAAGCCTCCTCGCCCGCCTCCTTGACCAGGGTCGCCAGGTCGTCGTAGCCCGCGCCGATCCCGCCGGCGACGAGGTTGTCGAGCTTGCCCGGCGCCACCTGCTTGTCGCGCGACCGCACGCCGATCCACAGCCCCGATCCGACCAGGCCGTTGAGATGGACGCCGTAGGAGCGCGTGCCGAAGAACGGCACGACGCCGCGGTCGAGCTCGAACAAGGTCTCGCCGCCCCAGCGATCGGTGACGGCGAAGCGCTCGCCGCGCCGTGACGGGATGAAGCCGCGCTCCAATACGGCGGCGGCCACCGCCCCCAGCGCCTCGGTCAGCTCCGGACCGCGAGGCCCGTCCGGCGCAAACTCGATGGCGCGTTCAGCGGATCGGAAAAGTGCCCTCCGATCGGTCAGCATGTCGCTGCGATCGGCGCGCACGAAACCGACCCGCCGCCCGTCCAGCACAAGCGGCACGAACTGCCCCGGATCGAACCGGTTGCAAACCTCGAGATGGTGGAGAAAGCCCATGGCCCGGCCGAGGCTACGTGCCGCCCGCTAGCAGGGTCAAGGCGCCGTCCGTCCAAGGCTTGCGACAAAGGCGAGCACCCCGGCGAGGACCGCCGGCGGCGCCGCGGCCAGTACCAGAGCGGTCGGTCGGTAGGCCTTGCGGCGCGCCAGCTTGGCGAGGGGCGGCACACGGGCCACGACGGCCTCGGGCCAACAGCAGAAAAACAGCACCAGCAGCGCCCAGGGTGCGTGGAGCGCGGTCCGCGTCACCTCCACTCCAATCGAGATGATGGACGTGCCGGCGACCAGAGTGGCGATCGCTGTCGCGCCACGCCGCGCCCGCCACGCCCAGACGAGCCAGCCGAGGCAGGCGCACGCAAGCGACAGCGCCAGTCCGGCCGTCACGCCGCTTCGCGCGAAGCCCGCGACGGCCGCAAGCCCGGCCGCCGCCACCGCGGCGACGCCGACGCCGGCCGGCCCGTCCTGCGACAAACTTGTCAATCGCCACAGCGCCAGACAGCCGCACCCGGCGGCGATCGCCATCTGGAGCATGTCCCCGGGATCGGGCGTCTCGAAGCCGGCGATTCCGAACGGCCATACCGCCGCCGCCAGCGCCGCCCACAACACGATCACGTGCCATCGGGCGATCCCGTCGCCAAACACCGAGATGGCGGCGCCGGCGACAGTGAACAGTACGAGGCTCTCACCGAGCGCGTGATGGGGCGGCGCGCCGAAGAACGGCGCCCCGTTCGCCGCCATGAAGGCCGCAGCCATCGCCGCGCCGACCGCAGGTCCGGCCAGCGCCCGCGGGCCGCCCTTGTCGCAGAGCAGCCCGGTCGCGCCGCCGGCGATCAGGAAGGGGAGCAGGCAGACGCCGATCGGCTGCGGCAGGACCATGCGGCTCCTGTCGCCCGATTCGCCCCGGCCGGTCCAGCCCCGCCGATACCGTCAGTGCCCGGCCGCCTCCGCCGTGGCGCCGGCGGTGCGCTTCAGCCACGCCACCGCGGCGAGCGCCAGCACGATGGCCGCGCCCATCAGGAAGAACGCATCGCCATAGGCCATGATCGTCGCCTGCCGGCGTACAGCCAGGCCGACGGCGACCACCGCCTTGTGCCAGGCCATCGCCTGATCGGCGATCCCGTGCGCCATGAAGTACTGCGTCAGACCGTCGAGCCGCGCCCGCGTCGCTGCGTCGAACATCGACACGTTCTCGGTCAGCACCGAGGAATGGAACTGCTCGCGCTTGGTCAGCACCGTCTGGAGCACCGCGATGCCGACGGCGCCGCCCAGATTCCGCATCATGTTGAACAGCGCCGAGGCGGTGCCGGCGCTCTCGCGTGCAATGCCGGCCACAGCCAGCGCCGAGAGCGGCGTCATCAGCAGCGCCTGGCCGACGGCGCGCACGACGTTGGACACGATCATCTGCGGGCCCGAGACATCACCCGTCAGATAGATGTTCATGAAGTTGCTGATCGCGAACAAGATCAGCCCCGCAGCCATCAAGAGCTTGGTGTTGACCCGCGCCATCAGCTGCGGCAGCAGCGGGATGATCAGCAGCTGCGGCAGGCCGACCCAGGCCAGCACCTCGCCGATCTGCATCGCGTTGTAGCCCTGCACCTGCGACAGGTAGAGCGGCAGCACGAAGGACGCGCCGTAAAGCGCGATGCCCAGCAGGAACCCGGCCAGCGTGCCCAGCCCGAAATTGCGCCGCGTCAGCAGGCGCAGATCGAGGAGCGGCCGCTCGGCCGTCAGCTCGATCACGATAAAGGCGACGAGCGAGACAGCAGCGACCGCCGCCAGCCGCAGGATGTAGGGCGAGCCCAGCCAGTCGTTCTTGTTGCCCTCCTCCAGCACGGTCTCGAGCGCGCCGAGGCCGATCGCCATCGTGACGATGCCAGGCCAGTCGCCCTGCCGCAGCAGGCCGAGCTGCATCTTCTCCCGAGGCAGCGAGATGTAGAGCATCGCCACCATCGCGGCGCCCGGCACGAGGTTGACGAAGAAGACCGTCTGCCAGCCGAAGGTCTCGTTGAGGTAGCCGCCGATGGTCGGTCCGATGGCCGGCGCGAACACCGCCGAGAAGGCGTAGAGCGCCATGCCCACGGGCTGGCGGGATTTCGGCAGCATCGTCATGACGATGGTGAAGGCCAACGGGATCAGCACGCCGCCGAAGAAGCCCTGGAAGGCGCGCAGCACGATCATCTCGCCGAGATTGCCGGCGAAGGCGCAGGCGACCGAGAAGAGGAGGAACAGCACGGTGCTCGTCAACAGGTAGCGGCGCAGCGAGAACACGCGCGACAGCCACGCCGAAAGCGGGATCACGATGATCTCGGTGACGAGATAGGACGTCGAGATCCAGCCGCCGTCATCGATGCCCGCCCCGATGGCGCCTTGGATGTCGGCCAGCGAGGAATTGACGATCTGGATGTTGAGGACGGCCAGGAACGCGCCCAGCGACGAGCCGAGCACGGCCAACCAAATCCGCCATGAGACGGCGTCGTTCTCGTTGACGGCGGACTGTACGGCCGCAGGTGCCGGTGCGACAGGGCGCAACGGCGCCGGCTGGCGGCGTGGGGTGATGGCTTCGA
>Ga0070731_10005269_pt1 | contig 10752 bp, 8 predicted proteins | sample Coa_R1_2_FD_66448 | JGI IMG/M metagenome (GOLD analysis project Ga0070731, IMG submission 66448) | Surface soil microbial communities from Centralia Pennsylvania, which are recovering from an underground coalmine fire - Coalmine... | ecosystem: Environmental > Terrestrial > Soil > Unclassified ... | reverse complement strand
GACGGGACCGTCTTCAAGATGACTCCAAGCGGCAAGCTGACCACACTGCATAGCTTTGGGGGCGCGGACGGATCCCAGCCTCTAGCCGGCCTGGCGGCAGGAAGCGACGGGAATTTTTACGGCACCACGAACCTCGGGGGATCCCACGGCGATGGAGTGGTCTTCAAAGTCACGCCGAGTGGCCAGTTCAGCGTGCTGCACAATTTTTGCTCGAAGGCCGCATGCGTGGATGGCCAGAATTCGTATGCAGGACTGATTCAGGCGACCGATGGAAATCTCTACGGGACAACTCTTGCCGGCGGAAGTCAGGGTCATGGAACGGTCTTCAGGATCACGAAGGGCGGCGCACTCACCACGCTCTACAGCTTTTGTTCGCAAAGTGGTTGCGCGGATGGCGAGTTCCCGCAGACGGGGCTGGTCCAGGCTAGCAATGGGAACTTATACGGAGAAACGATTCTCGGCGGGGCGTACGGTTCCGGAACTATCTTCGAACTGACTCTGAGTGGCGCGCTCACGACGCTATACAGCGCTTGTTCGCAAAGCAACTGCCCCGATGGAAATTACTTGTACGCGCCATTGGTCCAGGCGAAAGACGGAAACCTATACGGCATCATGCAAATAGGCGGAGCCCAGAACAGCGGGACAGTCTTCCAAATTACCCTGAGCGGTGCGCTCACCACGCTCTACAGCTTTTGCGCGCAAGCGGCTTGCGCGGATGGCCAGTATCCGGCGGCAGGGCTGGTTCAGGCTACGAATGGGAACCTGTATGGAACCACCGCCGATGGCGGGGCTCATGGCGATGGCACGGTTTTCAGCATCGCTCCGTAGGCTTACGGCTTACCACCGTTGGCGCGAAATTGGAAATCGATTGTGTTGACGAGTGATCTAAGGACGTTACGCCAGTCATCGAAGGGCGCTCCCGATATCCGAGTGCTGCTATGCCGCTCCAGAGTCGCCAAAGTTGTTCGGAGAACACGCACAAGTCGCCGCGTGCCCCAGAATCCTACGGATTGAAATAAGGATCTTTTGCGATGCGAATGAACGCCGCTTCCGATTCGGGAGACGAACTGATCCGCCAATCGGCTTCCTTGTTGATGTCGAACCAGACGACGCATTTGATGAGTGGGAAATTAGCGCTAAGAGTAGGAATGATTTCATCGATCCACTTGCCTTTGTCTCCTCCCGCTTGAGCTGAGGACATCTCTCCAATCATGATCGGCTTCTTCTTGGCTGCAAGCAGCGGATAGATTTCCCGGAAAACCTGTTGAAAGCTCTGCCAGCCACCGTTTGTCGTACCCCAGTTGTACCCATCGACTCCGGTCCAATCGACATAGACATCGCCTGGGTAGTAGTCCATCGTGTTCTTGTTACCTCCGTTAATGTCCGTAACGTTCGGACACCATGCCCAGATAACGTTAGTGGCGCCCGCAGTCACGAAGATGTCGTGAATATGTCGATAAGCGGCAACGTACAGGGGCGCGTTGTTGCCACCCCATGCTTCGTCACCATTCATCTCCGCTGCGAAGTCGAGAAAGAATCTCTTGCCGAGTATTCTGGAGCCGTTTGCACGCGCTACGATCGTGGCATCGAGGCTTCCGTCGACGATTTTGGTGAAGTCGATCATGTGCGGTTCCCAATTGACGAGGGGAATGCGTCCAGCGGCCAGATCTGCCTTGGTGACGGCGCCTGCCCAGTCGTCGGTCCACGCGTAGTAAGTGAGGTGAACAGGAGGTGTCCGCCCCAGCTTCGCCGTGGTCTGGGCCACACTACCGGCGCCGTAGTACAGTCCGAGCAACGCACCAGTCGCCGGCTCCAGGATGGACGATCCTTTGGCAGCTGCTTCGCCGAGAAGCCAACCGTTGGAAGCTAAAATCAAAACGGCCGCCAAAGCGGCTCTGCCAAGAATGTTTCTCATGGCTACGACTCCTAAGACGAACTTCTAATTCCAGGGCGTTGCACTCATCCTCTCTCACTAGGATGAGTGCAATGGGGATGTTACAACAATGACGGGCAACGAGGAGCGCCGCTGCGCGCCGAAAGGGCCAGCCCCATCGGGCTTTTTTCATTCACTCCAATTTCACGCCCGTCATCCAAAAGATGGTATCGCGAGCAAACAGAAAGGGCGCACAACAAGATATGCCACCGAGCACTCTGGGTAAGTGTCTCTATTCTCACGCACAGCAGCTTACTCCTGAATTTGCGACAATTCCAAATCGCTGGCATAAACAGGCCACACTCAAAATCCCCTTTTGTTGGATCAACGACAACCACGGGAACACCCTGTCCTTCGGCTACGAATAGCGGTAACTCCTGCCTATTTGCTCGCGGGCTCGTAGAGGGTTGATCGAGTCCAGTAGGTCTGGTCATCCCAATGGATGTGGTTCCGGTCTGCAGTTACAGTTGCGCCTATAGATCGGGCACCCCACTTGATTGTGAAGTGCGTCGGGCCGTCAATGTGCCCGGTCGAGGTCGCCAGTTGTGCACAGTCGATCTGCAGATCGTTACTATGTTCACGACTATGTTCGCGGATCGTGCAGGGTTGTGAGAGGTTGCCTTGCGGGAACCATTTTCCGGAGAGATCCATAGGGCCAGAATCGGCGTTGCCGCGAGCTGCGTCGCAACGCTCCCAATAGGTGCCGTTGGACCAATCGATCTGGATGCCGGTGACGTTGAGCGTTCCGGTCACATTTTGCCAGCCTGGCGCGATGATCTTTCCTTTTTCATCGACTTTTCCGGTGGAGGCGTCGCCGTTCTCGTTGGTCAGCGTAAGATAGGGTCCGCTGTCGGCAATCGAGGCGCGCATGCCTTGAATTCCTTGTCCACACCACTTTCCGAGAAAGGCAGCCGCTTGCGAGGCATCGGAGGGAAACTGCTCCGCCATTGCGGCATTTACGGTGTGTTGCAGATTGGCTTCGAATGCTGCCCGCTCGGCGGAGCGGCGTAGGCGTGGAATTTCGAGCTCAGGAGGCGCACCGCCCCACTGCCAGAACCGCACCCAAGGCGCATTGGCGATCAGAGCGGAGAGTTCGGCATTGGGGAAACGCTTCACGTACGGGACGGCCCATCCAATTTCGTTTCCGGAATATGGCGCGGAGGTGTTCTGCTGCACTCCGGTGCGCTTAGTGATGATCGCTGGATCCTGGAGAGCTGCGAGATCGAACCTCACGAGGCGGTGGATCGCGCCATGATTCACGTTGTACATGTCGACGCCATTAGCCTCGCCGAGTTCGGCCAACATGATCAGTGGAGCCAGAGCGTACAACTGATAATGCAGTGCCATGCCGGCGCGGTTCATTTCCGCCACCAGAGATCCGTCGGATTGAATCAAGCCTACGCCTTGGTAGTAGGTCGCGATGCCCCAGAGGAATGCGTTCTGATCGTTATCGGCAACGCCCTCGCCCGCGACCGCAAGACCGGCCCAATAGAGGTGGTTGTTGTAGACGTCGGACTTGGGGTGCCCCTTGCCCTTGTCGAAGTAGGTTTGCACACGCCCGGCCAGGTGGTGAAACCACTGCTGAATTTCAGCGTCCTGTTGCGGAGTGCCGGCACCGCTGTTGCGCACCTTGAGATAGGGAATAACGGTGCCGCTGAGCATCCAGTTCTGTACATAGATGTCCTGGAAATGCGGCATCTCGCCGGCCCAGGCATCCGCTTTTGCCGCCGCATCGAGGAGCGAATAGACACAAGCGGCGGCTGTCCTGCTTCCTTCGGAGAGGTAGGCATCGGCAGCCAGACCGGCGTACTGTCCAAGGTGCGTGGGACCTTCGCTGGCTTTTTCGTAGGCTGCTTTCTTCGCGGGGTCGATGACAGAGGCATGCGAGTCCGTGTAGTAGGGCGCCGCGTCGATGATTTTGGCAAACTCCGGGGGAGCGGGGCACTGGTAAGGAGCATCGGTCGCGGTGATGGTGCGATCGTCCCACGGCGAATGCAAGTGTTCAGCTTGCGGAGCGGCGGGGGCGAGGAGAGCGAGAGCTAAGAGAAGCGTCAGTTGGGACATCGGTCTGTGCATCGGTTGCCCGTCACGAATTTAGGTTTTAGCCGCGAATCTCTAGCCCACCAAGCTGAAATGATGTCCGTTTGAAGATATTCTGTACCGACGACGCAGTTTCGGCAAAGTCTACTTGTCGTAAGCAGCCGTTAGACATTTTGACCTGTCGTTTTCGGTGGCGGAAAAGCTATCGTATGTTTCGGTAGCCCTCCGATTTTTTTGACCCGTCCCCTGCCATCGCCGTAGGATTCAATCGCGCGCGCCTTGGGACCTATCATTTTCTGATCTCCACCCGGGCATAAGGAGCGACCACCATGTCAGGATCGACTGAATCACCAAGAGGTTTTCTTTCTCGTCGCCGCTTCTTTCGCTGGGCCAGTTCTCTGGCCGCAACTCTGGGTGTGGCCCCTCTGGTTTCCTCAGCCACGTCTCTTTCATCCCCGGCGGAATCGTCAGATGGTGAGGACTACTATGCGAAGCTTGGGGTCGCGAAGATTATCAATGCCGCCGGAACTTATACCACGCTAACCGCGGCCTGCATGCCGCCGGAGGTTCTGGCGGCGGTACAGAAGGCTGCGCTTCACCCCGTGCGTTTGCATGAGTTGCAGCGCAAGGCAGGCGAGTACATCGCGGGACGCCTCAAGTGCGAAGGGGCGGTCGTGACTTCGGGGGCTTCGGGAGCCATCAGCCTGGCGGCTGCCGCTTGCCTGCAATATGCAAACAACATCAAGATTTTGGACATGCCGCAGGCGATTGACGGCATGAAAAATCAGGTCATCGTGCAGAGTGCGCACCGTTATGAATATGACCGCGCCATGTATCTCTGCGGGGCGCGCGTGACGGAGGTGGTCACGCTCGACGACTATAAGCGCGCGTGCGGCGAAGGCAAGGCGGTGATGACGAATTTTTTCAACGCTGCGGAGGACGAGGATGGGATCGCAGCGAGCGCACAGATTGGCCGCGAAGAGTGGCTGCGCGTGGCGCACGAGTACAAGATTCCGTGCCACCTGGATGCAGCCGCGGACATGCCTCCGATCTCGAATCTATGGAAGTACACTGGCATGGGTTTCGACCTGGTGGCCTTTTCCGGAGGCAAGGGAATACGCGGTCCGCAAAACGCGGGCCTGCTGCTTGGCCGAAAGGTACTGACCGATCTGGCTCATGCGAATAATAATCCGGGAGACGGAATCGGCCGCGGGATGAAGGTCGCGAAGGAACAGATTGTGGGCATGGTGGCGGCGGTCGACTGGGTTCTTTCACACACGGAAGAGTCAATGCAAGGCGACTACCAGAAGCGCGCCGATCTGATTGCCGATGCCGTGAAGGGCATCCCTTCGGTCAGGACGGAGACGGTGGTTCCGAGGATTGCCAACCATGTTCCACATCTCCTCATACGCTTCGACCCTGCGGTCACTGGCGTCACCACCGGCCAGATCGTCGAGACTTTGCGCACGGGCACGCCTTCGATTGAACTGAACCCGAACACCGGCCAAAAGCCCAACCAGGGCATCCCGGCAGATGCGAACACGCTCGTGGTTGGGGTATGGATGTTGCAGCCCGGGGAAGATGCGATCGTGGGTCAGCGAATTCGCGCGGCCCTCACGAAAAGGCCTGACACTAGAACCTCCTCCTTATTCTTTATTTCGCGATCGGGCTCCCGCCCGTTCTTACCCCGCGTAGCCCTGTCAGTTCTGCCAGTTGGTGCATGCCCAATCGTGAACAATAGTTCTCTGGCACGGGTCCCGGCATGTACCCCGAGGCTGTGCCTTTCCAGGAGGAGTCGCGTGAAAAGACTACTAGCCGTACTGATTATGGGATCGTGGCTGCTGAGTGGGACCGGGGCGCGAGCCCAGACGCCTGCGCAAACAGAAAGCACTACGCACGTAATTAGCAATCAGGACTTGGATCTGCTGCGGAAAGATCTTCGCTCGAAGAGAAAGCAGTTGATTGCGGCGAACTTGAAACTCACGGATACCGAGGCGGCAAAGTTCTGGCCAGTCTACGATCAGTACATCGCGGAGTTGATTACGATCAACGACAGGAAATTCGCCCTGATCCAAGAGTATGCCGACAACTGGGGCAAATTGACGAATGATCAGTCTTTATTGTTTACCCGAAATTGGTTGGATATGGATATCGCGATAGCACAGTTGCGGCAGAAGTATGTGCCAATGGTGGCCAAGGTTTTGGAAGGAAACAAGACCGCAACCTTTTTCCAATTGGACCGACGCATTGCGATGATGATGGATCTGCAGATGTCATCGCAGATGCCCCTGGTACAGGAGCAGGAGAGCAGCAGTGGTCAGTCATCGAGTCGGAGTCCGCAATAGTTCATTAGGGCTACCGCGATTTTGCGGTCGGCGGGAACATCAGCATTAGCGACTGAGTTCAGTCTGATCCGAGGGAAGCCCAAGGCTGGCGATCGCTGGGGCTTGCCCCGCACGCGGGAGGTCCGAGCGAATATCGGGACTGGTAATCATGGGAGCGTTCGCCATGATGCAGACGAGTCTGCCAAATATCTCGTCTTTTTGATTCGCGACCTGATCGGCAATGCTGTATGCAAGCAGGTATCGATGGGTCCTTTCCAGGCAGATATGAAACGCGGCGAACTGTTTGGCAACCCGCGAATACAACCAAAAATTGACGCCGGCAACGAATTCGATCAACGCGCCACTGATAACCCCTATGACAGAAACCGTCTTCTCATGACCAGCCATGCTGAAGCCCAGTTTATTTGTGTGGGCCAGTACGTCGGTGACGAGTACGTAGACCACAGTCCCGATCAAGACCCAGAATCCAATTCTTGCCACGGACTTCGCAGAATCGAAGCTCTGTTTAGCCTGGGTTAGAACATCCTTGTAGTAATGGAGGATTAGTTCTTCGTGCTTCGCCACCATCTTGCCGACCTGCGGCTGAGCGGATGCTGCCTCCAGCTCCTTGCACGTCTTCTGTTTCTCGGCTATTGAATCTAAAACTGCGGTGTTGCCCATCGCGGCCTCTATCTATCAGTGGTCTCGTTCGAAATTCGGACATGTAATAGTGGCGTGAGCTTGTGGAACGGTGCTAGGCGGATGGACTCGCCGGTGCGCCAGCCTTCTCTAGAAAACCAGGCTGGCTGGCGGACATGCTACGACGCGCCCCCAATGCTCCGCTGTCAGGATTGTGCGGCCGGTTCATAATTCGTTACAGGAAGATATGCGAATTTCGATCGACTCTCGACCTGAGCCATGCAAGCTACTTATTTTTCAGGTCCCTGCGTCCTAGAATTCTTCAGGGGGAATTGCGATGACGATATTTGATCCTGCTCGGGGCAGAATTATTGACGGTGGCGGTGGGGGCGGCAACGTGCTTCGCCTGATCGGCTTGGGAATTGCCGCATTTCTGCTAGTGATCCTGCTGTTCAGTTCGATAACCCGCGTAGGCACGGGCCACGTGGGAGTGCTCACCCTCTTCGGCAAGGTGCAATCCGGAGAAATATTGGGTGAAGGCATTCACCTCATTAACCCACTGAAGACCAATAATGAGCTTTCCATACAGACGCAGACCCTCAAGGAATCTGCCAATGTGCCGTCCAGCGAAGGCCTGATGATGAGCCTGGATACTTCGCTGATCTATCACCTCAATCCCGATCGCGCCGCGGAAGTTTTTCAGAAGATTGGGGCCGACTATGAAAACGTTGTGGTCGAGCCGACGTTGCGGTCCGCTATCCGCGAGGCTACGGCTTCGCATACTGCGAATGCCCTATATACTGGCGAACGCGAGATGGTGGCCAAACAAATTTTGGACCAGATCACGCAGGAACTCAACCAACGCGGCATCACTGTGGAAAACGTTCTGTTGCGCGATATTCAGCTCCCCGCGACGCTAAAGGCGGCCATTGAAGCCAAGCAGCAGGCCGAACAGGAGTCGCTGGCCATGAACTTTCGTCTGCAAAAAGAAACACAGGAAGCGCAACGCAAGCGCATCGAAGCCGCCGGAGTCCGCGACTTCCAGCAGATCGTCGCTCAAGGGATTACACCGTCGCTTCTCGAATGGAAGGGAATCGAAGCCACGGAAAATCTAGCTAAGAGTGCCAACTCGAAAGTTGTAGTAATCGGGAATAACAAGAATGGGCTGCCGCTGATTCTGGGGCAGTAGATTACCTAGAAGTTAAAGATTGTCATTCCGACCGGAGACGGAGCGGGAGCGACGATGTAGTGGAGGAACCTGCTTTTCGTCGAAGAGTAACGACGCTGCCAACTTTTTCGCCCGCGCTGCTAACATGAAACCGTGCAGCCTCTGCTCGAAGTCCGCCACCTAAGCATCGAATTCCCGTCGCAGCGAAGAACCCCCGCTCCCCTGCTGGCAGGACAGCCGGGGGCGGCCGTCCCCACAGAGTCGTTAGTTGCAGTCCGCGATCTTAGCTTCTCCATCGCGCCCAGCGAAGTTCTCGGCTTGGTCGGGGAATCCGGTTCAGGCAAGTCGATCACTTCGCTGGCAATCATGCGTTTGCTGCCGCCGCAGGCGCGAGTTTCCGGCGAAATCCTCTTCACCGAGAACCGAGCAGCTCCGCGTAACCTGACTACGCTCTCTGACGACGCGATGCGCCAACTGCGCGGCTCGCGCATCGCTATGATTTTTCAGGAGCCGATGACCGCGCTCAACCCGGTCATGCGCGTCGGAGAGCAGATCGCGGAAGCCGTCACAGCGCACGGGGCACTCTCGAAGAAGGACGCATGGCAGCGCGCCGTCGACGCCATGAACGACGTTGCCATCCCGGATGCGGCGCGCCGCGCTCGCGATTATCCGCACCAGCTTTCCGGTGGGATGCGCCAGCGCATCATGATCGCAATGGCGATCGTCAACCGCCCGCAATTGCTGATTGCCGACGAGCCCACTACTGCGCTCGACGTGACCATTCAGGCCCAGATTCTCGATCTGCTGGGCGAGCTGCGCAACAAGTTCGGACTCGCGATGCTTTTCATTTCCCACGACCTCGCCGTGGTTTCGCGAGTCGCCGATCGGGTTGCCGTGATGTACTCGGGCAGCCTGGTCGAACTCGGCGCGGGACGAGACATCTTCAAGGCGGCAGCACATCCTTACACGCGCGGCTTGCTTCACGCCGTCCCCGATCTCAAGACGGATCGCAGTCGGCCGCTGCAGACCATTGAAGGCACGGTTCCACCGTTGCACGCGATGCCGCCGGGTTGCAGCTTCGAGCCGCGTTGCGAATTCCGCATTCCCGAGTGTGCCCACGAATCGCCGCCACTAATTGAGGTCGGGGCCGGACACTGGGCTCGATGTCCAGTGGTGAATTCGCTGGGCCGATAGCGGTGGGCCGCAGATTTCTTCCATCCAGTCTTCTCCCATCCAGTCTATAATCGGCAGTTTGTCCGGTGATTCGTGCGCATACTGGTTCTTAGCGACATCCACGCTAATCTCGAAGCTCTCGACGCGGCCCTTTCGGGTGCGCCCCCTTTTGACCTGGTAGTGAACCTGGGGGACATTGTGGGCTACGGCGCCAGTCCGAACGAGGTGACCGAGCGCGCTCGCAAGCTGGGAAAAACATTCGTGCGCGGCAATCATGACAAGGCAGCCACGGGTGTAATGGACCTTGACGATTTCAATCCCATGGCCGCTGCCGCTGCCATTTGGACTCGCAACGAGTTGACACCTCAGAATCTTGAATGGCTGCGAGCGTTGCCGCAGGGGCCGATCTCTCTACCGGATTTCCCACAAGTCCAGTTGGTGCACGGCTCACCCAACGATGAGGACGAATACGTTGTCTCGCTGGGAGACGCGCTCGCCCCGCTGATCACCCTGACAAATCCGTTGACTTTTTTCGGGCACACGCACTTGCAGGGTGGATTTTTTGCCAACGGCTCTTCCGCCGACGGCTTCCGTCCGGAATATAAAACGGTTGGCCAGGCTGAGTCTGTGCCGCTGCAACTGAAGCCGGCCACGCGATACTTGATCAACCCAGGATCTGTGGGCCAGCCGCGCGACGGAGACTGGCGCGCCGCGTTCGCGCTGTTCGATAGCGAGGCGCAGGTCGTCCACTTCCATCGCACGCCCTACAATCTGAAGGCCGCGCAGGACCGCATCTTCGCCGCGAAACTTCCTCCAAGGCTGGCTACGAGACTGGCTGCAGGTCGCTGAAGGCCGAACGAGCCGGTGCTCTGCACTTGAAATTTCCATCGAAAACCACCACTTCTCGCAAAGGACGCGAGAAATGGGGCACCCGGGCTCGGTTCTCGAGCTGAGGTCAGCGCTAGGTTCCGTTGCCGGTGAGGAACAGGTTTTGCGGACTGTTCGTGGCGTTGTCGGTGACAGTGATGGTTGCGGTGCGCGTGCCGGTCGTCGAAGGCGTGAACGTCACGGTCAGAGTGCAGCTCTTGTTCTGGCCCAGGGTTGATCCACAGTTGTTGGTCACAGAGAAGTCGCTCCCGCTGACGGCGATGCTCGAGATGAACAACGCACCGGCACCGCGATTCGTCAGTTTCGCGGATATCGGCACGCTCTTGGTTCCGACTTTTTGATTTCCGAAGTTCAACTGCGTCGGTGTGATGTTGACCGTTGGAGCCTGAACGGTTTGCGTGACGGCCGCTCCGGTGTGCGGATTGAAATTACCGTCTCCGGAGTAATTCGGCGTGATCTGATGCTGACCCGAAGTGCTGAACGACGTGGTGAAGATGGCCTGGCCGTTGGAGATCGTTGCGGAACCGAGCGTGGTTGAGCCGTCCATGAATGTGACTTTGCCAGTGGGGACCGGTTGTCCTTTCACG
>Ga0070731_10005268_pt1 | contig 10752 bp, 10 predicted proteins | sample Coa_R1_2_FD_66448 | JGI IMG/M metagenome (GOLD analysis project Ga0070731, IMG submission 66448) | Surface soil microbial communities from Centralia Pennsylvania, which are recovering from an underground coalmine fire - Coalmine... | ecosystem: Environmental > Terrestrial > Soil > Unclassified ... | reverse complement strand
TTCGCAATCCGGCGCCCGAGTGCCGCTTTCGCACCACGCCGCTCACCGAGCTCGTCGGCTTCCTTTCCGGCCGCGCGGACATCGAGCGCGCGCGCGTGCGCTTCGCCGGCACCGAGATGACGATCGCCGCGTAGCGACGGCCGACCGCGAAAGGCGCGCGAGCGATCACTCGTTTGGATGCGCCTTCGACTTCCGCGCTGACGCTTGCGCTCGCGATCGCCGTTGCGCTTGCCGCTGGCATCGTCCGCGGCATCACCGGCTTCGGCGGCGCAATGGTGATGTCGCCGCCGCTGGAGGCTCACGATCAAATCAAGCAGTCTTCGTTGACAACGCCGCGGTGTATGTTGACGCTGTCCCTTGCAGACAAATCTCTCCCCTTTGATTGCGAACGGAGACGCCGAGCGTACAAATCGGTTTGTCCGGCCGCACCGTTTGCACTTCGACTCGACCCGTTATCGTATCCCCGACATACACCGCCTTGACGAATTTTACTTGCATGCTGAGGAACACGGTACCAGGTCCGGGAAGCTGCTCGGCAACTATCGCGTTCAGCATGCCTGATGTGATACCGCCTTGGACGATTAGCCCTTTGAAGACTGATCTTTCGGCAGCATCCTCATCATAGTGCAGCGGATTACGGTCTCCAGTAATCTCGGTGAACAGTTCAATATCTCGCATGCCGACTAGCTGCGTTCGTTCCGCGCTTGCTCCCACGCTCGGCATTCCAGTGATCGTACCCGTCCATCCGTTGACGATTGTGCTCATGCATCCCTCTGGTAAGTTGAGTGTTTCAGCTGCGATGAATTGCGTGATAGATATGAAGCCCACGGGACTACTTCCGTATCAGTTTCTGACTATCTGCATCAATCTGGTCCACTTCTTCCCCGGGTACGGCTGTGAGCATCATCACATGTTCGGGTAGCTCGGGCCGCCACCTCCTTCTGGGGCTACCCACACGATGTTTTGCCGGGGATCCTTGATGTCGCATGTCTTGCAATGGATGCAGTTCTGCGCGTTAATCTGCAAACGCGCCGACGTCTCGGTCTCCACGAATTCATAAACACCGGCCGGACAATAGCGCTGCTCAGGCCCCGCGTACTGCTTCAAGTTCACGTCAACCGGTATTTCTTCATGCTTGAGAGTGAGATGGACAGGTTGATCTTCGTTGTGATTCGTGTTTGAGATGAAAACGGACGACAATCTGTCAAACGTCAACACTCCATCCGGCCTTTGATAGCGAATAGGTGAAAACAGGTCAGCCGGTGCGAGCTGAGCGTAATCGTGTCCTTTGTGCCTAAGCGTCCAGGGAGCCTTACCACGCAGAATTATTTGGTCGACGCCGACCATAAGCGCTCCAAGATAAAGCCCCTTTGAAAGCCAGGGTTTGAAATTGCGAGCACGGTAGAGCTCGTCATAGAGCCAACTCGCTCGGAACGATTCCGAATAGGCCGTTAGCTCGTCGCCCGCACGGTCTGCTTTCAGTGCCTCAGCAGTGGCATCGGCGGCGAGTGTTCCTGACTTAATTGCGCAATGGCTTCCCTTTATGCGGGAGGCGTTCAAAAAACCGGCATCATCACCGATGAGTGCTCCGCCACGAAAAACAAATCTTGGCAGCGACTGCAACCCACCTGCAGATATGGCTCGGGCACCGTAGGACAAGCGTTTCCCGCCATGGAATATCTCTCTGACTACGGGATGCGTCTTGAAGCGCTGAAACTCCTCGTAGGGAGACAAATACGGATTGCGGTACCCGAGGCCGACAACGAAGCCGACTGCAACCTGATTGTTCGCCTGATGATAGATAAATGAGCCACCGTATGTGTTGCTTGAAAGCGGCCAGCCGGCGGTGTGCATCACGAGGCCCGGATGATGCCGTTCCGGTTTTATCTCCCAAAGCTCCTTCAGGCCGATGCCGTACACCTGTGGACCTGCATGCCCTCGCAGATTGAGCTTTTCTTCGAGCTGGCGCCCCAGGTGTCCTCGACACCCCTCAGCAAAGAGAGTGTACTTTGCATGAAGCTCCATGCCTTGCTGATAACTCCTGGTCTTGTCACCTTTCCGACCAATGCCGATATCGCCGGTGACTACGCCTTTGACCGCATCGTTCTCGAATAGTATGTGCTGGGCAGGGAACCCTGGGAATACGTCAACACCCAGTTCCTCGGCCTGCTTGCCGAGCCAACGGGTAAGAGCGCCGAGACTGATGACGTAATTCCCGTCGTTCTTGAAACACCGTGGAAGTAGGAAGCTTGGCGTGCGCAGGGCCTTGGTCTCAGTAAGGAATAGGAAACGGTCTTCGCTTACAGGTGTGTCAAGAGGAGCCCCCTTCTTCTTCCACTCCGGAATTAGCTCATTGATGGCACGCGGGTCCATCACAGCGCCGGAGAGAATGTGCGCACCGACTTCAGAACCTTTTTCGACGACACAGACCGAAATGTCGGCGGCTATTTGCTTCAGGCGAATCGCGGCCGCCAGACCGGCCGGACCGGCGCCAACGACAACAACGTCATAGTCCATCGAATCCCGAGACATTACGTTAATACCTCTATGGCGATACGACAAACGTCAAGTCCATGTGGCTCGGCCGTATTGGGAAGGCTGATTCGACACAACCGCTTCCTCCCTGCTTGTGTTTGAACCCCGTCCGGGGGACCTATCTGGCAGTATGGCGGTATCGGTCGATACCAACCGAGCCGAGATCGCGATGAGACCTAAGAAGCCCGCTCACAAAACGCACTCCACTAAGGCTGACCCTAGCGACCGAGCCATCAAGCGAAGCGCCCGACCGGCTTCGGACAAGACGCCGCCAACTCCACCAGGGAGTGAGACCACTACTCGGCCTGATCAGCCGGACCTCTTTGCTGAATTGACGCCCGAGGAGTGTGAGGCCTTTCTCGCCCGCTGTACGCACCAACAATTTAAGCCAGGCGTGAATCTCTTCTCTCAAAACGAGCCATACACGAAATCCTATCTTATCCGCACCGGAATGGTCCGCACATACTATGTATCCCCATCGGGGAAGGAGATAACGATCGCCTACTGGAACGCGGGCGCCATGGTGGGAGGACCCAATGTGTTTCGAGAGCGGAGATTGCACATCTGGTCTGCTCAGGCCGCAACCGAAGTCCTCGCAGAACAAATTCATGGACAGGACCTCGAGGAATTGTCGATGCAAATGCCTCGCCTCGCCCATTATCTGGTTGAGACCTTGTCATACAAGTTGTATTGGGTATCAGTGCTCCTACAGACCTTCGGTACTCAATCGGTTCGCGCTCGGGTAGCGCACCTTCTCCTTCAACTTGCTGAGCGCTATGGCGAAACAAGGCAAATCGGGACTTTCATTGCCGAGCAATTCAGCCATGAGGATTTGGGCCGTATGGTGGGAGCAACGAGATCTTGGGTAACGCTGGCGCTCAAGCAGCTGAAAAGCGAGGGAATCATCGCCACTCGCGGAAGACAGGTTTACATACTGAGCATCGGCGACTTGCGAAGAATTGCTCAGGGATCGCCTACTGACTCAGCGAACGACTAGCCACGGTGTAACACGCCTACCGATGAATCGAATAAGCTCCGATGAAACGTAGCCCATGATGCCAATGCTTATCATTCCTACGACGATCTTCGCTTCCGCAGCCTGTCCTGCTGCAACATACGAGTTCCAAATGAAAAACCCTATTCCACTACCACTCCCGGATGCAGAACCGCCACCTGTAATCAGCTCGCCGGCGATCACGACTTCCCAGGAAATGCCCATCCCCACCACTGCTCCAACCACGATCGAAGGCAACACGCTGGGAAGGACCACGCGACGGAAGATGTTGAGCTTCGAGGCACCCATCGACGTTGCGGCCTTAAAGTATCGACGATCAATACTTTTCGTTCCGCCAATGACATTCAGAACGATCGTGAAAAATGCCCCGAGGAAGATAACAAAGCCAATTGACAGACCCTGTGTCGGCCAGAACAGAATCGATGCGGGAATCCAGGCAATCGGAGGAATTGGACGTATCACCTCGAACGTAGGAAACCCCACCTCGTAGGCCACTCGGTTAAGTGCTAATAGCAGGCCATACGGAACTCCAATGAGCAACGCGACTAGAAAGCCACTCGACACCCTGAGGAAACTCAGATAGAGGTCCATCCAATAAGACTTCTGCACTAACAGTTGTCCCCACACAGCCATAACGGCCTCGGGTGCAGGCAATCTTCCGATCCACGGCAACGGCGACGCGAAGAGTTGCGCGCTGTGCGCACCGATCTCCCAGATGGCAAGGAATGCGACCACTCCGACAATCGAACGCACGACGTCGGGGTTCAGATGCATCCGCATTGAAAGCGGATTGCCTACTAGGCTTGCGGACGCCGAGGTATTCATGTCCCGGTGCGCGATCAGAGAGCCAATTCCCTTGCTCGCCATCGCATTAGTGCATTACCGAGAAGGCGGATCAGCGCGCTCGACCCGTATCCGACCAGCCCGAGAGTCAGCATTGAAATCACCATTGTTGGATACGCGACGGTCACGTAAGCAGTATTGATTCGATAGCCGAGGCCGAATTGGCCTGCCACCATCTCTCCAACAACCAGCGAAAACCAAGCGCACCCCATTCCGATCTGGAGTCCAGTAAACATGTACGGTAGCGCGCCAGGAAGGATCACATGCACAAAGACCTGACGTGGCTTTGCACCGAGGCATCGCGCTGCACGAATGCACGATTGATCGATTGATTCGACACCGAGCTTGGTGTTCAACGCGGTGGCAAAGAATGACGACATCGTCACTAGAAAAATGACGGGGGTTTCTTGCCCGTTGAACATAAGAATCGCGAGCGGCACCCAGGCGATTACAGGGATCGGCCTCAGAAGCTCGAAGACCGAAAAAACATAGCCACGGAATTTCCTGGACCACCCGAGAAGGAGACCGAACGGGATGCCCAATGCCGTGGCTACGAGGAAGGAAATGGCTACACGACGACAACTTACGAGAATGTCGCGATAGTAGTCTCCGGTGAAAATCGAAATGCCGAACGAAGGTTCACGGCTCGTCCACTCGCGAACGACCTCCGTCAATCCGGGCATCTCCTTGAATCGCGATAACCGCCACACTTCGACAGAGAGATGCCAGAATCCGAGCATCAGGGCGAACCCGATTAACATCAGGTAGAAACGTCGCCCTTGGAAGAGCTGCAGGACATTCCATAAAGAGGAATCGATCCTGCCGGCATCGTCCGACGCAGCCATCTGAAATCCTCAGCTCATTTCTCACCCGAAGGCATCGCGTTCACTACGCCTACCGGCGCTTTGAGGCCCCGCTCTTTCAGTATCTCCTCCGTGAATTGCGGCATGATCGCGTCAGGCCGCAGTTTGTCAACGTCGATCGCCTTTATCGATTTCAGAAATGAAACGTCCTTGGTGATGACGTCCATGACCTGCGGGATAACCGCAAACGCGAACGTCAGTCGAACCTTGGACCGTGAAGCGTCAATCGGATAGGTACCGTAGAGCGTGTTCCAGAACACTTCCGGTGAGAAACCGGGATTGGCCTTGACGAACATCGCCACGATCTCTTTCGCGTTTTTAGGATCTGAAAGGAACAGCTGCGCGTCGAGTTCGGCATTCAGCCACGCCTTGACTACGTCTGGACGTTGCTTGATGAGGTCGGCGCGCATGACAACAAACGTTACGTTGTTCTCGTTGTAGGGCTCGCCATTGGCAACGATCCTCGCCAGGTGCTCGGCAACCATTTTGCCAATATACGGCTCCCATGTAACTGCACCATCGAGGCGCTTTGCGCGAAAGTTGCTAATGATCACCTCGTTGCCTTGGTTCAGGTAAGCCGCAGGCTTGATATTCTCTTTCGACAACACGACGTTCATGAACCTGTCCGCGCAGCTTCCTTTTGGAGCTGCGACCGTCTTGCCGTTTAACCACTTGAAAGCATCCTCGCGTGTCTTGAAATCCGGGGCGTCAGCTCTGACCACCAGGTATTGGCACATCGGATCGATCGAATTGACGGCGACGATGCGAAGGTCCGCCTGGCGTTTTGTTGTTGATGTGATCGAAGGCATATCGCCCATAAAACCGATAGCCGCCTTCCCAGCAAGCATGTTGTTGACGATGATCGAGCCTTGCAGTGCAATCTGCATTTCAACGGTCGACCCTTTTGGGAGGTATTTGGTCCACAGCTCCTTCTCCCTCATAACGATGCCGTCCAGATTTTCAGTACCGTAGGGCTGGTAACCGACAACTAGGTTGACCGGCTCGCCTGGTTTGCCATAGTCACTCTCCTGAGCAGCGGTGATGTTAGAAACACAAAGAAGAGCCAAAAGCACTGCGGCCCGCGCAAATAGCAGGCCGATCCGACTGCTGCGGATAACCGACCACGTTGTCATACCCTCCTCCTTATCTTCGTTGGCCTGGTCGCTAGGCTTTACGGATCAAAACGGTACTTGCGTGCCAGTACCCAGTTGACGAGTATGCATTCGTACTTCGCGGCTAAGAAGTCGTGGAGCGCCATTGCTGAGGTCAACCACATCATTGAGCCGACACACGGCATACAAGCGCGTTTCCCCGCCATCGAGCTTCGTCTTGAAAAGTTGCATTCCAGAAAATACCTTTGCTCGCCGCCCCCCGTCCTCGTACTCGATCAAATACACGGTTGGAAATCGCGATACCGAAACCATTTCTCGAACATGCTTCGGTACCAGTTCGAGGTGATGTTGCATGGCTTCCTTATCGACGTCCTGCCAGACCATGTCTTTCCGCAGCTCTGGACTATAAGCAACCACTCTATAGCGATAATCCGGAGCGCAAAGTGAGAGGTACCCGGAAAAGTCCATTTCATCGAGCATGAAGCAACTCTTGTACACCAGGTCGCTAATCTCTTTATCGGCGTTCATTTTTGCACCATGACTTTCTGTCGCGTCCGAGGATGCCATTTCTACGCAGCAACGGCTGCTGTCGCCTTGCCGTATGGGTCATGAGGGCTGCGTCCCATGCGCCGGCCCCATTCCGCGTAGTACTGGCGCATCCCGATTTCATCCTGAGTGGTGTTGTTTTCCTCACGCGCATGAAGAACATAGGCCGCCTCGACGCCATCCCTCATCGCGTCGGTTTGCAGTTCATTTGCAAGCAGGTCTTCGTGCAAGTTCAAGCCGAGGGGACCCCAGAGGTTGTTGTGCTCCATGAGCCGCTCGGCGCGGTCACCGGCGGGTTCGTTCTTTAGCCCCAGACCGCGGAATTCGATCATCACCCGATTCGCTCCTAACGGCGTCATCGTATCGACCCGCATCGACGGCGCTCTGAGTATGAAAGTAGTGCCAGGAAAGATATCGATCAGCTTGTGGCACGCCGCTTTCGAACCTGGCCACGTCAGAGTGCGCTGCTTGCCGCGATACGCCTGATACTGAATCTCCATCGAATCGAGCTGCACGTGGCCATTCGGATAGGGGTGATAAACGCGATCGAAGTAACCTTTTTGACCCAATCCAGTAAGGCGGTTGTGGTAGTGCATGTAGTCGTGGTAGAGCTCACGATTCGTGTCATGCCAAAGCTTGTAGTTCGTCTCTATGATGGCCTGGTGGTAGTGGAACACCTCGAGAGACTGCGAGAGCTCGACCTGCAGGTCTTCCAGAGCATCTCCAATGAACTCGGTCAGCGACTCTGACGCGTCGTCGATATTCACCCATATGAAGCCGCCCAAGCCTCTTTCGCACCTGACCTCCCGCAATCCGACATTTGCCTTACAAATGCGGTCACCATAACCCTGCGTTTCTCGAGGGATGTCGATGCAAGCTCCCTTGGGATCGTAAGACCAATGATGGAAGATGCATGTGATCCGTTTTGCATTTCCAGCGGGCACTTGAACCAATCTGTTTCCGCGATGCGAGCAAGTGTTGTAGAACGCACGAACGCTGTCGTCTTCGCCACGAATCAGGAGAAGGCTTCTTCCGGAAGGATGGAGGAACGTCCGATAATCGAATTTGTTGGGCAATTCGCTTTCATGGCAAGCAATGAGCCAGACCCTATTGAAAATCTTTTCGATTTCCTCGCGGTGGATTGCATCATCCGTGTAGATACGCGAGTTGACGTAATGGGTCGGTGGAAGCTTGGGTTGATCTGCCCACTGCTTAGACGTTCTGGACATCATGATTCCTTTCGATCGAGATCACGTTCTACCTTGTCACTACGGGGCGTCCATAGGCACGGTTGCTTGCCGAGATTTGAAGTGCGCGAGCTCCCTGACGAGTGCGGGAACGATTTCCCTGTAGTCCCCTACGACACCGAACCGAGCCTCCTTAAAGATAGCGGCCTCGGGATCAGAATTGATAGCCAGGATGGCACCCGCGTTACCGCAGCCGGCCATGTGGTGACTTGCGCCAGATATACCGATCGCGATGTACAGTGCGGGCGTAACGGTCTTGCCGGTCAAGCCAATCTGCCTGGAATGTGGACACCATCCAAGGTCGCAAGCAACCCTGCTTGCACCAACGACACCTCCAAGGCATTCGGCAAGCCTCTCGAGTTCGCCAAATCCCTCCGGGCCTCCGAGCCCCCTCCCACCGGCGACCACGACGTTCGCCTTTTCCAAGCTGGGCCCTTCGCCGGTGTCTTCCCGCGTTCGCGAACTGACCCGTGGGCTAGTCGACGTATTCATCTCGTCCAAAACGAGCACGAGAGATTCGCCGGTCCGACCCGGGTCGGGTTCGAGGGGATCGATGCTCCGAGCACGAACTGTCGCTACAGCAGGTTTGCTGCGAAGTGAAATGACTTCTCGCGCCTTGTGTCCGAAACAGGGCCGGGTTGCCACAAACGTATCTTCCTCTTTCGATAGCGCCTCACATCCTGTTGCAAGGGCGAGGTTCAACTCGAAAGCGAGTCTTGGCGCCAGTTCTGCACCTAGCGATGTATGGCCGGCAAGAACAAGATCGGGAGCAAACCTCGTAAGGACGTTCCGAACTGCTTCGAGCCACATATCGCTCGCATACAAGTCTGTTTCGTTGTATGCAGTCAGGTAGACTCGATCTGCGCCAGCAGCTACGATCTCCCTAGTTGCAGAAGAGCTCGCATCTCCAAGCACCAAAACGCAAGCGAGGCCGTTGCCACTGCCGATCAGGCGCCGCGCTAGCGCAAGCATCTCAGCCACGAGCGGGACCGGAGCGCCATCAACCGTCTCGCCGACGATCAAGATTCCGTTGGCTTTGCCGAGCTCTTCAGGAGACATCGCTAAAGTAGCCTGCTCGCCGACAGTTTCGATACGATTTGCTTTGCCAGTTCTTCCGCAGAAGCGCCTAGCAATACGTCGCACTCGACGTTCTTGTGCGGAACAAAGAGCCGCTCTCGCGTCTGCAGGCACTCGGCTTCGCTGCGCAACTTCGCGGCGTCCAAGCCAATCGTTTCCAACGTCTGAACTACCATCGGCTTCTTGGCGGCCCGCATTGTTTCCCGCAGTGATGCTTTGCGCGGTTCCCCCAGTTCGTTCGAGATGGTAACGACACAAGGCATTGAGGTCTGAACGGACTCAAACCCGTCATCGAGAACCCGCTCGACAACGACCCGCGATTCCTCGATTTGCACACTCTTGGCAAATGTGACGACGGGAATATGGAGCAATTGAGCGATCCCGCAACCAACTATCCCCGCGTCCCAGTCTGCGGCTTGCCGACCGGTAAGAATGAGGTCGAATGGTCCTGATTGCTTAACGACCTCGGCGAGAACGCGAGCAACCGTTGTGCTGCCGACCAGCTCGAGTCCCGCATCAAGCGTATGGACGGCATTGTCTGCACCCATTGACAGCGCGCGTTTGATGGCGGCTTTCGCACTTTCCGGTCCGAAGGTCAGGACTGTGACCTGGCACTGGACACCGGCGTCCCGAATGCGCATCGCGGCCTCGATCGCTTGCTCATCGAATGGGCTGGTAACCAGCGGCATGCCTTCGAGGGGGATGACTTGCTTCCGCTCCTCGTCTACCCGGAAAACGCTCGCGGCGATCTCGGGATTCTGGATTTCCTTGATGCAGACTGCGATTCGCATGTCACGTCACTTCCACATCCATGGGAACGATGCCATCAAAATGTTTCGTCTGAAAGTTCCACGGCGTTTGCGGCTGAACGCGATTGGCTTCGTCCGTTGCCCGCGCCATAATGCTGTACTTGCCCGCCTTCTCGACGTTCCAGACATAGGTCCAACGCTTCCACAACCAGCGATCACTATGGTCTTCGAGACGAGCCGGTTGCCATGTCTTGCCGCCGTCAACGCTAACCTCCATCTTCTTGATGGCACCCGCACCTGACCAGGCGTAGCCCTTGATGATGTGACGTCCGCGTTCCAGCGGAGAATCTTCCTCGATCGGATAAAGGATGATGCTTTTACAGCCAAGCTCCATGCACGGTCTCTTTTCGGGATCCTCCGGTGACTTTCCGTGCACGAAGTAATGCGTCTGGTAATAGCACGCGGGTGTGTGATCGAGCAGATTGATCTCCTTCAACCACTTCACTGACCAATTTCCCGACCAGCCAGGAACGACCAATCTGAGCGGCGCGCCGTGGATATGCTGAAGGTATTCACCGTTTTGTGCCCAGCAAAGCAGCGTGTCAGGGTGAAGCGCCTTTTCGAGGGGGAGCGCCTTGTCGTAGTTGATGATGCCGGGATCATGAATCTCAATATCCGTTCTACCGGTTGCGGCGTATTGCGGTGTTGGATCCGGTCGCCCGGTGTCGTACCCGACGCAATGAACCGACTTCACTCCGGGCTTTA
>Ga0070731_10005267_pt1 | contig 10753 bp, 9 predicted proteins | sample Coa_R1_2_FD_66448 | JGI IMG/M metagenome (GOLD analysis project Ga0070731, IMG submission 66448) | Surface soil microbial communities from Centralia Pennsylvania, which are recovering from an underground coalmine fire - Coalmine... | ecosystem: Environmental > Terrestrial > Soil > Unclassified ... | reverse complement strand
GCCGTCCGATCAGCGCGACCTCGATCCCGGGTATCTCGTCGAACCCGAGGATCGGGTAGTCCTCCCAGGAACGCGCCGCGATCCCCGCGGCGTCCCAGCGCAGCGCCTCCTTCAGCGTCCAGCTCGCCGCCTGCACGATGCCGCCTTCCACCTGATTGACGAGACCATCCGGGTTTACGACCTGGCCCGCGTCGACGGCCGCATACATCTTCTTCAGCACGATCTTCTCCCGCACCTCGATTTCCGCGACGACGGCGCAGTAGGCCGAGAGATTCTTGTAGCGGGCAAAGGCGATGCCCCTGCCGTGGTTCCCGGGCAGGGGCGATCCCCATTTCGCCATCGCCGAGGCGGCTTCGACGACCGCGCGCGCCCTCTCGTCCCTGAGGTGGCGCAGGCGAAACGCCACGGGATCGGCGCCGAGGGTGCGCGCGATTTCGTCGAGCATGGATTCGATGGCGAAGACGTTGGCGTAGGCGCCGAGCGCGCGCAGCGCCGAGACGCGCAGCGGCGCGCCGGCGATGAAGTGGTAGTCCACGCGATCGCGGCCGAAGTCGTAGAACGGCACGGCGTTGCGGTCGCCGCCGCCGGCAGGCAGCGGCATGTCCTTCGCGGGCGGTACCGCGTGCGGCGGTTCCATCGCCCAGGCGGCGAGCAGCTTGACCCCCTCGCCCAGGCCGGGTCGCTCGACATGGCTGTGGCTCCAGAGCTCGTGCTTCCAGTCGCGGACCGCCCCCGACGCGTCGACGCCGGCGGAGATTTTCACCGCCATCGCCGAGCCGCAGGGCGACCAGGCGAGCTCCTCCTCCCGCGACCATTGCAGGCGCACGGGCCGGCCGCCGATTGCCCCCGCGTGATACGCGACCAGGGCGGCGTCCATCGCCGCGTCGTCGGCGCCGTTGTGGCCGTAGCATCCGGCGCCGTCGCGGTGGATGACTTCGACATCCGCCGCGGCGAGGCCGAGCGCCTTGGCGATCTGGCCGCGCAGGAAGTGCGGCCCCTGCGTGTGGGACCAGACCTTGAGCCGCCCTCCCGCGTAGTGCGCGGCCGCGCAGGAGGGCCCGATGGAAGCGTGCGCGAGGTAGGGCTTCGAATAGAGCGCCTCGAAGCGGCGCAGGTTTCCCGCGGGCGCCGTGCCGCGCTCGTGCACCGTGCTCGTGCTGCTGCCGAGGCCGCGGAGGAAATCCGCGATCTCGCGCGGCTCCGGGAGCGCGGGCCCCTTGCTCCAGCGCAGATGCTTCTGCGCCGCTTCGGCCGCCTTCACCGCCTGCTCCTCGCGCTCGGCGGCGACGGCGAGGAAGCTGCCGCTGCGCACGACGGCGGCGACGCCGGGCAGCGCGCCGATCGCCGCTTCGTCGATCGATTCCAGGACCGCGCCCGGCGCGTGCGGCCGAACCACGCGGGCGTGCAGCATTCCAGGCAGCTCCAGATCGTGGACGAAAGCGACGCCCGAGAGCTTGTGCGGCATGTCGCGCCGCGGCGCGCTGCGGCCGACGATGCGGTGCTGCGAAGGGGCCCGGGGCAAGGCGCTCCCGGTCGCGTCCCGCGCGAGGCTCACCTCGGGTGCGAGCTCCCAGTAGCTCGTGCGCAAATCGGTGCCCGGCACCTCGATGACGCCGTCCTGCACGCGCAGCTCGGCCGCGGCGACCTCGAAGCGGCGCGCCGCATGATCGAGGAAAAGCTGCCGCACCTCGGCGCAGGCGAGCCGCATCGCGGCGCCGCCCACCTCGATGGACTGGCTGCCCGCCGTGTACCACTCGTCGGGTGCGCGCGCGGTATCGCCGGAGACGACGGCAAGCTTCTCCAGCGGCACCTCGAGCTCCTCGGCGGCGATCTGCGCGATCGCGGTGACGATGCCCTGGCCGAGTTCCACCTTGCCGCTGAACACCGTGACCGTGCCGTCGGCTTCGAAGCGCACCCAGCGGTCCAGCCGCGGATTGTTCTTAAGGCTTGGCGACACGGCGGATGGCGCGAAGGATGCGCACATGGGTGCCGCAGCGGCACAGGTGCCGCTCCAGCGCGGCGGCGATTTCGGCGTCGTCCGGATGCGGATTCTTCTCGAGCAGGGCGGCGGCGGCCATCACGATGCCGCTGATGCAGTAGCCGCACTGCAGCGCCTGCTCGGCGGCGAACGCGGCGAGCAGCGGGTGCTTGCGTGCGGCGAGCCCCTCGATCGTGACGACCTCCTTGCCGCCGGCGGACCAGAGCGGCGTGTCGCAGGACTGCACCGGCTTGCCGTCCACCAGCACCGTGCACGAGCCGCAGTGCCCCGTGCCGCAGCCGAAGCGCGTGCCCTTGAGCTTCAGGTCGTTGCGCAGCACATAAACGAGCGGCGTCGCCGGCGCAACCTCGACCGCGTGCTCGGCGCCGTTCACCTTCAGGAGGAAGCGTTCGCTGGCCATCGCCGCGGCTAGGCGCCGAGAAAACCTTCCATCAGGCGCACCAGCGCCTCTGGCTGCTCCAGCATCGGGCAATGGCCCGAGCCCGGGATTTCCTCGTAGCGCGCGCCCGCGATGCCCTTCGCCAGGTCGCGCGCCAGCGCCGGCGGCGTGGTCTGGTCGAGCGCGCCGCACAGTACCAGCGCCGGATTGCGGATTTCCCTCAGGCGCCCGCCCAGGTCGAACCCGGCGAGCGCGAGGCAGGCGCGCGCGAAGCACCCGGGGTCCACCGCGGCGAGCGCCTTCTTGCGCGCCGCGACCGCGGCCGCATTCGCTGCGGCGAATTCCGGCGGAAACATGCGGCCGATGGCGGTATCGAGCACGGCGGCCATGCCGCCGCCGCACACCCGCTCCGCCATGCCGCGGAACGGCGCGCGCGCGGGCTCCGGAAACGCCGCCAGCGTGTCGGCGACGACCAGGCGCCGGAAGCGGGCGCCGTGACGCACCGCCAACTCGAGGGCCACGAACGCGCCGAAGCCGTTGCCGAACACGTCCGTTTCGCGCGGCAGCTGCAGCGCCCCCATCACGCGCGCGACATGATCCGCGTGATCGGCGACGCTCGCCAGCTCTGCCGGCGAGGATGCGCCGAATCCCGGCAGATTGACCAGCGCGACCTGGCGCGCGGCGCGCAGCGCCGGCAGCACCCGCTCGAACACCGTCAGATCCGTGAGCAGCGAGTGCAGCATCAGCAGGCGCGGGCCGCGACCCTCCTGCAGGTATTCCACGCGCAGGCCGTTCGATTCGAGGATGGGCATGGCTTCAGATCACTCCGAGGTTCTGCTGCAGGAGATCGGGCCGCGCGCCCGCTTCCCCGGCGCTGCCGTCGAAGACGATGCGACCGGTGTTCAGGATCGCGACGTCGTCGGCCACCTTGAGCGCGAGCGCGGTGTTCTGTTCGACGAGCAGGATCGAGTATCCCTCGGCCTTGAGCCTGAGCAGGGTCTGGCCGACTTCCTGCACGATGAGCGGCGCCAGGCCTTCGGAAGGCTCGTCCAGCAGCAGCACGCGAGGGTTCGACACCAGCGCGCGCGCGATCGCCAGCATCTGCTGCTCGCCGCCCGAGAGCAGGCCGGCCGGCTGGCGGCGGCGCTCGCCGAGGCGCGGGAAGGTGGCGAAGGCATCGGCGACAGTCCAGTTGCGCCCGCCGCCGCTGAGCGGCGGCCGCGCGGCCACGCTCAGGTTCTCCTCCACCGTCAGGCTGGCGAAGATGCGCCGGCCCTGCGGCACCAGCCCGACGCCGAGACGCGCGATCGCTTCCGGCGCCCGGCGCCCGATCGGCTCGCCGAACAGGCGCACCTCGCCGTCGCGCGGCGGCAGGAAGCCGATGATGGCGTTCAGGCAGGTGGTCTTGCCGGCGCCGTTGCGGCCGAGCAGCGCGAGCAGCCGCCCCCGGCCCAGCTTCAGCGACACCTCGTGAAGGACATGGCTGTCGCCGTACAGCGCGTTGACGCGCTCCAGCTCAAGCGCGTTGACGCCCGATAGCTCGAGCGCGTCAGCCAAGGTAGACCTCCCGCGTCCTCGGGTGGCCGACCACCTCGGCGCGCGATCCCTCGACCAGCACTTCGCCGTAGTGCAGCAGCGTGATCCGCTCGGCAAACGAAAGGGCGGCATCCATGTCGTGCTCGATCATCACCACCGTGATGTGCCGCGGAATGCGCTCGAGCAGCGCCAGCACCGTCGCGCGCTCCTCGCGCGACAGCCCCGCCAGCGGCTCATCCAGCAGCAGCAGGCGCGGCTTCTGCGCCAGCGCCATGGCGATTTCGACGCGCCGCTTCTCGCCGTAGGATGCCTGCGACAGCGGCCGCTCGGCCAGCGGCGCCAGGTCGACCATCGCCAGCACTTCGCGCGCGCGCGCGGCGAGCGCCGTGCGGCGCGCGAGCGGCATCACCGGATTCCAGCGCGCCGGGTCGAGGCCGAGCAGCGACAGCGTCACGTTGTGCGCCAGCGTGTCTTTCGGGAACAGCGTCAGGATCTGGTAGGTGCGGGCCATGCCGCGGTGCGCGCGGCGGTGCGCCGGCAGGCGCTGCACCTCCTCGCCGAACAGCCGTATCGTGCCGCCATCGGGCCGCAGGTCGCCCGTGATGAGGTTGAACAGCGTGGTCTTGCCGGCGCCGTTCGGCCCGATGATCAGGCGGCGCTCGCCCGGAGCGACCGCGAGCGAAACGCCGTTCACCGCGGGCAGGCCGCCGAAGGAGCGCCGTAGCCCCGCCAGTTCCAGCGCCGCGGTCATGCGCTTTCTCCCGAGAGGCGGCGCCAGGCGCGGCGCAATCCCGGCACCAGGCCGTCGGGCATGAACAAGACGATCGCCAGGAACACGAAGCCGAGCAGCATGTTCCAGCGCTCGACATAGGAGGAAATCCAGCTCTTGAGCAGCACCACCACTGCGGCCCCCACCACCGGCCCGGCGAGCGTGCCCGGGCCGCCCGCGATCACCATCAGCAGGATCTCGGCCGACGAGGTCAGGCTGAGCGACTGCGGATGGATGTACTTGTTGTAGTAGACGAACAGCAAACCGGCGACCGCGCCGAAAAAGCCCGCGGCGACGAACGCGAGATATCTCACCAGCCAGACGTCATGGCCCAGCGCGCTCATGCGGCGCGGCTGGTCGCGCGTGCCGCGCAGCAGCGCGCCGAAGGCGGAATTGACGATCAGCGCCATCGCCGCCGCGGCGACGCCGGCGACGGCTAGCGCGAAATAGTAGAAAGCGGTGGCGCCGTTCAGGTCGATGCCGAACGGCGCGGGGCGCGTCACGCCCGACAGGCCGTTGTCGCCGTTGGTCACCGCGGCCCAGCGGAACGCAAGACCCCACAGCACCTGGCCCACCGCGAGCGTGATCATCAGGAATCCGAGTCCGCTGGCGCGCAGCGCGACCAGCCCGGTAAGCGCGGCCGCCAGCGTGGTGCAGACGAGCGCGAGTACTGCCGCGGAGAGGTGCCCCAGGCCGAGCTTGAGCGAGAATCCGGCGCAGAAATACGCCGCCAGCCCCAGCCAGGCGGCATGCCCGAGCGAAATCAGCCCCGCATAGCCGACCAGCAGATTCAGCGACAGGGCGAGCACCGCGGCGATCAGCACCTGGCTCGCGAGGTTGACGTAGTAGTCGCCCCCGATCCAGGGCAGGGCAAGCAGCGCCGCGACCGCCAGCGCGGCGCCGGTTCGCGGGCGGATCAAGGCTCGAGGTTTTTCGCCGGCGGGTAGTCGCGCGAGTACACCGGGGCGGCGAGGAACTGCTTCGGGTCGTAGTTGAAGAACTGCGTGACGTTCGGGTAGGCGGCGACGATCGCGTTCACCAGGCGCCCGTCCCTGCGCTCCACCTTGCGCACATAGATAGTGAGGATCGCCTTGCCGTATTCGTCGATGCGGATCGGCCCCATCGGGCTTTTCTCGACGCGCGCCTCGTGCAGCGCCTTGAGGAACGCCGCCTTGTCCTCGAAGCGGCCCTTGACCGCGGCCAGCGCCGTCTCCAGATACACCCCGGCGACATAAGTGCCGACGGTATAAAAACCGGGGACGACCTTGTATTCCCCCAGCACCGCGTCGACGAAACGCTTGTTTTCCGGCGTATCGAGCGCGGCCGAGTACCAGCTCGCCGAGTAGACACCGAGGGCCTCGTCGCCCATGTTGCGCAGCACGCCTTCGTCGACGCAGGTCGGATTGCCGAAGATGGATCGCTTGCCGGCCTGGTATTCGCTGTACTGCTTCAGAAACCGCAGGCCGTTGATCCCCGCGAATCCCGCGTACAGGCCGTCGCTGTCGGCCTTGATCTGGCCGACGTAGGAGCCGTAGTCGGCGACGTTCAGCGGCGGCCAGAGCTTCTGCACGACCTTGCCGCCGCCGTCCTCGAAGGCATGCTGAAACCCGGCGGTACCCTCGTGCCCGTAGGTGAAGTCGTCGGCCACGGTGACCACGCGCTTGACGCCGAGCTTCTTCGCCGCGAAATCGCCCAGGACGTGCATCGGCTGGGCGGCGGTGCCGACGGCGTGGATGACGTAATCGTTCAGTTTCTGCTGCGCGAGGTCCTTTTGCGCCGCGGACGTCGGCGTGATCAGCGGCACCTGCGCCTGCTTGATGTAGTCGTCGATGGCGAGCGCCTCGAAGGTGGCAAGCGGCCCGATGATGACGTGTACGCGGTCCTTCTCCACCAGTTCCTGGGTCTTCGCCTTGGCCTGCGGCGGCGTGCCGCCGGTGTCGGCGATGATCAATTCCACCTTGCGCCCCGCCAGCATGTAGTTGCGTTCCTTGAGGAACAGCTGGATGCCCTCCTCCATCTGCTTGCCTCCCGCGGCAAGCGCGCCCGTGCGCACCGTCAGGAACCCGATGCGCAACGGCTCGCCCTGCGCGGCGGCGTGCTGCAGTGCGGCCAGCAAGGCGAGAACGCCGGCGACCAGGGCGCCGACCAGACCGGTTTTCATTTCCATCTCCTCCGCCCGTTGCAAACATGGCATATTGACACGTGTAGGCTCGGGGAGGAATGTGGAAATGAAACTCTACGGTTTCTGGCGCTCGCTGGCCACGTTCCGCGTGCGCACAGCGCTGGCGCTCAAGGGAATGGAGGCCGAGCAGATCTCCATCGATATCCTGCAGGGCAAGCAGTTCACGGCCGAATACCGCGCCCTCAATCCGCAGAGCCTGGTGCCGGCGCTGGTCGTCGACGGCGGGCCGCCGCTGTTCCAGTCGATGGCGATCATGGAGTATCTCGAGGAAATCCAGCCGCAGCCGCCGCTCCTGCCCTCGGACGCGCGCGGCCGCGCTCGCGTGCGCGGACTGTCGCAGATCGCGGTCAGCGACGGCCACCCGCTGATCGTGCCGCGGATCCGGACGTTCCTCGAGAAGGAGATGAAGCTGGACGAGGCCGCGCGCAACAAGTGGCTCGCGCACTGGACGACGAAAGCCCTGGAGGCGATCGAGGCGCACCTCGCGGGCGAGCGCGAAACCGGGCGGTTCTGCCACGGCGACTCGCCCACCATCGCCGATATCTGCCTCGCCGGCCAGGTGATCAGCGCGGTGTCGTATTTCAACTGCGACACCTCGGGCATGCCGACGGCGATGCGGATCTACGGCGAATGCATGAAACTCGGCGCCTTCGAGCGCTCGCATCCGCTCAAGCAGGCCGGTGCGCCCGAAAACCCGGCCCACTAAGGAGGAAACATGGCCCTGACGCGCAGAAAATTCATCCAGGCCGCGGGCGCCGGTGTCGGCGCCTCGGCGCTCGGCGTTGCGCCGACCGCGCACGCACAGGCGGAACCGATCCGGCTCGGGCTGCTGACGGTGAAGACCGGCCCGCTCGCCTCGGGCGGCATCGACATGGAGCGCGCGCTGGTCCAGTACCTGCGCGAGCGCGGCTATGCGATGGCCGGCCGCAAGGTCGATCTCATCGTCGGCGACACGGGCGGCACGCCGGCGACCGCGCGCAGCAAAACGCAGGAGCTGGTCGAGAAAAACCGCGTGCACGCCGTGATCGGGCCGCTGGCGGCCTTCGAGGCGCTCGCCATCGACGACTACATCCGCGACCAGCAGCTGCCGACGCTGTCGGTCGCGGCGGCCGAGGACCTGACACAGCGCAAGGCCAGCCCCTGGTTCGTGCGCCCGACGTCGACCTCGTCCAACTGCGCGCACCCGATGGCCGACTACTGCGCCAGGACGCTCAAGTACAAGCGCATGGCGACGATCGCCGACGATTTCGCCTACGGCCACGAGATGGTGGGCGGCTTCCAGCGCGTGTTCGAGGACAGCGGCGGGCGCATCGTGCAGAAGCTCTGGCCGCCGCTCACCGTGCCCGACTACGGCAGCTACCTCGCGCAGCTCAAGACCAACGTCGACGGCCTGTTCCTCGGCTTCGCCGGCTCCAACGGCTTCCGCTTCCTGCGCCAGTTCAACGAGTACGGCCTGAAGGGCAAGGTCAACGTGGTCGGCGGCATGACCGCGCTCGACGAGTCGGTGCTGCGCAACATGGACGACGAGGCGCTCGGCATCCTCACCAGCTGCTGGTATTCGGCGGAACTGGACAACCCGGCCAACCGCAGGTTCGCGCCCGCCTTCCGCGCCGAGTGGAAATACGACCCCGGCTTCTACGCCGCGGCGACCTACGTGGACGCCGCAGTGCTGCAGGCGGCGGTCGAGGCGGTCAACGGCCGCGTCGAGGACAAGCCGGCGTTCATGAAGGCGCTGCGCACGGCCAAGACCGACACCGTGCGCGGCACGGTCACCTTCGACGACTACGGCAACGTGGTCGGCAACGTCTACATCCGCAAGGTCGAGCGCAAGGAAGGGCGGCTGGTGAACACCGTCGTCTACACCTACCCGAACGTCAGCCAGTTCTGGACCTACGACCCGAAGGAATTCCTCAAGAACCCGGTGTACTCGCGCGACTGGCCGCCGGCCAGGAACCTGGAGCCCTGAGTGCAGTTCTGGATCGTCCAGACGCTGAACAGCCTGGCGCTGGGCGGCCTGCTGTTCCTGCTCGCGGCCGGGTTCTCGCTGATTTTCGGCCTGATGCGGATCGCCAACCTGATGCACGGCGCGCTTTTCATGCTGGGCGCCTACGTCGGGGTCTCGGTCCTCAAGGCCGTGCCGAACCTCTGGCTCGCGGCGCTCATCGTCGGCCTGGCGATCGGCGCGCTGGGCGGGCTGATCGAGCGCTTCGTGCTGCGCGCGCTGGCGGGCAATGCGCTCGGCCAGGTGCTGGTGACGCTCGGGCTGGCGTTCATCATCGCCGACCTGTGTCTCGTGGTCTGGGGCGGCGATCCGATCCCGGTGCGCACGCCCGAGGCATTGCGCCAGCCGATCGTGCTGTGGGGCGTCGCCTTCCCGGCCTACCGCCTGGCGGTGGTCGGCATCGCGGTCGCCACCGCGGCGGCGCTCTACCTGCTGCTGGAACGCACGCGCCTGGGCGCGATGATCCGCGCCGGGGTGGACGACATGCAGATGGCGCGCGCGGTCGGCATCCCCGTATCGAAGATCTTCACCGTGGTGTTCTGCCTGGGCGCCGCGCTCGCCGGCGCCGGCGGCATCATCGGCGCGCCCATCCTCTCGGCCTACCCCGGCCTCGATGCGGACATGCTGCCGCTGGCCCTGATCGTCGTTATCCTCGGCGGCGTCGGCAGCCTGGTGGGGGCGTTCGCCGGCAGCTTCATCGTCGGCTTCGTCTACACCTTCGGCACCGCGCTGCTGCCGGATCTCGCCTACGTCATCCTGTTCCTGCCGATGATCTTCGTCATCGCCTTCCGCCCGCGCGGACTGTTCGGCAGGCAGACCGCATGAAGAGAAGCTTCGGATGATGTTTAGTTGCGCGCCCGAGGGGCGCGGCACCGGGTCGGCCAGAGTAGTACGCAATAGAAAAGGGCGCAGCCTGCGCGTCGACATCCATTGCCACTACTTCAACCGCGACGCCGCGGCCAGGGTCGCGCACCTGAACCCGGCGCAGTACGAGCCCTCGGTCACCTACGCCAACGCCCTCACGCGCGAAGTCAACGTCAAGCAGATGCGGGACCGGGCGCTCAAGCTGTCGGACATCGACGTTCGGCTGAAGGACATGGACCGCATGGGGATCGACATCCAGGCGGTATCGCCCGCGCCCAACCAGACCTACTACTGGACGGAACCTGGATTGGGCGTCGAACTCGCGCGTTCGGTGAATGACCGGCTGGCGGATATCGTCGCCTCCCATCCGGACCGCTTCGTCGGCCTGGGCACCATTCCGTTGCAGGACGTCCAACTCGCGGTCGCCGAATTGGAGCGCTGCGTGCAGCGGCTCGGGTTGCGCGGCGTCGAGATCAATCCCAGCGTCAACGGCATGGACCTGACCGATGCGCGCCTGAACCTGGAAAAATTCTTCGCCCGCGCACAGGCGCTGAACGCGGTGATTTTCATGCACCCGATCGGTTACACCCAGGGCGAGCGCCTCGTCGACCACTATTTCAACAACGTCATCGGCAATCCGCTGGAAACAACCGTAGCCGCCAGCCACCTCATTTTCGACGGCGTCATGGAGCGGCATCCGAAGCTCAAGGTCGTGCTGCCCCACGCGGGGGGCTACCTCGCGCACTACTGGGCGCGCATGGACCACGCCCACCGCGCGCGGCCCGATTGCCGCGTCGTGATCAAGAAGGTGCCGACGAGCTATTTGAAGAAGTTCTACTTCGACACCATCACGTTCGACACCCAGATGCTCGCGCACCTTATCGCCAAGTACGGCCCCGAGCATGTCGTGCTTGGCACCGACTACCCGTTCGACATGGGAGAGGAAAACCCGGTGAAGCTCATCGAAAGCGTGCCGCGGCTGTCGCGCGCGGACAAGGACAAAATCATGGGCGGGAATGCGG
>Ga0070731_10005264_pt1 | contig 10753 bp, 11 predicted proteins | sample Coa_R1_2_FD_66448 | JGI IMG/M metagenome (GOLD analysis project Ga0070731, IMG submission 66448) | Surface soil microbial communities from Centralia Pennsylvania, which are recovering from an underground coalmine fire - Coalmine... | ecosystem: Environmental > Terrestrial > Soil > Unclassified ... | reverse complement strand
CGAGAAGCTTGGCCTCGAGCGACTGGATGAATGCATTTGCGGGGAGCCCGCCGCCCTGCCCAGCCGATGAGGAGTTCACGATGCCAGGGGTGGTCATGTGCTCTTCGAGAGCAATGATTCGCATTAAAAAGCCTCCTGAAGAAGACGCAGCAAATCGTTTTCGTCGAAAGGAACGGGACTATTATCCAGAAGCCTGCGCACGGTGAAAGCCATCTGTGAAAATTGAGGGAGCTGTTCTTTTTTTACGCCCAGAGCGCGCAGGCCCTTCGGAATTCCAACTTTCGCGCCAAGAATCTCCACGAGCCCGGCCGCCCGGCTGGCAGCGTCCTCATCGGTGTTTGAATGGAGGGTTGGGTCCAGGCCGCGCGCGATGAACGCCATTTCTTCAATGCGCGAGGGCGTGATCGTTCTCATTACCGTGGGCAATAGAACGGCATTTCCCAGACCGTGCGGCGTGTGCGTCGCTTCTCCAACGGGGTATTGCAGCGCGTGGACGGCGGCCGTTCCGGCGGAAGAAAATGCCATCCCGGCAAGGAGGCTCGCCAACGCCATTTCCTCCCTTGCCTCGCGGTCTTTCGGTTGGGCCACTGCCGCTGTAAGGAATTTTGCGATTGCGGGAATTGCTTTGCGTGCAAGAACGTCCGACATCGGATTCTTGCCGACGAAGATTGCATGGGGAGAACAATCGTTTCGCACCCGCGCGCAGAAGGATTCAATTGCGTGCGCCAGCGCATCCATGCCCGAGTGGGCAGTCACGCTTGCCGGACAAGAAACCGTCAGCGCGGGATCCACAATGGCCCACTTCGGAATCAGCGCGCGGGACGCAATGCCAACTTTCATCGCGCGTTCCGGGTCGGCCACAACGGCGACTGGGCTTACTTCCGATCCCGTACCCGCCGTTGTGGGAACCGCCACTACAGGCGTAATCGGACCAGGAACATTGTTCTCGCCATAATAAGCGGAAAGCGCGCCGGGATATTTCACTAAGAGTGCGACACATTTGGAAAGATCCAGATTGCTTCCGCCACCAAGGCCAACCACTACGTCGGGCTTATACGCCTGAGCTATTGCGGCGGCCTGTTCTATAGTCTGACGGTCAACTTCGGGCTGGCCGCCATCGAAGACTTTAATTTCACCTTTTCCTTCCGCGAGATGCGCTACCACTGTTTCACAGACGCCGGCCTTGACCATGTTCTGGTCGGTGCAAACAAAAACTCGAATGCCGAATTCGCGTGCGACATCCCGCAACACGGCCGCTGCGCCCCATCCAAAAAATATCCTGCCCGCCGTGGAGAACCCCCAGACAAGATTGCCGCCCTCAAAACTCATCTTTGAGCCTTTCCGCTGCGAGCCAGACTTCCTTTGGAAGAGGGATTCCGGAGCGCATGCGTTCTTCTCGAAGCTGCCGCGCCCGGTCGCCGGGTACGATAACACTTGGAAACGCTTTCTGTGGTGGCGAATGGCGCAGTTCATTGAGGTAGGAAGCCACCCGGCTCGCGAGCGTGGGCCCTCCTGCAAAGGCTCCCGGGTTCAGCAAAAGAAAAAAATCTCCCTTTGTGCATGGAAACTCCGTATCCAATGTGCCGAGCACGAGCCGTCCGATCTCGCCCCCCGGCAAAAGTCCCGCGAGAATTCCTATGGAGATTCCGAGGCCGAAGCCTTTGGGTCCGGCCGCGGGAGTGAGCGAGCCTTTCAAAGCGTCATCCGGATTCGTGGTCGGGTTCCCGTCGGAATTGATCGCCCATCCGGGAGGAATCAGCTCGCCGCGATGTTTGCTGGCATAGATTTTTCCAATTGCGCTCGTGGAAGTGGCCATATCAAATACAAATGGCGCGGGCTGGCTCGGAATTCCGATGGCGATTGGATTTGTGCCGACGAGCGCTTTTGTACCGCCGTGCGGATGAACGAGGGCTTCACTTTCCGTCATCGCGAGGCAGACGAGGCCCTCGCTCGCCTGCTTTTCGCAGTAATACCCAATCATGCCGAGGTGGCTGCTGTTACGAACCGCTATCGCGACGATTCCCCTTTGGTGCACAGCTGTCCATGCCCGCTCTAGAGCGGACACGGCAATAAACGGACCCAAGCCGTCTTTGCCATCAACGCTTAGCACAGAATCCGCCGTCCATACATAATCGGGGTTGGCATTGACGTGGATCAGGCGGTTCTGTATGCGCGCCGCTAAAACGGGCAGGCGCTGCAATCCGTGGGAATGATGCCCGCGAAGATCCGCCTCGGTCAGAACATCCGCTTGAATCGAGGATTCCCGCTCGTTGGCTCCGAGCCTAATGAGAACGTGAACGATTACGGCGCGAACGTCTTCCGGAGAAACGACGATTAAATTTTCAATGGGAAGGGCCATGCAATCTCAACAATACCAATCATCGAATTCATTGTATCTGAGTAGCACAGGCACTCCTGCCTGTGCGGTTTTATAAGCCGCGAGTTTAAGTTACCTATCTGGGTACGAATCTGGCCACCAATCTGGCGACAACCGTGAAAACCGCACAGGCAGGAGTGCCTGTGCTACTAAAGTCCTCTCCTAGTGGACTAGCTCAAGGCCTGAATAATTTCCTCGCAACTCCAGCGGTCGGCGATATTCTGAAGAGCGAAATTAATTCCCGCATTCTGCCATTCGTCATTGATGGTGGACGTTCCGTCAGTTGCCACGACAACGTCGTAGCCCGAGTCAGCCCCATGCCGCGCCGTGTGTTCGATTGAAAAGTTGGTCCAGGCTCCGGTAATCACCAGGGAATCGATCCCGTATCCCTGCAGGATCGTGTCGAGTTTTGTCCCGTGAAAACCGTTCATGCGCATCTTCTCAACGACCACGTCGCCCTTCTGCGGCTCGAGCCCCTCGACGGGCGCCGCTCCCCACGTTCCGCGCACGACTGCTTTGCTCTCCGCCAATCCGCGGAAAAGAGGGGCGTTCAGCTTGAGTCCTGGAGCACCCGGCTCGACGATGTAATGAATGTGAATCACAACCCCGCCCGCCTTGCGCATCGCAGCAGCCAATATTTTCACGTTCTCGACTACATTCTGTTTCTTCGCATGGGCAGGCGCGCCGGAAGAGGCGAACGCGCCGCCCTCCGTAATGACGTCATTTTGCAAATCCTGAATGATCAGCGCCGTTTTTCGCGCATTGAGCTTCCGTTCAGCCATAATTCCTCTTAGCGCATACTCATGTATGCGACAGGATTTCCTCGAACCTTCATCTTGACGCGATAGATCGAAGTCGAGCAGGCGCAATACAGTTCGTCCCAACTCCGCCCGCCCCAGTTCAGATTCCCGGCGTGTTCGGGCATGCGAATCACGCCCAGATGCTCTGCGGAAGGACTCAGAACCCATATGCCGCGCGGGCCCGTGACATACACATTGCCCCGCTCATCGACTTTCATGCCGTCGACGATCCCGTTCTCCAGCACCCCGTCGCCGATCTTCTCGGCGAAAATGCGGCTATTGCTGAGCGAGCCGTCAGGAGCGACATCGAACGCGCGAATATGCGCTCGCGGGGAATCGTTAACGTACAGAATATTCTCGTCCGGCGAAAAACACACGCCGTTGGTCTGGCCAAAATCATCCGCTTCCAAATAGAGCTTTCCATCGGGAGAAATTCGGAAGAGGCCTTGGAAGCCCAGATCCTGCTTGCGTTCCAGGCCAAAGACAGGCATTCGTCCGTACGTGGGGTCGCTGAAATAAATGGTTTTGTCGGAGCGAAGCACGACGTCATTTGGGCTGTTGAGTTCTTTTCCTTGCCAGTGAGATGCGAGCACCTTGCGCTCGCCTGAAGGAGTTTCCATCACGAGGGAACTGGTGACATGCTCGCAGATGTATAAATTTCCTGCCGCATCATATGTCATTCCATTGCATTTATTGCTGGGCTTCCGGACTTCCTTAACCCCATCCGCGGCGCTCCAGCGGCGGCGCACGTCGCCGGGCATGTCGCTGAAGTACAGGCATTGTTCCTTCGGATTCCAGATCGGACCTTCCGTGAACCAAAAGCCCGTGCAAAGTTTTTCGACGGCCGAGTCTTTTTCAATCAGCTTAAGCAGCTCGAGTGATTTGACTTCGACCGTCTGGTGGGAGTCATTCATTCCGTGTACGCGCCTCCTGAATGTCCAAGCTCACCCGCTTGCCGGATGCGCGAGGCATCTTTTCAACCAAATTCCCGTTTTCAACTTTATCTTTGCGCAAAACTATATGCTCGGTGTCAGGTCGTGTCAAACTCGGATCACTGAGAATTAAGTCTGTCATGGGCGCCATTGTTGCGCTGGCGCCCCAACGGCCCCGCTGTGAATCTTTGGGCGATCCATCGGGTTTGCCCTGCCGGCAAATGAATTGTACTGGGGGCAAGAGAGGCGTAAGATGCGCCCACGTAAGAGTCCCCTAATCGAAAACTGCGGAGGAAAAAACAATGAGTGCGGAAGAGAACGTTCAGCTGGTGAAGAACGGTTACGCCGCGTTTGGCCGGGGTGATATTCAGGGCCTGCTCGGATTGCTTTCGGAAGACGTGGAGTGGGAAATTCCAGGCAAAGGGCTGCCGCTCGCCGGCACTTATCTCGGACATGACGGTGTCGCCCGCTTTTTCCAAAAACTCGGTGAGGATACGGAAATTGCCGCTTTCGAGCCGCGCGAGTTTCTGGCCCAGGATGACCAGGTTGTCGTGATCGGCTCGGAGCGCGGCAGTATCAGAGCCACTAATCGCGCGTTCGAGACGAATTGGGTTATGGTCTTTACAGTTCGCGGAGGCAAAATCATTAGATTCCGTGAGTTTGCCGACACGCTGGCGATCGCCAACGCATACGTGGCCACGGCCAAGGCTGCCAGCTAGGTACGCTGCGAAATAGTTTTTTATTTTGATAGTGGGGTCCCGATCAGGCTTTCCAACTTCTGAAGGATTTTATTTTTGAAGTGGGGAGCTGCAAGATTCGTTACCGCGATGCGGAGTACTGAGTGCGGCCCGCTCGAGCGCGGGCCGCACTCCGGTTCTTACATGTGGGCGCTTCCGCCGGCTGCCGCCAATGTTTCGTACCTCCGCGCTTCCGTTTTTCGCCCTTCCTGGCGGAGCAGCGCGGCGTAAAACTGCATCGTTTGCAGCACGGCTGGATCATCCGTCCCCAGATTCTGTTGGCGTATTTCCAGAGCTCGCTTGTAGAGGGGTTCGGCCTCGTCGTACTTCGATTCGCAGTAATAGAGAAGCGCAAGATTATTCAGGCCGGCAGCGACATCCAGATGGTTCGGTCCCAGCTTCTTCTCCGTAGCCTTCAGTGCGCTCTCCAGCAGAGGCTCCGCTTCCGAATACTTCCCTTCGGCCCGGTAAATTTCGCCGAGATTGGCCTGCGCGGTGACGGCTTCCGGAGTCCCCAACTGCGCAGTGTGTTCCCAGATCTCCAGCGCGTGGGCATACATTGGTCCGGCGTCCTTATTGATGCTGCGGGCGTGGTAGATTTCGCCGAGGTGAAACAGCGCGTCGGCCGCTTCCGTGCTTTCCGTCTTGCCCTGCAGATTCCAAAGCGTCAGCGCCCGCAGGTAGAGCGGTTCCGCGGAGGCATCCTGATTCCGGGAGTGATAAATGCCGGCCAGGCCCATGTCGGAAACCGCTTCGTTGGCGCTCTGTTTACTTCCCAGCTTTTGCAAAATTCCCTGGGCGCGCAGGAAGAGCGGTTCGGCTTTGGCATCCTGGCCTTCGTCATGATAAAGCGCCGCAAGATTATTCAATGTGTGCGCGGTCGAAGACTTCTGGCGCGGGTCCTTTTCTAGAATAGCCAGTGCCTGGCGGTAGGACTGTTCCGCCTGTGGGTACATGGATTGGTCCTGGTAGAAGACAGCCAGATTATTCAGACTGATGGCAACCCCCGGGTTGTCGACACCCAGGGTCTTCTGCTGAATCTCGATCGCTTGCTTATAGAATGTCTGCGCCAGGGCGTATTCGCCTCGCTGGCTCGCGGCAACGGCCGCGGAATTGGCCTTGCTCCACTCGGTCGACTGCGCAGGTGTGTAACGCCCCCAAAGGAGAATCATTACGGTGAGTATTGCCACCAAGGTCAGTTTGTTCGAATTCATCAATCGGCTCCTCGTCTTCGGTTCCCGTCTCTCGCCTTGACAAGCCAAGTTTGCCGTAACCAACCGATGACACCAATAAGGCTTCAGTCCCGATTAGAGCAACCAAGAGTAGTGGTAGTCCTAGTACAGGGTACCAAACCTCGGTACTTGAACGGATTTAGGGCAGGAAAGTGATGTTAACCTACATTAAATCAGTGAATTACATGGATTTTACCCTGCCGCATCTCTTCGCAAAGTTCTTAAGGGACGATATCGGCCCCTGCCTTATTAAGGCTAATTATTTACGAGGAACCGGAATTTGACAGGTTGGTGCAAATTTTTTCTTTTAACGGAGTTCAAGAGCATTTCAAGATTCGCTATCTGGCGATTGCTGATAGTGGAGGATAGAGGACAGATTCACCAGGCCACTTTGGAAGAAGCGCGCATGGCCCCGTCAAATCCTCTGATGGTTGAGTGGCGCAGGCTTCAGCCTGTGGGTTTCCATCCGCGCAAGAACAACGAAAACCCACAAGCTGCAGTGCCAGTGTGAGAACTCGATTTTGGTTCATGTAGCGCCCGCCTTCAGGCGGGCATCTGCTCGATTCCAAAGTACCCGCATGAAGGCGGGCGCTACAAAGACCTGCCGATTTCAAGTTCTCACACAGGCTCTGAAGCCTGTGCTACAAAAAAGCCATCGGGATTCTATTGCACGCAATCGGACGGAAGGGCTCGGGGAGTTAAGTCTTTGCGTAAAGCGCCTACTCTTTTAAGCGCAAATCATGGTAGAGTTTGCCGAGGAGCATCCTCCATGAGAAGCATCCGATGGGTATTCTTGCTTTTCGTCGGCATTTTTCCGATTACCGCGGGCGCCCAGCAGGCCAGCACAGAGAAACCGCTCACCGATACTCAAAAATTGGGCCAACGTATTTTCGAGCAACGTTGCGGGATCTGCCACGCGCCGGCGCGCGCGGGCTTCGTAATGTATGGCCCTTTCCTGCACAAGGACCTGATCAACGGAAGCGAAGACGCTATCAAGGAAATGATTCGAACCGGAACGAGCAAAATGCCCGGATTCAAGTACGGATTACAGCCCGCGGAGATTGACGCGATCGTGGAATATCTGAAGACCGTGCCGAAGCCCGCCAAGACCACGGAAGCGGGCGGAGGCATGGTCGACTAGGTGAATTCTGGAAGTCGCCGGAATTTCGGCTGGAAATCTGGACGGGAAAAAGGAGAACCTGCGATGCATCACACACAGACTCGTGCCTTTTGGAATATTCTCGGCGCAGCTTTCTTGGTCTTTGCGCTGGCGGCCATCCTGCCTCTCGCAGCCAACGCGGCTCCCGACGGCGCGCTGCTCGCCGGAACAGTCAAGTCGGCCTCCGGCGCGAAACTGAACGGCGTGACGATCTCCGCGAAGATGGACAACTCGACAATCACCAAGTCTGTCTTCACCGACGAAGAAGGCGCCTACTATTTTCCCGCGATGCCCGCGGGCCACTACGACGTCTGGGCCCAGGCCGACGGCTTTGACACCGCGCGCGGCGACGCTTCGCTCTCCCATACGACGCACCGCGATTTCATTCTCCATGCCTCCAAGGATTTCGAGCGCCAGTTGACTGGCGATCAAATCCTCGCCTCGCTCCCCGACGCAACGCCCGACGATCGCCGCCTCAAGCGCATCGTTCGCAACACCTGCACCAGCTGCCATCAGCCCAATTACATTTTGCAAAACAAATTTGACGAGCAGGGCTGGACCGCGATTCTGGAAACGATGAAGCGCGTCAACGTGGGCGGCGGCTATCTCGGCCCGAAGAGTCCGATCGCCGCGCCCATCGACTTCCACGAAAAGGAACTCGCCGCCTATCTCGCGCGCGCGCGCGGGCCCGAGCAAAGCGCGATGAAGCTCACGGTCAAGCCGCGCCCAACGGGTGATGCGGCACGCGTAGTCTTCACCGAGTATGACGTCGCGATGTTCGCACCCAACGACGCCCCGAAAACCTTTGCGCTGATCAACGGCAGTGACTGGTCGCTGGGCACGCCTTCATCCTTCTTCCACAATGGCGTTCACGACGCGCAGGCCGACCTCGACGGCAACATCTGGTTCAGTGTCAATCTGCCCCAGCCGTACGCCAGCCTCGGTCGCGTGGATGCCAAGACGGGAGAGACCAAGTTCTTCCGCGTCGCCGGCCTCAACGGAATGGCCGCTACCGGCCACGGCGCCATGCGCGACAAGCAAGGCCACATCTGGTTCGACATGTCCCCCGGTGAAGCGGGTGGCCGCGGGCGCCTCGTCGATGTCGATCCCGCAACCCAAACACTTCAGGTGTTCACAGCGCCGGATGGGCAAGAGGGCCCGACGGTGGCGGCCGGCACAGTGGACGTGGACGGCAAAGGCAAGATCTGGGCCTCCACGGTTCACGGCGCTTCACGCTTCGATCCCCTGACCAAAGAGTTTTCAGAATACAAGTCGCCCACTTACAAGAATGCGGATGGTATCGGCAATACCTACGGCTTGACCGCGGACGCCGACGGCAACGGCTGGTGGGCGGAGATGAATCTTGATCTCGTGGCCAAGACCGACCTCGAGACCGGAAAGGTAAGCGAAGTCAAGGTTCCTCCTGTACCGGGCATCAAGCAGATGTTTAGCCCCGACGAAATCAAGATGTACGAAGCTTATGGCTCGACCTGGAACATGGCCGTGCCCTGGGCCGAAGGCCCGCGCCGAATGGGAGCGGACAAGGAGAGCCACTTCGTCTGGGTTTGCGACTGGTGGGGCGGAAGCCTGGCCAAGATCGACACGCAAACTTTGAAGGTGACTATGGTCCCGCTTCCCAGGCCGGATGTGCAGATGCCTTACCAATCCGCCGTGGACAAGGACCACAACGTGTGGGTCAACTTGATGAACGCGGATGAAGTCCTCAAGTTCGATCCCAAAAGTTCCAAGTGGACCGAGTATCCGTTCCCCACTCTGGGCGCGGAAACCCGCTACGTTTCCCTGCTCGAACGCGACGGCAAGTTGGAAGTCATTCTGCCCTACTCGCGGACGCGAAGAGTCGCGCGCATGACCTTCCGCAGCAAGGAAGACATACAGGCGCTAAAGCAGCAAGCTCAGCAGCAGGAACAGGCGCGCGCGCAGTAGGGTCAGGCGCTGCTACAAAAAGCCCGCCAAAAAGACGGGCGGCTTCTACAAAACTAGCAGCAAGGATGGTTTTGTAGCGGCCGTTCCCTCCCGTGATCTTAGGGAGGGAAGGGACGGGCTTCCACCTAACCCGGATTCCGCCAAAACCTATCTGCACATTGACAGGGCATTACAGCTGGTGTACGGTCCTGCGCAAGGGCATGTTGCAATCTAAAATCGATCATCCTTGCGTGAGGTGAATGATGGCCACTCTCTCAGCCGGCGGGCCGGAGTTCGATGGAACTCCTATCTCTCCCAACACAAGCAATAAAAATGCGCCTGGCCGAATATGGCACGTGCGATTGGTACTACTCGCCGGCGTGATTGCTTTTGCATCACTGGCCATTGCGCAGAATGCGCCGCAGGTGACCGGAGTCGATCCGGCATCGGGCAAAGTGAACGATACTGTGACCGTCTCCGGCGCCAATTTGGGGAAGGCCGCTGTTTCCGCCGTGTTCCTTTCCGACGACAAGAATGATTTCAAGGCGACGATCGTCGACCAGGGCGACGACAAAATTACTGTGAAGATTCCTCAAGTAAAGCCCGGCGATTACAACATCTCCGTTCAGGTGGGCGACAAACTCTTCATCAAACCCGTCAAATTCAAAGTGGAATAATAAAGCGAAGTAGCACGGTTTCAAACTTCGGCTGTTTTGAAGCACAGACTTCAGTCTGTGGTTTCCATGGAATCTTGCCAGGTGCGTACGGCTTGGGCGGCCTTAAGGAACCCCACAGACGAAGTCTGTGCTATTGGAGGCGGGCAACAGGTATATCGTTCGAACGCATCTAAGATGGAGAGAAATCATATTTAGGGCCCACTGCAAGGACCCGGAAGGGAGGGCAACGCCATGACTCGACTCTTGAAAGTGTCTGCGATTGCCCTGCTGTCACTTTTCATTCTCGTGCCGGCTGCGTCGGCGCATTTTCGAGGAGGATTCGTTGGCGTTTATGGGCCGGGCTGGGGTTGGTATGGTCCCGGTTGGGGATGGTACGGCCCGTATGGGGGCTGGGGCTGGGGATATCCGTATGGTTACGCGCCCGCTCCGAATGCAGGGCAAGTTAGGCTGGAAAACGTGGCGAAAGACGCCCTGGTCTATGTAGACGGTGGGTACGCCGGAACTGCTGGAAAGCTGAAGAAGTTCGCCCTGCGAGCTGGCGATCACAACATCGAATTGCGCGATCCGTCCGGCCATGTGTTCCACCAGGAGAAAATCAACGTCCTAGCGGGCAAGACGCTGGAAATTCATGGAACAGTAGGAGGGCATTGATCTCGCTTTCAAATGAGTTGCGAATGATTTGTTTGAACTCATTCTGAGCGGTTGAAACCTGGGCTGCTGCAGGCGACACCCCCGGCGCCAATTCTTCAGCTCAGGCGAAAGTCTTACACAGCGCGCGCAATAAGTAATTGCTAATCCCTTTTGTTGGAGTGTGCTATTTTGCAATTGAATGGCACCCTGCGTGCCCATAACACTGGTTCAAGAGTTTTTAAGCTCTGATTTTGATTTTGGAAGTCTTCCACGGGACTATTGTTTT
>Ga0070731_10005263_pt1 | contig 10755 bp, 8 predicted proteins | sample Coa_R1_2_FD_66448 | JGI IMG/M metagenome (GOLD analysis project Ga0070731, IMG submission 66448) | Surface soil microbial communities from Centralia Pennsylvania, which are recovering from an underground coalmine fire - Coalmine... | ecosystem: Environmental > Terrestrial > Soil > Unclassified ... | reverse complement strand
ACCGCATCACCGTCCTCCGTCTCGGCCGCAACGTCGGCGTCTACGACCGCCGCACCACGACGCAGCAGACGATCGTCGAGGCGATCACCGCCGGCAGGCCGACGAAGGTCTCCGGGATCCCGTCAACGGCCGAGGCGCAGGTATGAGCAGCGCCGCCGACGTCGTCGGGCCGGACCGGACCGCGCCGCCGCCGGAGGGACAGGACTTCCCGCCCGGGATGGCGGGCCTGTGGCAGCGCGCCTGGCTCAACATCCGCACCGGCAATCTCGGACCGCTGCCGATCATCGTCGGCCTCGTCATCGTGGTCGCCCTCTTCGGCCTCACGGCGACGAACTTCTTCACCGCCGTCAACTTCGTCAACCTGATCGAAGAGACGGCCGGCACGGCGATGCTCGCCTACGGCGTCGTCTTCGTCCTCCTGCTCGGCGAGATCGACCTCTCGATCGGCTACGTCGCCGGCATCGGTGCGCTCGTCGTCGCCGAGCTGCAGCTACCGGGAAGCGGGCACCAGCTGAACGGCATTCTCGCGATGCTGATCGCGGTCGCTGCGTGCGCGGGGATCGGCCTCGTACAGGGATCGATCATCGCGTTCGTCGGCGTCCCCTCGTTCGTCGTCACGCTCGGCGGCTTCCTCATCTGGCAGGGCGTGATCCTCAACGTCCTGGAGCAACGCGGGACGATCATCATCCAGGACCGGTGGATCAACTACACCGACCTGTACATCTTCTCGCACTGGCTCGGCTGGCTGATCGCCGGGATCTTCACGGTCTTCTATCCGCTCTCCGTCCTGTACAAGGCGATCGTCGCGCGCGGCACGCAAATCGCGCAGCAGAACTGGAGAGTCGTTGCGTTACGGGCAGCCGGGATCGGCGTCGCGGCATTCGGCACGGTGGCGATCTGCAACCACGGAAGGATCATCTCGACCCCTGAAGGCCTTCCTCTGGCGCTCGTCATCGTCGTCCTCTTCTTCGTGCTCCTCACGTTCCTCGCGAAGTGGACGACGTTCGGGCGTCATGTCTACGCCGTCGGCGGAAGCGCAGAGGCGGCGCGGCGCGCCGGCATCAGCGTGCCGCGCATCCGCGTGCTCGTCTTCATGATCTCGGGCGCGACCGCCGGCATCGGCGGCATCATCTTCGCGTCGCAGGTGAACTCCGTCGCGCTGACGTTCCCTCCCGGCAACCTGCTGCTGAACGCGATCGCGTCGGCCGTCATCGGCGGCGTCAGCCTCTTCGGCGGCCGCGGCGAGGTGCGCGGTGCCCTACTCGGCGCGGCCCTCATCGGCACGCTGCAGAACGGCCTGAACACGCTCAACGTGTCCAACGGCTGGATCTACATCGTCACCGGTCTCGTCCTGCTCTTCGCGGTGACGCTCGACACGTTCGCCGTGCGTCTGCAGAAGCGCTCCGGGCGCTAGCGGATCGCGCGCCGCAGGACCGCTGCGTAGAGCGCCACGCCCTCGCGGCTGAGCCGCGACTCCGGCCCGGAGGCGATCCCGACGCGTTCGGGGATGACGCCCCAGATCGGGACCTTCTGCTCGTGCCACCACGCGATGGTCGCGTCGAGGTCGTTCGTGCCGAACCGCGCCGATGAGATGACGACGCCGCGCGGCTTCTTGCCGGGAATCATGTCGAGCGTCTGCAGCGCCGGCGAGAGCTCGACGCCGCCGGCCCTCGTCGGGACGACGATCGCGTGCGCCGAGGAGACCGCGGCCGCGAGCAGGCGGTGGTCGCCGGGCGGCGTGTCGATGACGACGACGCCGTTGCGGCGGCCCATCGCCTTGGCGAGCGTGCGCTCGGACGGGGCCTCGACGACCGTCACACCTTCGACCGGCCGCTCCTCGAGCCACTCCGCCGACGACGCCTGCCGGTCCGCGTCGACGAGGACGACCTCGCCGTTCTCGCGCTCGGCTGCCGCCGCGGCGAGGTAGACGGCGGTGGTCGTCTTCCCGACCCCGCCCTTCACGTTGGCGACTGCGATGTTCATTGCCATGCCCATCGTATGGCCCGGGCGTCGGCTGCGTTCGGGTACCAGAATGACCGGGTGGCGGTGGGTCTGCTGCATCCGGGGGAGATGGGGGCCGCGATCGGTGCAGGGCTGCGCGCCCGGGGAGAGGTGGTTCTGTGGGCTTCGGCCGGCCGCAGCCGAGCCACCGCGGAGAGGGCCGATCGGGCCGGCCTGACGGACGCCGGTGCGGTTCCGGAGCTGTGCCGCAGGTGCGATGTGCTCGTCTCGGTCTGCCCGCCGCACGCCGCGGTCGAGGTCGCCCGCCTGGCGGCGGGCTTCGACGGCGTCTACGTCGACGCGAATGCGGTCTCGCCCGAGACTGCGCGCACGATCGCGGGCCTGCACGGCCGCTTCGTGGACGGCGGGATCATCGGCCCGCCGCCGCTTGCGACGGGCGCGACGCGGCTCTACCTCTCCGGCGGCGAGGCGGAGCTCGTGGCCGAGCTGTTTCGCGGCACGATGGTCGACGCCCGGGTCCTGTCGGACGAACCGGGCGCTGCCTCGGCGCTGAAGATGTCGTACGCAAGCTGGACGAAGGGCAGCTCGGCCCTTCTGCTTGCGGCGCGTGCGCTCGCCCAGGCCGAGGGCGTGGAGGACGCGTTGCTCGAGGAGTGGCAGATGTCCCTGCCGCAGCTGCTCGAGCGGTCGTCGGCCGCGGCTCGCTCGGCCGTCGGCAAGGGCTGGCGCTGGGTCGGCGAGATGGAGGAGATCGCCGCGAGCTACGCAGCGGCCGGGCTGCCGGAGGGCTTCCATCAGGCCGCGGCCGAGATCTATGAACGAGCGTCGGCCGATCCATCGGACGATGCGACGATGGAACGCATCCTCGCCGCGATCCGAGGCTCACGCTCGCGCTAGCGGCGGCCGAGCGAGGGCCGCCGCCGCCGCAGTCGTCAGACGGGCTTTCGGGCGAGGACCACTTCGGTGTCGCCGGGCCAGTCCCAGAAGACGCCGTCGGGAGCTCGTGAGGCAAGCAGGCCTCGCACCTCGCGCGCGAAATCCTCGACACGGTCTCCGAAGAGGTGGGGCGCCGACGAGGAGAACGAGAAGTAGCCGGACAAGACGCTCTCGGCGTCGCGCACGAGGTCGGGGATGCCGGCGGCGAAGATCGACAGCGGCGCCCCGAATCGCGTACGGACGAGGACGTCCTCGAAGCGGTGGGCTCGAGTAGGGGCGATTCCCAGCCCGGCGCGCCGGGTCGATCCGAGGTACTTCTCCACCAGCGCTTTGATCTCTGTGTGCGGGATCGGCGGTGGCCCCGGCTGCGGCGGCGCGGGCCGCCCCTCGGCGGTGTGCACGATCATGGCCAAGGCGCCGCCGGGCTCCAACATGTCGTACACCGCCTCGGCCACACGGAGCTCGTCGGTCCAGTGAAAGGAAGAGCCGAAGGTCACGAGGCGGTATGGCCCCGGCGCCGCCGCCGGGAGATCCTCGGCCAGCGCCTGCACCCAGCGGATGCTCGAGATGCCTCGTTCATCCGCAGCTTTCCGACCTTCGGCGAGCATGGCAGGGTCGGGATCGAGGCCGACCGTCTCTTCGAACAGGTGCGCGAGTCGGACGGTGAGGATGCCGGGACCGCAGCCCCCGTCGAGGAGCCTCCCGCTTCCATCCAGATTCAGCTCCTCGGTGAGGACGGCCTCGAGCCGAGGAGAGTACGCGGGTCTGCCGCGCCGGTAGTGGACCGCGGCGCCGCTGTAGATCGTCGGATCGTACGACACCACCGAAGGATGCACACATCGGCTGCGCACAATCCCACGAGAGTGTCCCGGGTCGTCCCGTGCGGCTAGCCTGGCTGCCGGAATAGCACGAGCAGGGGGAGACCATGACGACACTCGAGAACCGCCCGAACACCGCGCTTCTCGTGATCGACGTGCAGAACGGCGTCGTAGGCGACGCCTACCAGCGAGACACCGTCGTTGCGAACGTCGGCACCGTTGTCGAGAAAGCACGCACGGCGAAGGTCCCCGTCGTCTGGGTGCAGCACTCGAGCGACAACCTCACGCTGGGGAGCGAGCAATGGAAGATCGTGCCGGAGCTGAGCCCGGACGAGAGCGAGCTGGTCGTTCAGAAGCGGTATCCGGACTCGTTCGAGGAAACAACCCTCGAGTCGGTCCTCGCCGGCCTCGCCGTCGGCCGCCTCGTCGTCGTCGGTGCGCAGACGGACGAGTGCGTGCGGTCGACGCTGCACGGCGCGCTCGTGCGCGGCTACGACGCGACGCTCGTCAGCGATGCGCACACAACTGAGGACCTTTCGCCCTGGGGCGCGCCGCCGCCGGAGCTCGTCATCGCGCACACGAATCTCTACTGGGGCAACCACGAGGCTCCTGGACGGACGGCCGGCACGGTCGAAGCGAAGGACGTCGACTTCGCAGCGTCCTGAGCAGCGCCTATGACGTTCCCGATGTGGGCTGCGCGAGCGTGCTCGAGCCGGCCGCTTTCCGTCAGCCGTAAGCGCGCATCGTCGCGAGCGCGAGACGGCCGGCCCTCTCGCCGATAGCCTTGCCGGCCGCGATGTCGATGGGCACATCGATCCCGCGCGCGAGACCGGCGGCGCTCGCCGACTGCGCACGCGCTGCGAACGAACGGCCGAGCAGCGAGGTCAGCACCTCGTTCGCGGCATAGGCGAACGCGCTGCCCTCGGAGGCGTATCCCGGCGATGCCGGCGTCGGCGCCGGCGGCGTCCACTCCGCCCCCGGGACCCATCGCCCGCCGGAGAGGACCATCACACGCCCGTGGTCGAGCTTCGTCAGGCCCGGCACGAGTGGCAGGCCGTCACGGCTGTACGACGCTCCTTTCGGGTCGCTCGACTGCCCCGCGAATGCGAGATAGCGGATCATCGAGATCGGGCGAGGAGCCTGATACGCCCGCTTCGCGCGCCATGCGGCGACGGCTGCGTCGTTCAGCGCGCCGTTGAGTGCGAGATAGAGGCTCACCGACTGCGCCTGTGAGCGAGGCGCCGCTGCGGCGGCGACTCGATTCCACGCGAGCGGCGATGTCGCGGTCGCCGGGACGCCCGTCCCCGAGGTCGCTCGGATGACGGCGATCGCCGCCTGCTTGTACGCGGCGCCGTTCGGGACGCCGAGATCGGGCGCCGGAACGCGGATCCTCGATCCGGCGAACGTGCGCACCCGGCCCCACTGCGCGCCGACGAACGTCTGCACTCGCGCCGATGCGAATGCGAGTGGCTGCCAGAACGTCGCGTCCTCCACCGTCGACCCCGGCTGTGCGACGACGAGCGGCTGGTTGGTGGACGTGAAACTCGCGTCGGCGTAGTGGAGTGCCTCGAGCGAGCCGTCGGTGCGCCCGGCAGCGACTGCGGACGCGGCGATGCGGTTGCCGAGCGCAGCTGGCGAGCTCCCGACGGTGCTCGTGAAGTCCGGCGAGTAGCAGAGCGCGCGCAGCCTTGCCGTGAGCAGCCCGAACGTCCGGCTCAGGTTCGCGTCGTACGACGCTTGCCACACGAGAAGGCGGTAGGCGGCGAAGCTCACCGCCTCGTCCGGCGATGCGCTCGCGTTCGCGCGCCACATCGCGCGTGCGAGGTCGAAGAGGTCGCGGGCCTGCACGGTCTCCGGGGCATTCCCGGCCTGCAGGGCCGCGACTGCCGCGCGATCCCAGTACGTCGCCGTCGAGCCGGAGCCCGTGGTCGGCGTGCAATTCGCAATCGCCGCCGACGACGCGGCGGGTACGCGCAACGGCTGCGGCGCGGGGACGGCGACGGTGACGACGCGATCTGCGTGAACTCCGTCGAGCGTGCGGACGGCGCCCCAGGGTAAGCGCACGGTCAGCCGCTCGACACGAGCCGCTGCGCCGAGACCGAAGTGCACGCGCGGATCCTCCGAGGACAGATAGCTGCTGCCGGCGGCGACGACTCGCGCGAGCTCGCGTCCACCCGCCAGCGTGATGGTCACGACGGCACCCGGCGAGAACCGCGACAGCGAGACGTCGAGCCAGTGCCCGCTCGGCCCCGACGGCCGGAGGAGCACGAGCTTGCCGCCGATCGTGTTGACGGCGACGTCCATGCGTCCGTCGTTGTCTTCGTCGGCCGCGGCGAGGCCGCGGCCGTTCAACCGTGTCGGCGCGAGGACGTCGTTTGCGCTGCCGAAGGTCGAGGAGCCGGCGGCGAGCGGTGCCAGCACCTTCACCGGCTCCGCGTCCTTGGCGAGGCTCGTCACCGGGATCGCGCCCGACGCGAGCACGAGATCCGGCACACCGGTGTTAGCGAGATCGACGAACGACACGCCCCAGCCTGCGAAGGCATTGCCGAGCGCAGGGTCGAAGCTCGGCCGCGCGTTTGCGAACGCCGAGCCGGCACGCCGGAACGCGGCGGTGGGCTCGCCCCGCGAGTTCGTCACCACGAGCGTTCCGCCCTGCGCGGCGATCCCCATCCCTGCGTACGAGTCGGCGACGCCCTCGGCGACCGCGCGGTCCTCGAAGCGGAAGCCCAGCCCGAGCGGGTCCGCCTTCGCGCCGCCGGGCCACGGCACGTTCACATACAGCTGATTCGGATCCTCGTCGTTCGCGACGTAGAGGTCGCGACCGACGAACGTCGCGCCGAGCCCGTGCCGGTAGCCAGCGACGTCGATGCCCGCCTGTCGGCCGACCTCGCGGAAGCGGCCGCCGCCGAGGTTGAGGAAGAGGAGGTCGCGCACACCGGCGACGTTCGTCGGGAAGCCGGAGAACGAGTTCGGGACCGGCTGCGACGTATCCGAGTAGCCGGCGACGAAGACGTCCGGCCGGCCGTCGCCGTTCACGTCCCCGACCGCCACGCCGGTGTACCAGCCGTGCGTCCAGAGCACCTGCCGCGTGAACGTCCCGTCGGCGTGGTTCCAGAGGACGTCGACGCCGCTCGTCGTCGTCACGACGAGATCGGTCCTCCCGTCGTCGTTCAGGTCGGCGGCGGCACAGCCGTCGCCCTGAACAGGCAGCCCCGTGTGCGTCGCGGCGGTGACGTTCCGGAACCGGCCGTGGACGTTCTCGAAGAGCTGGCTCGTCGGGAGGCCGCCGCGCGCCTGCCACCGCGCCATGTCCGCGCTCGCGTAGGAGTTGACGACGAAGAGGTCCTGCCAGCCGTCACCGTTGTAGTCGAGCCAGCAGAGCCCGCCGCCCATCATCGCCTGCGACTCGGCGGTGACACCGAAGCGGAACGAGCCTTGCCGGAAGTCGAGCCCGAGGGTCGGCGCGACGTTCCGCAGACGCACGCCGGCGAGCACGGTGCTCGTCGGCCCGGTCGCCGCCTGCACGCCGACGGGCCGTGCCTGCACCGCCCACCGGCCGGTCACGCCCTGCTGCAGGTGGTACGTGACCTCGTTCAGACGCGCGATCGCCGTCGGCGGCCCCTGGCCGACGCCGGGCAGCAGGCCGATCTGCAGCGTCGATCCCTTCGTCGCCGGCTCGACCGCGAGGAGGTCGTGCGCGATGAGCTTCGCCGTGCGCAGGTCGAGCTTCGTCTGCACGCCGCGCGACGGGAGGATCGTGATCTGCGGAAGCGAGCCCGGCGGGACGGTCCGGACCGCGGTCGCCGCCGCCGGCGCGTTCCCGAGGACGATGGCGCCTGCGACGGCTGCGAGAACGATGGGCGCCGCACCCAGCGCGACCCGCCCCTCGAGCGGCACCCGCACGAGCCGCAGGACCGGCATGGCTGCGCAGACGATCGCAAGCGCGCCGAGCAACGCGACCTTGGCTGCGAACTCCGTCGTCGTCGGCGCGATGAGCACGGCTGCGAGCAGCCCGAGCGAGACCGCGTACGCGACTCGCGCGGAGGGCGAGCGCGGCGCCGTCTTCGGATCGGTGATCATGAAGAACAGGAAGACGAGAACCTCCGGCGAGGTGACGAGGATCGACCAGAGGTGGAAGCCCGAGATCGGCCCGAGGTGCCAGCGCGCGGTCATCGAATGGCCGGCAAGGGCGAGGATGCCGATGCCGGCCGCGAAGGCCGCCCAGAAGCCGAGCGCGACGCGTAGCAGGCCGAGGCGGCGGAGGATCGCGAAGCCTCCGGTGACGATGACGACGAGCGCGAGCACGAGCCATCCCGACATCGGTCCCCACCAGAAGTCGAGCGGAGCGGCGCGGTTGCGCCCGAGCGCGAGGAAGCAGATGACGAGCCCGATGTTCGACGGGTTGAAGACGTGCTCGCCCCGCCACTTGATCACGTGCTTCGACAGGAGCGAGATCGCCGCCGTCCCGACGAAGATCCACCAGCCGCGCAGGCTCCACCAGTCGCCGTGCGCCGTGCCGGGGACGCGAAGGACGAAGGCGACGCCGTTGCCCGTCAGCATCGCGCTCGCCGGCCACATGATCACACGCTGGGTGCGGAGGGCGATCGCGATCTCGAGCGCCGCCGACGTTCCGAGCGCGAGCAGGATCTGGGCGATGGAGACCTCGAAGTGGAAGCCGACCTGGCCGATGACCTGGAGCGACGTGATCGTCGCGGCGAGGTGAAGGCGAGGGTCACGGAGCTTCGGCAGCAGTACGGGATACGCCCGGCCACGGACGACGAGCGTCGGCGGGGCTGCAGCGTGCGCGCTCACTCCGAGTCATCCTAGTGCCCTATGGAAATAGGTGAAAATGGCCGCATGCAGCTCGATCGCGCCCGCCGGATCGTGGAGCACGTGGTCGCCGCCGCCCCCGCGCCGGTCTCGGTGTTCGTGGCCGACGCGCACGGGGAGCTCGTCGCCGCAGCGACCATGGACGGCGCCGCGCCCGACACGCGCCTGAACGCACAGCGGAAGGCGTACACGGCTGCGCGCAGCGACGCGCGTTCGACGCGTGAGCTTGCCGAGAAGGTTCGCGACGACCCTGTCGAGCGCGCGAGCTTCGACCCGTTCTTCACCTTCTTCCTCGGCGGCGCCGCCGTCTTCGACGGCGACACCCGCATCGGCGCCGTCGGCGTGAGCGGGTTGCCGGGCGAGGTCGACGAGCGGCTCGCGCTCGAGGCGATCGACGCGACCGCCTAGTGGTCCGCTAGTGCACGCCGAGCTCGCGACCGGGGCGTCGCGTGCGCCCGCACGCGCGCACTTCCGCGCGATGGGGATCGATCCGTCCCGGCTCGCCGGCCCGATCGTCGGCATCGCGACGACGTGGACCGGGACGATGCCGTGCAACCTCAATCAGCGCGAGCTCGCCGATCGCGTCGTCGACGGCGTCACGTCCGCCGGCGGCGTCGGCCTCGTCTTCAACACGATCGCGGTCTCGGACAACCTGACACAGGGGACGCCCGGCATGCGCGCGTCGCTCGTCTCCCGGGAGGTGATCGCCGACTCGATCGAGCTGATGACGCACGCGCACGACTTCGACGCGCTCGTGTGCATCGTCGGCTGCGACAAGACGGTTCCGGCCGCGCTGATGGCGCTCGCCCGCGTCGACAAGCCCGCCGTCGTCCTCTACAGCGGGCCGATGCGGCCGGGGCCGGGCGGCGTGACGATTCAGGACGTCTGGGAAGCGATTCCCGGCCCGCGCGCCAGGTTGGACGAGCTCGAGCGCGTCGCCTGCCCCGGGCCTGGCACCTGCGCGGGCCACTTCACCGCGAACACGATGGCCGTCGCGCTCGACTGCCTCGGAATCGCATGGATCGGCGACGGGCTCATCCCGGCCGACGAGCTCGACGCGAAGGGCGAGGCGGCGGAACGCGCAGGCCGACTCGCAGCTTCGGCCGAACCGGCCCGCCGCTTCCTCGACCGCCGCGCGCTCTTGAACGCGATGACCGGCATCGCAGCGACAGGAGGCTCGACGAACGGCGTGCTCCACCTTCTGGCGATCGCACGCGAGGCCGGCTTCGAGCTGACGCTCGACGATCTCGCCGCCGTGAGCGAACGGACGCCCGTCGTCGCGGACCTCGTTCCGTCCGGGCGCTTCGCCGCCGACGACTTCCACCGTGCGGGCGGCACCGCCGCGCTCCTGCGCGAGCTCATCCGCTGCGGTCTCGTGGACGGCGGCGCGCCGACCGTCGACGGCTCCACGCTCGCGGAGCGGAGCGCCGATGCGCCGCCGCCGGACGGGAACGTCCTCGTATCCGCCGACGCACCGCTGAAGTCACGGGGAGCGTTGCGCGTCCTCCGCGGCAACCTCGCGCCGGACGGAAGCCTCGTCAAGGTGACCGGCATGCGCGCGCACCGCGGACCCGCGCGCGTCTTCGACAGCGAGGAGTCGTGCACCGACGCCGTCCGTGGCGGCCGCGTGCGGCCCGGCGACGTGCTCGTTCTCCGCTACGAGGGCCCGGCCGGCGGACCGGGGATGCGCGAGATGCTCGCCGCCACGTCGTCCATCGTCGGCGCCGGGCTCGGCGACTCGGTCGCGCTCGTCACCGACGGGCGCTTCTCGGGCGCGACGCGCGGGCTCATGGTCGGCTACGTCTCGCCCGAGGCCGCGCGAGGGGGCCCGCTCGCGGCCGTCCGCGACGGCGATGTAATCGCGATCGACGCCGATGCCGGCACGCTCACCGTCGAGCTCGACGACGCGGAGCTCGCCGTCCGCCTGGACGGCTGGACGCCTCCGCCCTTCGATGGCGGGGGCGTCTTCGCGCGGTACCGCGCCCTCGTGGGCCCGGCATCGGAGGGAGCAGTGCTGCGGTGAAGGCGCTCGTCGTCGAGCCGGGACGCGCGGGCAGCGCCCGCGTCGCCGACGTCTCCGCGGCACCCGGCGAGGTGCCGGTGCGCGTCCTCGAAGTCGGCGTGTGCGGGACCGACCGGGAGATCGTGCACGGACTCTTCGGCGTCGCGCCGGACGGAGAGGACATTCTCGTCCTCGGCCACGAAATGC
>Ga0070731_10005262_pt1 | contig 10756 bp, 10 predicted proteins | sample Coa_R1_2_FD_66448 | JGI IMG/M metagenome (GOLD analysis project Ga0070731, IMG submission 66448) | Surface soil microbial communities from Centralia Pennsylvania, which are recovering from an underground coalmine fire - Coalmine... | ecosystem: Environmental > Terrestrial > Soil > Unclassified ... | reverse complement strand
AATTCGCTCGTCGAATCACGCTGACAAGCAAGGACCACTGCCAGATGGTCTGGACCCCGGTCGCGATCGACACGCTGAGCCGCAATCTTGTGCCTGCCGCCTTGCCCCACTTGGGCCGTGTGTCGAGGCGGCCGGAAGGATCGAGCCAGACGGTCGGCTCGAAAGGAGTGACCCTCGATGTTGCAACAGGGACCCTGTAACAGTCGCCCGGTCAAGTCCTGTGGTCCCTCGGGGTCGCAGGACTTGGCATCTTCTGTGTGGAAAGCGATCGGCTCCGATTGCCACCGGCTGCGAGCAGTTGCGCCCGCTTGGCTCCATTAATGCTCCATCGCTTTCGCGTGGTCGTCAGTGACGGAGGATCCGGACTGCGGCATGTCCGCCGTCGAAGGTGAGCACTTCTTGGGTCCCACGAACCCTGATCATCGGCTCGGCGAGGTCGGCCGGCTTTGATGCGAGAGGGGTCAGCTAAGCGGAAGCGATGTGCTGGATCGGCCCATCCAGGCGAGCAGCAGTTCGGCTCGTGTCAAGTAGTCGTACACCTCCTCGGGCGCGGCCTGGACGACGACGGAGGTGGTGAAGAGATCAGTGGCCACGCCGCTTTCCGTCTCGACGCTCGCCTTGAGCCGTTCGAGGCTCTCGGGCCAGAGCGCGAGAAATTCCTGGATCGCTTCGAGCCCTTGCGGGCGGACGACGTAGAGGCGTCGCTGTCCTTCTGGCCGGACTGCGACGAGACCCGCGTCCTTGAGCACCTGCAGGTGTTGTGACACGGCTTGCTGGCTGATCTCGAAGTGAGATGCGATTTCGTTCACTGAGCTCGGCTGATCGCGCACGAGCAGCAGCATCGCCCGACGGCGAGGTTGGACGGAGGGCAACCCGTTCCGCCAGTTCATCGCGGCAGCGAAGATGTACATCGACGATCTCGCCGCGTCCTGACCTCGCCACCTGCGGCTCCTATCGGCTCAGGTGATTGCCTGTAACTCGGCGAGCGCTGCCGGCTCGAGCTGCTCGAGTAGCTCGACAGCACGGACGTTCTCGGTCACCTGCTCGGGACTGGTCGCGCCGAAGAGCACGGTCGCGACGCGCGGATTGGCCAGAGCGAACGCGAGCGCGAGCGCTGCCAAGCTCGTCCCCAGCCTTGGCGCGAGCTCTCCCAGTGAGTGGGCGGCTTCGAGAACAGGCTGCAACTCCGGGTCGTCGAGCTCGTCCGTCATCCGCCCCGACGCCGACCCATCGCTGTATTTGCCGGTCAGGACGCCGCCGTACAGAACGTACGACGCGACGACGGCGGCTCCCGACGCATCGAGCGCTTCGATCGCGTCAGATCCTTCGACGTGGTTTCGCAGCGCGAGGCTGTAGGGAAGCTGGGCCGCGCACGGCGGCGGCACGCCCTCCGCTCTCGCGATCTCCGCGGCAGCTGCATGGTCGGCTGGCTCCCAGTTACCGGTGCCCCAGGCGCGCACCTTTCCCGACTCGATCAGACCGCCGACCGAGCCGACGATCTCCTCGACCAAGAGATCGTCCTGCGGCAACCACGAATACACGACATCGATGTAGTCGAAGCCCATCCGGGCGAGCGACGCGTCCACTTCCGCCTCCGCGGACTGCTCCGGCCAGAACTCCCACCAGAGCTTGTTCGCAACCACCACCTCGTCGCGCTTCCAGCCGGCTGCTCGGAACAACTCGCCGAAGACGACCTCGGAGTAGCCGGTCGGGATCGGCGCCGTGCCGGTCTCGTCGTTGTAGCGCGCGTCGTCGAGAAACGTCACGCCGCATTCCCGCGCCGCACGCATCACAGCCACGCCCTGCTCACGCGAGATCCGCTCGTACGTGCGCCAGGAACCAAGCGCCAGCGTCGAGACCTGGATCCCCGAAGCCCCTAGGCTCCTACACGGCAACGAGCCCACCGAAAGACTCTACGCGCACCGTTTGGCGTGCGGCGCGCGAGCATGACGGACGCATTCGCGGCGACATGACCGATGCGACGGCCGCGCCGACGTGCATGAATCCGGCGATGGCGTCCGAGTCTCGCCTGGCGGAGAGGGTCCAGTAGTTCGAGCTCAGAGTCTTGGCCAGCAACGAGTAGCCGACGAGACCGTCGGGCGCGGCGTCGAGCTGCTGCTGGATCTTGCGCACGTAGCGGAGAAACAGGGGCAGCTTGGACAGGCGTCGCATGGGCAGGTGCGTGTGCAGGAGGAGGTAGTCGCGGTCGGACTGGGGCTGAGCGAGCGATCTCCGCGGCGTCGGGGGCCGGATCTGCCGCATCGGGTGTGGGAGCCTACGCGGCTTCTGCTCGGTGGGTCATCGCCTGGAGCGCCCAGCCGTTGCCGTCTGGGTCTTTGAAGAAGACGAAGCTTCCCCACGGGAAGACCTGGACGTCGCTGACCTCGACGCCGCGTTCGGCGAGTTCCTTGCGGCTTGCCTCGGCGTCGTCGACGACCATCTGCAGGCCGTCGATCGAACCCGGCATCATTTGGTGGGCGCCGGAGGTGAGCGCGATCGAGCACGCGGATCCGGGAGGGGTGAGCTGGACGAATCGAAGCTCATCAGTGACCTGGTGATCATGGTCGGCGTTGAAGCCCACCTTCTCGTAGAAGGCTTTGGCGCGGTCGATGTCCGAGACGGGGACCTGGATCAGCTCGAGTCGCATATCGCTTGCCATCTCGTTCTCCCTTCGGGCTAGTCTTTGGTCAGGTTCTTCAGCGTATGAATAGTTTAGCGACTAAAGGAAGTTTGGTGATGATTGTGAGGGAATCGAAGGGCCGGCTCGTGGACGAGCTGATCCGTGAATTCAGGGTTAATGGCAACCAGGACAACGCTTTCGACGCCCTGGCCGCCGAGCGGCTCGGCATCAACGAGACGGACCTCCACTGCCTGAACATCATCGAGAACAGCGGTGGGCTGACGGCCGGGGAGCTGGCTGTTCAGGCCGGGCTGAGCAACGGCGCGATCACGGGCGTGCTCGACCGACTAGAGCGGGCCGGCTTCGCCCAGCGCGTAGCCGACCCCGGCGATCGTCGGCGCGTGCACGTGGAGGTCACCGCGGCGTTCTATAAGCGCGCCGGCCGCATCTGGGGACCGATGGCCGAAGACTGGCAAGCCACGCTCGGCAAGCGGTTTACCAAGGACGAACTCGAACGGATGACAGACCTCCTCCGCATCACGGCCGAGATCGGCCGCCGTCACATGAAACGACTCCGCGAGATGCGATGACCAAAACGCGACGAACACCGCTGAGCGGGTCTTGCGGCCGTCGCCTTTGCCAGGGGTTGCGGTCGGTTGCGTCCGCTCTGCTCCAGAAGCTCCACGATCTGACGTTCGATCGTTGCCGTCACGTCCCGCCGAGCAACCGTCTGTAGAGCGCATGGGTCTCTTGATCGAACGCGACGATGCGAATTGTTGCCACGCACCCCAAACCAGCGTCGACAGGCCTTATGGCGTCCATCGCGCGCTGCATTTCGCCGACGCCTCGCGTACGAGACCGGTGACCGTTGCCCGCTGTGTCGTCGGAACACCCGATGTTGCGGCGTGCGAGCGCCACATGTTGAACCAGCCGGCGGTGTTGATGAACTGGAAGCCTGCGAGATCACTTCGCCCGCCCCGGAGCGAGACCGTGGCGAGCGCGTACTCGTCGCGCCCGCCGTTGAGCCAGACCGTGCAGCTGCGTTGAATCCCGGCGAACGTCCCGGGGTATGCCTTGGCGATCGCGGTATCGAGGTCGAGGGGATAGTGGGAGGGCGGTTGCGCTGCCTGCCCCGTGCGGGCCACCAGGAACGGTGAGACGCCGCAAACCAGAAGCACAGCAAGCAGTCGTGTGAGTGAACTGAATGGGATCATCTCGAACCTCCGATTTCGACCACACCAAGGGCGCCTCGTTGTACCCAGGCCGCCCTTCGAACGCATCCGGGCGCTCCCTGATCCGAAGACGGGAGTAACGGTGTTGATCCGCAAGGGCAGCCCTCGGCAACCTCGGACCCTTCGATGTTCGTCAAGTCCCGCTGAGCGCGAGACCTCAGTCTTGCCGAGGGAACGACGGAATCTTGATGGAGCCTGTCGATCAATGCGCGGCGGGGAGGATGTAGTGCTCTAGCAGCCAGCGGGTGATGGTGCTCGCGTCGGTTGTCGCCGGGATGTGGGCGGTGATCACGACCGCGAGGTTCTTGTCGGGGATGACGGCTGCGAGTTGGCCGTAGAGGCCGGCCATGAAGGCGTAGCCGTCAGCGCGGTCGAGCCACCAGAGGTAGCCGTATTCGTAGAGCGGGTCGGCGACCTGGTCGGTGGTCGATTGCTCGACCCAGGCGGCGGGGACGATCTGTCGACCGTTCCAGGTTCCGTGGTGGAGGTAGAGGAAGGCGAGCTTGACCAGGTCGCGCGGTTGGAGTAGGAGGCCGAACCCGCCGGCGCTCACGCCCTCCGGCGCGGTGAGCCACTTGTACTTCTGGATCCCGAGCGGGGCGAACAGTCGTTGCGCGGCATAGGCCGCGGCCGTCTTGTGCGTGAGGAGGGTGACGGCGCCGGAGACGAGGTGCGCGCCGCCGGTGTTGTAGTTGAACGTCGTTCCCGGCTGGGCGGCCATTGGCCTGTCGACCGTGTACTTCGTCCAGTTGTTCGTGGCGAGCATCGCGATCACGTCGTTGCCGCTGCCGGGCTTGTACGCATACCCCGTTTCCTTCCACGCAAGGCCGGACTGCATCGTGAGGAGGTCTTTGAGAGTCATTGCTCGCTTGCGGGGGTCGAGGTTTGTAGGGACGTAGTCGGCCGCGGCGGCGAGGCGCCACACCGGCGTGTTCACCGTCAGGCCGCTCGAGGCGTCCTGATGCAGGGCGATGCCGAGGAGCATCGAGGTCACCGACTTCGTCGCCGACTGCAGCTCGTGGAGGCTTCCGGAGGCGAAGGGCTCGCCGAGGCTGCCGGTCGCGAACCGCCCGAACGACTGGTCGAGCACGAGATAGCCGTTGCGGATGACCGTCACGCTGTCGATCGGCATCTTCGCGGCGCGGATCTCGGCGACCATCGCAGCGAGTTGCTTGGCATCCATACCCTGCGAGGAAGGCGAGGACGCTCGCCATCCGTGCGTGGGCCAGTACGATGGCGCGGGCGGCGCGGAGGCGAGGACGCTCGCCGGCGGCTCCGGCGCGCCGGGCTTGAAGCTGTCGAGGGCCGGGAGCAGAGCCGTCTGGACGAGACCGGCGAGCTCGGTACGGCGGGCGACGAGCGCGGCCACCTCGGCATTCGCGCCGTCACGGGCCGTTGCCGCTTCGACCGCGACTCCGGGCCTCCCCTTGACGATGCCGGTGTAGCGCTGCCATTCGAGTGCGCCGTCCATGCCCCTGAGCTGCCGCGCTGTCACGACGAACCCGGCGAGAGTCGCAAGCCGCCTCAGCGCGGCCGCAGGTGTGCTGCCGGCGTAGGTCTGGATGAAGAGACGCGTCGGGTCTGTCAGGGGGTCGTTACGGACGAACTCGGGCCCGGTGGCAACGGCCGTCCAGCCGGACGGCACGTTCGCCGTCCAGCCCTGGCTGGGCTCGTGATAGCTCACATAGGTCGAGCCGCGATTCGACGTTCCGCCGCAGCCGGTCGCCGCCGCAACGGTTCCGGCCGCGAGCAGGGTGATGAGGAACGGACGCACGATCAGAGCATCCTCGGGGACGCCAACAGCGCAGGTCTCGGTGCGCTCACTGACCTTGCTGCGTAAAAGCCGCAGACTCGATCACGTCGCCGGGCGCACCGGCCCGTCTGGTGCCGCTCGCTGATTCCGGTGGAGCGTCCTCGAGGGCGCCTATCTCAGGGAGGCTCGAGCCACAATACGCGACGCAGCCAAGCAAAGCCCAGGCCGGCCGATGGTGACGTCCGTATTTCGTCAACAAGGGACGTGCCTCGGTCAGTCATCTCGCGACCGCTGACACCGCCGCGGGTCTGTCCCGGCGCCGAGCTCAGAGTGAGCCGAGCCCGGGTTTCGCGCGGTAGAGCACGGAACCGTGAGGCTCGGTCCGGCTCAGGGTGAGCTGCGGTCTGTGGCTTTTCCGAGGCTGGTTCAGTGTTTGTGCTGACGCGCGCCGAAGGACGGCAGGTGATGGTGGCCGAAAGCGCGGAAGGCTCGGAGGATGCATGGCCACAACATTTCAACGCGAGCTAGTCCCGGCCGACGTGGCGGCGCCGGAGGCGGTGCCTGCGGTTGCCGACTCGGTTCCTGTTCAAGCGATCGTCGAGGCTCGCGGCGTTGACAAGCGCTACGACACCGGCGAGGTCGAGGTGCAGGCGTTGCGTGGCGTCAGCTTTTCGGTTGGGCGCGGGGAGATGGTGGCGATCATGGGTCCGAGCGGCTCGGGCAAGACGACGCTGCTGAATTGCCTTTCTGGTCTTGACCGGATCGACGGTGGCGAAGTGTTGATCGAGGGTGTGTCGCTCGGTGCGATGTCCGATGTCGCCCGTACCGACTATCGCGCCCGCCGGATGGGTTTCGTGTTCCAGTTCTACAACCTGATGCCGGTGCTGTCCGCGGTCGAGAATGTGGAGTTGCCGCTGCTCGTCGCCCGGGTCCCGGCGAAGGAGGCGCGCCGCAAGGCGCTTGCCGCGCTGGAGATGGTCGGGTTGGCCGAGCGGGCGGCGCATGTGCCGGACGAGCTGTCGGGCGGGCAGCGCCAGCGGGCGACCATCGCTCGCGCGCTCGTCAACGACCCGGCGATCGTGTGGGCCGACGAGCCGACGGGAGACCTCGACAGCGAGAACGCCCAGGAAGTTGTGGCGCTGATGCGCCGGCTGAACCGTGAGCGTGGCTTGACGTTTCTGATCGTCACCCACGACATCGGCGTCGGCCGTGCGACCGATCGGATCGTGCGCATGGTCGACGGTCAGATCGTCGACGAAGAGCGATTGGAGGTGAGGCAGTGATGGTCGCGCGCGTGACGGTGGCCGAGATCGATCCTGTGCGCCAGAACCCTCGGCGCGCGATCGAGCGGTTCGAGAGCGAACTGATTCCCGCACTGCACCAGCAGGACGGCTACGAGGGCTGTTATGTGCTGCTGTCCGAGGAGGGAAAGGTGCTCGTAATCAGTCTCTGGTCGAGCGAGGAGACCGCGCACGCTTCACACGTGAGCGGCTTCTACGAGGCGCAGATCGAGAAGCTGTCCGACGTGGTGTTCTTCCGCGCGTCGCCGGGCCGCGAGGCGTACGACGTCGTCGTCGCGGAGGCACCAACGACCGCCAGGTAGGCCATGCAGAAGCTGTTCGGGATCCCTGTCAGCTCGCTCGCGGAAGTGCTCGCGGTCGTGCTGGCACTGCTGCTCGCCGTGATCGCGGTTCTGGCGCTGCGGAATCGTGTCTTCTTTCGCCTCGGCGTCCGCAACGCCAGCCGCCGCCGCGGTCGTGCCGTGCTGATCGTTGCCGGGCTGATGCTCGGGACGACGATCATCACCGCCTCGTTTGCGACCGGCGACACGATGAGCTCCTCGATCCGCTCCTCGGCGATCACTGCGCTCGGCAAGACCGATGAGGTCGTGGGCGCGAAGGGGCTGACGGCTTCGCTCGCGGTCGGCAGCGCCGGCACCGGAACCCGCTACTTCCCGCAGAGCGATGCCCTGCGGGTCGCGGCCGCCGGGCGCGCCTCCGGGCTTGTGCGTGCGGTGGCGCCGGTGCTCGTCTGGGGCAGCGCCGTTCAGGACGTCAGCCGCAACCAGTACGAGCCGAACGTGACGCTGTTTGCCGGCGATCCGGCCACGCTTGGCCCCTTCGGCACGATGCGCGCGGCCGGCAAGACGGTGTCGCTCGCGCAGCTCGGGCCGAACGAGGTCTTCCTGAACGCGAAGCTCGCCGACGCGCTCGGCGCGAAGCCCGGCGACACGGTCCGCGTCCTCTACGGCACCGGCGTCGAGCGCGCGCGTGTCCGCGCGGTGGTCGCCTACCAGGGCGCGGCGACCTCCGACTACGGCGTGTTGATGCCGCTGGCGCGTGCGCAGACACTGCTGCACAAGCCGGGCCTGATCGACGGGATCTACGTCGCCAACCGCGGCGGCGTCGCCGCGACAGACAAGGTCGTGAAGGCGCTGGACCCGACGGTGAGCGCGTTCGGCCTCGAAACCGACAAGACCAAGCAGGACGCGCTGAACGCCGCGGACAGCACCGGGGCGGCGTTCGTCTCGTTCTTCACGACGTTCGGGTCGTTCTCGATCGCCGCCGGGATCCTGCTGATCTTCCTGATCTTCGTCATGCTCGCCGCCGAGCGGCGCAGCGAGCTCGGCATCGCCCGCGCGATCGGTACGCGCCGCGGTCACCTCGTGCAGATGTTCCTCTATGAGGGCGCGGGCTATGACGTGGTCGCCGCTTTGGTAGGCGCCGCGCTGGGCGTGCTCGTCGCCTACGGGATGGTGCTCGGCATGGGCGGCATCTTCGCCTCGGTCCCTGGCTTCCATCTCGCCTTCGCCGTCAAGCCGCCCAGCCTCGTCGTCGCCTACACGATCGGGGTGTTGCTGACGCTTGCCGTGCTCGCGTTCTCCGCCTGGCGAGTGAGCCGGATGAACATCGTCTCGGCGATTCGCGACCTCCCCGATCAGCTCGTCGCGGTGAGCATGCGCCGCAAGCGGATCGGCGGCCTCCTGATCATCGCCCTCGGCGTCGCGATTGCACGCAGCGGGGTCAGCGCCAAGAACGAGATCACGCTCGGTCTCGGCGTCTCGCTCCTGATCCTCGGCCTCGCCCGGCTCTCCGAGGCGCTCGGCGCGAACAAGCGCGTCGTGCGTACCGCCGCCGGGCTGGCGCTGATCGTCTGGTTCATCGTCCCGTCGATCCGCCAGCAGCTGTTCGGCGCGATGAACGTGAACTTCGGGATCTTCATCCTCGGTGGGCTGATGATCGTGATCGGCGCCACCTGGACGATCATGTACAACGCCGACGTTCTCCTCGGCGCGCTCGGTGCAACCTTCGGACGGATCCGCAGGATCGCTCCGGTCGTGCGGATGTCAATGGCCTACCCGTTGAAGAGCCTCTTCCGCACCGGGGTCACACTTGTGATGTTCATGCTCGTCACCTTCACGCTCGTCGTCGGCGCGACCACGACAGGATCGTTCAACAACGCCTTCAACAACGTTCGCACCTTCGGCGGCGGCTTCGACGTCCACGCGACCGCAGCAGCGTCGGCGCCGGTGCTCGACATGGCAGCCGCCGTTCACCGGTCGCCGATCCTGCGGCCGCTGATCAGCGTCGTCGCCACCCGATCCTCACTGCCGATCAAGGCACGCCAGCTCGGCACGACCAAGAGCGCGCAGAACTACCTCGTCGGCGGCCTCGACCCGAGCTTCCTCACCCACACAAGCTGGGGCTTCGACAGCTGGGCGCGCGGCTACAGCTCACCCGCCGCGGTCTGGCACGCGCTCCTCACGCAGCGCGGGCTCGCCGTCATCGACCCCCTCGCCGTCCCCCGGCGCCAGAACTACGGCTTCGGCGGCTCGACTCTGAAGTTCAAGCTGACAGGCTTCCACGTTGAAGACAAGGGCTGGGCGCCCGTTCGGGTCTCCGTGACCGACCCGCAAACCGGTAAGCACACCACCCTGACCGTGATCGGCGTCCTCTCAGACAGCGTCCCAGGCGGAATGACCGGCATCTGGACATCGCAATCCACCCTCACACCCGTCTTCGCCAACCGCGTGCTCCCAACCACCTACCTGTTCAAGCTCAACCCCGGCGTCAACGCGACCACCACCGCCAAGACGCTGCAGAACGCGTTCATGGCCAACGGCCTGCAAGCCGACTCGATGCAGAAGCTCCTCAACCAGACGATCGGCGCCAACCTCGTCATGGACCGCCTGGTCGAAGCCTTCCTCGCGCTCGGCCTGATCGTCGGCGTCGCCGCGCTCGGCGTCGTCACCGCCCGCGCCGTCGTCGAACGGCGCCAGCAAATCGGCGTCCTGCGCGCAATCGGCTTCCAACGCCGGATGGTGCAAGCCAGCCTGCTACTCGAGTCCTCCTTCATCGCGCTCACAGCGATCATCGTCGGCGCCGGCCTCGGCCTGCTCGTCGCCCACAACGTCATCAACTCCTCCGCCGCGACCTACGCCGCAGGCTCCGGCATCAACCTCAGCCTCGCCGTCCCCTGGCTCACCCTCGGCCTCATCTTCCTCGCCGTCTACCTCGTCGCGCTCGCGACCACGCTCATCCCCGCACGCCACGCAGCCCGCGTCTACCCAGCCGAAGCACTCCGCTACCAATAGACCGCCGCTTTCTGAATGCTCCATACCACTGGCCGTAATCGTTCGCGGGAAACGGGTTCGATCGGCTCAAGCGGTCGGCCACTTGCTTGACGCCCTCTTCCCGCGTAGGGAAGCGGTCTTTGAAGAGTGCGCGGAATGCCGACGCCGACCGTCTTCCTCGTGTAACGGCGTGCGGGTTTCCCGCATAGCGAACCCGCGTTTGCCCTGTCGTGTGTGAGCGTCGGGCGGGGGATTCTTGCGGTTCACGAGTAGGAGATCGTCATGGTCGCAACGACCGAAGTTGAGGCGCGTCGGCGGGTAGCGTCGGCGCAGCCGTTGCCAGCGTTGATCGAGCTAGCGGGGGTCGAGAAGAGTTATCGGATGGGTCGGCTCGAGTATCCGGCGCTGCGCGGTGTCGATCTGACGATCGGTGCGGGGGAGTTGGTGGCGATCGTCGGGCCGTCGGGGAGTGGGAAGACGACGATCCTGAACTTGGTCGCGGGGATCGACCGGCCGACCGCCGGCTCGGTCACGGTTGACGGGCGGCGGATCGACACGATGAGCGAGGAAGAGCTCGC
>Ga0070731_10005261_pt1 | contig 10756 bp, 9 predicted proteins | sample Coa_R1_2_FD_66448 | JGI IMG/M metagenome (GOLD analysis project Ga0070731, IMG submission 66448) | Surface soil microbial communities from Centralia Pennsylvania, which are recovering from an underground coalmine fire - Coalmine... | ecosystem: Environmental > Terrestrial > Soil > Unclassified ... | reverse complement strand
CATGAACAGCGGCGGCTTGCGGGCGAAACCAACCCCAGAGGGCGTTCCCATGACGAGCACGTCCCCCGCCTCCAAGGACATGACCGTCGACAGCAGCGCGATCGTGTTCGCCACATCGAAGATCATGTCGGCGGTCGAGGCGCTTTGCACCGTTCGGCCGTTGAGCCGTGTCTCAATTCGGAGACCCGCGGCGCCGGGTGGTAGTTCGTCGGCCGTAACGAACCACGGGCCGAAGGCGCCGGTGCTGTCGAAGTTCTTACCGACCGTCCATTGCGGCATCTGCAGCTGGAAGTCGCGGATGGAGGCGTCGTTGAAGATCGAGTACCCAGCGACGTGGCCGAGCGCGTCCGTCGCGGAGATGTTCTTGCCGCCCTTGCCCAGCACCGCCACCAACTCGCCTTCATAATCGAGCTGCTCCGACTGCGGCGGCCGGATGATCGGCGCGCCATGGCCGATGAAGCTCGACCGCAACCGGATGAAGATTGCCGGGAAATCGGGGGTGGCGAACCCGCCCTCCGCGGCATGGTCGCGATAGTTCAGGCCGAGACAGACGAATTTCGGCGCGCGGAGGAAAGGCGGCAGGAAGACGAGCTCCGCCGGGTCGACCAACTCCGCGGCGGCCGCGGCGCGCCCAGCGGCTGCGATGGCATCGGGTCCGGCCTGAACCAGCTCGTCGAGATCGAGCGCCGCATGACCCCCGAAGAGGGCACGGATGCCGCCGCTCACGGCGAGCGCGAGCCCTGGCGCTCCGTTACGGGTAATCCTGGCAAGGCGCATGGCGCGAGTTCTCCCTCGTTGCGGCCGGCCTTTTAGAACGCGACGCGGTCACCGCCCTTGAGCGAGAGGCTTGCCCGCGCATCGTCCGGCGTGGCGATCTCATGCCCCAGCCCCTCGATGATCTGCCGAACCTTCCGGACCTGCTGTGCGTTACTCTCGGCGAACCTTCCCCGGCCGATCCACAGACTGTCCTCGAGCCCGACCCGTACGTTGCCGCCCATGGCGGCCGCCATGGCCGCGATCGGCATCTGGTTGCGGCCGGCACCGAGCACCGACCAGCGGTAGTCTGCCCCGAAGAGCCGATCGGCGGTCCGCTTCATGTGCATGACATCGTCCGGGTGCGGACCGATGCCGCCCAGGATGCCGAATACCGTCTGTACGAAGAGCGGCGGCTTCACCAGCTTGCGTTCCAGGAAATGAGCCAGGTTGTAGAGATGGCTGACGTCGTAGCACTCGAACTCGAACCGCGTGCCCTGGTCGCCGAGCTCCCGCAGCGCGTACTCGATGTCCTTGAAGGTGTTGCGGAAAATCAGGTCGCGGCTGCCCTTGAGATATTCGCGCTCCCAGGCGTGCTTGAAGTCCTTGAAGCGGTCCAGCATCGGATAGAGTCCGAAATTCATCGAGCCCATGTTGAGCGAGGCTACTTCAGGCTTGAAGACTGTGGAGGGTCTGATGCGCTCCTCGATGCTCATATAGGGCGAACCACCGCTGGTCAGGTTGATCACCGCGCCGGTCATCTGCCTGATGCGCGCCAGGAACGGTGCAAAGGCCTCCGGCCGCTGATCGGGCCGACCGGTCACCGGATCGCGAGCATGCAAATGGATGATCGCCGCACCCGCCTCGGCTGCCTCTATCGCCGCCGCCGCGATCTCGTCGGGCGTCACCGGCAGATGCGGCGACATCGAAGGCGTATGGATGGCGCCGGTCACGGCGCAGGTGATGATGACCTTCTCGGGCATCTGATTTCCCTCACCGGGTCCAGCGTGACCCGTCGTCAGACGGCCAAGGTCTTCGCTGGGTCCCAGACCAGGCGCAGTTCATCGATGCTCCCGACCACGCCCGAGATGAAGGTCAGGTCGGAATCGGGGGCCAGGTCGAAATCGGGAATGCGCTTCAGCCATTCCTCGATCGTCACCCGGATTTCGGTCCGTGCCAGATGCGCGCCCGGGCACTTGTGCGCACCGTCGCCGAAGGTCAGGTGACTCATCTTGGTCCGGTCGAGATCGACGACCATCGGGCGGTCGTTCTCCCGCTCGTCAAGTCCATGCAGGATCGTGGGCATGAGGATCATCTCGCCCTTCTTCAGCGACACGCCCTCGAATTCGATGTCGTCGACGATCTCCCGGCCGTCGATCACCAGCGGATAGCGCCGCAGCAATTCCTCCACGGCATCCGGAATCTTCTCCGGATGCTGCACCAGCGTCTGCCGGTCGCCGGGGTTCCGCGCCAGATGCAGCATAACGAAGGCAAGGAAGTTCACGACAGTATCGACGCCGGCGATCAAGACCTGCGCGCAGAGTTCGCCCGCTTCCTTTTCGGTGAGCTGCCGGTCGCCGATCCTGCCGTTGACCATCCGGCTGATCAGATCCTCGCCGGCCTTGCCGCGCCGCTGCTCGGCGATGTTGGCGACATAATCGATCAAGGACCGGATTGCCTCGCCATGGGGCATCGAGCCGTCGGGCCGGGTCGTCTGGTCGGCCCAGTACTTGATCTTGGCGGCATCTTCGAGCGGCAGATCGACCATCCGCATGAAGATGCGGATCGGCAGCTGTTCCGCGTAGCTCTTGGTGAAGTTGCAGCCACCTTCCGCACGGACCGCCTCGATCAACTCGACGGCCAGGTTTCGTAGCGCCTCGGTGATGCCGCCGACCGCCTTGGGGGACAGGCCGGCGGAAAGAAGATTGCGATAGGGCCGATGCACCGGCGGATCGATCGTCGTCGGCAGCAGCGTATGCTGCTCGCCCAGCGATTTGGGAACAAACAGCACGTGGCTGGAAAACCTCGTGTAGTCGGTGAACACCATGCTGACCAGGCGGCCGCTCGTGACGATCCAGTGGCCGCCATTGCGCGGCGTCCAGACGATTTCGGGCACGCCGGGCGCCTGCAACCGCTTCCAGACTTCGTGGAAATCCTCCTTGCCGCGGAACCACACGTCGAAGTCGAAGACCCGGTCGGAAGGAACATGGGGCGGGCGCTCGACCGCGGGGCTGCCGCTCGTGTCCATGTCGGTCATGCCCTCGCCCCGCTGCCGTCATTGGTCGTCGTGGGATCCCAGACGAGAGGCAGCCGGTCGATCGTGCCGACCACGCCGCAAGTGTAGCTGATCTCCGTGCCTGGCTTCACGGCGAAGTCGGGAATGCGCTTTAGCCATTCCTCGAGCGTGACCTTGATCTCCACCCGGGCCAGATGCGCGCCGACGCATTTATGCGGGCCGTTGCCGAAGGTCGAGTGGTGGCAGGTCGGCCGGTGGAAATCCACCTCCATCGGGCACTTGTTCTCGCGCTCGTCGAGGCCATGCATCAGGGTCGACATCAGCACCATCTCGCCCCGCTTCATCTGGACGCCTTCGAACTCGATGTCGTTGGCGACCTCGCGCGCATTGGAGACTATCGGGAAGCGCCGCAGGAACTCCTCGACCGCGACATCAATCCGTTCGGGATGCTCGACGAGCTCCCGCCGGTTCGCGTCGTTGGTCGCGAGGTGATGCATGATGAAGCCGAGCATGTTGACCACGGTATCGGTGCCGCCGACCAGTACCTGTGCGGCGAGTTCGGCGGCCTCTTTGTTGGTCAGCGGCCGATCGTCCAGCAGCCCATTGACCATCGAGGTGATCAAGTCGCTGCCCTTGCCGCCGCGACGCTCCTCGACCACCGGCGCCATGTAACTGATCAGCGCGTTGATCGCGTCCTCGTAGGACATACTGCCGTCCGGCCGGGTCGTCTGGTCGACCCAGTATTTCACCTTCAGCCCGTCCTCCCTGGGCATGTCGATGAAATCCATGAAGATGTCGACCGGCATCCTTTGGGCATATTCCGTTGTGAAGTTGCATTCGCCCTTCAGCCGGAATTCCTCGATCAGCCCGCTGGCGAGCGCGCGCATCGCGGGGTCCAGCAGCGCCACGCCCTTCGGCGCGAGTGCGCCCAACAGGTTGCGCCAGGCTCGATGCGCCGGCGGATCGATCGTGGACGGCGGCAATTGATGGTGCTGGCCGTGCGCCTTCGGCACAAAGATGACCCGGCTGGAAAAGCGCTTGAAGTCGGCGAAGACGTGGCTCACCAGGCGGCCGCTCGTCACCATCCAGTGGCCGCCGTTGCGTGGTGTCCAGACGATCTCCGGCGTACCCGCATCCTGGAGGGATTTCCAGGCTACGTGGAAATCCTCCTCGCCTTCCGGCAGGGAGTAGATGTCCCAGTCAATGACCCGCTCCGGCGGAACATGAGCCGGTCGGGGAACTGCCGGGCTCAGCGCGGCCTTGTTGATCATTTCTTCCTCCCTCGAATACTCAGCCGGATCGCTTCAGAGTCCCTGCGATTCCGGTACTTCCAGGCTGATTCCGTCAAGCGCCTCGGTCAGCTTGATCTGGCAGGAAAGGCGGGAGTTCGGCCGACGTCCATCGAGACCCTCCAGAAGCCCCTCCTCGTAGTCCGCGATCTCGCCGGAAAGGGAGAACCACGGCTCGGCGACGTAGACGTGGCAGGTCGCGCAGGAGCACCCGCCGCCGCACTCGGCCAGGATCCCGGCGACGCCGTTCTGGACCGCCGCTTCCATCAGCGTAAAGCCGCTGCGGACATTTAGTTGGAGGGCTTGCCCATTCGCATCCTTGAAATTCACCCGGGGCATGGTGGTCACTCTCCGAAGAAGCGCCGCGCGTCGGCATAGGTCGCAAGATGGGACGTCGTTCCGCCATCCGGGCAGATGACTTCGCCGGTGATGTAGCGCGCCTCGTCGGAAACCAGGAACGCCACCACATTCGCCATGTCCTGAGGCGTGCCGGCGAAGGGCAGCGCGGCAGCATCGTCGTGCAGGCGCGTCAGTGGTTCCGGGATGAAGGCCTCGGAGGCGGCGGTCTTGATCAGCGACGGCGCGATGGCGTTGCAGCGAATGTTCTTTCGACCGAACGCTGTCGCGACATACTGGGTCAGCATGATGATGGCCGCCTTGGCGACGCCATAGGCCGGCATCCGGTTGAAGGCGGAAACACCATACATTGAAGAGGTATTGACGATGACGCCGCCGCCGGTCTCGAGCATCGCCTTGGCCGCGTAGCGGCAGCCGAGCATCGTGCCGCGCAGCGTGATGTTCATCGTCCGATCCCAGACATCCATCGGGATGGTGACGATGTCGGTGTCCGCGGCCAGCGCGTCGAGCGCCAGCAGGGCCGCGTTGTTGTGCATGATGTCGAGCTTGCCGTAGAGTTTGACCGCCGCGCCGACCGCATCGCGGACCTGGCTCTCCTCGCCGATATCGCAGACAATCGCGTCGGCCTCCCCGCCCGCCGCACGGATCTTTGCCACGGCGGCTTCCGCCGCCTCGGCGCGGATGTCCGACACCATCACTCTGGCGCCGCGCGCCGCCAACGTCTCCGCGGTGGCGAGGCCGATACCCGAGCCTGCGCCGGTGATCAGCGCGCTCTTTCCGTCGAGATTACCCATCGGGCGCTTCCCTTCTAGTTTAGTCCAAGCGCTTCCTTGACGGAGCTCGATTGGACCCATTTCTCGGTCTGCTCGATCGAGTGCCGGATCATGATCTCGTTGTCCTGTAGCTGCATGAAGTCCTTCGCCCCTGATTCGAGGCCGCGCTGCGTGCGCTCGACATTGGTCAGGTCTTCGAGAAGGACTTCGCAGACCCGCGCGATATATTGCTCCACACGGAACCGTTCAAGCGCATTGGTCGGCGGGATGATGTAGAATTTCGCGACATGGCGTGTCCTATTGTACGAGAGTGGCCAGTATTGGTGAGTAAAAAACCCGCCTCGGCCCGAGTCGATCTGTGTATTCGGGAAGATGTGGTTGATGTCCATCGACCAATCTTTGGTCTTGGTCGGATTGACCGCGGGATGGCTGAGGAACCCGGCGACCGCATCGGTGCTGACCGCTGAGATCGCATTGCCGGTGGTCACCACGTTCTGGCCCAGCTGCTCGACCCGCGCGTCCTTGTTCGGCGTATAGCCGCTGTTGCCGAACATCGACGTCATGCGATGCGGGCCGAACACCCGGGCTGACAGGAGATGCGCGAACGGGTTCGGCTTGGAGGCGAAGGTCGATCCCAGCGTCTGCGCGTGGATGGCCGGGATGTGATAGGACTCGCTGAAGGCGTCTGAGACGACCTTCCAGTTGCAGTCGAGCATCGCCTCGAACGTGACCGGATGCTCGACGGCAAGATAGGGGTATCCCTGGAGATACTCGCCCATGCCGCCGAGAAACTCCTTCAGCCCGACTTCCGGGTCCGGCGTCAGGTTGATGAACACCCAGCCTTCCCAGATTTCTGTGGCGATCGGTGTCAGACCGCAGCGCTTCTTGTCGACGTTGAAGAAGGACGCCTCGTCCGGGATCGCCAGCAGCTGCCCGTCATTGCGGTAGGTCCAGTTGTGATACCGGCACATGAAGCGGCTGGCCGATCCCGACGGCGTCACGACGACCTGGTTGCCGCGGTGGGAGCAGACGTTGTGGAAGGCGCGGATCTGGCCATCCGAACCGCGCGCGATGATGATCGAGGCCCGGCAGATTTCGACATTGCGGAGCACGAAATCGCCGGGCTTGGGCACTTCTTCCTGCCGGCACATCATCAGCCATGAGCGCTTGAAAACCTGCTCGCGCTCCTTCTCGTGGAACGCGGGCGAGCGGTAGGGCTCCATCGGCACCGGGCCGGTGCCCAGCCCGGCGGCCTCGGTCAGGGTCGATGGCGGCTCGTTGGAGCCGAATTGCGGTGCATTCGACATGATGCTCCTCCCATCCGCTTGAACCGGTTCAAATCCCGGCATTTCCCGAAGCCAACGCGGTTTCGTTCAATGTCTCGGTACCGCAAACTGACCGAAAGGTCAAGTTCTGCAATCGTCACTTTCAGCGCTGGTCGGGCGGCAGGACCTCGCCGCGATCGAGGATGGGCTCGTCGTCCAGCCACAGGCTGCACGCCTTCATCGGCAGGTCGAAGTGACACGGCGTGTCGTTGTCACCGCCGAACTCTGTGTCCGGTCCGAGCGAGAACAGCACGTTGCCCCAGTGTCCCCGTCCGTCCATGCCGACCCCCGGCAAGGCCGGGTCCCATGCGCAGGCCCGGTGGAGGCCCCATCCGATATGTGAGACCGCATAGGCGCGCGGGTCATCATGGCTCGCCATCATGTCGCGGAGCATTGCCGCCTGGGCGCCGCCATTGATTTCCGTGACTTTGCCGCCCCGGATGACGAACTCCAGCGGTTCGTCGACGAAGACCCTGAGCGGATAGATGATATCGCCCGCATCCATCACGACGCGGCCCTCGACCCCGCCCTTTTGGCCGATCGCCGCCACGAAGCCGCCCGACCAGTGATCCCATCGCCCCGGGGTCGCCGTGTATCCGTACTCGGTCAGCACCGGCGGCGGGTCGGCAAAATGATAGGTCGCATCGGTGCCGGCATCGTTCACGAAGCGGAGCGTGCGTGCCGCCGAGAGGCGACGCTCGGCCGCCTCGACCCGCATCCGCATCTCAGTGGTCGGAAACAGCCGTTCGAGTATCTCGACCGGCTCGACGACGAGAAGCACGCGCGTGCCTGCCTGCTGAATCGCCGCTTGTTCCGCTGAGAACAGCAGAAGCATGTGGTCGACGACCATATCGGCAGATTTGCAGATCTCGATCGCCTCGGTATGGCGTGACAGCGTGGTCTGGCCGATCTTGCTCAGCCGCTGGTTCATCCCCGGCGCATCAAAAGCCGGGACATGGACGTGGTGGACCATGGCGCCGAGCTGGCTCGCCGCCCGGAGCGATGCTTCCGCGTAGTCTAGAAGCTGCTCGCCCTCCGAAAGGACGGCGACCGTCTGGCAGGGGCCGACCTCGCATAGTGCCAGCTCCCTGCGGAAGAGCCCGACCGTCTCGGCGTCGACAGACATGGAAGACCTTCCTGAAAGCCCGGTAACGAAGCGCCTCTCGGACGAGGCGCTTCCCGCGGCTATTACGCTGCTTCTTCGGCCGGCTTGAAGACCTGGTCAGCATCCGCGCCGTTATTCCAGATGAATTCCAGCCAGGCGTGCGCGATCCGCCAGCCCTGCGGCGTCCGTTTGAAGGTCCATTTATAGCGGCCGCCCGACTGGTAGTATTTCGTCTGCGCCGCCCGATCGACGAGGCCGGTAAAGATCAAATTGGCGGTGCCGGTCGCAGTGTCGCTGCCGTCGACCTCGAAATCGAGATTGATCATGATGTGCTGAAACACGTCGTACACATGATCCATATTGCCCTTGCAGACGTCATGGATAGTCTGGCGACCGCGCAGTGTTCCGAACGAATTCGGCAGCAGGAAGACGGCATCCTCGGTGAAGGTCTCGGCCCAGCCCGCCCAGTCGAACGCATCGGCCCGCTTGTGGTAGGTGTTGATGAGCTTTTTCAGCCCGGCTTCGTCTTCGAGCCGCTTCAGGCGCTCTTCGACACTCAGATCCGGCATGTCCATCCCTCCTCAAATTGCTGCTGACGGGTTGGCGACTCGACTCGCTCCCGAGCAAACGGATATAGCTATAAATTGACATAATGGTCAAGAACTACCGGCGCAAATCCGATTCCAATGTGCTAGGCTGGGCAAGGCATTCGGGAAGACAGCAAAGTAGGTTCCTCCCGATTCGGCGGCCAACCGGGAGGCGGTGTTCCCTTTGAAGTGAACTGGCGATATTATAATGAAAGGTCAGGGTCGTATGAGTTCGAATTTCGATGGCTGCTGGTCAGCCGGCCCCTTCCCGCAAAATGAGAGACGAGACAGGTTGGTCATCGCCGGAGTGGAATTACGTTCAGGAGTAGCACGCGATGTCTCCCCCTAACGCATCCCGACGATCGGCTCAGGTCGCCCACGCGGCGGAGAGCGAGGCCGCGCCTGCGGCAACCGCCGCACCGAAGCGCGCCAAGCGCGGACGCACGGTGGTTCGGCTGCCAGAGGGGACGCCATCCGCTGTCGTTCCGCCGGGTGCGGTCGATGAGGCGTCCCGTGTGCGCCGGCGTGGCGACGACGTCCGGGAGCGGGTGCTGCGCGCGGCGCTGGAATGCTTCAGCGCCTTTGGCTTCGAGGGCACCTCGACACGGGCGGTCGCGGCCCGGGCAAAGGTCACGCACACGCTCGTGCTCTACCATTTCCAGTCCAAGGAGCGGCTGTGGTACGCGACCATGGAGGACGCGGTCGGCCGCTACACGCACGAGATGGAGTCGCGTCTGGCGGGGCAGCCGGACAAGAGCGCCAAGGCGTCGCTCGCGACGTTCATCGACCAGTTCGTCCGGATGTCGGCCCGCTATCCGCAGGTACATCGTATCCTGACGATGGAGAGCAACCAGGATACGCCGCGCCTGCAATGGGTGATCGACCGATTTCTGCGCAAGCATTTCACGGTGGTCAGAGACCTTATCCGGCGCGGTCAGGCGGAAGGCACGATACGGGAAGGCGATCCAGCCCGGCTCTACTACCTCATCATCGGCGCCGGCGGGACCTTGTTCGCCACGTCGACCGAGTATCGTGAGCTGACCGGCCGCGACGTGTTTTCCGAGGTGGAGATCCTGCGCAACATAGCGCTGATGTACGAAATGATCTTCATCTAGCGGTTTCCGCCCTCACCCGCCGACAGGCCGAGTACTGATCGATGAACGCGTCATCTCCTGACCGATTTGTCAAATTTGATGTTGACACCCCGACAATCTGCGGGGAATTTCAGGGATAAGCTCCGGGCGATTCTGACCAGGAGTGCAAGGAGTGCCCGAGACGCTTTGCGATCGACGGCGAGGGTGGAGGAGGACGACGTGGCAAGAACTCATTCCGGTGCCTTAGCCGGGTCGGCCCTTTCGCTCGGATTGTTCATGCTCGCGCCGATGCCGGCCGGCGCAACCGATGCTCCGCCGGCCGCGATGCCTCAATTCACCGCCGCGCAGGCCGAAGCGGGCAAGACGGCCTATGAGAAGAACTGCATCACCTGCCACGGCACGAACCTGGAAGGTGGCGGTGGATCGCCGCTGGCCGGTCCGGCATTCGTCCGGCATTGGGCCAACGGAAGGCACAAGCTCGACGACATCTACACGCAGATCTCGACGATCATGCCGGCGACCGCGCCGGGCAGCCTGACCAAAGAAGAATACACGAATATCGTCGCCTATATCCTGTCGCGGAACGGCTTCACCAGTGGCAGCGTGCCGCTGACCCCCTCTGTCTTGCAAGTGACACTGTTGGCGCCGGGGAGTGAATCGGGTGGCGGCAATGGCTCTGGCATGAAGGCGGTCCCTGCAAGCTTTCCCGTGCCGCCGAAGACGGTCGAGGTTTCGACAACGCAGGGACCCAGCGACGAGGACCTGAAGAAGTCGGACGATTCCAGCTGGCTGATGTACAACCGCGACTATCGCGGCGACCGCTATTCCGACTTGGCGCAGATCACCGCGGCGAATGCCGGCACGCTCACCACCATCTGCGCGTTCCAGGCGGGCGAGACCGGCACGTTCCAGGCGGCGCCCGTCATCTATGACGGGCTCATGTACATCACCACGCCGTTCAGCACTTTTGCCCTGGACGCCAAGACCTGCACGAAGGTCTGGGACTATACGTTCCTCGGCGAAACCGACTCGCCCGTCATCCTGTCGCGCGGCGTCGCCATCTACCACGGCAAGGTCTTCCGGCCCACCCCCGATGGACACCTGCTTGCGCTGGATGCCAAGACCGGCAAGCTGCTTTGGGATACGTGGGAAACCGATCCGGGCCGTGGCTACTGGCTGAGCGCCGCCCCGGTAACCTATAACGGCATGGTCTTCATGGGCGAGGGCGGCGCCGACT
>Ga0070731_10005260_pt1 | contig 10762 bp, 11 predicted proteins | sample Coa_R1_2_FD_66448 | JGI IMG/M metagenome (GOLD analysis project Ga0070731, IMG submission 66448) | Surface soil microbial communities from Centralia Pennsylvania, which are recovering from an underground coalmine fire - Coalmine... | ecosystem: Environmental > Terrestrial > Soil > Unclassified ... | reverse complement strand
GGCGGCATCGGCTGGATCCCGTACTTCCTCGACCGCATGGACTGGACCTACACCCGCCATCATCAGTGGACGGGACAGGACTTCGGCAAGAAGCTGCCGAGCCAGGTGTTCGCCGAGCATGTCGTCACCTGCTTCATCGACGACCCGTCGGGCATGGAGCTCCGCGATCGGGTCGGGATCGACAACATCTGCTGGGAGGCCGACTACCCGCACTCGGACTCGACCTGGCCGGTGTCACCCGAGACGCTGGCGCCTTCCTTGGCCGGCGTGCCGGCCGACGAGGTGGCGAAGATCACCTACGAGAACGCGCTGCGGCACTACCGCTTCGACCCGTTCGCCCACCGGCCCAAGGAGCAGTGCACCGTCGGGGCATTGCGCGCCGGGGCGGCCGATGTCGACGTGACACCCAAACCGGCGGCCGGCCTTCGCTCCGACCGCGTGCGCCACACCCGGGCCACCGACCTGCTCCAGCCGGGGATCGCCGGACGGCGCTGAGCCGCTAGGCGATCCCGTCGCGCACGAAGGCCTCGGGCCCCGGCAGGGCCGAGCCGGTGATCGACGGCCGGCTCTCCCAGGTGTCGACACAGCTGTCGGAGCAGAAGAGCCACATCCCCGCGCCTCCCGCGGTGCGCGTGGCCGCGGCGCTGTCGACGGTGAGGGCCAGCCCACAGATGGGATCGGCGCTGGCGGCGGGCCCGGGGTCGTGGCGGGACAGCTGGACCACGGGCACGGGGCGATCCACCCCCCGCAGCTCGACCACCCGTTCGTCGGCGACAACCGCCCACACCGGCAGCGCCGGCACCAAGGACGGGTCGGCCAGCACCTCCCCGGCCCGGGCCAGGTCGCACAGGCGGGCGGCCACGTTGACGGCGTGGCCGATGTAGTCGTCACCCTCGAGGAGGATGACGGGTCCGGTGGTGATGCCGCACTTCACCGCGATGGGCTCACCGGCGAGCAGGGGCGACCACTGCATCTCCAGCGCGGCCGACACCACCGGGGTGGGATCCACGCCCACGAGCATGGCCCCGTCGCCCAGCCACTTGGCGATGCGCACCCCGCGGCGCGAACAGGCCGTGCGCAAGGCGCCCCGGAACACGCCGAGCAGCGCCACCGACCGCTCGTCGCCCTCGGTGGCCGTCATCGCCGTGAACCCCGAAAGGTCCAAGAAGGCGAACGTCCGGCGCACGCGCACGTCCAGATGGTCCCATGGCTTTGCTCAGCCCGGCGAATCGGCTGGCGCTCGGGCCGGCCGAGCAGGCGCCGTCTTTACGAGTACGACTGTGCTCCGATGGTCGACAGTGCGGACGGTCACCAGCGGGCCGCGTTCGGTTCGACTCTGCCTCACTTCTGTTTCGGGCGCAGGGCCCGCCGCAGCGCGTCGGCCTGCTCGGCCACGGCCCGGCGGCCGACGTCGGTGTGCACGCCCACCAGGTCGAAACCGTGGAACGTCCCCGGGTACAGATGCAGCTCGGTGGGTACCCCCGACTCGACCAACCGGCGCGCGTAGGCCAGGTCCTCGTCGCGCAGCGGGTCGTGCTCGGCGGCGAGCACGTACGCCGGTGGGAGCCCGGACAGGTCCTCGGCCCGAGCCGGCGCGGCGTAGGCGTCAGCCGGTCGCCCCCCGAGGTAGTGAGACCAGGCCTGGCCCAGCGCCACGCGGTCGATGAGGGCCATGCCGGTGGAGGCGATCTGCGACGGGGTGTCGAGGCGGTCGTCGAGCATGGGGTAGACGAGCAATTGAAAGGCGATGGCGGGTCCACCCCGGTCGCGCGCCGCGAGGCACACCGCCGCGGCCAATCCCGCGCCCGCGCTCGACCCTCCGACACCGAGGCGGGAGGCGTCGGCGCCGAGCTCACCGGCGTGCGCCGCAACCCAGGCCAGCCCGGCCAGAGCGTCGTCGAGGGCGGCGGGGTACGGCTGCTCCGGCGCCAGCGCGTAGTCGACCGACACCACGAGGCACTGCCCGGCCGAAGCGAGGGTCAGGCAGCGTTGCTCCTCGATGTAGAGGTCGCCGATGACGTAGCCGCCGCCGTGGAGGAACAGGAGCACGCCGCCGTGGTGTTCGCCGGGCGTGTAGATGCGTGCACCCACGCCGGAGGGCAGGGTCCGGTTCTCGACTTGCACGTCCCCGCGAGTGGGGATGTCCCGGCCCATGCCGCGCAGCATCGACGGGGTGTCGCGCAACCAACGGACGAGGTCCATGTCGTCGAACCCCGTGCCGGCCCCCGTGGGCATGCGGCCGAGCAGGGTGGCGAGCTCGGGGTCGAGCCCCGGCCAGGAGGTGGTGTCGGGCACCGACGCATCATGGCGCATGGTCACGGGCCAACATGGTGCGTGGCCGACATCCGTCCCATGGAGGCAGACGACGTCGAGGCGGCCGAGGCGCTGTGGCACCACAGTTGGGAGGCCCTGCGGCTGGCCTACGCGCTCCCGGGGGCGCCGGCGACCGCCGAGGACCGGGCCCGGTTGCGGCGTCGTATCGAGCACCTCTGGCGGACTGACCCCGAGGGCTCGTGGGTGGCCGACGACCACGGAATGGTGGTGGGCATTGCCCAGGCCTTCGTGCGCCAGGACTTGTGGGTGCTGTCTCTGCTCGGCGTGGCCGTGTCGGCCCAGAGCCAAGGGGTCGGCAAGGCGCTGCTGAACCGGGCCCTCACCTACGGCTCCCCGGATTCGCCCGGGCTCATCTTGTCGTCGCGCGACCCGCGGGCCATGCACCGCTATGTGCGGGCCGGCTTCCGGCTCCATCCCGCCGTTGTCGCGGTAGGCGAGCTCGACCGCGACCGGCTGGCGGCAGCAGCCGCTTCGGCCGAGATGCACCGGGTGCGGAAGGGGGATGCCGCCGACATGGCTCATGTGGCCGCCGTGAGCCGGGCACAGCGCGGCGCGGTGCACGAGCCCGACATCCACTTCCTCCTGGGTGAAGGGGCACGCTTGTTCCTGGTCGACGGGGGCTTCGCCCTGTTCGGTGCCACCCGGCCCATGCTCGTGGCCGCGGCCGACGACGACGGTGCCCGCGCCCTGCTGCTGGCCGGGCTGGCCGACGTGCATCACGGGGCCGGGGTCGAGGTCTTGTGGATGACGGGGTCGCAGCAATGGGCCATCGAGGCGTGCACGGAGCTGGGCCTGGAGCTGCACCCGGCCGGTGCGGTGATGGTGCGCGGCGCGCCGGGGCCGCTTCAGCCGTATCTCCCGAACGGCGCCTTCGGCTGAACCGCCATGTCGGCCCGCCGGCGATGGCCGCACCCGCCGCCCGGTAGGTTGAGCACATGAGCGCACCTCCGGACGACGGTCGCACGACCGACGATTTGGGCGACGAGGAAGAGCTCGACGAGGCCGACGAGATCGACGAGGCTTCGGAGGAGTCCTTCCCGGCCAGTGATGCTCCGGCCAACTGGGCCGGGCCCGCCGGCGGCTGACGCCGTCGCGGGGGACACAGGCGACCGACGGGGGAGCGGGTCGTGGACGTCGGCGTCACCGCGTTCGTCACCGACCGCACCCTGGGCCCCGCCGACCTGGCGCGCGCCGTCGAAGAGCGGGGCTTTGCCTCGCTCTACTTCCCCGAGCACACGCACCTGCCCGTCGACGAGGCGGCGCCTCCCGCACTCGTCGCCGGGGTAACCCTCGACGACTACCGGAGAACGTTCGACCCGTTCGTGGCGCTGGCCGCCGCCGCCACTGTCACCAAACGCATCCGGCTGGGGACCGGTGTGTGCCTGGTGGCCCAGCACGACCCGATCGTGTTGGCCAAACAGGTGGCCACTCTCGACCAGGTGTCGGGCGGGCGCGTGGTGCTCGGTGTGGGCTTCGGCTGGAATCGGCGTGAAGCGGCCGACCATGGCGTCGAGTTCTCGCAGCGCCGGGCCATCGGGGTCGAGAAGCTGCGCTGCATGCAGGCGCTGTGGTCGATGGAGCAAGCGCAGTTCGAAGGCGAGCACGTGCACTTGGCGCCGTCGTTCTCGTGGCCCAAGCCACTCCAGCAGCCGCGGGTACGCACCCTGGTGGGCGGGGCGGCCGGGGTGGGCACGTTCGCCGTGGTGGCGGAGCTGGCCGACGGGTGGATGCCCATTGGAGGTGCTGGGGTGTCCGGCGCATTGGGCGATTTGCGCCGGGCCTTGGTGTCCGCCGGCCGCGATCCGGGCCATGTGCAGGTCGTGCCGTTCGGCACGCTGCCCGACGAGGGCAAGCTCGAGCACTACCGCGCTCTGGGAGTCACCGAGGTGGTCCTGCGGGTGCCGTCGGGGTCTCGCGACGACATGTTGCGCGTACTCGACGACTACCGAGGCTTCTTGCCGGGCTGAGTCGACCAGCTCGGAGAACTTGTCGACACAGGAGACGACGAGGCGATGAATCGATTGCTACCTCGGGTGACGACGGCGCTCCCTCATGACCTCGTCGCAGCTGAAGAACTCGCCGACCATGGCACCGTCGGAGCAGCGGGCAAGGTGATAGCCGTAGGGGAGTACCTCGACGACGACGAACCCGCCGACCCATCCATCGAGGAACCGGCTCCAGAAGCACGCGAGGGTACCTACCGATAGGCGGCCAGAATCGGCTTCCTCCGGTTCGGTGAGCTGGCTCTGTTGGGCCAGAAGTTCTCTGTCGACGACGGTCATCTCGAACCTCCCGTGACGGTCATCGGCAGGATCGCAACCAGGGTTGAGCAGGTGTCGGCCGTTCCTGTCCCGGTATGGGCCTCTTCTTCGGCCCCTTCGCGGGGTTGGGCGCGGCTCCCAACACCAAGGCGAACGGTGCTGGGTGACCGGGCCGGACCCGAAGCTTCCGGACGCGAGATGGCAAACTTCGAAGATGAGAGACAGGCGCGCAGCCCTCCTCGCTGCCTTGGCGACGGTCGACGCGGTTGGAGCGGGAGTTGCTGCTCGTCACCGGATTGCCGGTGAGCCCCTCGGAATGGGTAAGTCCTTCGATGTCCGACAACCCGCCGTACTCGTGTTTTGGGGAACAGGACTGTCTGCACCGTTGTTGGCTCTGGTCGTCTCAGCTCTCGCGTTGCGCCGTGCCCCTCGGACATTCCGATTGCTCGGTGCGCTGTATGCCATCGGTGGACTGGTGGAACCGGTCCTCTGGGGGGGCCGGAGATGTCCTCGATACGCCCGGGTCCTCCTGGCTACCCATGTGGCCCTTGGCGTCGCCATAGCCCTTGTCCCGGACCAAGTCGTCGCTATCGCACCCGCTGACTAAGTCTGCACAGCCGGAAGACCCTGGGCCGATCGTCACGGCGCCCCGGGGTTCCGAGGGGCTGTTCTCGAGTCGATCGAGCTGCTCGGGGAACTGGACGATCTGACGGTGGAGGGCGACAGGTAGCCCCACGGGCCACCCGTGAGGTGCCGTAGAGGATCGCCAGACGATCAGCCGGCGAAGATGGTGGCGTACGCCTCGATGCCGTGGACGTACAACGCGGTAAACGGCAGCATCCCGATCCGCTTCACCGAACCGAGGCCCTGGTAGTAGCCCGCCAGCGCTTGGTTCACGTCGCCGCCCGTGGCCTTCAGCAGCGAGGCCAGATAAGCGGCGCCCAGGGCGATGTTCTGCGAGGCGACGTGCGGGTCCAGGTTGGCGTGCACCAGGGTCTGGTTCACGAAGGCCGCCGTCTGCGGCTCGACCTGGCACACGCCGATGGCTCCCGTGCTCGACACCAGGTTCGGCTGCCATCCCGATTCCCACCAGCACAGCGCCTCGAGCAGCGGCAGGGGGATGCCGTAAGTGGCGGCGGCGTTGGCGAAGTCGGGTTGCAGAGCCAGGCGGCTCGGGTGGGCGGCGAGCTCGGGCGGGACGTGCCCGGTGCTCTGGGGGACCTGATACGAGGCGAGGGCGATGCCGGGCCCGCCGGGCGTTCCCGCGCCCGAACTCGGGACCTGGAGGACCTGTCCGGCCAGCACCTTGTTGGGGTCGGCCAGGTGGTTGGCCGCCACCAGAGCAGCCACGGTGGTGTGCAGCCGGTTGGCGATGGCGATGAGGGTCTGCCCCTTCTGCACGGTGTAGGTGGACGCCACCGCCACGGGCACCTGGAACGAAGCCAGGGACAAGCCGTCACCGGCGGTGCCGGCGCCCGAACTCGGGACCTGGAGGACCTCTCCGGCCAGCACCTTGTTGGGGTCGGCCAAGTGGTTGGCCGCCACCAGAGCGGCCACCGTGGTGTGCAGCCGGTTGGCGATGGCGATGAGCGTCTGCCCCTTCTGCACGGTGTAGGTGGATGCCGACGCAGCGGGGGCGTCGCCCAGGGCAAGGGCGCCGGTAGTGGCCGCGGCCAGCAGCGCCGCCGGCCAGAACCGGCGCGTGCGGGACCCGCAGGCGTGGGGGGATCGCCTCATGTGCAACACCAGCAACAACCATCGGCGCGCCCTGGGCCGCGGACAAGCGGCTGACGCCAACGTTGTCCAACCGGCGCGCGCGTGCCTCAGCCAGCGAGGGCGCCCAGCCAGTTGCAGACGAGGGCTGTGACCTGGGCATCCTTGCCCCGCAAGCCGTGGTCGCCGCCCTCGATCCAGCGGTGGGTCACCGGCCCGGGAATGGCCCCGGTGGCCGTGGTCAGCTCCTCGGGGGTCCCGAAGGCGTCGCGGGTGCCCGACACGAAGAGGCACGGCACCTCCAGGTTCGGGAAGTGCTCGGTGCGGGACCGCTCAGGTCGCCCCGGGGGGTGCAACGGGTAACTGACGAGCACCAGCGCGGCTGCGGCTAGCCCCTCGGCCACGGCCATGGAGCACATACGTCCGCCCATCGAACGCCCGCCGAGGGCCAGTCGGCGAGGCGGCACCCCCAGGGCCGCGGCCAAGTCGCCGGCGCCCTGGCGCACCGCCTCGATCAACACCGGCGGCCGGTCCGGAGCGCGCCGCCCGGCCAGGCGATAGGGGAAGTCGATGCGCGACACGCCGAAGCCGGCGGCGGTGAGCGCTTCATCCAGGGCGACCAGCGCCGGCTGGTCCCGCCCGGCGCTCGCACCCGGTGTGAGCAGGACTCCCGCCACCCTCGTCACGGCTCGATCACGGCCCGATCATGACGCGACCGGGGCCCGGCCACCTTCAGGTCGGGGGCTCGGCTGCCGATAACCCAACGGAAGGACGACTTCGGAGGAGCCCAGCATGACCCCCGGATCCGAACCCCGGCCGTCGGCCCCCGACGACCTGGCTCGCCGCTACCTGGGTCTGCTGTCCGTGCTGCAGGAGGGTGTCCTCATCCAGGACGCCGACGGGAACGTGGTCGAGGCGAACGCCATCGCCGAGTTCCTCTTCGCATCGAGCGCCGGCGCGTTGGTCGGACGGCCCGACCCCACCCGTGGCGCCGTCGACGAGGACCACCAGCCCATCGCCGACGACCAGACGCCCGTCGCCCTCGCCCTGGCCAGCGGCAAACAGGTGTCGGGACGGACGATCGGGATCCACACGGCCGGCAGCACCTCCGTGCGCTGGTACTCGGTCAACGCGCAGCCGTTGGCCCCGGACGAGCCGTCTACGCCCACCGTGGTGGTGAGCTCGTTCACCGACATCACCGAGCGCAAGGCGCTCGAGGTCGAGCTCACCCATTTGGCCCTACACGACGGGCTCACCGGGCTGGCCAACCGCACGCTGTTGCTCGATCGCATGGGCCACGCCATTGCCCGTGCCACCCGGCGCCAACCCGACCCGACGGTGGGGGTGTCGGTGCTCTTCATCGACATCGACGCCTTCAAGTCGGTCAACGACGAGCTGGGCAGCCGGGCCGGTGACGAGATCCTGCGCATCCTGGCCCAACGGCTGCGCTCGGCCGTGCGCGAGGAGGACACCGTGGCGCGCGTCGGGGGCGACGAATTCGTCGTCCTGTGCGACGAGATGAACCGCACCGACCTGGCCCGCTTCTGCGTGCGCGTGACCCAGGTCTTCAGCCAGCCCGTCATCTGCCGGGTGGGACAGGACTGGCGCCCCGTGGCCATCGGCTGCACGGCGGGGGTGGCCATGGTCCGGTCCGGTGAAGACGCCGATCACTTCCTGCAGCGCATCGACCGGATGCGCAAGGAGCAGAGCGCGGCCTCGGCCGCCGAGCGCAGCGCCGGGTTCACAGCCCGGCCGACCTCGATCCCTCCCGCCGGCCCGGCCGCGCCGGGCGGGGGGACGGCAGGCGGGTCCCGGCCGCAGCCGGGATCACCGCACCACCGCCACCGTCGCTGACACCGGCTTTCGACGCTTCGAGCCTCCCCCCGCTCTTCGATCAGCCGCCGGCCCTGGCCCGGATCAGCCCCCGCAGCTTCCGAGGGGTTCGTTCACCATCCACCCCGGGTCCTGCCCGGTGATGCCCGGCGCCCCGGCGCCGCCGCTGTCGTTGGCGTAGACGCCGCACGTGCCCGCATAGGCCCCGGGCGTCCCGAACGGTGCCGCCGGTGAACGCTGGGGGTCGGGGTCCTGGTAGGTCTGGAAGCCCGGCTCGGCGTTCATCTGCTGGGGCGTCTCCGACCGGTAGGTATTGAAGCTCTGTCCGCCTTGTGCCGCGCAGTTCTCGCTGGTGGCGTCACCGCTCGAGCAGTTGTAGGGCTCCTGGGTGGAAGCCGGGGCCTTGTTCTCGAAGACGTTCCCGCTCTCGGGCGTGCCGGCCGTGCAGGTGTCCGCCGCGTTGTTGTTCTGCGGGTTGGTCCCGTCGCAGCCGTAGTAGACGGTCTGTTGATCGGTGGTGAGTTCCGAGCAGATGCCGTCCGCACACTCGCCCTCGGAGAAGTTGGCCAACCCTTCGGGCTTGGTGGCGCTGAACGCCTCCAGCGCGCTCTGCGGGGTGATGGACAGCTGCAGGGCCCCGCCGTCGGACGGGCCGTTGACGGCTCCGTCGGTGCCGTTCAACCCGCTCACCCCGTCGTGCTCGCCGTTGTCGAGGTTGTCGTTGGCCCCGAAGTAGACGATCAGGCCCTGGGTGATGATGGGCTGAAGGTCCGTCGCCGATCCCGTGTCCGGGGTCACCGTGGTCGTGCCCGGGTTGTCGTCCTCACAGGGCTTTCCCGCTGCCGCCACCACCGGGCAGTACCACTGGTAGTAGTCGTAGTTGGCTTCGAAGCCGGCGCCGCCGGCGTTGTCGCCGCAGCCGGGGCCGGTCCCGCCGTCCGTGCCGTCGGTGTTGGCCGCCACGCACCCGGCGTGCGGGCTGCCGGTCGAGCCGGGAATCCCTACCGACTCGATGGTCGGCGTCCCCACAGAATTGGGGTCGTTGGGCGCCATGTCGTTGCCCCACTCGGCGTACCGCGTATTCGACGAGTTGGGGTCGCCGTTCGAATTCCCGCCGCCTTCGCCGTTCACGGCCAGGTTGTGACAGCCGGGGTCGGTGGCGCCGTTGGGCGTGTTCCACGCTTCGGCGTTCCACTGGCAGTCCTGTTGATCCTGCGAGTACCCGCCGGCACTGGCCGCTGCCGACACCCCGGCACATCCGGCCAGGGCCAGGACGACCGCCCCCACGCCGACCGTTCCCGCACCGATGGCCCGGCGCGCCGCTCGGTCCCGCTTGCGCCCGTGCATCACTGCATTCCTCCCCGCCCCCCGAGGACGAGGACAGGCGCCGCCGGCACGGTGATGCATCGGTTCCGCCCCGACGCGCCGCCCGCGGTGTCCGCCCGGTGCTTCCGCCGCACCGCCAGGCGACACTGACACGGGCGTCAGGTGCTGTCAAGCTTCCTCGGCCAGGGCTGTCGCCGCCGCTTTCTCTACGCTAGGCCGGCCCATGGTCGTCCCCGCCCCCCGTCTCCGTCCCGCTGACGCGGCCGCCCACCTGGCGCGGCGCGACCGAGTCCTCGCCCAGCTGGTGGCGCGCCACGGCCCGCCGTTGCTGGGGCGCCGGGTGCCCGCCTCGGCCCGCTTCGCCGCGGTGGCCGAGTCGATCGTCTACCAACAGTTGAACGGGCGGGCCGCCGCCACCATCCACGACCGCGTGCTCCAGGGCCTGGGCGGCACCATGTCGGCCGACGCCATCCTCGCCACGCCCATCGACGTCTTGCGCGGGTGCGGCCTCAGCGCAGCCAAGACGGCGGCGCTCGTCGACCTGGCCACCAAGGTCCGCGCCGGCGCGGTGACCTTCGACCGCATCGGGCGCCTGCCCGACGACGAGGTGGTGGCCCAGCTGGTGCAGGTGAAGGGCATCGGTGTGTGGACGGCGGAGATGTTCCTGCTGTTCACCTTGGGGCGGCTCGACGTGTGGCCGGTCGGCGACTACGGCGTGCGCACCGGGTTCGCCCGGGCCTGGGGCCTGGCCGAGGTGCCGACGCCCAAGGAGCTCGTCGCCCGCGGGGACCCCTTCCGCCCGTACCGCAGCGTGGTGGCCTGGTATTGCTGGCGGGCCCTGGACGCGGGCTGACGTCGAGGACGGCGCGGTGAACTTCTTCTGGTTCCACCTCATGCCCTGGCCGTATCTTCCGCCGCCGCGCCAATTCCTGGCGGAGCACGAGGCAGCCTGGGTGACGCTGTCCAACTCGGAGTACGACCCGGCGCGCGGCGGCGAGCTGTACCGGCGTTATCTGGGCGAGCTGGTGCTGGCCGAGGAGCTCGGGCTCGACGGGGTGGTGGTCAACGAGCACCACCAGAACGCCTATGGCCTCATGCCGTCGCCCAACCTCATGGCCGCGGCGCTGACCCAGCGCACCGAACGCGTCCGCATCTGCGTGCTCGGCAACGCCCTGCCGCTGTACCAACCCCCCACACGCGTGGCCGAGGAGATGGCCATGCTCGACGTGCTGTCGGGAGGCCGGCTCATCGCCGGCCTGGTAGTGGGGGGCGGTCCCGAGTACTACTCGTACAAC
>Ga0070731_10005259_pt1 | contig 10762 bp, 10 predicted proteins | sample Coa_R1_2_FD_66448 | JGI IMG/M metagenome (GOLD analysis project Ga0070731, IMG submission 66448) | Surface soil microbial communities from Centralia Pennsylvania, which are recovering from an underground coalmine fire - Coalmine... | ecosystem: Environmental > Terrestrial > Soil > Unclassified ... | reverse complement strand
GGGCAACTTTTCGCCCGGCTTCAGCGCGCCGTCGCAAATCAGGCGCTGAATTTGCAGGGCTATCTTCTCGTAGACTTTCGTCTTATGGATGGCCTCAACGTCGCTTCGAGCGATAGACATCGTGGTCCTCGCCGTGGCCCAGTGGTCTAATGTTTGAACTTATTTGCGGGATTACTCCTGTCTGACTGTGAATGTCAATCCATTGTTTACTGTATTTTTATCGGGTCGATTCGTTCGAGGCGGCGGGCGCGGGCGCAAAAACGAACTCATTTAATGAATTATAATGATAATAAGTGGTTTACTCGACGGGGCCAAGTTCTTGCTCAGCGGCAGGGCATCTGGTGGGCGTTCGTCTACGCACGCGTCTAGCCCCGCTTCCTCGTTGCATCCCTTTTGGCAAATTGAGACAAACCTAGATCTTTGCAGTCGCAGTGCAAAGCCGGCGGCAAAACTCGATGTGCCTAACTGCATTGCCTGCGCAAGCTCGAACTCGTTTCTACAGCGCCTTGCTACGCGCTCTTGGAGTACGCATGCCCTTCGGCGAGCGCCCAGTTCAATGCCTCAGCTCGATCGCGGAACACCCGGATTCCGTATTCACCCTGTGCTTCACGCATGATTTTGAACATGCTGGCGAAGCCGGACTGCTCGTCTGTCGCAACTAGCACCGCGCGGCGGGAATGAGCCGAAAAGATCGTCGCAGCTGTCACCTCGCGAACGTCATCCGGACTGAGATCGATTCCCGTAACGGCGGTGCAATCCACGATTTGAGAACAGTCGGGGTCGAAATTGGAATCACCCAGGAGCTTCCGCTGATGAGCCAATATGTCGGCGGCCGTCAGGGAGCCGGATGCGGTACTAATAACTAATCGTCGTGCTTTGTCGATCTGATATGAGGCTGGCATCGCTTGTCCTCCTCTCCAGGTGTGTCCTGCATGGATGCAGGAGGGGACCGTCTTACAAGAATTTCCGGCTTGGGCCTATGTTTTGCGCATCGTACTCTTCTCCTCGCCTGGATACAACGAATTTGCAACGATCGCAAGCCGTGGGAGATCAGCAAACCTCCAATGACCAGTTCATTCCGTCTAGCTGGCCCATTTCCCGGATCAAGCCGTGACGAATCGTCTCCTAAAAAAGTGGCCCTCCCTTACTGATTTTTCAAGGAGGCTCAAAGCCACTTTATTCCGTCCCTCCCAGAGCGGAGCCTAGTCTATCGCTTCTCGGAATGGTGCGTAATGCCGGCCCGGCAAGTCGTTGGCAGGTCAGCGCGTATTGGAGTAAACTCCCTTTTGCAGGGAGTTCATCCGCATGTCTATCCGCCCAGTAAAACGCCTGATTCGTTCCAAGCCGACGCGCGATGGAGCCGGTGTGCATTTGCGCCGCGCCTTCGGCTTCAGCAACACATCCGACTTCGACCCGTTCCTCCTGCTGGACGATTTTCGCAATGATGTGCCGGAGGATTACCTCGCGGGCTTTCCGTGGCACCCGCACCGAGGAATCGAAACCATCACGTACGTCCTGGCCGGAACCGTCGATCACGGCGACAGCATGGGCAATCGCGGTTCGATCGCCTCGGGCGACGTTCAGTGGATGACGGCGGGCAGCGGGATCATTCACCAGGAAATGCCAAAGGGAGATCAGGCCGGGCGCATGCACGGCTTTCAACTTTGGGCCAATCTTCCGTCCTCACTCAAGATGACGGCGCCACGCTATCAAGGCGTCGAAGCCAAGGATATCCCCAACATCACGGACGACGACGGCACGCATGTTCGCCTCGTCTGCGGAAAATTCTGGGGAAAGACCGGCCCCGTCGACGGCGTCGCCGCCGACCCAATCTATCTGGATGTGTCCGTCCCTCCCGGACAAAGAAAGACGCTGCCGGTTGAGACGACGCGCCACGCGTTCGCGTACGTCTTCGGAGGCTCGGGAAAATTCTGCAACGCCTCCGACCCTCTTTCGGTGCCGACCGAGCCGGTGGGCTGGGCGGACACCACGCCGCCCTCGGCCGCCGAGAACCGCTCGCTCGTGCTCTTCGATCAAGGCGACGAAGTCGCGGTGCAAGCCGGCGACGAAGGCGTCCGCTTCCTCCTAGTCTCGGGGAAACCAATCGAAGAGCCCGTAGCCTGGTACGGCCCCATCGTCATGAACACGCAGGCCCAGCTCCAAAAAGCGTACCAGGAGCTGCAAGAAGGCACGTTCCTCAAAAAATAGGACGGGCCTCAGCCTGACTGGTTTTGCCTTTCGTAGAAATTAAGTAACGCGTCGGACGAACGATGCAGGCCATTGACAATATTTCCGCGTCATCAGAATAAGCCTCCTGGCAAGCACCCCTTCTCACGCCCGTCTTCAGCGTCATGTGGCAAGAAATCGAATCGCCTCGCTTCAAGTATTCGGCTTTCGCCTGCAGACAAGTACAATGTGGCGCGCGCGGCACATGCCATGCGCCGGCTTCGCGATTCGGGAGAGTGTCCATGTACTGCTACATCTGGTCGTTCACGGTTCGTCCCGAATTCATGAAGGAGTTCCAAGCCGCCTACGGACCCGAAGGCGATTGGGCGCGCTTCTTTGCAAGCGATCCGGAATATATCCGCACTGACCTCCTCGCCGACCGCGAAAACCCGGCAAGCTTCCTGACCATCGATTTTTGGTCAATTTATGAGGCTTGCCTTTCTTTCCGTGAGCGATTCAGCGCCCAGTTTGAGGCCCTCGACAAATCCTTCGAGCGATTCATGTTGGAGGAAGTTCAGATCGGCAGCTTCCATGTGTGGGAAGAAACTGGCGGAGTAGTTTCCAAGAAAGAGTGACCAGTGGCTTCGGTCGAATCGTCCGATAGTTCTGCAGACAGTGGCCGCCGGGCATACTGGGATTGGGCGGCCGGTCTGTTGCTGTTCCTCGGAACCGCCGCGGTTGTCGTATGGCAAAATTCGAGGCTAGCGGTTCTGTGGGATCTCAGCTACATCCTGGAAAACTCCTACCGAATCTCACTCGGCGATCTTCTGTACCGCGATTTTCCGTTTCCTTACGCCCCCGCAACTTTCCTGATTCAGTCCTTGCTCATCAAGCTTACCGGCCGCGTCTTGTTCCACCACGTACTTTACTGCGCGATCGCCGGTGGCCTGGGAACAATCCTGGCGTGGAGAATTTTGATCCATGTCTTGCGCGGCGCTCTTCCTTCGTTCCGCCTCGTGGCGTTCCTGTTGGCCGCGCCGCTCACAGTGCTTGGGATCTACTGCGTTTTCCCGCATCCTTTCTACGATCCGGACTGCACCTTCGCCATTTTGTGCGGCGTCCTTCTGCTCCTGCAGTTGGAACGCAAGGGCTTTCCGCCAGTCCGGGCTTGTCTCACAGGGATCGTCCTAATCATTCCGGTTTTCGTGAAGCAGAATACCGGGCTCGCATTCGTGGCAAGCACGGCGTTAGCGATCTTCTTTCTCATTGCGCGCGCAGCACAGCTCCGCCAACGTGTGATGGGATACGCGTGGCTTCTTGCCGGAATGATCGCAGGCCTGGGCACAGCAATCTTTCTGCTTCACTTCACCGTCGGCCTCCAGAATTACTGGCACTGGACGGTCCAATTCGCTGCGGCGCGCCGACTCCCCAGCGTCTCGGAAATGTTTGCGCCATATTGGAATCCATTGCTCCTCTTGTGGCTCGCCGCGTTCGCGGCCGGCGCGTTCTTGCTGCGGCGCAACTCGCAAGGCAGCCGGCCGCACTCTCTGCTTTCCGTCTCATTGTTGGGTGCGCCGTTCGCGTGGGCGCTCCTGTACCTGCTGGTGGAAGAAGACCCCGCAGAGCGGGCTGAGCGTCTGCTTGCCTTGTGGCCCGTGGTCCTCATCGTTTCTCTGGTTTTCGCTTTGTGGCGCGCCAGAAATGGTCTGAGCCTCGCCGGGCTCCTTCCTCTCATCTTAATTGGCACTGTTCAGGGGGCTTTCCTGTCCCAGCAGCTCTGGGGCTCGACCTACGCTCTGTGGCCGCTGCTGGCGATTCTGCTCGCCGGAGTTTTCGCGGAACTCTTCACGCTCGGAAAAGAAAAATCCTCGCTCGTGGTCGAAATCCTGGCTGGAGGTGCCGCGCTTTCCATGCTCGTTAGCGGCGCGTTTTATGTGGCCAGCCACGAACGCTTGAATTATGCCGACGTCTCCACTGGCGAGATCACCCGATCGACCTTGCCTGCGCTCTCTGGCCTTTCGATGCGCGGGCCCTGGATCCCGCAATTCGAGGAACTCGTTCGCTTCACGGATCGAGAAATCCCGCGCGATCAGGGATTGCTCATGATTCCCGGAGAAGATCTCTTCTACTACGCCACGGGCAGACGGCCGCGCTTTCCCGTACTGATGTTCGATCACACAATCAATCCGTACAGCCCCGAAGAAATTCCCGAAATCAGCCGTCGCCGGAACGTCTGCTGGCTGATCCTTAAAAAAAATCTCCAGCTGAATGCCGATCCTGTCGAGGAGAAAGCCAGGCTGCTCGCTCTGTTGCGCGCCGACTTTTTGCCGGTTCAGAGTCTCGCCAACTATGAAATTCTTCGGAGAAACTCGGCCGCAGATTGCGCGGACTTCGCGCCTTCGGAGCCGGGCGGGAATTGAAGTCCGCATCGGGAGAAGCCGCCGCTACTGCGGACAATCGCAGTAATGCAAAGCTGCAAATCCCGGCTTGGATTTCTTCCCGTCCCCGATCAACGTGAGAACGAAAAAGCGGTCGTACTCCGTATGCGCGATGGGAGTTATTTCCGGAGCTCCGAGGGCGCGCAGAATTCCCGGAATTGTTGCATCATGCCAGACCACCAACACGCTCTCCGCTTTACTCGACCGGATCGCATCGACCAGCTCCTTCGGCCTGCTTAGGGGAATTGCCACAGGTTTCAGGTGAAATTTCTCAGCCAGCGGAGCGGCGGTTTGCTGGGTGCGCTGTAAGTCCGAAGTGAATATCTGTTGGACCTTGGCGTCCTCGAGAGTATTTGCGAGGCACTTTGCCCGCGCGAGCCCCGCATCACTCAGAGGAGAATCGGTCTCCTCGGAAACTTTGTCGGCATGGCGCACTAGATAAATCGTGCGCGTCTCCTGCGCCTGCGCTGGCGACCCGATCGTCAAAGCCGCGAGAGCGCAAATCCCTGCGCTTTTCCAGAGCGTGATCATAATTAATCTTCCCCCCTCGTCTTTCATCTCTCGGGAGCAATCATCATTACAACTCACCGCGTTCCTCGCTATTGTATTGCAGCATGTGCTGGAAATTTCCGGAGAAACTCAGTCCCTGCGCGAGCTCCGAAAATAAGTGGCCTGACCATCAGTCGATGGAATGGCGCACCTTTAAAATTCGCCTTTTCTTCGCCTGCGGAGTGGTGGTATGCTCTTGCCCGCCCCCGTACCTCAAACTTTCAGGAGATGAACATGTCTATTGCCCAAATGATTTTACCGGAATTCGATATGGAGATGGCCAACACGCGAAAAATGCTGGAGTGTGTACCGGACGGCAAGTTTGAATACAAGCCACACGAGAAGTCCATGACGCTCGGACGCCTGGCCGCACACACGGGCGAGATCCCTTCCTACGCGACGGGTACCCTTCGACTGGAACGGATGGATTTCACTGGCGATGAAAAGCCATTCGCGCCTGTGACCCGCAAAGAGTTGCTCGAAGCTTTTGACAAGAATGTAGCCGAAGCCCGGGAGTTGCTCTCCAAGGCGACGGATGAAGAACTGGCGAAAACCTGGACGCTGACGTACAAGGGACAACAAATTTTCGCCTTGCCGCGCGCCGCTGTCCTGCGCAGCATGGTATTGAGCCACCTGATTCACCACCGCGCGCAACTCGGCGTCTACCTGCGCATGAACAACGTCGAGATTCCCGGCATGTACGGCCCCTCGGCGGACGAAATGAAAATGTTCAACGCGCAGAGCGCGTAGCGCTTCGAGTAGGACGGGCTTCAGCCTGTCGGTTTTGATTTCCCGCACGGCGTCAACAAACCATACAGGCCGAAGCCCGTTCTGCAGTGAATTCCTCAACGCATATCTCCGAAAAGGAAGCTCTTGCAAGCAGCGAGAGTGGGGTGTATACGTCCCCTTGAGGACTCGCAAGACGCGAGACCCCGGCCCTTCGGCGGCGGAATTCCCGCGAATATTCACCGCCCATTTCCCTCAAGAACTTCACTCAAAAAGGAGATTCCCATGCCACTTTTCCTGAGCCAGGTCGCTTACAACGAAGAAGGCTGGCAAGCGCTTGTTTCTAATCCCCACAACCGCCTGGACGTAATCCGTCCGGTGGTTGAAAAGCTCGGTGGACGAATCGTCAACGCCTATTTCGCGTTCGGCGATTACGATTTCGTCCTCATTTCGGAATTCCCGGATAACGTGAGTATTGCGGCGCTCGCTATCGCCGCTGCCGCAGGCGGTGCGGTTAGATCGATAAAGACAACTCCGCTCATGGAAGCAGCTGAGGGCCTCGAGGCGGTCCGGAAGGCAGCCGCGTCCGGCTATCGCGCCCCGACCAGCGGACGAACCGCTTCGGCGTAGGCTTTAGGTAGCACAGGCACTCTTGCCTGTGCGGTTTTGTAGATTATGGATGGGCCACCGGCTCTCCAGCGATCGCGAAAACCGCACAGGCAAGAGTGCCTGTGCTACGCGAAAATCCCGCCATCCCCTGCGATCCCAGTAGCTTGCCGTCGAATACCTGATTCGGTATAGTGGCGAGAGCCAATCAAGCTTACAGATTACGGCCCAGGAGTTGGAAAACTGCCATGCCTGACGAACCCATCCCTTTTGCCACCGTCGAGGAGGCCCTCGAAGAAATCCGCCAGGGCCGTCAAATCGTGCTGGTGGACGACGAAGACCGCGAAAACGAGGGCGACCTCACCATGGCGGCGGAAAAGATCACCCCGGAAGCCGTCAACTTCATGGCCAAAAACGGCCGCGGCCTCATTTGCCTGGCCCTGACCGAAGAACGCTGCGACGATCTGGCCCTCCCGTTGATGACCCCGGTGAACACGTCGAATTACGGCACGGCATTCACCGAATCGATCGACGCGAGGCGTGGCACGACCACGGGAATCAGTACGGCTGACCGCGCGATCACCATCCTCACAGCCATCGACCCGATAACGCGCCCTACTGATCTTGCCCGCCCAGGACACGTTTTCCCCTTGCGCGCGCGAAATGGTGGAGTGCTCGTGCGCGCCGGGCAGACGGAAGCGTCTGTGGACCTGGCTCGGATCGCCGGTCTTACTCCCGCGGGCGTAATCTGCGAAATCATGAATGACGACGGCACGATGGCGCGCCTGCCGCAACTCGCCGAGTTCTGCGGCGCGCACGGCCTCAAGCTGCTGACCGTCGCGGAATTAATCCGTTACCGGATGAAAAACGAACGCTATGTCCGGCGCGTCGCCGAGACTGCCCTGCCGACGCGATATGGCGATTTCCGCATGATCGTGTACGCCTCTGACGTGGACCGCGAACAGCACATCGCGCTCGTTCGCGGAAGCCTGGCCGGCGGGCCGCCGCTCGTGCGCGTGCATTCGCACTGCCTCACAGGGGACGTGTTCGCGTCCACAGAGTGCGATTGCCATGAAATCATCGAGCGGTCGCTCGAAGCCATTGTTGAAGAGAATCGCGGCGTGTTCGTCTATCTTCATCACACGGGACGCGGCTTCGGCATCGACGCCGCCGCGCCCGCTCCAGGCGCCTTGCCTCGCGTTGTGTATCATTCGCGCGAACAGATCGACATGGACGTAGCGCGCCAGCGTCTCCTGCAGCACGAAAGCGGCATTGGCGCGCAAATCCTGATCGATCTGGGCCTCAAGAACCTGCGCGTGCTCACCAATCACCCGCGCAAGGTTGTCGCGCTCGAAGGCTACGGCCTCACCATCGCCGAGCAAGTCCCGCTGCGAACCGCATCGCAGAAAAAACGCACGCATCAAACTTTGTAAAGTGGAACAGGCTTCAGCCTGTGGGGATTAGCATCAGCAAGGCCAAAACTCACAGGCTGAAGCCTGTTCCACTGAAACCGCATGCCCTGCCTGCTCGCTACTTCTTTGCGGGAGAGCCGCTTTTTTGCGCGGGATTCGCCGGCGGCGCGGAAACGGTGATGTACGGCCGCATCGCGTCGAGCTTTTTTTGGCTGATGCCGCGCACGGCAAGCAAATCCTCGACGCGGTGAAATCGGCCGCTCTTCTGACGCAGGTCGATAATCCTCTGCGCCGTGACTGGCCCCACGCCTGGTAATTCCTGAAGTTCCTTTACGTTTGCGAGATTCAGATCAATTGGTTTCGAGGGAGGATTCTTTTCCGCGAGGACGGTCAGTGGCAAAAAGACGAGAGCAAGGATCAAGAGAACAATTGGGGTGCGAGATCGGATCAGTAAGAAATTCACCGCGACCTTCGTTTCCTGCCTTGAATCATGAATCCCAATGCCAGAAGCAGGACGCCGCCAACAAAGGTAAAGATCCTAATCCCTTCGCCCAAATGAAGACCAATGAATGCACGACTTACTCCCAACGAAATCATTCCCGCAAATACCAGGATGATAACGGCACCCTGCTGAACTTTTGTCTTCCGTGACGAATCAGATTCGATTCCCTTGCGCGTCATATACCTCTGGCACACCGAACAGCGCGGCCTGCGATTCGATCTGCGCGCGGTCGCCGACGATCACAATTTGAGCGTGAGCCGAATCGAAATATTTCTGCGCCGCGTCGAGCACGTCCGCAGAAGTAAGTTTCAAGACGCGCTCTCGGTACGTTTCAAGATAATCGTCAGGCAATTTTTCCAGAGTGGATGTGGCGAGTTGCCCGGCGAGCCCGTCCTGAGTCGCGAGCCCCAGGGAAAATATTCCGGTCAGGTAGTTGCGCGCGTCGTCCAGTTCCTCTTCGCCGACGGGCGTCGAGCGCATGCGGTCGATCTCGTAGAAAATTTCGGTGAGCGTGGCGGCGACGACGTCGTTGCGCACCGCCGCGCCAATGCTGAAATATCCATGCTGGCGCAGCGGGTGCGCCCCGCTGCGGGGGCTGTAGGTGTAGCCCTTCTGCTCGCGGATGTTCATCACCAGGCGCGAATTGAACGCCCCGCCGTAAATCGAATTCGCCAGCGTGAGGCGCAGCCAGTCCGGATGCTTGCGCGTGATGGCGCGATTGCCAAGGACGATTTGCGTCTGCACGGATCCGGGCAGATGCACGAGGTACACACTTCGCCCCGGCAAACCCGGCAGCGCCGGGTCGGGCGCCTCCTCGACAGGACCAGATGCCCATGAGCCAAACGCTTTTTCAACTTGTGCCAGCATTTTGTCCGGCGTGAAATCACCTACCATCACAAGCAAGGCATTTCCGGGACGGTAGAATTTCTTGTAGTACTCCTTGAGGTCCTCGACGCGGTAACCCGCCACCTGCTCCTCGGTCGGCGAAATCGTCCCGTACGGGTGTGCGCCAAACAGGACGCGCCGCAGGCGCTCGCTGGCCAGAAAGCCGGGCGTGGTGCGCTCGATGCGCAAACCCTCGACGAGTTGGCGACGCTCGCGTTCGAATTCGTCCTCGGGGAAGGAAGCCTGCTGCGCGAGCTCCGAAACGAGACCGAGTAATTCGTTCGAATAATCCACGAGCCCGGCGAACGAAATCACGCTGGTGTCCGCTCCAGCGCCCGAAGAAAGATCCGAGCCCATCCGCCTCAAGTCCTCCTCGATTTGGCGGCTGGTGCGCCTCGTAGTGCCCGTGCGGGCCACCGTAGCGGTCATGTCAGCCAGGCCGGGGGCCTTCGCGGCGGTTACCGCGTTTCCGCTTCGAAAGAAAAGCTCCCCGGTAAATTTCGGGATGGTGTGCGATTCCACGAGAACGACTTCGAGGCCGTTCGAAAGTGTCCGATGGACGCGCGGCGGCCAGATGACCGGCCGTGCTGGGCTAAGCGGTGGAACTGCCGAAGGTAATTCCGAACGAGGCGCGGAAGCCATCAGGCCGCCCCTTTCTTCGCGGGCTCGCGAGTGACGATCGAGCGGTTGTGGCGCGTCAAAAGTTTCTGCGCAACAGTTTGCACGGCCTCGGGCGTAACTTCCATGAATCCCCCGAGGATTGTGTTCACGAGAGTCGGATCGTTGTCAAAGAGAGAGAAGCACGCCAGCAGGTGCATGAGCCCGTACCGCGGGATATAGGCGCCGTGCCCGCCTTCGAGCATGGAAAAATAATTCGACCGGAATTTTACCTTGATAGGTTCCAGTTCCTCGCCAGTGATGCCCTTCTCTTTCATCTCGTCGAGAATCTGGTCGTAGGCGGCGAGAGTCTGATCCACGGAATATTCGGGCTTGTGCAGAATGCGCGTGACCATCAGCGTCGGCCCGTTGTAATCGAACAAATCCCCGACCGGGTAGTGGATGCCGCCCTCGGCATCGACGGCAATCTGCTGCTCGAGCACCAGCTTGCGATAAACGCGACCCGCGCGCCCGCCATGCAGCGCCTGATCGAGCATCGCCGCAGCATGCCACTCGGGCGTGAGGCGGCGCGGCGACTGGTAACCGATGGCGATGCCGGGAAGCGTGCCGAATTTTTCCTCGACCACGCCGCGGCGCTCCTCGATCTGCGGAGGCTCGTCGATGTCGGCGGGCGCAGGCTGCGGCCCCGACGGAATCGAAGCAAAATGGCGCTCGGCGAGCTGGATGGCTTCGTCGGTATCGACATCTCCAAGGACCAGCAGTACCGCATTGGAAGGCGCGTAATACGTTTTGAAGAATTTCTGCACGTCTTCAAGAGTGGCGGCGTCAAGATCGTCGAAATCGCCGTAAAAATTGTGGGC
>Ga0070731_10005258_pt1 | contig 10766 bp, 6 predicted proteins | sample Coa_R1_2_FD_66448 | JGI IMG/M metagenome (GOLD analysis project Ga0070731, IMG submission 66448) | Surface soil microbial communities from Centralia Pennsylvania, which are recovering from an underground coalmine fire - Coalmine... | ecosystem: Environmental > Terrestrial > Soil > Unclassified ... | reverse complement strand
CATGGAGTCGGGAATGATGGCGGTGTATACGATCTACAAGCCGCCGATTCGGGCGTGCCCGATCCAGGTCGTTTCGGGCGATCTCTGGAACGACTCCAGGAAGTTTTCTTTGCATGTGAAGAATCTGAGCGGGAAAGAAATCAGTCAACTAAGGTTGAACGCGGAGATCTTCCTTGCGCCTCAGGATTTGCGTCGGCCTTCGGACTTTGGATGGGCGACCAAAGAACCGATCCGGCCTGGCGGCGAGCAAGTCATCGAGAAGCCGGGCATTCCGAAGGAGAGCGCCGATAAAGTGCTCGGGTGGGCTTTCTTGCCATCATTTATAAAGTACGGTGACGGAACCGAGTGGCAGGCACAAAGTGAAGGCGAATGCTTCCACGTGATCTGGAAAGACCCGTCGCATCCGGAGATCCCGGCTCTGCCCCCGAGACAAGCGGAAATCACGTCCGACTAGCCGGAAGGATCAAGAGTTTTTTCTGACGACGATGCCATGAGCCAAGCCGTCCTCATCGAGGTTTGTGTCGACTCTGTCGCTTCCGCGATTGCGGCGGAGCGCGGCGGTGCGCAGCGAGTTGAGTTGTGCAGTGACTTATTGGAAGGCGGCGTGACTCCGAGCGCGGGGCTGCTGGAAGTGGTCCGTTCGAAAATATCGATCGGAGTGCACACGATCGTTCGACCTCGCGCCAGCGATTTCTACTATAGCGACGAAGAGTTCGACATCATGTGCCGCGACATCGAAAACGCGAAGCGTGCCGGCGCCGACGGCGTTGTCCTCGGCATTCTCGACCCTGCGGGCCTGGTGGACATTCACCGCACTCGTCAGCTCGTCAGCATGGCACGCCCGATGTCGGTTACCTTCCATCGAGCATTCGACATGTCCGCCGATCTCCAACAATCGCTGGAAGACGTTCGCACGGCTGGCGCCGATCGAGTTCTCACCTCTGGTGGTGAGCCATCTTGTGTCGAGGGAATCGAGACGATTGCTCAACTCGTGAAAGCCGCCCGCGGCCGCATCATCGTCATGGCCGGAGGGGGCATCGGTCCCGACAATGCCTCCGAAATTATCGAACGGACAGCCGTTTCTGAGATTCACGTGGGACTGGCGAGCTCCGTGACCAGCCCCATGCGCTATCGCAACCAACGCGTCAGCCTGGGAAAAGCGCATGGTCGGGAATACAACCGTACTCAGGTAGTTGAGGAAAATGTCCGCAGTCTGAGTCGCGCGATCGCAGAGAGGATTACCTAACAGAGAGGATCGAAAACTTGCGAGCAGATGACCAGAACGCGCCTTTCTGTTTTCCACAGGTTCGGGTCGGCTTAAACGAGCAAAACAGCTGACAAATGAGGTTTACCTTCATAGGGAACCTCAGTCATTTCATATGTTTCAGTATTGAGATCGAATTGACGTGCCATGCATTGTGCGATTGTTCAGGTTCCTGCATCTTGATCCCAAATAAATAAAGATGGCCCGGGTTCCGGCAGCGGGTGGGGAGCCTCTACGGGCATTGAGGAGTGCGACAAGTGCACATGGACCCAAATTCCTGCATCTCCCGGTTCAGCCTCGAGTCATTCAATTGTTTAAGGCCCTCCAAACAGCACGAAGGCGTGACCTCATTCCGATTATTTCTGCTTGTGGCGGGAGTGCTGATATTGTCCGTCGGGCAGCCGACGCTGAATGCGCAGGACATAGCGTCGCCAGCGTCACAAAACTATTATCAAGATCAACCTTACTCGCCTTCTCAGCAAGTTCTTCGCCCCATCCAGCCGGTCAGTGCCACTCAACTGGAGCAACTGGTGGCTCCAATTGCACTTTATCCGGATGCACTGGTCGCGCAAATCCTGGCGGCGTCTACCTATTCGCAGCAGGTGGCCGAGGCGGACCAGTGGCGACACGAGATGGCCAATGCCTCCGCGGAGCAGATTGCAGCCGAGGCTGACGCACAACCATGGGATCCGAGCGTGAAGGCATTGACGGCATTCCCACAGGTTCTGGCGCAGATGGACCGCAACTTGCGGTGGACTACAGATCTTGGCAATGCATACTACAACCAACCGGAAGATGTGCTCGAAGCGGTGCAGGTTATGCGCCGGCGCGCGGAGGAAGCAGGGAATCTGCAAAGCACGCCCCAGGAGGTCGTACGCAACGACCAGGGCTATATCGCGCTAGCCCCCGCGAACCCACAAATCGTATATGTTCCCACCTACAATCCGTGGACCGTTTATGGGGATCCGATCGCCCCGTATCCGGGGTTCTCTCTGCTCGGTGCTTTGGGGGAAATCTTCGGCGCGACGCCGCTCCGGTATGGTCTAGGGATCGTGATGTCAGCTTTTACGAATACTCCGTGGGGTTGGTTGTCGTGGGGCCTGAACTGGCTGACGAATGCGTTGCTGTTTGATCATTCCGATTACTACTCGCACAGCAACACGGTGGCCGATTGGGGCTTCCGTCACACAGGATTTCATGCCTATGCCGGCCACGGAGGTTTTGGCCGGTCTGGATTCGCCCGTGCCGGAGTGCGCGGTGAGGGCTGGCGACGTGGCGGGGGGAACGGTGGCGGGTGGCGTTCGTTCGAACGCGGCAACAGCTTCGCGGGAAACGCGAGAGGTGGCTGGAATTCTTTCGATCGCGGCAACGCCGGAAACTGGAGGCGAGGCTCCGAAGGTTTCCAGGATTTCAGGGGCTCACACAGCGTGAATGGCGCTTATGGCCGAGGATTTAACGATCGCTTCGGAGGCGGCCACACCGCATACGCAGCGAACTTCAATCATGCGACCGCAGGAAATCTTCGAGAGAGCAGATTTGGGACCTGGTCTGGCGCGAGACCTTCTTCATCGCACTTTGGGTCCTATGGATCATCCAAAGGGTCCCGCGGAAGGTCGGGGAACTCAGGTAGTCAGCACTGGTTCAGTGGCGGCCATTCCCAGAAAAGTTTTGGAAGAACAAGTTGGGGCGGAGGTCGATCCGGTGGTGGCGGGCATGCGCCCAAGGGCTTCGGTGGCGGAAAGAGCTTCGGCGGCGGGCACTCCCGCGGCGGGGGACATTCAGGCGGCCACGGAGGTAGCTCCAAACACCACCGCTAGGTGAGGGAAGAGGAGTAAGCGGGATCACTCGTTGCGCAGTGCTTGCATCGGATCGGTCATGGCCGCGCGTCGCGCAAGGTTCGTAGGCTGCAGCGAAAATTGTTAAGAAGTGCTCCCACCGGTCGAATCAAACCTCTAAGTTTCTCGCGACGTTGAAAAAGAGAACGCCGTCGCGAGGAAGCCGCAAATAGGCGTTCCCCCTTTGGCACTCACGACTCTTCAAAGTGGTGTTCCTGTGTCCTCGTGTTGTGGAAGGCTGCTATGCTCTTGAGGTCGCAAAATGCGACCTCAAGTTTTCTGGTTTCATTTATGAATACAGCCGCTATTGTTCTCACAAAAAGAGTGGGCTCTAAAATCGTGATTTTGCGCAACCAGAGAATCATTCTGGATGCGGATCTGGCTGAGCTGTACGGCGTACCTGTCAAACGTCTGAATGAACAGGTCAAGCGCAATCCTCGACGCTTTCCATCGGACTTTCTATTTACGCTCACGCGTGCGGAGTATCGAAACTTGAGGTCGCAAAATGCGACCTCAAGTTTGATTCATGGCGGCCGGCGCTATCTGCCAAACGCCTTCACTGAACATGGGGCTATCATGGCGGCGAGCGTGCTGAGTTCCAAACGCGCCGTAGAGATGAGCATCTTCGTCGTGCGCGCGTTTGTGCAGATGCGCGAAGCCCTGCTGATAAACCGAAAAGTCGTCTCCAAGCTAAATGAACTCGAAGCACGCTTGGACCAGCATGATGACGACCTTCAGGACCTCATGGAAGCAATTCGCGAACTAATGGCTCCGCTGCCAGCCAATGGCCGCCGCATCGGGTTTGAGGTTCCGAAAGCAGTTCGTTCACGATAGGGCGCTGAGAACCTTCGGGAGATTTAGCCGACGCCGATGTTTCGAGGCCTTAGCGCTGAGCGTCATCTCCCTTACGGCGCGGATTGTCACTTATTGCTGCGGTTGAGGATTGTCTCCATTCGGAGCCTGTCCACCCGGGCGATGGCCTTGCCACTGTTCTCGCCGGCTCTGCATTTCATCCCACTTCTTCTGCTGCTTCGAATCCAGCAGTGCGCGGACCTGATCGTTCGTGGCCTTGTGAATTTCCATCATCTTGGAATGGCGGTCATCTTGAGACGTCGACGTATCTTGCCTCAAGTTTTCCATTTGCGATTGCTCTGATTTAAAAATCTCAAGAACTTTCGATTGCTGGTCGGAAGTCAGTTTTAGATGCTCAGTCAGCATCTCTGTACGGCGCGCGGGATCAAAATGCCCGCGTCCGTGTTCGGGCGGATTTCCGGCTTGGGTGGAACCCTGTTCCGCGTTCCCGTTGTCTTGAGCGACGGCAGGCGAAACGGTGTAAAGCAGTCCTGCCACAGTCAAAGCGAGCAAAGCGTGTTTCAACATAGAAATTTCTCCTCTGGGATCTGAAGGTAAGAACACATTATGGGGTAGGAGTTGCGGCATCGAGGGAACAGTTACAAATCTTTACTCTCGCTAAAAGACCGACATACGCTATTTCTTCGAGCTAAAAAGACAAAAATTTACCATGGTGAGGGTGGTGTCGGGCTATGATCCATCCAGGTTTTCCCAATGGGATTGGTCTCAAAAGATCGGAAGGTTCGGAGTCGCACCGGCGTCCTGCTCCTGATTCTTTTTGCGTTGCCAGAACTCCTTGTAGTTGTAGCGCGAGCGCAGATATCTGCCGACGCGCCGGTGGGGACGATTCGCGGAACCGTGAAGTCCGGGAACATGCCGATTCCGGGCGCCACCGTTTCCATCACCTCCGGTGGCCCTCCGGAATCTTCGGAAAAACCGATTTCGGTGTGGACAGACGTCACGGGCAATTTTTCTACCTCTGTGCCGTACGGAACCTACACCGTGCGAGTGCAGATGACGGCATTCGCAGCCAAGACGCAGCAAGTGGTGATTGACGCTTCTCACCAAAATGCCCTCGCGGAGTTCGAATTAACTCTGGAATCGCGAACCCGGGAAGCGACCCCGCAGACTCGACGATCTGCAGGCCAGCCAGCGGCTCAGCGAGGATTCCAAGCTCTCACAACTCTACAGAATATGGCTGCGCAGGACTCGGCCGGGAATTCGCTCAGCGAAGTTGTGCCTTCCGGAATGCCGGTGCCGGGCATCGATCCCAATAGCGCAACCGAGTCAATCGCGGTTGCAGGGAACACCTCAAATTCGCTGAATTCGTTAAGTGGCGATGAACTTCAGCAGCGCATCAATGACGCCCGGCAGCAAGGCGGCGGATTTGGGGGGCCCGGGGGGATTGGAGGGCCGGGAGGGTTCGGAGGCGGCGGTCCCGGCCGGCCGTTCGCGATCGGGCGCCGCGGGTTTGACATCAATCATCCTCATGGTTCGATCTATTACGGTTTAGGGGATTCGGCGCTCAATGCTTCGCCCTACGCCCTTCTCGGCGAACCTGCGACGAATCCCGCGTACCGGCAAAATAGTTTCGGGGGCTCGATCGGTGGACCGCTGAACATACCGAAGATTTATCACGGAGGCACCAAAACTTTTTTCTTCGTGAACTACAACGGTCGAAGAGGGTCGAATCCCTTCGATCAGTTCTCCACGGTGCCGACTTTGCTGGAACGCCAAGGAGACTTTTCGCAGACGACCTACACGTCCGGCAGCGTTGCTGGACAGACTGTCCAGATCTACGAACCGGGCACGAGCACTCCGTTTCCGGGGGACACGATTACGCAGATAAACTCGGTAGCGCAAGGGCTGCTCGCGTACATTCCGCTGCCCAATCTTCCGGGGGATTTTCAGAACTTCCATTACGTGACATCCACGGACAGCAACAGCGACGACCTGAACGTGCGCGTGAATCACAGTCTAGGGGCGGCGCCGGCCGGAGGTCGTCGTGGTGGGGGACGCGGTGCTCCGCGAAACAATCTGACGTTTGGATTTCATTATCACGGATCGAGTTCTAACATCACGAATCCTTTCCCCACTGTCGGCGGCAGCACGAGCGTTCGGAGCTTCGATGTGCCTCTCGGTTACATTCGTAGCTTCGGAAAGCTGACCAATAGCCTGCGCTTTGATTTCAATCGCAGCCGTACCCGGACCCAGAACCTGTATGCCTTCATTGACGACGTCGCTAGTGGATTGGGAATTGAGGGTGTCTCCACAAATCCGTTTGACTGGGGCTTACCCAACCTGTCGTTTTCGAACTTCGCAAGCCTGCAAGACACGAATCCGCAGCTCTTGCGGAACCAGACATACACGATTTCAGATTCTGTCGTCTGGACTCACGGCAAAAACTCCTGGCGTTGGGGCGGGGATTTTCGCCGCGTCGAACTGAATACTGAAACGAGCGGGAACGCCCGCGGTTCGTTTGTTTTCTCCGGCGCGAATACGGCGCTTCCGGGCGGTCAGCCACTCACTGGGTCGGGTTACGATTTCGCTGACTTTCTGCTGGGACTGCCGCAGCAAACGTCCGTCCAATATGGAGAGGACAGCTATCACTTTCACGGTAACTACTGGGATGTGTATCTGCAGGACGAATGGAAGCTGCGGGGAAATCTGACCCTCAATCTGGGAGTTCGCTACGAATACGTATCGCCTTTCACAGAAGAAAACAATCGCATAGCTAATCTCGATTTGTCTCCGGCGGTGCTCAATCCGAATGCATCGGGCGCAGCTTCGGTGTCGGTCGTGCTGCCGGCACAGTCCGGACCCTATAGCGGAAGGCTGCCTGCCAGCCTGGTACGTCCTGATCGCAAGGATTTTGCGCCACGCGTCGGGTTCGCGTGGAAGCCTTTTTCGAAAACGGTCGTCCGCGGAGGGTACGGAATCAACTACAACACAGGGGCTTATCAAGGCATCGCGCAACAATTAGCCTTTCAGCCACCTTTTTCGACTACGCAAACCAACATACAGACTGGCCCTGGGAATCTCACGCTGCAGAACGGGTTCCCACCATCTTCCAGCAACGACATTACAAACGACTATGCGGTCGATCCGAACTACCGGCTCGGGTACGTGCAGATTCGCAACCTCGACATCCAGCAGCAGATTCGGCCAACACTTCTTCTCAACCTCGATTACACGGGTACTAAGGGGACGGCGCTCGACATTCTGGAGGCACCGAACCGGACGATTTCAGCAGGAGCGATTCAGATCCGCATTCCGAATGTGCAAGCTTTCACATTTGAAAACTCTCTTGGCGACTCGGAAGCGAATGCGGCATCTATCCGATTGAGAAAGCGATTGTCGAATGGTTTCTCCATCGGCGGGATCTACACATTCTCGAAATCGATTGATAATGCGTCTTCGATTGGGGCGGGGGCGACTACCGGTTCAGGGAGTGCCGGACTCGGTGGCGGCGGAACTGGCGCAGCGGGTGGCGGCGCGACAGCATCACCGGGAAGCGGCGCTAACAGCGTGGCACAGAATCCCTTTGATCTTGCCGCTGAACGTGGGCTTTCCAGCTTCAACCAGACCCACAAATTCACCGCCGATTATCTGTGGGAACTTCCGTTTGGACACGACAAGCGATGGCTGACCGGCAACAGTCCCATGCGCGCCGTCTTCGGTGATTGGCAGTGGAGCGGAGACTGGACTATCGCCTCCGGCTTACCGTTCACCCCTCGTTATGTCGGCGATGTCAGTGAGATCAATGGCGGAACAAATGGAACGCTACGCCCGGACGTGGTTTCGGGACAATCAATTCAGCTGTCGAATCCCTCGGTTTTTGAGTGGTTTAACACCGGGGCTTTTGTAAAGCCAGCGACCGGATTCTATGGCGATGCCCGGCGAAACAGCATTATCGGGCCAGGCAGCAAAGTCTTCGATATGGCTTTGACAAAAGTGATTCCGCTGAATGAATCGCGTGTGCTTGAGTTTCGAGGCCAGGCAACAAATGTTTTTAATATTCCGAACTATTCGGCAATTGACACGTCGGTGACTTCGCCAACGTTTGGACGCGTCACCGGAGTCGGAGCAATGCGGCGGATCACTGCAACGGCACGCTTCCGCTTCTAAGGAGAACTTGGTGTCAATACGGTTGCCACGATTCGTGAGCGAGGGATTGGCGCTGTTCCTCGTGCTGACGCTTTCGTGTGTCTCCTTGCAGTCTCAACAGGACTCCGACTACACCTTCCGCGTGCAGAGCGATCTTGTGCTGGTCAACGTGACGGTCCGGGATCGCAATGGCAATTTCGTTCAGGGACTCAAGCCGGAAGATTTCACACTGCTTGAAGACAACAAGCCACAGAAAGTCGTTTCGTTCGACGTGGAAAGTATCGATGCTGTAGCGAGTCAGGATGTCGCACAGACGAAGCCGCTGACAGGACAGACCGCAGAGCCGGGAAGTAAAGCCGCCCAGATCGCTCCCGATGCTGCGGGCCAATTCAAGGACCGGCGTTTGATCATCCTTTTCTTCGATTTGTCTGCGATGGAACCGGACGAGATCGATCGGGCGGCCGCGGCGGCTGAACATTATGTTGACGCGCAAATGGCGCCGGCGGATCTGGTATCCATCGTCTCACTTGGCAGTTCGTTGCTTGTAAATCAGGATTTCACGTCCGACCGCGATCTGCTCAAGAAACAGATTAAGGCGTTCGGTGCAGGAAGCGGACAGGGCTACGAGGAGGGAACCACGGGAAGCACAGAAGGAACGCCGGACGCTGGGCAACCGTTCACCGCGGATGATACCGAATACAACATCTTTAACACCGATCGGCGTCTCGAAGCGTTGCGCTCTGTGGCCGAAAAACTCTCGCATCTGCAGCAAAAGAAATCGCTGATTTACTTTTCCAGCGGTATGGATCGCACCGGCATCGAGAATCAAGCCGAGCTGCGAGCGGCCGTCAATGCTGCGGTTCGATCGAACCTTGCAATCTACACCATGGACCTTCGGGGGCTCCAGGCTCTGGTCCCGGGCGGGGAAGCGCAGAATGCCAGCTTGCGCGGAACCTCGGCATACTCGGGCCAGGCGACGCTGAATTCGCTCAACTCAAATTTCACAACGCAGGAGACCCTTGTAACCCTTGCCAGCGATACCGGAGGTCGCGCGTTCCTGGACTCCAACGACTTCGGTCAGGTTTTTAAGGGAGTGCAGCAGGACACATCCACCTATTACCTGCTGGGCTACCACAGCACAAATGCGGCGCGAGACGGCAGATATCGGCGCATTATCGTAAAGGTTAACGTACCTGGAGTGAAGGTCGAATATCGCAAAGGGTACTATGCTCCCGCCGATTATAAGCACTCGACCAAGGACGACAAAGAGCTTCAGTTGGAGGAACAACTGGCGTCGGAACTGCCAGCGACAGATCTACCTCTTTACTTGGGGGCTGCTTACTTCCGCTTGGAGCCCAATAAGTACTTCATTCCGATTTCCTTGGTCGTGCCAGGATCCGAAATACCATTCACCAGGGCGAGCGATCGCGACAAGGCAACGCTGGATGTGATCGGCATGGTACTCGACAACGAGCATCATCCCGTCACGAGAATTCGAGATACCGTGAAACTCGCAGTCGACGCCGCATCCGAAGTCAAAAAGAAGAACGTTCAATACAACACCAGTGTCAGCCTGCCCCCCGGCAAATATCACCTGAAGTTTGTGGTGAGAGAGAATCAGACTGGCCGGATGGGATCATTCGAGGCCGATGTCGAGATCCCGGATCTCAAAACGCAACCTTTGAAGGTAAGCTCGATCGTGCTTGCCAATCAATTGCAGGCAGCTAAAAAGACGAACGCCCAGAATCCGCTGATCCGGGACGGGTCTGAAATTATCCCCAATGTGACGCACGTGTTCTCCGCGAGTCAGCATCTTCGCTTCTACTACGAAGTATACGATCCCGGCCGAGCCAATGCAGCGCAGGCTTCGGGCAATGGTGCCACCAAATCCGGCATTCACTTGCTCACCAGCGTCTCGTTTTTCCGGGGTTCGACGAAGATTCTGGAAAGTTCGCCGGTCGAACTGACCGAGTTAAACGCCCGTGACCGCAAGGCCGGCGTATTCCAGTTGGATTTGCCTCTGAACTCATTGAAGCCTGGTTTTTATACCTGCCAGGTGAACGTGATCGACGACGCGGCCGGACTGTTCCGTTTTCCGCGGGTGGCGCTGCTGGTTCGTTCGGATAATTCCGCGATCCCGGCCAAGCCCTGAAGATCTCCCTGCTTGGGGCTCCATCTCTGGAACTCGTGCAGTAAACGTTTGCTACAATCGTTCTCTGCGGAAACTCCTGCCGCCTGAAAGGGTGCTACGTGCGATTCAGAGCCTTCTTCATTGTCATCGTTCTCGCTCTATCTATCACGAATACCGTTCTAGCCCGTCATCGCGCCGCTTCCGACAATGAGCCACAAGCCTTGAAAGTCGAAGGCGATGTCCAATACACCCACGATCCTTCGGTCGCCAAAGATGGCGATACCTGGTACGTATTCGCAACGGCGAACGGTCCTGTGCGCAAGGGCGAGTTGCCCATCCGCTGCTCGAAGGATTTGCATAATTGGAAACTTTGCGGCTATGTGTTCGACAAGATTCCCGAATGGATCATGAAAGAGAGCCCGAAGACGAGGGAACTGTGGGCTCCGGACATTTCTTATTTCAACGGCGAGTATCACTTGTATTACGCATTCTCCGTCTTTGGCAAGAATACATCCGGCATCGCGCTCCTCACCAACAAGACGTTGAATCCCGCCAGTCCCGATTTTCATTGGATGGA
>Ga0070731_10005256_pt1 | contig 10769 bp, 11 predicted proteins | sample Coa_R1_2_FD_66448 | JGI IMG/M metagenome (GOLD analysis project Ga0070731, IMG submission 66448) | Surface soil microbial communities from Centralia Pennsylvania, which are recovering from an underground coalmine fire - Coalmine... | ecosystem: Environmental > Terrestrial > Soil > Unclassified ... | reverse complement strand
CGCCGAAGGCGCACTGGTTTCCAGGCTGCTGTTCACCGATGTGTTCGTAAAGCGCGATGGCAGATGGCAGGCGGTTTCGGCGCAGGAGAATGCGGTGACCGCCGGTTCGCCGCCGGCGCACTGAGCACCCGGGAAGAGCGCAGCACAGCATTAGCGGTGTTTGCGAATTATGTCCGATCAAGCGGCAAAAATCGGGCTCATCGCCGGCAACGGCAAGTTTCCCCTGCTGGTGCTCGATGCTGCGCGTTCGAATGGCCTGCAGGTGGTCGTCGCGGCAATCAAGGAAGAGACCCTCCCGGAAATCGAGCAGCACGGCGCAGCCTCTGTCCACTGGCTGTCGCTCGGCGAGCTTTCGAAGCTCATCGACACCTTCCACCGCGAAGGCATCGCCCGCGCGATCATGGCGGGACAGGTTAAGCACAAGCAGATCTTCAGCAGCATCAAGCCGGACTGGCGATTGGCGAAGCTGCTGCTATCGCTCACCACGCGAAACACCGATTCGCTGATCGGCGCGGTTGGCAAGGTCCTCGCCGACGAAGGCATCACGCTGATGAGCTCCACCGAGCTGCTGGAGCCAATGCTCGCGCCCGCGGGCTTGCTGACGCTGCGCGGGCCCAGCGACGGCGAGCAGACCAACATCGCCTACGGCCGCGCCGTTGCCCGGCACCTGGCCCGCTTTGATATCGGGCAAACCGTCGTCATCGCCGAATCGGCCTGCGTTGCGGTGGAGGCGATGGAGGGAACGGATGCGACGATCCTGCGCGCAGGCGAGATCATGAAATCGCCTTCGCTGGGCGAACAGCCTTCTACCCTGAGCCGCGCGTTGACCGTCGTGAAGGTCGCCAAGCCGAACCAGGACATGCGCTTCGACGTGCCGGTGGTTGGGCTGCACACCATCCAAACCATGCGGCAGGCAGGCGCGACGTGCCTCGCGCTCGACGCCGGACGCTGCCTGCTGTTGGACAAGGAGCCTGCGCTCACTGCGGCAAATGAGGCCGGCATCTGCATCGTCGCGGAGGGCCTCGTTACCTTTGACTAGCAGACTCGTAGCGGACAGCTCACTCGTATTCCTCGCCAAGGCAATGCGCGTGGAGTGCGTACAATAGTGGATCACGATGCAGTACATTGCGTATTTACACAAGGAGGACAAGTCGGATTTCGGGGTGAGCTTTCCCGATTTTCCAGGGTGCATCACCGCCGGCAGGACGTTGGAAGAGGCGCGCCGATTGGCGCCGCAGGCGCTGGCGCTGCACATTCGCCGAATGCTGCAAGATGGCGCGCCGCTTCCGGAGCCTTCTACGATCGATGATCTAAAAGACGATCCCTGCCTGAAGGGCGCCGTCGCGTTTCTCGTGCCAGTCCAGCTCGCTGAAAAATCGGAGCGTTTCAACATCACGGCGCGCAGGAGTCAGATGGAAAAGATTGACCGCCTGGCGAGACGAAAGGGCATGACGCGATCTGCCTATATGGTTAGCTCCGCACTGGCGGGCGCCCTGGCCGGCAAGAAGGGACGCTCCGGGCGCTGATGGGCGACACTCGTCAGAAACCGCGACCATTGCGCGTCGGCGTGATCGGCTGCGGCGCCTTCGGCCGCAATCATGCCCGCGTCTATCGCGAGCTCGCCGCCGATGCGTCAGAAGGCATCGAACTGGCCGGCATCGCCGACACGGACTTCGCTCGCGCGCAGGCCGCCGCCCGCGAGTTCGGCACGCGCGCCTTCCGCTCCGTCGAGGAGCTCATCGATGCCGGAGTGGATGCCGTTTCGGTGGCCGTGCCGACCATCGCACACCTCGCAGTAGCCCGCGAGCTGATGCGGCGCGGCGTCGATGTTCTCGTCGAGAAGCCGCTGGCGACAACCGTCGCCGAAGCCGACGAACTGATCGCGCTGGCCACTGAACACGGTCGCGTCGCGCAGACTGGGCATCTGGAGCGATTCAACCCCGCCGTACGCGCCACCCTCCCGCTGCTCACCCAGCCGATGTTCTTTGAAGTACACCGGCTCAGCGTCTTCACGCCGCGCTCGCTCGATGTTGACGTGGTCCTCGACCTGATGATTCACGACCTCGATGTCGTGCTGTCTTTCGTCAAGTCGCCGGTGAAGGAGGTGCGCGCCGTCGGCCTGCCCATCCTATCGCCGAAGGTCGATATCGCGAACGTGCGCCTGGAATTCGAATCGGGCTGCGTAGCTAACTTCACCGCCAGCCGGGTGAGCACCGAACGCATCCGCAAGCTGCGCTTCTTCCAGCCACACCAGTACGTCTCGCTGGACTACTCGCGCCAGGACGTGCTGGTCCTCACCGTTGAAGACGCGCCCGCCCAGGCGCCGGAGTTCGATCCGTTCAATCCTGCCGCTGTAGCCGCCAGCGCCTTCCCGGGCATCACACCTTACAAGCCCAAAGTCGAACAGCAAGAGCCCCTGCGGGCTGAGTTGAGCAGTTTTCTCCGGGCGGTGCGCGAGCGTTCTACGCCGGAGGTCACGCTGCAGGACGGCCGGCGCGCGCTGGCGGCCGCCGTGCGGATCGTTGACGCCATCGCCGAGCACAGCCGGGAGGCACGATTGTTGGAATTGACTCGGGAATGAAGCTGGCCTAGGCTTTGGGAATCGGCGATGCTGGAAGAACTGGTGACCATCTCGAAATTCTTTTCCCTGGGCGAAGCCAAGCTGGCGCAAGGCAAGTTGGTCTCCGCCGGCATCTCGGCGTTTGTCTGCGACGAGAACATGCACGCGCTGAACTGGCACATCGGCATGGCGTTGGGCGGCATTCGTCTGCAGGTGCCTGACAGCCAGGTGGTGCGCGCCCTGGAGGTGCTCGATGACTTTGAGCCCGACGAATCGGCTGCGTCGGCAATCGAGGACGACGACGAAGAGATGGAGGAGGTCGCCTGCTGTCCCGAGTGCGAGTCGCTGGAGATACGCGAAGTGACCGGCGCCGGTCCGCGCCAGATCGCATTATGGTCGGCGGCCATTCCCTTCCCTGAGCCGCCCGCCGAGCCCGCTCGCAAGTGGAAGTGCCTGATCTGCGGCTATCACTGGCGCGAGGCGGACTGAAGACATATCACCTCAGAGCGCGAAGCGCACGTAATTTTCCCGCCCCTCCCGGCTAAAATTGCAGTTCCCTCTTTGCGTCATGACGGCCGACCGCAAGTCACTGACCAGCTTCGCACTAACGGATTCGCGGCAAATTCATCATCCCTCGACCGCCCAGCGAATCTAATGACTACACAGAAAATTGCAGGAAAATTGGGGCGTGCCGGTGCACAACCACAACCATCCACCCGAACTCGAACCTATGCCAGAGAGAGCACAACTGCGGAAGCGTTTCGTTTTGGCCAGCGATTTCGATCAGACGCTGAGCTTCAATGACTCCGGCTACGTCCTGGCGGAGTTGCTCGGCATCTCGACCGCCGAATACGAGCGCAAGATTAACGGCATGACCGCGCTGAACCTCGTCCAGCAGGGGGGCGAGCTTGCCTACCTGCTGCTGCACGATCCCGAGTTCCGCTCGCGCGTGCGGCGCGAGCACCTGTATGAGGCGGGCAAGCGCGTGCGCCTGAAGCCCAACATTGACCTGCTGTACCGCTATCTGTCAGAAGAGGTCGAGGGCTTCCACTTCGACTTCTACGTGATCTCGGCCGCCCCGGTGGAGGTGATCCGCTCGGCGCTGGAGGGCATCATTCCGCCCGAACACATCTTCGGCACCGAGTTCGAGTACAACACCGATGGCGCTATCGAGCGCATCCGCCAGGTCACCGCCGGTTACGGCAAGGTCGCCGCTATCGATCGCTTGCTGGAGGCGCTGAAGGTCGGCCCCGACCGGGTGGTGTACGTGGGCGATGGCAGCTCGGACATTCACGTCATGCTGCACGTCAACCGGCGCGACGGATTCACTATCGCAGTCTCAGAAAACAAATACCTGGCACCCATCGCGCGCCGCTCCGTGATCAGCGACAGCGCGCTGGCTATCCTGGTGCCCATCCTCGAAGAGGTGGTGCGCTGGAACTCCGCCGCCATCCGCCAGCTCTTCGAAGACAAGGGTCTGCTGATCCAGCAGTGGGACAAGGTGCAGACCGACGTGCTGACCATCGTGCCTATTCCGTCGCTCGAGCCCGAGCCGATGCCGGTCGAGCTTGCCGACTAGCCAGGCTTGCGTCCCCAGCTCGCGATGAAGGTGATCACGCTGGTCCGCAGTGCGGATCCCGGAAGCGATTTTCCAGCTGCGCCAGCATCTCTTGCGTAACGTGGCCGGACTGCAGCAGCCGAGCCGCCCGCTCGCGTGCCGTCATCGCCCAATACGTTGCCCAGCCGGACCCGCCATTGAAGACCGCCGTGTGTCCTTCGCCGGCAACATGCTCCAGGCCGAGCTCGTCCAGCCAGCCGGAAACTTTCCTTCCGATGAAGTAATCGACCGGATTCGGCCGACCACTTAGTTCGTGTGGTAAGACGCATTGCGCCATGATCCTCATTTGTGCAAATTGCTGGCCGGAGCACCCGCACCGCGGTGTCCCATCGAAGTCCCGCGTTGACAACCGGCGTTGTGCCGACCATACTTGCGCCACGCGGCAGGCTGAGAAGGTGGCTCTATGAAAAAGAAGAAGACGGCGACAAAAAAAGCGGCCAAGGTGCAGCGTCGTCCCGCGAAAAAGTCTCGCGTGAAAGCGAAGGCCATCAAAGCCAAAGGCGCTGCCGCGAAGAAGAAAGCCTCCGCGCCACAAGCCGCTCCCGCGCAGACCGCCGCATCCCAACCCGACGGCAAGCTCAACTTCAACCACGCCATGATCTACCTGAAGGACGTGGGCCGCGGCGTGGCCTTCTATCGCGACTGGCTGGGCTTCAAGGTCATCGAGGACTTCCGCCACGAAGGCCGCTCGGTGTACGCGCGCCTGCGGGCGCCGGGGGGCGAAGGCACGCTCGCCCTGCATCAGGCCGGCCCGGGCGCTTCCGTCGGCAGCGACGGAGTGCGCCTCTACTTCGAGGTGCCCGCCCTCGACGACTTCTGTCACAAGCTGCGCAAGCGCGGCTTCTACTTCACGCAACTGCCCCAGGTGATGCCGTGGGGCTGGCGTCATGCCTACCTCAACGACCCTGAAGGGCACGAGATCAGCCTCTACTGGGCCGGTGACCTGCGCATGAAAAAAAGTGTAATGAAGGTGGCGCGCGAGGCCGACGCCGCCTCCTAACGATTGCCTCCTGCACCCGTCTGAACCACTGCGCTTGAATACTCAAAAGAAATCCTTCTGGTTACTGTTCACGCTGCTGAGCTTCGGCGCCTTCTTCTTGCCGCTCTGGTGGGGCATAGCCGAAACCTTCGCAGCGCTCGTCCTCAGCTGGTGGATTGTGTACCGCACCGGAATTTTCTAAATCTGCGCCTCGGATTAGGCTACGCGCGGCAGGAACTCTGCATCCCATTTTGTATTCGGCGCGAGCTCAGCTCCGCCTCTCCCGGGCCATTCGAGAAAACCGTCTCCCAAGGCACACGATTTGGACAAACTTGGCTGTTGTACCACGATTCGGGACACCAATACTTAGTAATTCAGTGCTATCAAACGCGTTTGTGGTAGGGCGTTTGGGCCACGCATATTTTGCTACTTCTAGGCAGTAGTAATTTGTTGCGGATCAGTTGCACACTCTTACCACGAAAGCGCTCCCCAGGCCCCTACGATTCTGTGTTGGAGAGTGCATATGGCTAACTGTTATTTCCCGCGTCTGCGAATGTTACGTGGGGATGACGAAGGGCAGGCTCTGGTCCTCACCGCGCTGGGGGTCATGATGCTGCTCATGATGGCTGCTATCGGCCTCGACGTCGGTTTCCTTCATTACGAGAAACAGCAGATGCAGAAGGCCGCCGACGCGGCCTCCGTCGCCGCTGCGACCACGCTCGCCTATTCGGGCGACTATACCGACGCCGCGCTGCACGACAGCGCCGCCAACGGATTTATCAACGGCACCAACAACGTGACGGTCACGGTGAATAATCCGCCGCAGACCCCGACCGATCCCTTCTATTTGAACAGCAGCTACGTGGAAGTAATCGTCACCAAGCTCCAGCCGACGTTTTTCATGGGCGTCGACAATCTTGGCGTACTGAACGTGCGCAGCCGTTCGGTCGCGAATATCAATGGCAACGCCTCCGGGTGCATCTACGCGTTAGATCCGACCGATTCGGGCTCGCTGCTCGTGGATGGCAACGTCACTCTCTCGGCCACCTGCGGCATTTACGTCGAGTCGAACAGCTCCAACGCTCTGGTGAAAAACGGCAATGGCTCCCCCGGTTCGGGCATCGCGGTAAGCGGTCCTCCGAACGTTGGTATCGGCATAGTAGGCGATAATCCCGGCTACACGGGTGCGCCGATTACGCCGACGCCGATCACCGGCATTCCGCGCTTCAACGATCCGCTGGGCACGGTGCCGGCACCCAGCATTGCTAATTGCGGCGCTGGCTCGTTTGACCTGCGGACGAAGACCTACTCGCCAGGCGGAACCGGATGTGGAACGTTTTCAAACATTTCAATTACCGGCACTGGCACGTACACGTTCCTCCCGGGTATCTATTACATCCAGGGCGGCGGCCTTAGCGTATCCAACGGGGCTAACGTTGTGGGAAGCGGCGTTACGTTCTACATGAGCCGAGCCGCGAATGGCAACTACAGGGGAGTAAGTATTGGAGGGTCGACGGTAACCAACCTGTCGGCGCCCACCAGCGGCTCGTTGAAGGGAATGCTCTTCTTCCAGGACCGTTCGGTGCCCATCAACACCGGCCAGCCTGAAGCGAGTTCCTTCGATGGTTCCAACGGCGCGACCTTCACCGGCGCGCTGTACTTCCCCAGCACGGTCGTACAGTTCAAAGGCACTCCCGGGCTTGCTTCTTATTCGCCAATCGTCGCCTACCAAATCCAGTTCAAGGGTGACGCAACGATGAAAAACGCAGCCCTACCGAACAATCAGTCGCCCATACCTGGCGCGACCCTGGTGGAGTGAGACGATCGATGGCCGCGAAGCATAGGAAGTGGGAGCGCGGGCAGAGCCTGCTGGAATTCGCGCTGCTGGCGCCCTTCCTGCTGCTGCTGCTGACGGGCGTGGTGGAAATCGGGCGGGTGATCTATTACAGCGTCGAGGTCACCAACGCCGCAACCGCCGGCGTCCAGTTTGGCGCGCAGAACCCCTTAACGGCGAAGAATATCGCGAGGATGGAGAATTCGGCCATGCAGGACGCGGGCGTTTCGAGTATGACGGCCACGGCCGTCAACGGCTGCACCTGCGACCCCGGTAATGGGACCAGTTGCACCTATCCCGTAGTTGGCCAGGGCTCGTGCACGAATGAGTTCTCTTGCCCTGCGGGCGAGCAGGTCGTGGAATGCGTGCAAGTGAATACGCAGGCCACCATCGAGCCGCTGTTTCATTTTCCCGGATTACCCGCCAGCTATCAGACCAGTGGCAAGGCGGTGATGCGGGTGCGCAGGTAGGTACGAATCGCTTTTGAACCCCCCGGCGGCGCGGACATTTCTGCCGGCGTTCTACATAAAGACCTATGCCACTACTTCGTCAGCAAGACCGCGGGAGCGCCATGATCGAGTTCGCCATCGCCTCGACGGTTGTGCTCGCCGTGCTGTTCGGAATTATCGATGCCGGCCGTGCGCTCTACGCCTACAACTGGACCTCCAACGCAGCACGCAAAGGCACGCGCTTCATGATCGTACGCGGAGAGTTCTGCGTGCAGGACCCCATGCCCCTGACCGGCGGCTGTCCTGCCACCGCGCAGAACCTGGACGACTACATCAAGAACACCAACGGCAACGGCCTGGACACTACCGGGATCGATACTAGCAAGATCACGACCGCCACCGAATGCATCACGGGAGCCGTGTTCGTGCCTCCTCCTTGTGCTGCCGGCGGTGCGGTGAAGGTCAACGTCACTTACACCTTTAACTTCATCACGCCCTTTTTGCGCGTGATCCCCGCCTGGAACATGACCAGTTACTCGCAGGTGATCGTGCAGAACTGAGACAGCAGTGGCCGGTGTCCGGGGTCACTGCTCAGTTGCCGATTTCGGTTGCGAGCAACACACGGTGCCCCGGAGCGCTGACGTGACCTCTGATCGCTGACCATGCTCACTGGCCGCGACCGCGACCCTGATTACTGGCCGCTATTTTCTTCAGGTTGACCCCATCTCCCACGCGTCCTAACATTACGGCCAGCGGCACGAGGTTTGGCGGATGGTCGTCGGCGAGACCGTATCCCACTATCACATCGTGGGAAAACTCGGTGGTGGTGGCATGGGACTGGTCTATGACGCCGAAGACGTGCGTCTGGGCCGTCATGTCGCGCTGAAGTTCATTCCCGCCGAGACCGCCAGCGATCCCAAGGCGCTGGAGCGCTTCGTACGCGAGGCGCGCGCCGCCTCGCAGCTCAACCACCCCGGCATCTGCACCATCTATGACATCGAAGACGACGCCAACGGCCAGCCCTTCATCGTCATGGAGAAACTGGAGGGCTTGAGCCTGAAGGAGCGCCTCGCAGGCGGCGCGCCGCTGGATACCGACGAGATCCTCGACATCGGCATTCAGGTCGCCGACGCGCTCGCCGCCTGTCACGAGAAGGGCATCATCCACCGCGACATCAAGCCGGCCAACATCTTCATCACCAAAAGCGGCCAGGTCAAGATCCTCGACTTCGGCCTGGCGAAGCTCTCGCGCGCCTACGCCACGGATGAGTACGGCACCGCCGAAGATCCTCTATCCATCGCCGGGGACATCTTCGGCACCGCCGTCTACATGTCGCCCGAGCAGGCACGCGGCGAAGATTTGGATGCGCGCACCGACATCTTCTCCATGGGCAGCGTGCTGTATCAGATGGCCACCGGCAAGAAAGCCTTCGCCGGCAACAACACCGTCACCACGCTGGAAGCGGTGCTGAATAAGAAACCTATTCCACCGCTGAAGCTGAATCCCAAGCTGCCGCCGGACCTGCAAGGAATCATCGGCCGCGCCATGGAGAAGAACCGCGGCAATCGCTATCCTTCCGCGCTGGCGCTGAAGGCCGATCTGCAGGCGTTGAAGCGCGACACCGACCCACAGCTGACGGTCGGCGGCCGCATCCGCTCTCCCTTTCCCTATCGTATTTCGACCAGCACCTTCCAGACCACCAGCCGATGGCAGACCTACCTGCTGCTGGCCGTCAGCGCCGTGCTCATTATGGTGCTGACGCTGGCGGGACTGTGGTGGTATAAGCACCGTGCCGGAGGCGCGCTGGGCGCAAAGAATACAATTGCGGTCCTTCCACTGCTGAACGACAACAAAGACGTCAGCGTCGACTTCCTCCGCTACGCTCTGGCGGATGAAATCGCCAATGTGCTTACCTACAGCCGCGCGCTCGATGTGCGGCCGCCCTCGTTGACGCGCAAGTATGTCACCGGCGACATCGACCCGCAGAAGGTGGGCCGCGAGCTGCACGTTGCCACCGTCCTGACCGGACACTTCGACAAGCCCGAAGGAAGCGACAAGCTCACGGTCACACTGGAAGCCATCGATGCCCGCCAGAACCGCCTGCTGTGGCAAACCACCTTCACCGCGCCGGCCGGCGACTTGATCGCCCTGCAGTCCGACATGGCGGCGCAATTGCGCCAGGGACTGCTGCCCACCCTGGGCGTGACCGGCGCCAATGTCGCCACCGGCAGCCATCCGAAGAACGCTGAGGCCTACGATCTGTATCTGCACGCGCTGGCTCTGCCGCACGACCCCGGTCCCAACAAGGACGCGGTTGCGGTGTTGCAGAATGTGGTGCAGATGGATCCCGACTACGCTCCTGCCTGGGAGCAGCTGGGCTTGCGCGCCTACTATGATTCCACCTACTCCGATGGCGGCGAGACCATGTTCCAGCTCTCCAACAGCGCTTGCGAGAAGGCGCTGCAGCTCGATCCCAATCTCATCCTGGCCGCCGGCCAGCTGATCACCAACCGGGTGGAGCGCGGCGAGCTGGGCAAGGCCTATCAGGCGGCGCAAGACCTGGTGAAGCGCCATCCCGAAAGCGCGCAGGCGCATTTCGTCATGAGCTACGTCTACCGCTATGCCGGCATGCTGCAGGAGGCCACGGGCGAGTGCAACACGGCGATCGCGCTCGATCCCGGCAACTACATCTTTCGCTCCTGCGCCTGGGTCTTCATGGACCTGGGACAGACCGACCGCGCCGCCGACTTCGTGCGCCTCGACGCAGGCTCGCAGTATGCCTCCTACGTCACGCCCTACCTGCTGCTGCGCGCCGGCAAGGTCGCCGAGGCACGCGAGGCGGTGAAGCAGATGCCGACCGCCGCGCGCTACCATCGCGACGTCTTCGAGTCCTGCCTGAACCTGCGCCCGGCATCGGACCTGGATCGGCTGGCCCAAGATGTCGAGACCAGCTTTCCTTCCGAGCCCGATCCCGAGCTCTGGTACAACGAAGGGGCGCTGTTCGCCTATTGCGGCAAGAAGGCCGCCGCGCTGCATTTGCTGAATAGCGCTATCGAGAACAACTACTGTGCCTACTCCAACCTGCTCACCGATCCGCTGTTGGCCAAGCTGCGCGCCGATCCCGATATCGATAAGCTGCTCACCGCCGCCCGCGAATGCCAGGAGAGCGTAAAGGCCACGACGCCGGCGGCAGCGCCAACGAAATAGCTGCGCGTGCGCTGGTAAGTGTCGTCCTGAGCGGAGGGCTCGACATGTTTTCTCGGACGCTGCGCTCAGCATCACACCTTTGTCTGAAACGCGTCATTGGTCGGCTCACCCCCGGGATCGCT
>Ga0070731_10005254_pt1 | contig 10770 bp, 7 predicted proteins | sample Coa_R1_2_FD_66448 | JGI IMG/M metagenome (GOLD analysis project Ga0070731, IMG submission 66448) | Surface soil microbial communities from Centralia Pennsylvania, which are recovering from an underground coalmine fire - Coalmine... | ecosystem: Environmental > Terrestrial > Soil > Unclassified ... | reverse complement strand
AAGTGGATGGTTTGCAGATTGTAGGTGTGCCCTACCGGAATGCGGCCGGGGGAGGAAATTTTGCTGCGGTGCTGCACGCCATGCGGTTAGATCGCAACCGGGCAAGCATTTTGTTAACGCATGCGCCCGACCATCCGGCGATTGCTGAGGCTGCGGGATTTTCGCTGCAACTTTCGGGGCACACACATCTGGGACAATTCGTCCCATGGAGTTGGATAGCGCGGCGAATCTACCGGCAATTTGTCTATGGTCTCAGCCGCATCGGCAAGATGCAGGTATTCACATCAAGCGGAGCCGGGACCTGGGGACCGCCTTTGCGACTTGGATCGAATCCCGAGATCGTCGTGCTCGAATTTGTCTGAGATCTTTGATCTTCCCATAGAAATAACGAGCCCACTTGCATTCCAGCATGACCTACTTCGCTGGCGGCCGGTCTGACTTGCTGCCTTCCCTTTCGGCATCCCGCAGCCCATCTTTGAGAGCGCGAATGCCCTCACCTAAGCCCTTGCCGAGTTCGGGCAGCCTGCGCGGGCCAAATACGAGCAACGCAATAAAGCAGATCAAAAGCAGGTGTACTGGTTGAAATAGTCCCTCACCCATAAGAATCTCCCCGCAGCCCGTTTAAGACGTAAAGCTGGCCGCTGTCCTAAGGTTAGCGGGTATGGATAGGGCGTGATGTAACCTGGATCACAGCGGGGAGTGACACCGGCCCCCCTGCGGCTCGATGCCGCAGAAAGCGGAAGTGATAGAGCACAAATGATTTGGCTAGTCTCCAGCCACCTGCTCGCCCTCCCAGCTTTCCAACATGACCGGCGGCACTTCAGTTGCGTATCTTTCCTGCCGCAATTGGGCCTCGAGCGCGGCAAGCTGAGCTTCGATGTCCTGCTCGGCTTTGCGCTTGCGGATAACCTCTTCCCTGTAGCGACGCAGGAAATAATCGATGGTTTCAACGCGAATCCTAATCGAGCCGGTGGGCTTGTTTTCATCGAGATCTTTGAAGCAGAAATAAGGCGTGCCGGATTGCTCGATGATGCCTTCGACCACGCCGTAGATCGGGGCGTCGTGGCCGCACTTGAAGCTGGAGATTTCGAGAGCCACGAGGTTGGGATGACGTGCGGTAAACTTTGCGGCCCATACTTTGTGATTTGTGCTGCATGAATAGGAGTTCTTCCAGGCATCGGTAATATCAAGCGGGCTGGAAATCGCCCCCGCACGCACCTCCTCGCCGAAGAGCCGTTCGAGCAGGTCCTCATCGAGCGGTAGTGTGTTCTGCGAAAAGATCGGATAGCCGAGCTTTTGGAATTCGTCGAGAATCTCGTGGTTGAGGCCGGGATCGTGATGGTAGGGCCTGCCGAGCATAACGATACCGATACGATCTTCGCGCTCAAGTTGATCCATGACGGCGCGGGCGCGGCGGCGAACGCTCGATTCATATTCTTGCAGCGCGGCAAATCCGGATTCGACAGCGCGGTCGTTTTCTTCTTGTGAGAGTCCGAGCACATTCTGCCAGGCCTGCAGCATCTGGTGGGCAAAAAGCTTGTGATCGGCAAAGTTGAGCACTGGATCGATGTAATTAACGTTATTCTCGGCAAAAACGTCGCTCTCTTTGGTGAATGCAGCCTTCACCGTTTCTGGAGTCGCTGTCACCGTGGGGCAGGCATTTGCACCGACGATCTTTACCAGCGGCGAATGGAGCACGTCATACATCGGAAAGAAGATGACGTCGAGGGGCTTCTTTTTGTGTTTCTCTTGAATCAGGTTGTAGACGTGCGAGATGCCGATTTTCGCCGGGAAGCAAGGATCTATGGCGCCACGGCTCGCGCCCGCACGATAGAGTTCGGAACTGGTGTAGTCGGAATAAATGATGTTTTCGGGCTGCACCCCAAGGCTCTCAAGATAGGCGTTGAATAGCGGGGCGTAGGTGTAGATGTTAAGCACGCGTGGAATTCCGACGCGTACTTTGTTGCGCTTCTCCATCACAGCTCGGCGTTCTTTCGCCCCCTTGCTCCAACCTGCCCATCCCCGAGTAGGCAGCGGATCGGCCACACTCTTCGCGTTGGTGGGCCGGAAGACTTCTTTCGAGGCGATGTCGACAAAGTTTGGATGCTGATCACGAATCTTGTCGAGTCCGGCCTTGATGTCCTTCATGTCGTTGACATCTTCGACTAATCCCTTTTCGCAGGTCGCGATAATCAGACGCTGCTCTCCCACCATGAGCGGAACCTTGGTGACCTTTTCCATTGGCACGAAGTTCTTCACCGGCTCGGTGCGAATGTCGATGAAGGTGCGCAGGCAATTGTTTTTGCAGAAATTGCAGCGCGTGGCTTCGTTGCGGGTGGTGCGGTATTCGATCTTGCGGACTGCATCGAGGCCGACGAAGGTTGTGCGCTGGCCGTTGCGCCACAGGCGCAGTGATTCCTGCGCGGCACCGATCGCTCCCGACTCGCCGCAATGTTCGTGTACGATGATTTCCGGCTTCTTGCCGGTCGCCCGAAAGCTGTTGCGGATGAAATCGACTTCCGCTTTCACCACCGCGAGATTGTTCTGCGTCCCTCCCTGCAGAACGAAGCGCGAGCCCAACGCGGCAAGGTTCGGAATGCTGGCGACATATAAGAAAACATTTTTCGGCAACACCGCCGCCAGGCCGGCGAGAATTTCTTCAGCCCGCCAGCCCTGGCGCTGGAAGTTCACGATATCCGACTGCATGAAAACTGCACAGCCGTAGCCGAAGACCGGCATCGCCGTCGCAGAGAACGCAAGGTCAGCATATTGATTTACGTTCAGGCCGAAGCCTTCGGCCGTAGATTGCAGGAAATACCCGTTCCCCGCAGAGCACTGCGTGTTGAGCTTGAAATCTTTCACCCGGCCGTTGTGCAGGATGATGATCTTGATGTCCTGGCCGCCGACATCAACGATGACGTGCGGATCTTCGTAAAACTTGAGTGCCGATTCAGTATGTGCAACGGTTTCTACCAGCGCAACGTCGGCCTTGAGCACATCCTTAAGAATGTCTTTGGCATACCCGGTGGTGGCAACCCCCAGCACTTCAAGCTTTGCATTCTGCGACTCGACCTGGGAGCGCAGGTTTTCGAACATCTCAATCGTGTCCTGGATCGGGTTGCCGTTCGAGAGTTGATAGCTCTTGCAAAGTATGTCGCCATTTTCGTCGAGCAGCACGGCCTTGGTCGAAGTCGATCCGCCGTCGATACCAATGAATCCGGCTACAGTGCTGTTTTTCTGAAACACGGCTGGGGTAAATTTCTTGCGTCGGTAAGCTTCTTTAAACACCTCGAGGTCTTCCGGCTTTTCGACGAGTCCCTTGCCGCCGGACTTAGCTTTCTCTTCCTGGCGGCCAAAGTCGATGTAATGGATCAGATTCTCGTAACCGCGATAGCACCCGATGCAATCATCTTCGCTGCGCCCGAATTCGATAGCGCCCAACGCAGCGAAATATTGTGCGTTTTGCGGAACCTTGATCAGATCTTCCGGCTTCGCGCCGTTGGGAATGGCGACCTTCCGCTCCTGCCACATGCGAGGGATATTCGCTTGCCAGGCTTCGCGCATGCCTCGAATGAAACTATTCGGCCCACCTAGCAGCAGCACGTGAGGCCGCAGCGTATGGCCGCGAGTGAGGACGCTCAGATTCTGCAGGACAATTGCCTCGAATAATGACGCCATCAACTCATCGGATGGCGTGCCGACCTTTTGCAGGCTGTTGATGTCGGTTTCGGCGAAAACCCCGCACTTGCCGGCGACTTTGTGCAGCTTGATGTCGTTGTATTTCTGCTGGGCGAGAAGCTCCGTGGGAATCTTTAGCTTGGCATTGATCTTGTCGATAACCGCGCCAGTTCCGCCTGCGCATTTATCGTTCATCGAAGGGATTTTCTTTTTGCGTCCGGTTTCGTCGTCATCTTTGAAGACGATGATCTTGGCGTCCTGACCGCCGAGTTCGATGACGGAATACACTTCGGGATGCAATTTCTCGACGGCAAGAGAAACTGCCGTGACCTCCTGCACAAACTTCGCCCCGATCTGCTCGGCAATCGCACCGCCCCCTGAGCCGGTCATGAACATACGCGTGTTGTGCGCGTTGATGCCGGTATCGGTTTCCATGCGCCTCAGAAATTCCAGCGTTTTCTCTGGTTGCTTGGTTTCATGGCGTTGGTAATCCTGCCAGAGAACCTGGTCGCTGGCCGCATCGACCACGACCGCCTTCACCGTGGTGGAACCCACGTCCAGCCCGACCATGAATTTCGTGTTGTGATCGTGGGGCTTCTGCCCATGTGCGGGTCGCGAGATCGGTTTTTCAAGCGGCGCGATTTGGATGAGCGCTGGTCCTTTATGATCGTGCATTCATTTCCTCTTCCCTATAGCAAACCAAACTTCAATCTAAAAACCCATTTACCTGCCGAGAGGCCGGCGCTAAAAGCCCGCTCTTAGTCTCCTGACATCGCAGGTACCGCTTCCACCCGCACCCGCGACCGTTTCTGGAAGCGCGTATCCTTATCGATTCTTTTGCTGACGTGCAAGATGAACTGCGCGGCAGTGCCGGCAACGCCTTCCTGGTGCGGCACGTGATAGAAGGGCCGTTTAAGTTCGGGATGTTCGTCGATGTACTCACGAATCTCCTGCATGCTCTTGCCGGTGGACTTAAGGCACTGCTCGAATTCTGTCTTCGCCTTGACTTTGGCTTCACCCAACGCCATTTGTACGCGACTGTGGGCATTGACCTCACCTTCACCTGAGGTCTCGATGGGAAGAAAAATCATGTCTTTGAACTTGTTGATCACGGCGGATTGCACTCCATCGGACTGCGACGACGGCATACAGCCAAACGGCTTCAGTGCGAGCACCATGTGGCAAAGCTTGTGCACCGTGTAGTAGACATTCTTGCCAACTTCCAGGTGGCCTTCGCCGCCGCGCGCGAACTGGTTGTAGAACGGATGTGCGAGTTCGGCGAGCTCATTCTGCGGTACCAGTTGGTGCGTGATGCCGCCAAGATTCTTGATGGTGCGATGGTAGAAGAAATTCCACATCCGCTGGCCGGCTCCGATACCCCAGAGTTTTTTGCGCAGGCCTATGTAGTTGGCGAATTGCTTCTTTGCTTCGTACCACTCGGGATTTCGATGCGGGCGGTTTACCGGCCATTTCGCAATTGCGTGCGCCTTGGCTTGATACATCAGGTAAGCGACCCATGTCGCAATAGGCTCCACGAGAACCTGTGCGCCCTCGCGCTCGAGGAATTCGAACATATGGAAGTTGCCGTCGCCTTCGGTAAGCTGCGCCCAGAATTCGCCGGTGATCTTTACCAGTGGTTTCACGCGGGTGCGGTCGACTTCAATCGAGTCCATTTTTTCCCGGGCGGTGTGCAGCGCGTTCAGATAGTCCTTGCCCCACATGTGCTCGTGCCACTTGCCGAACACGTTAAACGTGTTGCGCAGAACCTTATTGCTCTTGAATTTGGGCTTTGCCCAGTTTGGCGCGCGTTCCTCGATCTCAAACGATCGGCGGTTTTTCAAGTCTTCACAAAGACCGTCGACTGCCTCACGGAAGATCTTGTCCGTCTCGCCTTTAGCCGCTTCATAGGGACGAATTTGATAGATCAGATCGTTTATGACGTCCCCCAGATGCATGGCGTTCAGCATGCCGAAGCCGAAGTCGATGGTGAACTTCAAACCGGGCTCGCCAGACGCAGCCTTGATTCCGTCGCTATCCTTAAACAGCAACACGCGGAAACCGTCGAAGCCGGCATTCTTGAGCGCAAAACGGTATTCGGCTTCATACATTCCAAATCGGCATGGACCGCAGGAGCCGGCGGTGAAGAATACGTAATTGTCGAGGATCTGCTGGCGGGGCAAGCCTTCTTTCTCCAGGAATTGCAGATATTGCACAAGATTGCCGACGGTGAAATACGTCGGATTGCACTGGCCGTTGTTACCGAACTCCTTGCCGGTCTGGAAGCCGGCGACGTTCGGCACCGGCAATTTCTCGCAACGGTAGCCGCAGCCTTGAAAGACGGCGCGAATCAGGTCCTCGTGCTTCCAGGTAAAGCCTCCAAAAAGGATGGTCACGCGGCTGCGCTCTTCCGCCGTAAACGCGCGCTCTACCGGACGGTGGAAATGTTTCGGCTCATCCAGCCCCGCGATCTTTCGCAGTCGCATACGCTCCGCTTCCAGGCGTTGTTTGATTTCCGAATCATTTTCAATTTGGACAAAATTCGTAGCCATAAGGCTCCTCCGTATTATTTTTGCTGAACGTTGGAATGCTTCTGGAAAGGACTGACAGGGCTCGGGATGACAGGAGGGATGTTGGAAACGAATGCGGGCAGAGGACTGGCGTGGCAACGCAAGGACGGGAAATCGTCCGTACCACTTCTGACGTCCTCAACAGCAACAACATTCGAACTCCAAAAGAAGGTTAGGAGGTTCGATGTCTTACACCGGCGGAACTATGAAAGTTCCGTAGGCGCCGGATTTGCATTGATCGCGTTCTGATGCGAACAGTGCGTGGATCAGTTGCTAAGAATTCCCCAGGCTTCCCGACGAAGAGACAGATCACTTTTCTAGCAGAAAGCGGGTTGTGAGTTCAAGCGTCCGAACCTCGCCGCGTCTCAATTTGACTCACGCATACATGCCAACTATTACACCACGGGCGATGTTCCTAACTTTGTATTCTTTTGTAAAAGATGCCGTCGTCCAACCGCAAGCATTGCCTTTTCAGCAAGATTATTCACCTTTCGAAAACAGATTTGCTTGCCTTGGCCTGAGTTTTTTTCCGTCTTCTCAGAGTGCAAAGTTGTTTGGCTTCAGAACACAAATTCCGTTACGCCTTATTCGCATAAATCATCAACTAAATGCGCAGCATTGGGCTTGCTGCGAATCTCGAAGTAGAATGCTGGGCTGAAGGCAGGAAGGAAAAACCTCATATGATCGAACTCAAAGTAAATGGAACGGCGCGCAGCTTTGATGGCGATCCCAATATGCCGCTGCTGTGGTATCTGCGCGACATTCTTGGATTGACGGGAACGAAGTTTGGCTGCGGCATGGCTCTCTGTGGAGCTTGCACCGTTCATAAGAATGGCCAGGCGATTCGTTCCTGCGTGACCCCGATGAGTTCAGCTGCCGGCAGCCAGATCCTGACGATTGAAGCTCTCGGCGGAAATGAGCTGCACCCGGTGCAGAAAGCCTGGATTGAACTAAATGTTCCGCAATGCGGTTATTGTCAGTCGGGGCAGATCATGCAGGCGGCGATTCTTTTGAAGGTCAAACCTCATCCCACGGATCAGGATATCGATGACGCCATGGCAGGAAATATTTGCCGCTGTGGAACCTATCAGCGGATTCGTCAAGCGATCAAGCGGGCTGCGGAGAAGACCGCATGAAAACCATCGAAAATGTAAGCCGGCGGCGGTTTCTGCAGGGAGTGTTTGGTGCAGGTGCGTTCATTCTCGCAGTACGATGCGCTCCGTTTTCCCTGGCGCAAGGAGTTATCGACGCACTGAATGATGCCAATCGAGCGACCTTTCATCCCAATCTTTTTGTCGGCATCCAGCCGGACGGAACGCTCTACATCGTTGCGCACCGGTCGGAGATGGGAACCATCATTCGCACATCTCTGCCCATGGTGCTCGCCGACGAACTGGACGCCGATTGGAAGCGCGTGAAGATCGATCAGGCAGTGGGAGACAAGCGATTGGGCGATCAGAATACTGACGGCTCGAAATCGGTGAGGACTTATTTCAACACCATGCGGGAGTGCGGCGCAACCGCGCGGTTGATGTTGATTCAGGCCGCGGCGCAACGATGGAATGTTCCAGTGTCGGACTGTTCCACCGAGCCTGGTTTCGTACTTCACCAGGCAAGCGGCAGACGTGCGGGCTATGGCGAATTGGCTTCCGATGCAGCAAAGCTCACAGTTCCGCCGAAGGATCAGGTACAGCTGAAGAAGCCTGCCGAATGGCGCTATATCGGAAAGGGAATGATCAGCATTGACCTCGAAAATCTGTGCACCGGCAAAGCTGTATATGGAATCGATGCGCGCGTGGACGGCATGCTCTATGCATCGATCGAGCATCCTCCGGTTTTTGGAGGGAAGGTGAAGGCGCTTGACGATAAGGAGGCTTTGAAAGTCAAAGGAGTTCAACAGACCATCAGCATCGATCCCTTCAAGCCTCCGGCGGCGTTTCAGCCACTGGGTGGAGTTGCGGTGATCGCTGACAATACCTGGGCAGCTTTTGAAGGCCGCAAGAAATTGAGGATCGATTGGGAGAACGGGCCAAATGAATCCTACGACTCTAACGAATATAAGAAAGAGCTTTTCGATACTGCGCACCAGCCGGGCAAGGTAATCCGCAGTGTGGGTGATTCCGATCAGGAATTCGGCCGCAACCAGAGAACCTACGAGGCCGATTACTACGTTCCTTTGCTGGCACATGTTCCCATGGAGCCGATGACGGCCCTGGCTGAATTCAAAGACGGAAAAGTGACTGCCTGGGCGCCCACGCAGAACCCGCAGGCCGTGCAGGCTATCGTTTCGTCGGAGCTCGGCATTCCTCCAGAGAACGTGATCTGCAATGTAACTTTGCTGGGCGGCGGTTTTGGAAGAAAGTCGAAGCCCGACTACGTCGCCGAGGCCGCCGTTTTGTCGAAGAAAACCGGCCGTCCGGTGAAGGTTGTGTGGACGCGGGAAGACGACGTCAAGTTCGACTACTACAATGCAGTCGCTGCCATGTACTTGAAAGCGGCTCTCGATGAAAAAGGCAAGCCTACCGCCTGGTTGCAGCGATCAGTGTTTCCGCCAATCACTGCCACGTTCGATGTGAATGCGATCTATGGCGATCCGCCGCACCTCGCGCAGGGTTGGACCGATCTCCCCTACGATTTGCCAAATTTGCGAATTGAGAATGGCCCGGCCCGCGCCCACGTCAGAATTGGCTGGCTGCGCTCAGTCGCTAATATCTATCACGCCTTCGCCGTGCAATCTTTCACCGATGAACTCGCGCACCGTGCCCAGCGCGATCCGGTGGAATACCTGCTGGATTTGATAGGCCAGCCCCGCATTCTGGATTTTACAAACGTTAACTATCCGAACTACGGTGCCGATTACAAAACTTATCCGTGGGAGACTGGCCGGTTGCGAAACGTGCTCGAAATGGTTGCAGAAAAATCTGAATGGGCCAAAAAGAAAAGTGGAAAAGGCCATGGCTTTGGAATCGCCGCCCATCGCAGCTTTCTCACCTATGTAGCCACAGTCGTGGAAGTGGAGGTCGGCGACGATGGTGACATTCGCATTCCGCGTGTAGATACGGCTCTGGACGCCGGGCTCGTCGTTAATCCTGAAGCGACGACCGCACAATTCCAGGGCGCTGCCGTTTTCGGCACCAGCATCGTCCGCACGGGAGAGATCACAGCCAAAAACGGGGCGATTGAGCAATCCAATTTCTACGATTATCCCGTCGCCCGCATCACCGATGTGCCCGCCCAAACCAACGTGTACATTACTGAGAGTTCGGCTCCGCCGGCCGGAGTAGGCGAACCAGGAGTGCCGCCTTTTGTCGCTGCATTCTGCAACGCGATATTCGCTGCCACCGGCAAGCGGGTCCGCGACCTGCCGCTCTCTACTAATAAGCTTTTTGCTTAATCCCCCAGGGAGACGCAATGCCCGCGAACACGGATTATACTTTCATGCTCGAGGTCGCCGTTGCGGAGGCGCGCTCAGGCTTATTGGAAGGCGGCATCCCCATCGGCGCCGCGATTTTTGATTTAAGCGGCAAACTAGTCAGCGCAGGCCATAATCGGCGTGTGCAGAGTGGTGACCCGTCGTTGCACGCCGAGACGCACGCCTTTCAGCGCGCCGGCCGGCGGCGCGGTTACGGCGATCTGATTATGGTGACTACGCTCGCGCCATGCTGGTACTGCAGCGGACTAATCCGCCAATTTGGCTTCCGTACCGTTGTGGTGGGCGAGAGCCGCAATTTCCAGGGAGGCATGGAATGGCTGCGCTCGCTCGGAATAAAAGTGATCGATCTGGACTCTGAGCCGTGTGTTTCGATGCTGGCCGAGTATATTCGTATGCATCCGGAAACATGGAATGAAGACATCGGCGAAGATTAACCCGCGATAGATCATGCACAATCCCTTCATGGCGCGCGCCATTCAGCTTTCCATCGAGAACGTCCTCTCGCGGCAGGGTGGGCCTTTCGGCTCGGTGGTCGTCAAGGATGGCAACATCGTCGCCGAAGCCGCAAATCGCGTCACCTTGGCCAACGATCCAACGGCGCACGCCGAAGTGGCCGCCATTCGAGAAGCCTGCCGGAAGCTGGCAGTTTTCGAGCTCGCGGGCTGCGAGATTTATTCGTCGTGCGAGCCTTGTCCCATGTGCCTGGGGGCGATCTATTGGGCGCGGCTGTCGCGCATTTATTTTGCCAGCGTGGACGCAGATGCAGCGCGGGCCGGGTTTGATGACTCACTAATCTATCGCGAGCTTGCCCGCCCGCATTCGCAACGACAAATTCCTATGATCCAGATGATGCGGGAGGAAGCGTTAGAGGCATTCCGCGAATGGCAGAAGATGCCGAACAGGATCGAGTATTGAGTCTGCCGCATTCGGTTCCGCCTTTAAGATAAGGCGACTATCGGGCCGACCAGTCGCCGACGACCAATCGATGATCGAAAAATCGCCGATCAAAAACTTAATGACCGAAAAAGCGCTGCTTGATCGATATTTCCATCTCGCCGAGAACCAGACTTCGCTAAAGCAGGAGGTGCTCGG
>Ga0070731_10005253_pt1 | contig 10773 bp, 9 predicted proteins | sample Coa_R1_2_FD_66448 | JGI IMG/M metagenome (GOLD analysis project Ga0070731, IMG submission 66448) | Surface soil microbial communities from Centralia Pennsylvania, which are recovering from an underground coalmine fire - Coalmine... | ecosystem: Environmental > Terrestrial > Soil > Unclassified ... | reverse complement strand
TTGCCATCGAGAATCGGCGTCGGGTGGTTGAAGGCGATGCTGCAAATGGCGCCGGCGGTGTAACGGCCAATGCCGGATAGCGCGAGCACGTCCTCGAACTTCTCCGGAAACTCGCCGTTGTGGTTCTGCTCGATGAACTGCGCAGCTTTTTGCATGTTGCGAACGCGAGTGTAATAACCGAGTCCTTCCCAAAGCTTATGAATTTTTTCCGAACCGGCTTCGGCCAGTGATTCAATGGTCGGCAATTGCTGCATCCACCGTTCCCAATACGGTAGGACAGTTTTGACCTGTGTTTGTTGCAGCATGATTTCAGAAACCCAAATGGCGTAAGGGTCGGTCGTGCGGCGCCAGGGGAGGTCGCGGGCATTTTGGGCGAACCAATTGAGAAGAAGTGGGACGAGATGCGCGAGTTTTGAATTTTGAATTTTGAATTTTGATTGAACCTGCGTGCGTGGCACGCGAGTGACTTTATAACAGCCGTGCGGGAACGCAAAGAGCGCAATTTTTTCGGCACGAATTTCACAAATGATCACGAATGCTTCGTTTTTAATTCGTGCCAATTCGTGCAATTCGTGTCTAAATCCCCGTCCGAATTGGTGTGAAACCGCTGACATCCTATACTTGCAAGCTGACTGACCCGCAGGCGACGGCGCTCAAGGCCTTGATGCAGGAACGAAATTACAAGTTTCGCGAAGTGCCTTACGCTCGATTTGCTGGCGAGAAAGACAAACTCCAGGTGGTCTTTTATGAAAGCGGCAAATTGGTGCTGCAAGGAAAGGGGACACAGGAATTTATTGAGTTCGTTCTCGAACCCGAGATTCTCAAAGAGGTTAAGCTGGGCTACGAAACCTTGCTGAATCCCGAATTGCTGGATGCACGCCTGGGCGTGGACGAAAGCGGCAAGGGTGATTTCTTCGGGCCGCTTTGTGTCGCGGGTGTTTACGTGAACGGCACGATGATCGAGAAATGGAAAGACGCCGGTGTGCGCGATTCAAAAAATATTTCGAGCGATAATCGCATCAAAGAACTCGCCGAATTGATTCGCGAAACGCCGGGTTGCGTGACGAGCGTCGTGCCGATTGGCAACGAAGCTTACAACCGGCTTTATCAGAAAATGCGGAGCGTTAACAGCCTGCTGGCGTGGGGGCATGCGCGGGTGATTGAAAACCTCATGGGCCAGCGACATCAGATGAATCCGTTACCGGTCCGGGCGATCAGCGACCAGTTCGCGTCGAGCAAGGATGTGGTCGCCAAGGCCCTGATGTCACTCGGACGCGAAATTGAGCTGGTCCAGAGACATAAGGCAGAAGAGGACTTAGCCGTCGCGGCGGCTTCCATCCTGGCGCGGCATGAGTTTGTAAGCCAGCTGGGGAGGATGGAAAAGGAGTATGAGATGGAATTCCCGCGGGGGGCTTCAGCAGCGGTAGATGCTGCGGCAAAGGAGTTTGTGAGCAAAAATGGCGCCGAAAACCTCGGGAAAGTGGCCAAAACGCACTTTCGGACGGCTTTGCGGGCGCAAGGGTTGCCTGAGCCGCCCAAAGTGGAATGGCGACGGGGCGGTCACCCGAGAACAGCTTCAGAAGACCAGTAGAAATTATTTTTAAAACCCGTTGACAGGTACTGGGTTGTTCCGTATTTTTCACCGAGTCCGTTGGGCCGTAAAAACGAAAAAGACGTCAGCCCTTAGCTTTTTAAAGAAAAAGCAGGGGCTTTGGTTTTTTGTCGTTTTTAGGTATCAGGATGACACCGGATTTGACCGGAGTGCCCATGTAGCTCAGTTGGTAGAGCACATCCTTGGTAAGGATGAGGTCATCAGTTCAATCCTGATCATGGGCTCCATCCTTCGCTCATGAAGTGAGAGCGAGGCAGGCGCGCCGGAGTGGAATGAAGGCGAACGAAGAGAATAGAAAAGACGCGCTTCGAGCCGCGGCTCGGCGAACCAAACTAACAGAGAATTGGCAGAACGAAGTAAGTTGTAACGAAACGACAAACCAAACCAGCAGGAGATAGCAATGGCAAAAGAGCAATTTCAACGAACGAAACCGCACGTCAATATCGGCACTATCGGCCACATTGACCACGGCAAATCCACCCTGACCGCCGCTCTGGTTGAAGTCCAGGCGAAGAAAGGTCTCGCAACCCCCATTTCCTACGCCGATATCACCAAAGGCGGCACGGTCCGTGACGAAACCAAGACCGTGACTATTGCTGTTTCTCACGTGGAATACCAAAGTGACAAACGACACTACGCGCACGTCGATTGCCCCGGCCACGCGGACTACGTCAAAAACATGATTACCGGTGCGGCCCAGATGGACGGCGCCATCCTCGTGGTGGACGCTTCCGAAGGCCCGATGCCGCAGACGCGCGAACACATTCTGCTCGCCCGCCAGGTCGGCGTGCCGGCCATCGTGGTGTTCCTGAACAAGGTTGACCTCGTGGACGACAAAGAACTGCTCGACCTCGTCGAGATGGAAGTCCGCGATTTGCTGAGCAAGTATCAATTTCCGGGCGACAAGACCCCGATCGTTCGCGGCAGCGCCAAGAAAGCTTTGGCGCACGAGCCCGAAGGCGAAAAGGCCATCCAGGAATTGCTGGATGCCGTGGACGCTTTCGTTCCGCTCCCGACGCGCGAAGTGGACAAGCCGTTCCTGATGTGCGTGGAAGACGTGTTCAACATTGAAGGTCGCGGTACTGTGGTGACCGGCCGTGTCGAACGCGGAGTGCTCAAGCGCATGGAAGAAGTCGAGATCGTCGGCTTGAAAGACACCAAGAAGACGACGGCGACGGACATTGAAATGTTCCGCAAGCTGCTCGATTCAGCGAATGCCGGCGACAACGTCGGTGTGCTGCTGCGCGGCACGAAGAAGGAAGAAGTTGAACGCGGCATGGTTCTGGCCAAGCCCGGTTCGATTACGCCGCACACGAATTTCAAAGCTGAAGTTTACGTGTTGTCGAAGGAAGAAGGCGGCCGTCATACGCCGTTCTTCACGAACTATCGCCCACAATTTTATTTCCGCACGTCGGACGTAACGGGCACCGTGAGCCTGCCGCAAGGCGTGGAAATGGTGATGCCGGGTGACAATGTTTCGGTCGAGGTCAAGCTCATCGCACCAGTCGCGATGGAGAAGGGCCTGCGGTTTGCGATTCGCGAAGGTGGCCGCACCATCGGCGCCGGACGCGTGACGGAAATTATCGCCTGATCGGCGGAAGGTATTCAGGAGTGCGGGGATGAAAAGTCCCCGGCTCCTTTTTTGTCGGCGGCTGCAGAGCGGCCAACGGTGGTTACGGCGTTAGCTCAATTGGTAGAGTAGCGGTCTCCAAAACCGTTGGTTGGGGGTTCGAGTCCCTCACGCCGTGCCAACTGTCACTGGAGAGGTGGCAGAGTGGTCTATTGCGGCGGTCTTGAAAACCGCTTCAGGCGAAAGCCTGACGGGGGTTCGAATCCCTCCCTCTCCGCCAATCTCGCTCTGCGAGATTGCCGCAGCGAAGCCGGCGGAAGTGGTTGGGCCTGGCCCAGGCTGGAAACGAAAGAATTTTGTGAGTCATAAATTAATAAATATCGGAATCTGGGTCGCAATCGTCGGCGTAGCCTTCGGCGTGGCCTGGTATAAGGGCTATATTGCCCAGCTTTCGGAATACGTGAGGCAGACGCGCGAGGAATTGCGCAAGTGCACCTGGCCCACGTGGGACGAGTTGAAGGGGTCGACGCTCGTCGTGTCGATCGCGATCGTACTGCTGGGTGCGTTTACGTTTCTCGCAGACGAGCTGTTTCAGCATTTCGTGCTGTGGATTTGATAGCGCACCGCGAATTTATCATGCGAAGCCAGTGGTTTGTCATTCATACGCTCTCCGGCCAGGAGCAAAAGGTCAAAGAGAGCATTGAGAAACGCATCAAGACCGATGAGATGGGCGATTTCATCAAAGAAGTGCTCGTGCCCATGGAAAAGGTCGTTGAAGTGCGCAACCAGAAGAAAACGGTTTCCACGCGGAAACTTTGGCCGGGGTATGTGTTTGTCGACATGGTGCTGCTCGACGAAGACAAGCGCATTATTGAGAAGCCCTGGTATTTCATAAAGGAAACGCAGGGTGTGATCGGTTTTGTGGGCGGCGAGCCGCCGGTGCCGACACCGGCCGATGAAGTTGAGTCCATCAAGGCCCAGATTTCGGCCTCGGAAGAGACCGAGAAGCCAAAGGTCAGCTTTGCGGTGGGTGAGACCGTGAAGATCAATAACGGTCCGTTCCTGAATTTCAGCGGTGTGATTGAGGAAATTGAGCCGGAACGTGGTAAACTGAAGGTCACGGTGAATATTTTCGGACGGAATACGCCGGTGGAATTGGAATACTGGCAAGTTGAGAAAGCGTAAGAGTTTTTATGGCTAAGAAAGTTACAGGATATATTAAGTTGCAGATCCCGGCCGGGCAGGCCAATCCGGCCCCGCCCGTTGGCCCCGCGCTCGGTCAGCACGGCGTCAACATCATGGCGTTCTGCAAGGAATTTAATGCTGCGACGAAAGGCGACGCCGGACTGGTGATTCCCGTGGTCATCACGGTTTACCAGGACAAGTCGTTTACGTTCATCACCAAATCGCCGCCCGCGTCCGTGTTGCTGAAGAAAGCTGCCGGAATCACGGCCGGCTCGAAGACGCCGAACAAGGAAAAAGTCGGCAAGGTCACACGCAAGCAGGTGTTGGACATCGTCAAGATGAAGTCAAAAGATTTGAATGCGGTGAACGAAGAAGCTGCGTTCAGAGTAATCGCCGGCACGGCCCGCAGCATGGGCATCGAGGTCGTCGGTTAATCAACAACAACCGCGGGAGAGTCTCGCTGATGCGAGGTTCGCTTGCACCGCACAAAACAACATGCCAAGCAAACGATTCAAGAAAGCGCTGGAACTGGTGGATAAGAAGAAATCTTACCCGCTCAAATCCGCCGTTGAAGTATTAACCAAATTTCCGAAAGCGAAGTTCAACGAGACCGTTGACCTCGCGTTTCGGCTCGGAGTGGATCCGAAGCAATCGGACCAGATGGTCCGCGGCACGGTTCCGTTGCCGCACGGCAGCGGCAAGACCGTGAAGGTGCTCGTGTTCACCAAGCCCGGTGCGTCCGCTGATGCGGCCCGCGCTGCTGGAGCGGAATTCATCGGTTTCGAAGACATGATCAAGAAGTGCAACGAAGGCTGGACGGATTTCGATGTGGCGATCGCCACGCCGGAAGCCATGGCCGAAGTGCGCAAACTGGGCAAAGTGCTCGGACCTCGCGGCCTGATGCCGAATCCGAAGACCGGCACCGTAACCGACGATACCGCCAAAGCCGTCAAAGAAGTGAAGGCGGGTCGCGTTGAGTTCAAGATCGACAAAGCGGGCAATGTGCATGTGCCGGTGGGCAAGGCATCGTTTGCGGCAAACCAGATTGAAGAGAATGCGCGCGCCGTCATTGACGCCGTGGCGAAGGCCCGGCCAAACAGCGTGAAAGGCACTTATATCCATTCCTGCACCCTTTCCGCGACCATGAGTCCGCCGGTTACGGTGGACGTCAGGGAATTTGCGACGCACTAAACCGAAACCATTTATAAAATTTTTATATGCGTCCAGAGAAACAGAATTTAACGAAGGAATATCTCAACCGGCTGAACGCGTCGCCGTTCTTCATCGTGGTGGATTACAAGGGTCTGAAAGTCGGGCACATGACCGAACTGCGCAAGCGCCTCAACAAGTCGGGTGCGGAAGTGCACGTCGTGAAGAACTCCATTTTCCGCATCGCAGCGAAGGAATCTGGCGTTGCCGACATGAACGGCTCGCTTGCCGGGCAGATGGCGGTGGTTACCGGCCAGAAGGACATTTCGAGTGCCGCGAAAGTGGTGAAGACGTTCGGTTCCGAATTTGATAAACTAAAGATCAAGTTCGGCTACCTGAACAATTCCCGGCTGGCGGATGCCGATATTCTGGCGCTGGCGGATTTGCCGTCCATCGAGGTATTGAGGGCTAAATTCCTCGGCCTGTTGAACGCTCCGGCCACCAAACTGGTCACATTGTTGAACACACCAGCCAGCCAGTTGGCGAGGGTCCTCCAGGCGAAAGTGGAAAAAGGCTAAAAGTGCATTATAATTTCTTCTCCCGCTTTTGCCGGCGGGAGAGGGAAACGAACAAAAACAACGTAAATCGTCGGTTCGCAGGCAGTGAACTGAAACTACCCGGGCCCGGATAACGACGAGACGAAAGGTAACATGGCATTAGACAAAGCAAACATCGTAGAACAATTGAGCAACGCAACGGTCATCGAAATCGCTGACCTCGTCAAAGAACTGGAATCCAAGTGGGGCGTAACTGCCGCCGCGCCTGTAGCGGTTGCCGCTGCTGGTGGTGGTGCCGCTGGCGGAGCTGCTGCTCCTGCTGCCGCAGCCAAGGACACATTTGATGTGATCCTCGCCTCGGTTCCGGCTGACAAGAAGATCGCGGTCATCAAGGCTGTGCGCGAAGTCAAGGCCGGTCTCGGTCTGGCGGAAGCCAAGGCCCTGGTGGAAGGCGCTCCCAAGCCGTTGCTCGAGGGTGCCAACAAGGCTGATTCCGATGCGGCGAAGAAGAAGCTTGAAGAAGCTGGCGCCAAAGTGGAAGTCAAGTAAGTGGCCCGTGATTTGGGGTGGTCCCGGGCGGGACCGCCCCGTTTTCGCCTCTGCGGTAGAGCAGATTTAGGAATTTTTAGATTATCATAATAAAACACATCGAAACCACCTCGGGTGGTTTGAGTTTGGCAAGTTCGCTGTTAAAGTTAATGACAGCGCCCTTGCCTCGTGTCGTTTAGTCAAATTAACTGGCTGGCCGAGAGGCTGGTCATTTTGAAAAGGTAAACATGCCATCGCGAGCAACAGCAGAACGTATCAACTTCGGTAAAATCAAAGAAATCATCGCTCCGCCGAACCTCATCGAATTGCAGACCAATTCGTACAAAGAGTTTCTGCAGGCGGAGATTCCACAATCCAAGCGTAAAAATCTCGGATTGCAGGCCGTCTTCACCGAGGTGTTTCCAATTGAAAGTTACGACGGGAAATGCGTGCTCGATTTTCATTCCTATGAAATCGGCGAGCCGAAACTGGATTGGTTGGAGTGCTTGCGCGAGGGGTTGACCTTTGGCGCGCCACTGTATGTGACCTTCCTGCTGAAGGAGGAAAAGGGCACGAAGGAAGAGAAAGTGTTCATGGGCGAATTGCCGCTGATGACGCCGCAAGGCACATTTGTCATCAATGGCGCGGAGCGCGTGATCGTGAGCCAGCTGCACCGCTCACCCGGTCTGGCGTTCGAGAAAACCCAGCACCCGAACGGCAAGGAACTGTTCTCGTTCCGCATCATCCCGGACCGCGGTTCGTGGTATGAAGCGCAGTTCGACACGAGCGATTTGCTTTATGTATATCTCGATCGCAAAAAACGCCGCCGGAAATTTTTGACGACGACTTTCTTCCGCGCACTGAGCTTCCTCGACGCCGGTGACAAGGACAGCGACAAGAAACGCGATGCTACGAAGACCGGCACCGATGAGGAAATTTTGAAGCTCTTTTACGACGTCGAAGAAATGACGGTGAAAGAAGCTGAGAAGCGCGACGATCTGCCGAACAAGGTTTTGATCGAAGACGCAACAGATTCGGATAAAGGCCTGGTGGTTGCCCGTGCTTTCGAGCCGCTGTCGAAAGCAGTGGTGAAACAGATTGCTGAACTTGGTGTGAACAAAATCAAGGTCGTGGACACGACCGCTGATGAAGGCATCGTCATCAAGTGCATGAAGAAGGATCCGGCCAAGAACGAAGAAGAGGCGTTGAAGGATATTTATCGCCGCCTTCGTCCTGGTGATCCGCCGACTGCTGCCAACGCCCGCGCGCTCATCAAGCGTTTGTTCTTTGACGCGAAGCGTTATGACCTGGGCCGCGTTGGCCGTTACAAGATCAACCAGAAGCTTGGCATCAAAGGCGGCGATTCCCGCATTTTGACCAAGGAAGATCTGGTTGCCGCGACAAAATACCTGCTTCGCCTGAAGAAGGGTGAGGGTTCGCTGGACGATATCGATCACCTGGGCAGCCGCCGCGTCCGCACGGTGGGCGAATTGCTCGCCAACCAGTGCCGCGTGGGCCTGGCCCGCACCGAGCGCCTCGTGAAGGAGCGCATGACGCTCTTCGATCAGGGCGTCGAAGCGATGTCGCCGCAGAAGCTGATTAATCCAAAGGCGCTCTCGGCCGTGATCCGCGATTTCTTCGGCCGCAGCCAGCTTTCGCAGTTCATGGACCAGATCAACCCGCTGGCGGAACTGACGCACAAGCGCCGCTTGTCGGCCCTTGGGCCTGGCGGTTTGTCCCGCGACCGCGCGGGCTTCGAAGTCCGCGACGTTCATCCGTCGCACTACGGCCGCATTTGCCCGGTGGAAACGCCGGAAGGTCCGAACATCGGTTTGATTGCGTCGCTCGCAACCTTTGCGCGCATCAACGATTTCGGCTTCCTTGAAACGCCGTATCGCAAAGTGGATAGCGGCAAAGTCAGCGAGAAGCTCGATTATCTCACCGCTGACCGTGAGGAAGCGCACACGATCGCGCAGGCGAATACGCCAGTGGACGACAGAGGCAAGTTCACGCAGGACCGCATCGTTTGCCGGAGCCGGAGCGACTTCGTCGATCTCGAGCCGGCACGCGTGGATTACATGGACGTGTCGCCGAAGCAGCTCGTTTCAGTGGCGGCGTCGCTGATTCCATTCCTCGAACACGACGACGCCAACCGTGCGTTGATGGGTTCGAACATGCAACGCCAGGCTGTGCCGCTGCTCGTGACCGAAGCGCCGTTTGTGGCAACCGGTCTCGAAGACCGCGTGGCGCGTGACTCGCGTGCTGTCATTGTCGCCGAAGAAAACGGCAAGGTCGCCTCCGTGACCGGCAGCCAGATTATTATTACCGAGAACGGCCAGTTGCCGGACACGAAGAAGAAGATCAAGACCGACGTGGCGAAGGGAGTCTGGGTTTATCCCGTGCGCAAATTCATGCGCTCGAACGCCGCCACCTGCATCAACCAGAAGATCCTGGTGAAAAAGGGTGAGACGGTGAAGAAGGGCCAGGTCATTGCCGACGGTCCCTGCACGCAGGGCGGCGAACTGGCGCTCGGCCGGAATGTGCTCGTGGCGTTCATGCCGTGGAACGGTTACAACTTCGAGGACGCCATCCTCATCAGCGAACGCATCGTGAAGGACGACATCTTCACGAGCATTCACATCGATGAATTTGAAGTAGCGGCCCGCGATACGAAGCTCGGACCGGAAGAAATCACGCGCGACATCCCGAACCTCGGCGATGAAGCGTTGAAGAACCTCGGGCCGGACGGCGTTATCCGCGTGGGCGCGGAAGTGAAGCCCGGCGACATTCTCGTCGGCAAAATCACTCCGAAATCCGAAACGGAACTTGCGCCGGAAGAACGTTTGCTGCGCGCCATCTTCGGTGAAAAAGCCGCGGACGTTAAGGACACTTCCTTGAAAGTTCCGTCCGGCACTTACGGCATCGTCATGGACGTGAAAGTTTCCTCGAAGAAGGAAGCCGACCGTGAGCGCACGATGGCGACCGAAGAGAAGAAGCAGGCCAAACAGGTCGAAGACGAATACAAGAAGAAGACCGAAGAGTTGCGCGACCAGTTGACGGAAGCGTTGAGCAATATCCTGCTCGGCGAAAAAATTCCGCTCGACGTGGTGAACAGCGAGACCGGCGAAATCATCATCCCGGCGAACCGCAAGATCACCAAGACGTTGCTGCGCAAGCTCGCGACGGTCTATGACCGCATCGAAATCGACCCGTCGCCGATCCGCAACAAGATCAACGAAATCATCGGCAGCTTTAAGAAGAAATTCGACGACCTGCAGATGCAGTACGACGAAGAAATGGAACGCGCCGAAGCGGGAGAAGGCGTGGACAGCGGCGTCGTGAAGTCGGTGAAGGTTTACATTGCCTCGAAGCGCAAACTGTCAGTCGGTGACAAGATGGCCGGACGCCACGGTAATAAAGGTGTCGTCGCCAAGATTGTGGCCGAAGAAGACATGCCGTTTCTCGATAACGGAACGCCGGTGGATATCGTGTTGAATCCGCTGGGTGTGCCCTCGCGCATGAACGTCGGACAGGTGTTGGAAACGCACCTGGGCTGGGCGGCGAAGCTGCTCGGCATGAAGTTCGCCACGCCGGTGTTCGATGGCATCAAGGAAAAGGAAGTGCGTGGTTATCTCGACCAGGCCGGTTTGCCGAACCACGGCAAGACGCACCTGATAGACGGACGCAGCGGCGAACGCTTCGACCAGGAAATCGTGGTGGGCTACATCTACATGATGAAGCTGGGCCATTTGGTTGCGGACAAGATTCACGCGCGCGCAGTCGGGCCTTATTCGCTCGTTACGCAGCAACCGCTGGGCGGCAAGGCGCAGTACGGCGGCCAGCGCTTCGGCGAAATGGAAGTATGGGCCATGGAAGCGTATGGCGCGGCTTACACGCTGCAGGAACTGCTGACGGTCAAATCGGACGACGTGCAGGGCCGCACGCGAATTTACGAGAGCATTGTCAAAGGCGACAACGCGTTGGAAGCCGGCATTCCGGAGTCCTTCAACGTGTTGGTCAAGGAAATGCAGTCGCTGGGCCTCGACGTGAAGGTTGGTTATTCCAACCCGGTCGAGCAGGCGGCTTCCGAACAGGGCACAACCGCGTTGGCGGCTGTTTAACTGATTTACGCGAGATAACCTTCGCTGAAAGAGAATTGTATGATTAGCACG
>Ga0070731_10005252_pt1 | contig 10773 bp, 4 predicted proteins | sample Coa_R1_2_FD_66448 | JGI IMG/M metagenome (GOLD analysis project Ga0070731, IMG submission 66448) | Surface soil microbial communities from Centralia Pennsylvania, which are recovering from an underground coalmine fire - Coalmine... | ecosystem: Environmental > Terrestrial > Soil > Unclassified ... | reverse complement strand
GCCTTGTGCGAGAGGTCCCGGTTGTCGTCGTAGGCGCGCGCCCAGCCGTCCTGCATTCGCTCCCGCCCAGGTAGAGATCACCTCATTCCAGATAGTATAGCTCGTGCCAGTAGGCGTGGCAGCTCCAAACATTCGGCTGATCAGGCACGCGGGTCCCGAGATAGAGGTCCTGCTCCACCTCCGCCGGATCCGGCAGCTTCAGCGTGGCGTCGTGGCGCTTGAATCGATCGCCGACGCGGATCCAGCCGCTGAAGGCGCTGCCGTCGGCCAGCTTCTTCTCGTCCTCTGCCGGGGTGGACGAAGGGCGAAGCCAGAACCCGAACTCGATGTCGTGCGCCTTCCGGTTCCCGACCGAGAAACTGCAGCGCACGCCCTTGGCGCCGGCCGGCAGCGCGCCGGGGAACCGCGCGAGGCACACCTTCTGGTGCACCGGGTGCAGCAGGATCGGCGGGCCGGGGCGGAAGATCACGTGATTGATTCCAGTCACGTCGGTCAGCAGCGTTCCGCCGGCGCGGACCGCGTCGGGGATCGCGACCGCGCGGGTCTCGGGCTCGATGGTGCTCGGCGTGAGCGCCCCGGCGATCGAGACCGAGGCCGCGGCGCTGCGCCAGGTGACGGTTGCGCCTGGCGGCGTGGCGCCGTTCGCGGTCCGGCTCAGCAGGAAGAGGTCGAGCGGGCCCGCGGCTGGGTCCGCCACCTCGCACACGATCCGGCCCCCCGATCCGTTCGCGTCGCCTGCGATCCAGCCGGACCAGCCGGCCGGGTTGCCGTGGAGCGCTCCGTCGTCGCCGAGGGTGAGGCGGTCCTCCGGGCGGCTCAGCGCCACGGCGAGCTCGGCCGCGCCGGCGGGACGGGCATCGCACCGGACCTCCAGGCTCGCCGTGCCCGGCGGAATCGCCGCCGCGGCCTTGAGGATGGCGATCTCGCGCAGCACCGGATGCTCCGCGATCGAGCCATTGGGCTCGCCCAGCTGCGCCGCGCGCAGGCCCCAGACCGGCCGGACTCTTTCGGCGATCAGGTCGGTCAGGGGGACATCTCGGCGGAAATCCGGCAGCTCGCGGCGCAGCGCGTCGAGCGACGAGGCTTTCGCCGTGTCGCCGGCTTCGTGCAGCGCCTCAGGCAGCAGCGCCGGGTCGTTCATCAGCACGAAATCGAGCGCCTCGCGCGGCCGTGCCCGCCGAAGGCAGAACTGGAAGAAGCCGCGAAGCGATTCCGGATTTTCGAGCTCGGCCGGAGTCGACAGCCGGATCGCGAGCTCCGCTGCCTCCTTGCCGTAAGACTCGACCAGCTGGGGCAGCCGCGCGCGGTCCTTCCGGGTCAGTTCGAGCAGCACCTCGGCGATGCGGCGGAGGTCGGAGACGGGGCGATCACCATAGGCCTCGAGGATGCGGCGGTGCTGGAGCGCCGCGTCGAAGCGGCCGAGCTCGCACGTCGGCACGGGCCTTTGCCAGAACACGGAGCGGGGCACCAGCTCGAGCCGCCGCCCCGCGAGGACGGCGGTTGCGAGGAACAGCCATTCGCCGAACGCCCGGTCGCCGGTCGGGGTGAACCCGCCCTGTGCCGCGAAGCAGGCGCGGCGGACGAGAATCGCGCCGCCGCCGAAGCAGTTCTCGAACGCGCCGAGCTCGAGGCAGGCGCCGATCGGCAGATAGCCGATCGTCTCGTCCCGCCCGGGCCGCGGCGCGCTGCTATCCAGCTGCCGCGGGACGCCGGTGACAATGTCGGCGCCGGTCCGTTCCGCCGCCTCGACGAAGGCGGTCACGCAATCCGGCGCGAGGACGACGGTGCGCGGGTCGAGGAACAGCAGGTAATCGCCGCGCGCGCCGGCCGCGATCACGTTCGAGGCGGCCAGCTCGTCCGGCGGCTCGCTCGCGCCCGGCGAGGCCGGCTGCAGCAGCTCGATGCGCGGGTGATCCTGCTCCCGGATGGAAGCGACGCTCGCGCGGGCCGCCGCTCCTGCCTCCGCCGGCGCGAGGCAGACCGAGACGAGCGGGGGCTCCTTTGCCTTGGGCTTGGCCGGGGGGTCGGTGGCGCGTCCTGCCTGATCCGTGATCAGGGCCAGCCATGCGGCCTTGATCTTCGCCTGGGACGTTGCCAGCCGGCCCCGGCGCTGGCCCGATGTGAGGATGTGCCGCAGCCGGTCCGCGAGGGAAGCGGGCGTGGGCTCGAACAGGCAGTGCGCCCGATCGTCCGGCACGATCAGCTCGGGCGTTCCGCCGGTTCCGCTGGCAATGAAGCGAAGCCCGAGCTGCAGGCACTCCGCGACGACGCAGGGCGAGTTTTCGGCGACCGACGGGATCACCGCGAGCGTTCGGCCGCGGCCGAGATAGTCGAGCGCCTGCTGCTGGTCGTAGGTCACGATGAAGCGGGTGGCGGCCCGCCACTTCCTGGTCCGCTCCAGCACGTAGACGCCGGAATGGAGCCCGAGGACGCGGCTGAACTTGCCCATGAAAGTGATGCGCACGGCGCGCAGATCGACCGACTGCTCCAGCCGGTCGATCGCGTCGCAGAACAGATCGAGGCCCTTGCGCACTTCGAGCCGGCCGAAGAACACGATCTCGTCCACGGCATTCGATCCCGGCGCGCTCTTCTCTGCGGGGCGGGGCTCGACGCTGACGATGTTCTGGAGCACGCGGGTCGCGGCCGGCAGGGTCCAGCCCCGGGCCGCCATCCAGTCGACGAGATACTGGCTCGGACTGACGAACAGGTCGGCCAGCTCGACGCAGCGTCGCTCGAGATGGGCGAGCGCCACGGCGTTCCGGCTGAAATAGGCGACCGCGTTGAGGTCGTGGACCCATTCGAGCGGCCCGTGGCCGACCACGAGCATGCGGGGCGCCGTCTTGAAGCCGCCGGTGTGCTTGGCGGCCAGCGAATAATAGCCGTGTGCGCCGCAGTCATTGAACAGGACGATGTCGAATTCCTGGCGCTCCAGGTACCGATAGACGCAGTAGCCGGCCGCGCGGGTTTCCTCGAAGCCTTTCCCTGCGGCGGCGTCCGGCGGAACGTATTCGAGCGTGATGCCGGCCGCCGCGTAGTGCCGCTGCAGGTCGCCGAAGGCGCCGTCCTTGACCCGCGGCCGCGCGGCGTCGGCATGCACGAACGCCACGGTCACCTCGTGCCCGGCCTCCGCCAGCGCTAGCGCCAGGCTGGTGTTTGCCGTACCGATCCCGCCGTTCCGGAACAGGCCGTGGAACTCGGTGGTGACGAAGCCGATGCGGCTGCCGGCCTTGGCGCGAGCCGGGCGCTCCTTCTCGAGGTCGGCGCGGAGACGATCGGCCAGCCCGCCGCTGACCTCGCCGCCGATCTTGATCATGCGCCGTTCCGGCGCCGGCCGCCGCGGCGTCAGCTCCACCCGGTCCACCACCGGCTGCAGATAGTCGGGATAGTTCCCGACGGCGTCGTCATAGTCGAGCCGAATCGGATCGATGCCGAAGTGGCGGAAGAACTTCGGCCATTGCTGCTTTTCTTTCTCGAACCGGCGGTACAGATGGCTCAGTACCTGAAAATCATAGTCGACCGCCGGCTCGTCGTAACGGTGCTCCTGCGGCATGCCGACCTGCCGGGTCCAGAACTTGGTGACCTGCGCCATGTGCATCGACGCGGCCTGGGCGCAGCCGTCGCGCCGCTCGAGATGGATCCAGATCGCGTCCTTGAAGAAATCGTAGAAAGCGGCCACGCGGTTCGCGTCGAAATCCAGTTTCTCGCTCTTCCTGTTGCCCTCGCGCCCTACAATGCAGTCGGCAATGTTATGAACATAATGGAACATGAAGTTGCCGATGAAGTAATCGCCCATCCTGTTCTTGTCGAACGACTCGGACCATACCTGCTGCCACGGCGGCCGCGCCGTCCCTTCGCGAATCTTGTTGATGATGATCTCGCAATTGCCGATCGGATAGCCGTATAGGTTACGGATATCGTCAAATACGAGAGTGGATCCGCTCCGCTGGGTGGTGCAGATGGCAATAAACCGCTGCGCAGCCATGACATGCCTTTCGTTCCCGGCCGCCCATGGGAACCAAAACTCCAAGTAGGAGCAGGGTGAGGAGATACCCCGCGGACGGGTTGCCTACCACTACTATTTTGGCAGGAAACGAGGCGCCGTCGCTCTCACGGCTCCCCGGCAAGGGCGCGCGCCCGGTTCTCGAAAGGAAACGGTACGAAAGGGACGTCCTTGCCGAGAAACGCGCAAAGCTCCGGCCAGCCGTCGCCGGCGAACACATTGAATTCGAGAAACCGGTCGCGCGGCTTATCGGCGAAGAAGCGCCTGACCCGGCGGTCGTAGCGCTCGAACGCGTCGCGGAAATCGATGGCTGTGAGGTAGAGAGTTCTGAACGTGCTCTGTTGGTCGGTGCCGAACAGGAACAGGTCGCGGCTGCCGCCGGCCGCCTTCAGCGCGTCGAACTCGACGAGGCGCGCGACCTTGTCGCGCCGAATATGGCGGTTCATCGAGGTCAGCCATGCCTCGATCGGCCGAGTCGTGTAGACGAACTTCGCTGCCGGGAACGCGTGGTAGTGCCGCTCGAAGGCCAGGCACACGGGCGTGTCGGTCAGCGCCTCGAACAGGAAGAAGTCATCGTCCGAGATGAACTCGCCGGTCAGCGGATTGGTCCAGTGGAGCGTGCTGAGCCCCAGCGTTTCCAGCGCGGTGGCGAGGCTGGTCGTTCCGGTCTTGGAAAGCCCGATGCCGAGGACCTTCGGCGCAAGATGATCGGGAAAGCGCGGGCCGGCGATGGCCGCCGCGGCGGCCTTCAGCTGCCCGGCCAGGGGCCCGAGATGTGCCGAGTCGCCGACCGGGCCGAGCGCGGCCAGGAAGCCGGCGCGGTCGCGAAGCGCCAGCCTGATCCGGGCACCGAGAACCTTGACGGGAACCTCATCTTCGGGCTCGGGCGGCGTCGGCATGCGATCGAGCCGGGCGGAGAGCTCGATCCAGGTTCGCGTCCGGTCCCAGCCGTCGAAGAGCTGCGGCACGACCGGAAAGAGGGCGGCGATCGCCTCGGGCCCCGCGGCGGCTTCGAGATGGCGCCGGAACAGGCGGCGGGCGGCGTCGAACCGCCAGGACTGCAGGAGAGTGTCCATGTTCCGCGGCAGCAGCGCCGGGAGGGCCGTATCCTTGAGCACGCCGCTCCCGAGCACGTCCAGCGCGGCGTCCGTCTCCTGGCTGTTTGCCAAGACGCGCGCCAGCTCCCCGACCGCCGCGACCTGCCACGGGTCGGCCAGGATGATCGCCCGCAATGCCGCCTCGGCCTCCGCGGTGCGGCCGAGTTCCCCCAGCACCCTCGCCCGTGCGGTCCGGGAGTGCGGGACGCTGTCGTGCTCCGGCAGGCGCGCCAGCAGCGCCTCCCACCGCTCGAGCGCTTCGCTCCAGCACCGTCGCCGAATCGCAAGCTGGGCGATGCCCGCATCGGCAAACGGCTGCCCGGGGAACTCCCGGGATGCGGCCTCGAGCACGGAGACCGCCTCGTCGCTCCGGCCGAGCTCGTCGAGCGCCCGGGCACGGGCGGCGAGCCAATAGCCGTTGCGCTGCTTGGGGAAATCCGCGAGCACGGCATCCCACCGCTCAAGCGCACGGGTCCACGCCTTGCGCTGAAGCGCCGCCTGAGCGAGGCCGACGGGTCCGACCGGCCGGTCGGGGAGGGCTGACGCGAGGGCCCGGTACAAGGATTCCGACTGGGTGACGAAGCCGAGCCGGGTGAGCAGTTGCGCGATGTCGGCCGCGGCTTTCGGCGTGGCGGTTCGGGCTGCCTCTTCGAGACGGTGCGCGAGCGCCGGGCCGGCGACCGAGGGCGGCAGCGCCTCCGCCACCGCTTGCACCGCGGCGGCGATCGGCGCCGGATCGGTGGTTTTGCTCACGGACAAGGCGGCGCGCTTACGCCGGCGGCCGCGCCGAGCCACGCGCGATACGCTTCCGGCGCCGTCATCAGCCCCTGATCGACGAGCGTGAAGCTGTCGCCGACCATGCGGGTCACGCCCGGGGCGCGCAGGTCGGCCGTCCGCCAGGGTGCGAGGTGCCGCGCGTAGCGCTCGTAGCGCCGCATCTCCTCGGCGCCGCGGTCGGGACCTTCCCGCGCATCACGCCGGGCGAGATCCAGGATCTTGTAGTGCAGCAGCGCCCCGGTGACGCCGGAGAGCCGCAGATGCGTGGTCTCGTGGTTGTCGATATGGACGCCGCGGCTCGCCTTGATGAGCGGCACCTTGTGCAGATACTCCTGCGCGCCGAACAGGCGGGCCCGGGCGCCGCCGAGCGGCCGCCGATAGGGCATGCGAGGATGCCCGATCCAGGTGTAGCCGCCGTCATGATACCGGCAGTCGGCATGGGTCGCGGGCGCTCCTGCGGCGTCGGACAGCCGCTCGGGATAGAGGTCGAGCATGAAGGCCTCAACCGCCTCGGCTCCCTCCCGCTCCAGATAGTCGACCAGGCGGTCGAGCGGCAGCCGCTCGCAGCCAGGATAGACGAACGCCTCATCGGCGTCCGCGAACAGGCACCATCCCCCGCCGCCATGGCGGTCGATGAGCGCGTTGATCCAGCGCATGCCGTGGTTGGCGCCGGCGAACCGGTCGGATGTCCGGTAGAGCACGACGTCAGGCTGGCCGGCGAGATAGACGTCGCTGCCGTCCTCCGACATGTTGTCGACGAAGACGAAGCGGCGGGCGCCGAGGCCTCGGTAGTGGGCGAGGAAGGCCGGCAGATTGGCGGCCTCGTCGCGGACCGGCGCGAACACGATGACGCCGCCGGGCGCCGGCAGCGACGGCTCGGGGCCGACGAGTTCCAGCGTCGGTTCGGTGGCGTGCACGGCGGGATAGGCCTGCGTCGCCAGCAAAGTCTGCCATTGCCGGGCCGCCGCCTCGTGGTTGCCGCGGCGGGCCTGGGCCCAGGCGCGCAGCTCCAAGACCTCGCGTAGCAAGTATGCGTCCGGGATCGCGTCGATCAGGGCGAGGGCCGGTTCGTCGCGGCCCAGCGCGATCAGCGCGCGGAGTGCGACCAGCCGTACGCTGATCCGGCCGGGATGTCGGCGATCGAGATCCTCCATGAGGCCGAGGGCCAAGTCGGCGGCCCAGGGCGACCAGAGCCCAAGCAGAAACTCCGCGAGCGCCAGCCCGTCCTCGATCGGCCATCGCCGGCCGGCGAGCGCGCGGGGGGCGTGCGCCTGCAGCGTCGCCTCGCCGTCGCGGTCGAGGAGGAGGCGCCATCGCGCGACGAGCGCCCAATGGTCCGAACCTGCGGCTTCGAGTTGTTCGATTGCCGGCTCGGCCTCGTCGAGCCGGCCCGCTCCGAGGAGCGCGTCCGCCCGCTTTGCCGCCAGCTCGCGGTCGTTGGGATAGCGCCGAAGCGCATCCTCGATGAGGGCCATGTGCGCAGCGATGCCGGTCTTGCGGCGCAATGACAGATCCGCGGCCAGCCGCCGCCCGAGGGGCGAGTCCGGGAAGCGGCGCTCGAGCTCGGCGATGAGGCGGCCGAGTTCCTGCTCGGTTGCGGGATCGTCCGGCGCTCTGCCCTGGGCGAGAGCGCGCGCCTCCCGGGCGAGCCAATCGGCGTCGAGCCGGTCGGGGCAGAGCCGCCGCACCTCGCAAGCGCAGTGCCGGACGGTCGCCCAGTCTCCGGCCTCCGCCGCGGTCCGCGACAGTGCGTTGAGCGCCGGCAGGAAGTCCGGATGCCGCGAGATGGTATCGCGCCAGGCCGCAAAGGCCTCGTCGATCCGCCACAGCCGGAAGAGCGCCTGGGCGCGGCCGTTGAGCCAGCCGGGCCTGGGCGAGTCCGGGCCCGCGGCAAGGCAGGCGGTCCAGCGGTCGAGCGCCGCACCCCACGCCTCGCGCTGGGCGGCCAGTTCGGCGAGGCCAGCATGCCCGGCGGCATGGTCGGGGAACCGGTGGACCAGCGCGTCGAGCGCGGCTTCGGCCCGGTCGTCTCTCCCGAGCCGCCTCTCCGCCTGGGCGAGCGCCGTCAGCCATTGCGGAGCGACGCGGTCGGGGAAGCGGTCAATGCAGTCCCGCCACCGGGCGGCGGCCGCGACGTCGTCGCCGCGCCGCGTCGCCACCCGCGCCAGACCGACGGCGACGGCCGGACCCAGGCCCGGCCGCTCGAGGAGGCCCTGATAGAGCGTCTCGGCCGCCTCGAGCCGCCCGGCCTCGAGCAGCGCTTCGGCCGCGTTGTAGATGCCGGCGGCCGTGGGCGCCTCGAGCGCGGCGACAACCGCCGGCGGCAGCCGGTCGGACTCCTGCGCCAGCACGGCGGCGGCGTTCCGCATCATTTCGTCGGGCATCGGGCGTTCCGTCGGTCCCGAGCGGCAGCAAACTGGCCCATCTCTATCGCGTTGCGGCGCGCCGTGCAGTGGTTCCGTGGCAGCGCGTCGGCTGCGGTCATGCCGCACAGTCCGCGATGAAAACGGCATTTTGAGCGCCCGGGGGCCGCGGAAATCCTCGCCTTGTCGGTACACCCTGTGACGCGCCGCGCCGTCCGCGGCTGAACTCCTAATCGCAGGGCCGCGGGTCTAAGTCACGCCGGGCTCGACAGGAAGTCAACGCAGGCAGCGATCGGCCCGCCGAGCAGGTGTCGCGGCGGGTTGCGTCGACACGCCGACACACTGCGTCGGTCTTACCTCGGCGCAACCTTGGCCGCGAGCGGCCGGCGCCGATCAGTCGTAAGTGACCTTGTTCCCGTCGAAATAGACCGTGTGAGCCTTGCAGATGTCGATGTTCCAGGGGTCGCCCACCTCCTGGCCGCCATCCTCGGTGCGCCAGCCGACACGGACCTGGATCGCGCACGGCCCGTCCTGCAGGAACTGCATGTCCAGCGTCTCGCCGGCATCGACATCGCCGTCCAGCCAGTTCTTGCTCCAGCCCTTGCCCTCGTTGGTCTGGAACGACGAGATGATGAACTTGGATTCGTTCGTGATCTTGAACTTGAGGTTGTCGGCGAAGGCCGACGAGCAGGCAAGCGCGCCGAACGCAACGACGGCGGCGCCGATGAGCTTGAACTTCATGTGTCCCCACAGGCCAAATGGTTGCGAGCGAAGTCGCGTGGCAGGGTCGAGATCGGCCCCCCGCCGCACCTCAACCTGGACGTTACCTCCGGCGGGTCGCGGGGCGCAATACCGGCGCGGCCGGCTGACGTGTTGCTGAAACCTGTCGGCGGCCGCCTTGGCCGGGGGCGGCGGATCGGGTAGGTTGGAAGCGCGGGGCCGGACCACTCTAGGGGAGTCGCGTGCCATGCCCGCCAATAAGGGAAAGAAAGTCCCGGAACCCGACGACGTGATGTCGCCCGCCGAGCTCAGGCCGATCCTGGCGCTCGCCAAGCACGGCAATCCGGTCGCCTGTGCGATCGGGCTGACCAAGACCAAGGAAGGCGTCATCCTCGTCGACAAACGGCTGAAACCGAAGAAGGTGCGCGACCTGCTGAAGAAGCAGGCTTCGAGCGTCGGCCTGGAACTCGACAACATCAGCGTCCGCTTCGGCCGGGCGCTCGTCAATTCCGACGCGAGCGGCGGCGGCACGCTCATCATCAGCGTCAACAAGGAGGCGCCGCCGGCATTGCGGCTCAACCTGCGGCCCTATCTGAAGAAGGCCGGCTTCACCGATCTCGAGATCAAGACCGACGAGCAGCTGGAGTCGGAGTCCGAGGAGGACGACAAGCACGACGACCCCGCCCAGGCTGGTGCCGCGAGTGCGGGACTGCCGCAATTCCAGCCAGTTGAGGCGGGGCCCGGCGACGTTTCCTCGCCGATGGAGGAGCCGGAAGCGCGCGTGTTGACCACGCTCACCGTCGATCCTCCCAACGCCTGGATCGTCGTCGGCGACGAGGCGGTCGCCTTTTCGGTCACCGGCGATTACAGCGACGGGATCAGCGAGGTGCTGACCACCGCAGTCGAATGGCATTCGTCGAATGACCAGCTCATCGCGATCGATGCCGCGGGACAGGCGGTCGCGAAACCGGGGAGGGGGCCGGTGACCCTAACGGCGACCCACGAGAAGTCGCCGGGTTCGTCCGAAACCGTGACCGGATCGGCTGTCGTGACGGTCGTGGAGCTGGAACATATTGTTATCGAGCCACGTATGCTGGAGATGGCCGGCGGGACCAGCCAGCCGTTCAAGGCCATCGGTTCATATTCCGAGGGCCCTTCGCGGGATCTCACCATGGCGGTCGAGTGGCGTACCTCGGATGCGGACGTGGTCGCGATCGACGGGAATGGTCGCGCCACCGCGAAGAGCGTGAACGGACACGCTGACATCACCGCGAAGACCATGGACGGCCGCGTCTACGACACGATCGGGATCGACGTGTCGATCCCGATCCTGAAGTCGCTGAGCATCGAGCCGGACCGGCCGCCCATGATTTCCGGCGAGCAGCAATTCACCGCCACCGGCCACTACGTCTTCGGGCGCCGGCAGGACGTGACGCAGGACGAAACGGAAGCCGTGGAATGGTCGGTCGTGCCGGCCGATGTGCTGTCGATCGAGAACTCGATCGGCAAGAAGGGCCTCGCGACAGCAAAGAAGGCCGGAACGGCCCGGATCACGGTCACCGAGAAGAACAGCGGAATGACCGCATCCATCGACGTGGGTGTTGCCCAGCCCTACGTGGCGCCGCCGCCGGTGCTCCGCACGATCTCGATCGTGCCGTCGCGGACGCTGATCGCAGGCACGGTGAAGTTCAGGGCCATGGGAAGATACACCGGCGGCCCCGACCAGGACCTTACCGATCGGGTGACATGGCGCAGCTCCGCCGAGGATGTGGTCACCATCGACCCGGACGGGGCCGCCACCGCGCAGCCGAAATCC
>Ga0070731_10005251_pt1 | contig 10774 bp, 9 predicted proteins | sample Coa_R1_2_FD_66448 | JGI IMG/M metagenome (GOLD analysis project Ga0070731, IMG submission 66448) | Surface soil microbial communities from Centralia Pennsylvania, which are recovering from an underground coalmine fire - Coalmine... | ecosystem: Environmental > Terrestrial > Soil > Unclassified ... | reverse complement strand
ATATTTGCAGCAGAAGATCAAAACTCGTACCGAACCATACCTTAAATCGCAGGAGGTCGCTGATGTTCTGGGAATTACCAAGCGCACTCTCATGAACTGGTTGCGTGCCGAGAAGATTCAGGAACCCGAACGAAACCAAGCAAACAGGTATCGGAGATGGACAACCCAGGATGTGGAGCGAATCAGGCAAATGATCGCGGAGAAATACAGTGATTAGGCTCGTGATATCCAACCAACGAGGTGGGGTCGCCAAGACTACTACCGCTACGACTCTGGCTCGTTTTTGGGCCGACCGGGGTCACAAAGTACTGCTGATTGATACCGATCCGCAGGGCTCGGTGGGCATGTCGCTGGGTCTCAAGGCGGAGAAGTTCCTCCATCATTTTGTCGTCTACAACCACCTTTTTGAAAGTTGCCTGGTCCATGCCGCAGCCAATGTCGACGTCCTCTGCAGTAGCCGGGAAACGATTCAGGCGGAGGCTTCGCTGATGGGTGTACCGGCCCGAGAAATGTCATTTTCCGCGCTCTTTTCCAAAGTGGACGATCCCTACGACATTGTGCTGATTGACGTCGCCCCGTCGATCACGCTGATGCAAACGTGCGCCATGGTATATGCTCAGCGGGTATTGATTCCGGTCAGCATGGATACTCTCAGCCTTCAAGGCGCAGGCGCCTGCCTGGAGACGGCCCGCATGATGAACGAGCTTTTTCGCGTAAATGTGAAGCCGGCAGCGCTCCTGCCCGTCATGGTTGACCGCCGCTTCCAGCACACGGCGGTAATGATGAAGTCCCTGGAGGACCTTTCCGCCAAGTTTGCCATTCCCCTGCTCCCCGCGATCCGCACGGATGTAACGGTTTCCAAGTGCGGACGTTCCCGGCAGTTCCTGGTGGATTACGATCCGAAATGCAAGGCCATGGAGGACTACGAGATGGCCGGAGCCCAGCTCCTGGAGCTGCTCAATGAACGAGCCGATCAAACCCAAACCAGAATCGCCTAAGCGTTCCAAGCGTAAACCGGCGATGGAGCCGCTCGGTTGGGACGAGATCGTCAGTCAGCCGGGAATGGGCGGATACCTGTCATTTCTCAATGGGCCGGTTCCCCTGCCCCATCTCCAATCGAACTCAGGGGTGGCCTCAAACCCTGGGGTCGCACCGGTTACAGTGACCGCAACAAACCCAACCCAGGATGTCACGGCCCCTGGGGTCGATTTAACCACTGAACCAGATATAATCCCAGATGTCGCTGTGATAACTGAGCCTGTCAGAGACACTGGCCCTGAAATACCCTCTGGACCTTATATAATTACAGGCACCCGGACAACATCTGGGATCGATATAGCCGCTCGGGCTGATTCAACGGGCATTCATTCAGATCCTGTGGTCGAATCGACTCCTGAGCCCGGAATAGATTCTTGTTCTGCTCAAATAACCCCTGGGACTGAACTGACCCCTGGGCTTCCAATAACCCACCGTGTGCGCATTCGAAAATGCGCGGCTACACACGATGGGCACTCCCTCGGAGAAGAAGTCCTCTACCAGGCCCTTTGGAAAGCCGCAGCCGCCGAGTCTGCCGAATCGCGTATGATCGTCATTGGGTGGCGGGGCATGTCGCAGCTCTGCCGGATGACGCCTAAGAACTGCAAAATCAACACGCAACGTTTGATTCGCAAGCTGGCGTTAGAGGTCCTGTCGCCGTACAACACACCGGAATCCATAGGGACTACCTACCGCGTGTTTTCGGAGGAAGCGATCCTCCGGCGCCGGCGCGGCGCTGGCCTGGAATGGGTGATTCGGAGCAGGGGAGTGGAGTTTGTCGACCCCAAGACCGGCTCCAGCATTGCTGCCCATCTGTGCGCTTACGTGTCCGACTAGCCCCCTCATAAATATATTTGAAAAAATATTGAATTTAAGGCCACAAACGCCCACTAATTCGTTTCTGAGAACTCCAACGTGGCGGTGTGGCTGTGCGCGTTTGCATAGTAGGCGGCATCTTCGATAAACCGGCCGATTACCGGGCCAGGCATTCGATCTCTCCGGAAACGGTGCTGGCGGATGGCCTCCGGCAGCGAGGCTGGGACGTGACCGTGCGGGGACATTCCGCGGCCTTGCCCCTTACGGGCTTCGATATCGTGCATGTCCATCACTACGGCCGGGCCGCCCTGCACCTGGCGGCCACCAGGCGCCGGCCGCCGTTCGTTTTCACTACGCACGATCCGTTTGCCATGAACCGCCTGCCCGTGGGCTGGAAGCGTCGTTTGACGGACGGCTTCGTAATGCGTCGCGCCGACACCCTGGTGGCGTGTTCCCATGCGGAACGGGAATACCTCATACGCCGCCAGGGTCTGCCGCCGGAGCGGGTTGTGGCGATTCACAACGGAATTAGCACCTCCGTATTCGACCGCTTTCCGGAACCACAGGAATCCACCACCGACCTGCTCTTTGTGGGCCAACTCCAGGATTTCAAAGGTTTGGACTATTTGCTGGCAGCGTTGCCGGAAGTGCGTGAATCGCATCCGCAAGTGAGGTTGCGGATCGTCTACCAGACCGGTGCGCTCCTCGACCGTTACCGGGCACAGGCCGCCCGGCTAGGTTTGAATGGAACATTAGACTTCGCCGGGTCGCGGACCGCCGCCGCGCTGGCCCAACTCTATTCCAAGGCCGCGATTGTGGTATCGCCCAGCTTGGGCGAATGCCTGTCGACGGTGGTGCTGGAAGCCATGTGCTGTGGCGCGGCGGTGGTGGCCACCGATGTGGGAGGAATCCGCGAGCAATTGGACGAGGATACGGGCATCATCGTGCCTCCCCGCGACGCCTGCGCGTTATCGCATGCAATTTGCGAACTCCTGGCGGATGCCGGACGCCGGCGTCGCATGGGCGAGGCGGCGCGGCAGAAGGCCCGCGCGCAATTCAGCGTAGGCAGGATGATCGATCGTCATATGCGGCTTTACGAGGAGCTTCTGGACACCGATGACCGAGCTGCTTAATCAATCAGACAGCCAATTGCTCCGTTTGACGCAAACCATATACGACGTGCCGTCACTGGCGGCTTGGCGCGCGGCCGAGTTGAAAGCTTTGCGGCGATGCACGTTCGCCCAGCCGGTCCTCGAAATCGGCTGCGGGAACGGACGATTCACGGCGCTGCTTCTGGAACACGTGGATTGGGGAGTGGACCTGAACCCGCGTGAGGTGGAACTGAGCGGGCGGGGCAACAGCATCTACCGCCGTTTGGGTTGCATGGACGCCCGCCGCCTCAAGTTCGCCGATGGCGTTTTTGCCACCGTTTTTGCCAACTGCGTGGTAGAGCACATTCCGGACCTGCCTCGCGTATTGAGTGAATGCCGGCGGGTGTTGCGCCCCGGAGGGGCGTTCATTGCTACGGTTCCATTGATCGAAATGAATCAGCACCTTCTGCTGAAGAAGGTCTGGTACAGTCGCTTGCGCGCCAGGCAATTGCAGCATCGTCACCTGCTGGCGGAAAGCGCCTGGATGGCGGCGTTATCTCAGGCGGGATTCACCACAATTGAGACTACCCCGTATCTGTCCGCCCGGATGTGTGAGCTTTGGGACCGCGTGGATGGCCCGCTCTCGATGGGCGCCGGTCCGCTGACTCTGGGGCGAGCCTATCGTTTCACGCTACGGCTGGCGCCGGCAACCTTACGGTCCGGATTGAATCGTAAATGGCGACACTACTTCATGAAGGCGTTCCAGGAGGACTTGGCGGAGACGCCTTGCGCGATGCTGATCCAGGCGAAACTGCCTCCGGCTCCGGACGTCTCTCCACGGCGGCTCGCAACGTAGGCCTGGTACTGAGCGGCCAAGCCGGTCTGTCGGCAAGCCGCTTTGCCGGTTTATTGCTTTTATCCCATATTCTGACGCCCGCGCGTTTCGATGAATGCGCCATCTACGCGAGCAGCAGCCTGGTGATGGGTAATCTGTGCGAACTGGGTCTCAATATCTCCTACCTGAAGTTTGCCGCCGGTGCCGCCGGCGACTTATGGTTGGGCATCGTTTCGCGATTTCTATTGCTGCGGGCGGTTTTAACCGCCAGTATTCTCACAGCGGCATTTCTCGTAGCGCCTTTGGTTGGCGCCAGGTTGTTGCACCATCCGGAATACACCGCGGTAATCCGCTTGGCGTGCGGAAGCGCCGCAGTTGCGTCGCTGTCCTCGTTCACTCTGGTGCTGTTGCAATCGCGGCGTGAATTCGCCCGCATGTCGCGGCTAAATGCGGGCGCTGCTGTATTGCAGCTACTACCGGTGCTGGCCGCCGTTCATTCCCCGCAGTTGGCTGTGGCCGGCCTGTTTGCGGGAGATGCCTTGAGCCGCTTGTGGATTATGGTCGCCAACGCCGGTTTGCTGGCAACCGTACTGGCAGCGGGCCGCTGGAAGGGCCCACGCCCGGCATGGAAATCCATTGCGGTGTTCGCCAACTGGATCACACTCTCCACGGTGATAGGTTCGCTCTACAACTACATCCCGTCCATCGCCTTGGCCCGCTGGGCCGCGGCATCGGCGCTAGGAACGTATAGTTTGGGCATGTCCCTGACCGGCGGATTTGCCCTGGTCATCAACACCACCAGCACGGTGCTGCTGCCGGAGGCTGTGTCCGCTACCACCGCCGAACGCCGCCGCCGATATTTGAGAAGTTACCTTCCGGGTGCTGGGTTGCTGGGCGCGGTGCTGCTGGCGGCTACCTGGCTGTGTGGACCGATTGCCGTACGTGTGTTTCCGGCGGCCATGCCGGACGCGGTGCGGGTGTTCCAGTTGCTGGCCACGGCGCAGATGGCGCTGCTGGTAGCCAACCCAATCCAATTTCTGTTGTATGGCGCGGGACGTCCCCATTGGTGTACCGCATCCGACGGGTTGATCACACTGTTATTCAGTGTGCTGGCTGCGTGGTGGGCGCCTGCTTATGGCGCCATCGGCGTCGCCGGGGCGCTCCTGGCGGCGCAGACGGGCGTTAAAGCTATGCTGTCGGCGGGGTTGGGCATCAAAGGCTGGGGACTGGAGCCGGGATGAGGACCGCGCTGATCGCGATGGTCGTTGTGATTGCCGCGGCGGTGCAGTATGCCTATGGTTCGCCAGCCGGAGCGAACGCTTATCTGTTCTTCACCGCAATGCTGGTTTCCTCAGGGCTTTATAGCCGCGGAATTCATGCGCAGACGTATTGGCTGAGCCTGACCGGGCTGGTCGAGGCTTGGTTTATTTTTGATTATTGCTTTTACGGGACGGCAGTATCCATCCTGGAGCGTAGCAAAACCCCACTGGCGGCCTCTATGAACGAGGCATACTCGCGCACGTACCTGGTGGGCGCGCTGGCCCTCTTGGCATTCGCCTTTGGGGCGCACGCCGGCTTCGCGCGGGCAGGCATCAAAAGGAGCGCGCTTCGTATACGATCCAAGTGGATGATGCGGCGATTCCGACGAAGGTGGTCGTACCGAGCGTTTCGCCGGGATCGTTTGAACGCCTCCCGGCGCGAACGGCTGGAAAGGATCGTGTTCCTGTTTTTCACTGTCGCGGGCCTGGTAAGCATCGTGGTATTGCTTGGTGATCCTGAGAGCCGTCAGCAGCTCTTCTGGGATCATGTGGGTCTCACGCCCCGCGAGGGCATGGGCCGCTATACCTCGTTGCTGTTCATGCTGCCCACCACGGCCGTAGGGCTTTGGTATCTGTCGCACCCCAAGCGGCGCCGCTCGCGAGTGCTTACGGTGACCGGACTGTTCGTGATCGCGGCCATTCACCTGGGTTGCGGCAGGCGGTTGATGTGGGCCGGCACTATGCTACTGGTTTTCCATCTGTGCAAGGTGCGCGGCATCTTCACGTTGAAGGCGCGGCATCTGGCCGTGGCGCTGCCGGTGGTGCTGTTGGTGTCACTCTGGCTGGAGGCAAGCAAAAACTTGGGCTGGTACGCGGCGACGGAATCCATCGACATTAGCGCGCTGGCCGATGGCAACAGAGTCTTCGACATGGTGGACAACTCGGTGGGCCGCTTCGATACCACGGCGGCACTGATTGCCAATCGCGAAACACTCCCCTATTACTATGGCGAGACTTTCGTGATGGCGCCGCTGCAGATTCTGCCCGTGTCCGCGGGATTTGAGCGTTCGCGTGGTGTGCGCGAAGAATTAGGCGAATTGATCTACGGCGCTTTCGGACAGGGGCTGGTGTCCCAGGAGGCGTCGCTGGTGGGAGAGCTGTATGCAAATTTCAGTTATTTCGGTGTGCTGGCTGGGTTCCTGATCGTCGGATTCGCGGCAGCGTACCTGGATGGGCTGTGCCATGCCAGCCGTCAGCCGATGGTCGCACTAGGGTACGGGCTGTGCCTGTTTCGTGCCGTGCACCAGCTGGCCACCGCATCCACATCATGGTTCCCGCTGACATTTCTCGCTTTTGTGCCGTGGCTCTGCGCGATCGCGGTGACCCGGATATGGGCTCCCCGGCCATGATTGTACACGTGGGTCCTTCCCACTTGGCCCTGCCGGCGCTGCTGGGAGGCGCCGTCGAGCGGCGCATGATGGAACTGGCGGAAGCGCAGGCGCGCGGCGGTGAACGGGTCGTCGTCTATTCTGGCGGACCAGTGGACGGTTGGCGCGAGTACCGCGGCATCTTGATCCGATATCTCGCCGGATCGCGCGCGGAGTTTGCGCTGCGTTTTGTCGCGGATGTGGCGCACGGCCGGGAAGACGTCCCGCCGCGCGTGATTCATGTGCATAATCGCGCGGAAATTGGTTGGCTCACCAAGGCCGCCGGGCTCGGGCCGGTGGTACTGAGCTGCGATTACCACTTCGAGCCGTGGCGGCGGTTTGCGTATCTGCGAAGAATCACCAAAACTGTGTGGCGGCGGTGTTTGCTCTCCTGCGATCGGATTGCGCCAGTTTCGGATTATTGTTTGGATATCTACCGCAAGTATTGGGATTTGCCCGGCAACAAGCTGGTATCCATTCCTAACGGTGTGGATTGCGCGCGCTTCCGCCCGGACGCAGACCTGCGCGCCGCCTGGCGCCAGCGCCTGGGTATTGGCGCACGTCCGCTGATTTTGTATGTCGGCCGCCTATGCGAGCAAAAAGGGACGGACCTGTTGATCGCGGCCTACCGCATGCTGCGGTCCGCGGCCGCGCTGGTGGTAGCGGGCCCTTGCGAGCGATTCGGCGAAACGCGGCTCAGTGGGCTGGTGGAACGTCTCCAGGCGGCGGGCGGCGTCCATTTACCTCCGGTTGACGATTCCTGCATGCCGGGGCTTTACAATGCTTGCGATGTTTTCGTGATGCCTACGCGGGAACTGGAAATGTTCGGTATGGCGGCGGTGGAGGCGCAAGCTTGCGGCAAACCCGTGGTGGCGAGCGATCACGGAGGACTGCGGCAGACGGTGCCAGAATCGGCTGGAGTTCGTTTCCGGACGGGCGATGCGGTGGATCTGGCCGCACACCTGGAAACCCTGCTGAGCCATCCCGTGTGCCTGAGCGGGCTTGCCGCGGGCGCCCGCCAGAACGCGGAGCAATATGATTGGCCGCGTATCGTGGAACGCTGCCAGGAGGTCTACGCCGGATTATGAGCACAGTGTGCGCACCGTTAGTCAGTATTGCGATGCCGTTTTATAACGCTGAACGGACCATGACGGCATCCATCCGATCAATCCTCCAGCAAAGCTATTCGCGTTGGGAGCTGTTGTTGTGCGATGACGGGTCCACGGATGCCGGACACGCATTGGCGCGTTCATTTCGCGATCCCCGCATCGTGGTGTGGGGCGACCAGTCGCGGCGTGAGTTGGGAGCTCGCTTGAATGAATGTATTGAACGCGCCTCTGGAGAATACATAGCGCGTATGGATGCCGATGATATCGCGTATCCATTTCGACTGGAGAAACAGCTCCGCTTTCTGGAGGCTCATCCGGAAATCGATCTGGCCGGCGGCTGGGCGGTGTTGTTTGCGGATACCGGGGCGCCGGTGGGCAAACGTGCCGATCCCGCGGCTCACCACCAAATTGCGCGCCGGCCGCTGTATTCTTTCAAACTGATCCACCCTACGTTCATGGGAAAGACAGCGTGGTTCCGCCGTTATCGTTACCGTGCCGACGCCATCCGCTGCGAAGACCACGACCTGTTGTTCCGTGCCATGACGGAAAGCCGGTTCGCCAACCTGCCGGAGATCGTGCTGGGTTACCGCCAGGGGTCTATCGATTTGCGGAAACGGCTGCGTTCTCGGCGTATGTGGTGCCGTTGTGCAGGCCGGTATCTGAATGGGGCCGGACGTGTACGCGTGGCGGCGGTGGAGTTATTGAAGGGCTGCCGTGATGCCGTGGCGGTAGCTGCACATGTGGATGCCGCGTGGCTGCGATCGCGTTCCCTGCAGCTTACCGAACAGGAGTTGCAGGAATGGCGGCAGGTATGGGCTTCGGTGTCATGAACGGCGGCAGCACAGTGGTATGGCCCGCCCCGGATTATCGCACGGCGGCGACCAGCGTACGGGAGCTGTTTCGTTTTCTTGGCCTGGACACGGAAAATCCCTTGCGCCGATGGATCCAGCCCGGCATGACCGTGGTCATTAAACCAAATTGGGTGAAGCACGAATTCGGCGGCAACGTGGGCCGCGACGTTCTTTATACACATGTGTCCCTGATACGCGCTCTTATCGATGCGGTCTTGAAAGCGCTCCACAACGATGGACGCATCATCGTGGCGGATGCGCCCCTGCAAGGCTGCGACTTCAACCGGCTGCGCGGCCAAAGCGGGCTCGCCCAAATGGAAGCAGCCTATGCGCGCGCCCCGGTCAGCTTCCTCGATCTGCGGCGGCAATGGGCGGAGATCGATGATGCCAGCAGTTATGTGCGGGCAGTGCATCCGCTGGCTGGTGATCCGCAGGATTACTCCCTGATCGATCTGGCAGCCCGTAGCCGGCTTGTGTGCTTCGGCGCAAATACGAGGTTCGGCGTGACGGATTATTGCGCCGGCAACACCAATGGGCACCATCACGGAGGGCATCGATATCTGGTAAGCAATAGCGTATTGAGCGCCGACGTGATTCTCAACGTTCCGAAACTCAAGACTCACATCAAGACAGGCATGACCGGGGCATTAAAGAATTTTGTGGGCATCATCGGCGCGAAGGATTGTTTACCGCATTTTCGTGAAGGGTGTCCGGCGAACGGCGGTGATGAATATCCCGACGGAAACTGGCTGAGCCGCGCCGCCAATCCGCTCAGGGAAAGGTTGCAGGCGCGTGCGCCGTTGTGGCTATGGAGTCTCGCGCGGGCCGGTGTACGGGCGGCGTCATCCGCGGTAATTTCGGGTGGCGGCTGGCACGGTAACGATACGCTATGGCGCACAGTCCACGATCTGGTGGATATCGCTCGCAATTATGATCCGGGCGGCGTTCTTCGACGGCGGCCCAGAACCATCCTGACGCTGGTGGATGCCATTGTGGCGGGGGAAGACTGTGGACCGCTGAAGCCGCGGCCTAGACCGTGCGGGTTGCTGGTCTGGGGAGAAGATCCGGGCATGGTGGACGTCGCCTGCGCCACTTTGATGGGCTTCGACTGGCGCCGCATACCGCTGCTCAGTCATCTATGCGACGCCGAAGCGCGAGCCATCTGCGACTTTTCCGGCGATCTTGCATTCCAAGCCTCCAGCGCGGACATAGGCGAATTCGTGCGTAGCGGAGGCGGGCGGTTCACTCCGCCACCCGGGTGGGCCGATCAAATTCCGGTGAGTCGATAGTCCTTCCAGCGGCCCGCTGCAATTTACAAATTACTTACGTTTTTAAGAGATAAAGGCCCTGTATTAAGGCACCAATTCATTCGGCACATTTCAAATGCTGCAACAATTCTATTCGACATTGCCGATCTCTTTGCAACACGTATGCACGACGGCTCAGGGCGCCAAATATCACCACTGGCGATATGGCGGAGTATTCCAGTCATATCTGGAAGACCTCAAACGCACCGAGTATCTGCCGGCGGAACAGCTCTTTAAATTGCAGAAGGCCGAGCTGAAACATCTGGTCCGATACGCGTCCGCGCATGTGCCGTATTATCAAAAGCACGATGCGGCGGAACTGACCACCAAAGATCAAATGCGGGAGCGTCCCGAGGATTTCCTGTCAGATGCGTATCGGCGCAGGGCTTTGATCCCATGGCATACCAGCGGGACTACAGGGAAACCCCTCTGCATCTTTTACAGTCGCGATGCCATGCAAAAGATGTGGGCTTTCGTCGAGCTATACCGGAATACGGCCGGTGTAACAAAATATGACCGGCGCGGACAATTCACAGGCAGAATGATCGTGCCGTTCAGGCAGGATGCGTCTGAAAAGATCTATTGGCGCCGCGACTTTGCCAACCGCTCCCTGCTGCTTTCGACGACAGATCTGTTGCCCGAGAATCTGCCCGCCTACGCGGCAGCGCTAGAACGATACCGGCCGGTCTACCTGTCGGGCTATCCGTCCGCCATGTACGTACTCGCGGAATACTACCTGCGAGCAGGGAGATCCGGGCTAAAGTTGAGGGCCGCGCTCACCTCCGCCGAGACCCTGCTCGATCACCAGCGGCGTGCGATTGAAGAGGCGTTTGCCACGCGGGTATTCGACCAGTATGGGCAGGCGGAGATGCAAAGCTTCTGGTACGAATGTGAAGCCGGCCGCATGCACGCGCATCCTCTCGCCGGCATAACCGAGATCCTGCGTGTGGATGGCAGCCCCGCGGCGCCGGGAGAGATGGGCGAAGTCGTCCTGACCGGGCTTGTGAATTACGCCATGCCGCTTATCAGATACCGCGTAGGCGA
>Ga0070731_10005250_pt1 | contig 10775 bp, 10 predicted proteins | sample Coa_R1_2_FD_66448 | JGI IMG/M metagenome (GOLD analysis project Ga0070731, IMG submission 66448) | Surface soil microbial communities from Centralia Pennsylvania, which are recovering from an underground coalmine fire - Coalmine... | ecosystem: Environmental > Terrestrial > Soil > Unclassified ... | reverse complement strand
GACGAGAAATGGCTCGCTCGTGCCAGTGATGCTATTTGCCAATACTGGCGCGAATGAAACGCCCGCAACCGAAGTTGCGAGCGTTGAACCACTGGAAACAATGGCTTTAACCGACGGACTGACCGAAATGGCCACGCCGATCCTCCGACGAACGGGACGGCAATCGGATGATTCGACCATCCGCAGCCTGCCGTTCGTAACTTTCCAAAGAAGGCAGCTTGACCTTGGCCTTGCGCGCGTAGGCACGATGCACGGCCTTGCTATTGTGACCGAGGGCTTCCTGAGCAAATCGCTCTGGGTAACCACACGCTTTTGCGCGTTCAGCCCAGGCATAGCGATAGGAATGGAGGGTTACTCCGTGAATTCCCAGGCCGAGGCAGCGCCGCCTGAATTCTTTGGCGCGATGTTTTTCCTGCATGACCAGAAGTTTAGGGAAGAGCGGACCTTGTGATGGTCGCGAACGAAGTACGGCTTCAACCGACTCTCCGAAGTGGATTTGGGCCAGGCTCCCGGTCTTGGCGCGAGCGTAGGTAATCACGCGGTCTTTCCAATCAACATCTTCCGCCCGTAGATGCGCAATGTCTGACTGTGAGCCTCCCAGATGCCAACACAGGTCGTAGAAATCGCGCAGCTCCGTATTCCTTTCGCGTCCAACGATACGCTGGTGCTCTTCGGTAGTGATGGCGCGTTTGGGCTGAAATCGCACTTCCGGCCAAAGACGCTTGGGAATGAGCGGCCAGGGAAGCCAGTTCATCGAGAGGCAGAAGTTGTGAAGTTTCCGAAGGTGCACATTGGTGCTGACAGTTCCCGCCTTGAGACAGGCAAGCAACTGCTCGGCCTGAGTCTCAATAATAACACGATCTCGAATCAGGTCGAGTGCAGCCTCCTTGGCTGCCCGCCGCCAGCGGTCTTGCGTTGAGCCGCTTTTTGTTTCGACGATTGCGTCGAGCGCGTTCTGCCAGGTCCGGGTCGAGACCCCGGAATCAGTGCCGGCCAGGTATGCCTTGGCGATGTGAAGATTTAGTTGCGGTTGGCGGACGGATTCGTTGCGGGCATTGAGCAGCGTACTGGCTTCGGCACGGTCGCGAGTGCCGAGGCTTTCCTGTTTGCCGGTGTCGGAATCGTGGATATAAAACACTCCGCCCAATTTTCGGCGATAAAGTCGATATCGGTTTTTCATAGCTCGAACTTTCTGGTTCGAGCCTGCCAAACGAGGTCGAGTGACGGGTGTATCAGCTACACCAAACGCACAGCCAATTGCGTTTCAGCAAGTCGTGCCCGAGTACTTCCGGACTTTTATCAGGTTCCTCCCGAGTCAAAAAGTTGCTGGCACTTTTGCTGGCACTTGGGGCCTGTGATTTTATAAGTCCTTCTCCAAAAATGGTTTGGGGTTGGTGCCGGTGGTCGGACTCGAACCGACACGACTTTTTACGGTCCCAGGATTTTAAGTCCTGTGCGTCTGCCATTTCGCCACACCGGCGGCGCGCAAAGGAGATTCGCAGAAGTCTCCGGCCCACGCAAGGGCTTGAAACAAGGAGGATTGTCGATAGGTATATTTCAGGTTTTTGGGCGTTGACACCGATTTGTATCATAAGCGCCGATTGACATTGGCGTATCCGGCTGTCAGGTTCGTCGCGCATGAAGCATTCCCGGAACCTCGACTGGCGAAATCCGGGCCCGGCTTTTGTGACCGCATGCCTTCTATGCGGAATGGCGGTCTTCGCTTCCGCAGCGCAGGCTACCATTCTGCGCATCGTTTCTTATAACATCGATTGTTCTGACCAAAGCAGCGATGGCAACATTACTAACGCGACCCGCAGTCTGCCGACAGTCATTGAGGCGATCGGGTTGCATCATCTCGGCACGAACGCGCAACCGATGGATGTGATGGGTTGCGAGGAATTGCTTTCGACGTCGTTGTCGAATTTTGTGGTTCAGCTCAATAACATTTACGGTGCGGGAACTTACGCGAGGGATATCACAGGCGACCCAAATACTGGCGGCGGCCCTGATGGGTTGATGTTTAACACACGCACAATCCAAGTGATTTCGGCGCGGGCGCTCAAGACCGGGCAGATGGTCCTCCTGCAGTCGAATGGCATCTATACGAATGCGTATACGTTTGGCGGCGGGACTAACGGTGCAACACGCGCGCCGATGGTGTATCGGCTTCGGCCTATGGGTTACGGGCCCAGCGCGGATTTTTACATGTATGTCAGTCATGCGCGGAGCACGAGCGACGATGCTATTGGTGATGCGCGATATGCCGAGGCGCAGGAAGTGCGCAGTGATGCGAAGTATAATCTACCGGCGGGTTCGCACATTCTGTATTCAGGCGACTGGAATTTATTCAGCGGCAGTTACGAGAATGCTTATAAGTGTCTCACCGGCCAAACGACTTCCGATGGGATCGATTGGTCGGATCACAGCGCCATCTGGGCCAATACGAACCAGACGCAAGCCTACGATCCGATGTCACAGACAGTCCCGCCGACGACGCGCACGTGGACGAATGCGGCCAGTGATAACGCGACTTACCTGTACGGTGATGCAACTGATAAGTTAACGTCCCGGATTGATATCCAACTGCCCAACGCCTTGATGTTCGCCGCCTACAACAGACAGGGTGGAGTGCAACTGGCCGTGGATACTGCTGACCCCTTCGACGCGTTGAATTTTCCCGCTGCGCAATATCCATACGCCTTTGAAACTTTTGGGAATGACGGAAGCACTCCGCGAAATACTGCATCGACGAATTCCGCCAATCACTCCCTGGATGATCTGAACGGCGGGACTCCGAATGCCGCGACGGTGAAAACCGACCTTCTGGAAGCTGGCACCGGCAGCGACAGCACATTTGTCGGCAGCGATCATTATCCGATTTTCGGGGACTATGTGGTGGCGCCACCGCCACCGACTTCGATCGTGCTTATTTCGGAAGGCATCGCAACGAATGGAGATTTTCAACTGGAGTTGTCTTCAGCTACCAATACCGGATTTGGCATCCAGGCATCGACAGACCTGGTTCATTGGGCGCAAATCGGGTCCGGTGTGACGGATACGAACGGGTTGCTGCTGTTTCAGGACAGCAACGCTCCTTTAATTCCGGATCGGTTTTACCGCGCTATCTGGCCTGCGCCGTAGAACCAGGAAATTGGTCCGAATTCGTGTTTTGCCCCAGTTGCGAATGGTGATATGATTTATTCATGGTCAATAGTTTGATGGCACCTGTGCTGACGCGTCGCCGGATATGGCTGGCGTGCGCAGTAGCGGTGGTGACGGATACAATACAATTCTTTGGCGGAATGCTTGGACTGCCCGGGTGGGTGCTGGACGATTGCCTGGACATCGTTGCGATGGTCCTGCAAACCCTCATACTGGGATTTCATCCGCTGTTTCTGCCGACATTTATCATCAAGGCGGTTCCTGGAGTGGATATGTTGCCAACGTGGACGGGTTGCACGTTTCTCGTGATCGGATTGCGCCGAAAGGGGCAAACAACAGTTGCGCCTCCGCCCGTGCAATCGGTTTCGCAAAACATCATCGATATTTGATCGTATAGGACTTCGCAGCGAGATCGACGATGCCGCCACCGACGATGACCACGCTTTTAGCCATTGCCTAATCTAGCACGCGTGGAGAACACATTCTGTTAGGGGAAGTTGGTAGTCAGATTGTTGTTTAACGAGAATCAGCTGCGGTGTCGGCAGCATCAGCAGTTGAGATACTTCCAGTTGCGCGACTTGCCATGAACCAGCCATTCAAGCGTGGTTGCGATACGCTTGGCGCGGGTTTCGTCGCGTTTGGCTTCGGTGATCCATTGCACATATTCGCGCTGATGACTTGGGCTGAAGTTTTCGAACGTCGCGCGGGCTTTGGCGTTTTTGGCCAGGGCAGCGGTAAAGTAACCGGGGACGACAAGCTTTTTTTTGGGTTTGGGTTCAGTCGATTCTTTCTTCACACCTGCGTTGTTCAGTTCAACCGCTTTCTTCATGTAACCGAGCAGAACTTTCTCCTCGGGCAAATCTGAAAGCGCGGTGATGCGCCCGAATTGGCCCATTCCTTCCTCGGACTTCTGGAAATCCTTTCCCAAAACCAGAGCACCTTTCCAAAAGTGCAGGGTGCAATGCCGCTTAAATCCTGCCATGGCAAATAGAATGCCTTTATGGACGAAATGCGGCATGCGCCACTTGAGCGTTTCCTCGACCTCGGGACAGGCGACGTGCACCAGCTTCCGGATGTGGGTCAAAATCGGCTTTGCGAAATCAGCGGAGCTGGAGATGTAAGCGTCGACGCGTGGATCTTTTTTGGGCATGCCCGTTAAATCAAACCGAGCCCGGCGCGAAGTCAATGCCGAATTTGGGGCACGGCTTGATCCTGCTCAATCCCGGGGTGCACGTGTTCCGGATTTTACCTCGAAGTTTGCGCGATCGGGCTCGAAATATCTTGGAGGCGACACCGTATCCAGATGAATGCCAAACGACTTGATCGTTGGACAAGCGAGCGAACGCAAAATCGTGAGCCGCACCCTGGATGATTTCGTTTTCGGGAAGCGGTCGAGCTTGCGATAGCCAATGGTAAAGCCATGATTCAGCTCTTTCCAATTCTGCGAATCATCGTCCCAGGCCTCGATCTTATATTCCGCCACTCGCTGGCCTAGTGTGATCATTTCCTCAAGGCGGACGACGTTAAACGTTTGCTCGCCTCCGAGATCCACTTCGAGAGTCGCATTGGTGATGCCATCGTCCGTGGCCCAATAAGTGTTCTTGTCGTCGTCAAGGGCTTTGTCGGCGCCAAAGGCCGGATCGTTGCCGCGGACATTGCTGGCCGTAGCTTTTTTCCCTGCGGCAAAGTCTCTTCCGAAAATTTTCCCAAGAGCGTCGTGGAATTCGTGCAGACGCTGCACGGATTCATCAGAAAATAGGCCGCGCTTGTCCGGCGCGACATTGAGGAGCAGAATCGAATTGCGACCAACCGACGTGTAATAGTAATTGAGCAGCGTGGGCAATTCTTTGGGCGGCGTGCCATCCCAAAACCAATGGCCGACCATCATCGTGTCGCACTCGACTGGAAACCAGATGGGTGTTTTGAGGGAATTCGTGGAGTCGCTGCCATCGGGTGCGGGATAAACGCTCCAATTGTTCAGTTTGGCGCAAGCGAGTTCGTTGCCGACCCAGCGGACGTCTTCGGTAATCGGTTCCACGCGCGCGCCTTGTTTGATGATGGCGTTGGGTTGAAGTTTCCGCACGAGTCCTATGATGTTGGGCCAATCGGCAACATTCGCTTTGTTGCCATCGAACCACATTTCGTAAACCGGTCCGTAGTTGCCAAGCAACTCGCTGAGTTGTTCGTGATAATATTTGGCGTAGGCGGCGCGGTCGGAATCATAGTTCGTCACACTGCGGTCCCACGGAGAGCAATAAATGCCAAACTTGATGCTACCGGCTTTGCAGGCATCCGAGAGTTGCCGCACGACATCGCCCTTGCCGTTCTTCCAATCCGAGGAAGCCACGCTATGTTTGGTGGTAGCCGTGGGCCAGAGGCAAAAGCCATCGTGGTGTTTCGCAGTGAGGATGATACCTTTGAATCCGCATTCTTTGGCCACGCGTACCCACTGGCTGCAATCAAGACTCGTGGGATTGAAAAATTTCGGGTCTTCAGTACCGAGACCAGTGCCGCGACCGGTAAATGTATTCATGCCGAAGTGCGTGAACAGGGTCAGTTCATCTTCCTGCCAGGCGAGTTGGGCAGGCGAGGGGACCGGACCGAAAGGCTTGGGTGGTTCAGCGGCGTCGAGGTGGGCACCCGATTCCAGGCAGACGAGGAGGATGGCGAACCCTTTTACAATTTTATGCATAGACACGCGTATCAGACGAACTGGGGTCAACAACTGGTTTCACTGGGGTCTTTCCAAGTAGCACAGTGTCGAAAATGGGGTCCATTACTTCGTTGAGCGAATATTCTGCCGGGTTAAATTTTTTATGAAAGGAGATAGTATGAAAAAACTGATGTACACACTACTTGTTGCCACCGTTTCTTTGGGAGTGACCGCCAACGTGGCACGCGCCCAGGGAAGAGCCGAGAAGCAGGAACTGGACAGTAGAGCCCAGACAGTGAACGATCTTGCAAGTCGCCGGGGCGGAACGAAGGACGCGCTTCATGATGTTTCCGTTGAAACGGGCGTTCCACTGGACCGGGTTCAACGTATGCATGATGACCACCCGAATGCTGGAGCGGCGGGTATCATGATTGCCTGCGTTATGGCAGATAACACGAAGGCATCGCCGAATCGATACCTCGATGAGCACAAGAACGGACGGAGTTGGGCATCCATTGCGCGTGAGAATAACGTGCCCCTCGAGAAGATTAACGCGAAACTCGACAACCTGGAACGTGAGTTGAACCAGGGTCTGCCTGCGACAGGTGCGCCAAGGGGAGGCTACGGTCCGGGATATAATCGTGGATATTAGGGAATAACGGACTGAACGAACGAGTGTTCGAATCAGCGGTTGGAACTTCAAGTTCCAACCGCATTTTTTGTGCAATTCTACTCAATTGTCGGCGAAGGCTGAACGAGAATTGGACTTGAAAGGTTGTGACAACAATGCAAACCGACAGAACTTCGCTCTTGCGTGTTTTGGGCAGATATGTAATGACATTCGATTCGCTTTATGAACGCGACGATTCAAAACCTGCTGAAACTACAGTCTATCGAATTTGGCGACGAAAAGGGGAGTGAGAAACAGATTGCCGACCTTCGCACCGCCATTCCGGAACCCATTCTGGGCCACTACGACAGGCTGCGCGCCAGAGATAAGAAAGGCGTCGCTATCGTGCGCAATCAGGTTTGCACCGGCTGCCACATGAAACTGCCGATTGGCGTCATCGCCATTCTGATGCAGGACCGCGATATCCAGCTTTGCGATAGTTGCGGACGGTATCTCTATTTGGAACCCCAGGCTCCAACTGCGGAACCAGCCGTGCCGGCCAAACCCGCTAAAAAGCGGAAGGCCAAAGCAGCCGTCGTTTGATTCAACATTCGACCGCCGGTCAATCCTGAATGAAGTAGCTGAGGTTCTCGAGTTCAATGGCCACGTTCACGTTGTTGATCATGACCTCTTCGGGGACCGAAACCACGATCGGTGAGAAGTTCAGGATGCCCACAATACCAGCCTGCACGAGTTGATTGACAACTTCCTGTGCAGCTGCAGCGGGCACTGTAAGAATGGCCATCTTCACACTGTGCTTGTGAACGAATTCTTTTAACTCACCCATCGGCAGGATCGACTGTTTGATTTGCTTATCGCGCCGGCGCTTCGGCTCCGCATCGAAGGCCGCGATGATCTCAAAACCTTCCTTTTCAAACCCGCGATAAGAAAGCAGCGCGAGCCCCAGATTGCCGACGCCAACCAGCACCACCGGTTGCAAACTCGTCGTGCCCAGTTCGTCGGAAATCATCTTGGACAATTCCGTGACGTCGTAACCCAGCCCGCGCGTGCCGAACTGTCCGAAATAGGCCAGGTCCTTGCGAAGTTGCGTGGGCTTGACTCCGGCAACCTTCGCCAGCGCCTCACTCGATACGGTCTGAATATTGTTGTCCTTCAAACGCGCCAGGCAGCGCAGATAAACCGACAACCGGTAAATCGTCTTGCGCGGAATTTCTGGCAGTTCTTTTTTCAAGCCGGCGAGGAATAGTTAAAATCTTCAATGGAATCAATCAAGAATGCGCACCAACAAGTGCTAATGAATAGTCGCGAGTGCTTCATATCGGAGTTGGTTTACTTCACGATTTCGGTTCCCTGGCTCCAGCAATTGCGTGATAGCCTGAGCAGCGCGTCGCGATGCGCCCGGTCCACCAAGCGTCGAAATGATTTTTGCCAGTTTGTCTTTGATCTCGTCACGTCGTGATTGATTCTGCAGCAATTCAAGTGTGGCTCCCGCGATGTTCGCCGGTGTGGCTGCGCCTTGAAGGAACTCGGGGTATAGCTCTTCCTTGGCGATAATGTTTGGCATCGTGAACCACTTCGATTTGATGATGCCAATACTCAAACCGACGCCAAGCAACAGCTTCTTATAAAGCGTAACCGTCGGCAGGCCGAACAAGGCACATTCCATTGTCACAGTTCCAGTGGATGCGATCGCGACATCGGCCTCTGCGAGCGCCTGCGGTAGATCGCGCACTTGAATCTCACAGTCCACCCCGAGTGACTTCGCCATGTCCGCCAGAGCTTCGTTTGGCGCAACCATCCGGGCTTTGGCCTGTGGCAGCTTTTCGCGAATCAATCTCAACGCACTCAACATCACCGGCAGATGCCGCCGCAACTCGCTTTTGCGGCTTCCTGGCAGCAGCAGGATTGTTGGTTGAGAGGCTACGTTCCGATGGTTGGACCCCATCCCCGCAATTCGGTCCAGCATCGGATGTCCCACGAACTCCACCCGAAATTTCGGCACGCGCGCCGCATACCACGCCTTTTCGAAAGGGAAAAGACTTACCAGCAAATCGAAATCGCGCGCTATTTCGTGAACGCGGCCTTCACGCGATGCCCATACTTGTGGCGATATATACTTGACGAGTTTTGGATGCCAATCCTGGAACCAGCCGGAACGACGGTTCACATAATTCCGAACCGCTTCCGCAAATCGAAGGTTGAAGTAGTTGTAATCGATTCCGATGATCACATCCGGCTGGCGTTCGAAAGCAAGCTGCAGCAAATGCCGAAAACGTTGGCGCGACTGAATATATTCCTTCGGCGTGGGTATGCCGGTAATTGCATATTCCGTAAGATCAAACGCCAGTTTAACGCCCGCCGCCTTCATGCGTGGTCCTCCGGCTCCAAAGAACTGCGGCTCAAGCCCGGTGTGCAGTGGCTGCCAGTCGGTCGTATAATCGATCTCCGCCCTGGTCAGTTCCTCGCGCAACGCACTCACAAGTTCGGCTCCCAACGTGTCGCCGCTGGCCTCGCCCGCGATGAGCATGATTTGTTTCGGTCTCATGCCTGCAAGTTACCCTTCAATATTCACGCCGCTCATGGCTAAAGTCGGAGGCTCTTCACCTCGTCTCCCAGCTGTTGTTGTATCTGCCGCGTAATCTCAAACGCCAGGTCCAGCGCCTGCTTGGCGGACTCGCCACTGACCATCGGCGTCTGTTTCTCGCGCACGCATTCGACGAAGTGCTGTAGTTCCAGTTTCAGCGGCTCATCTTTCGCAATCGGCACCGGTTCCCGCACAATCCGTTTCCCAGCGAACTTGGCCTCGCTGACAATGGTCGAATCCTTCGCCGCCAGAAGTTTTTTGAGCAACGAACTTTCTTCCTCATCGTCGCGGGCAATTCGGTAGATGAATCCTTCCTGCGCGCGATAATCGAGCGAGATGTAACTCGGAACGGCGCCGGCGCCACCGCTGAAAACCCGGATCTTGCGCATCTTTTCCGGGCTGACGCGGCTGACCGTCAAATTCGCCACGCAGCCGTTGGCGAAACGCAGCCGCGCATTCGCGATATCTTCCGATTTGCTCAAAACCGGAATTCCCACCGCTTCCACGCTGACCACCGGTGATTTCACAAACGCGAGCACCACGTCCAGATCATGGATCATCAGGTCGAGCACGACTCCAATGTCCGTCGAGCGGCCAGGGAAGGGGGACAGTCGGTGAATTTCGATAAACCGCGGTTGCGACGCGGCTGTCTCCAGATATTTGAAAATGGGATTGAATCGCTCGATGTGGCCCACTTGCAGCACGCAGTGTTTCTGCAATGCAAGTTCAATCAATTCCTCTGCTTCGGCGCTGTTATCAGTCATCGGCTTTTCCACGAGCACATGCTTGCCTCGCGCTAGCAGAGTTCTGGCGATTTCGAAGTGAGTATTTGTTGGCGTAACGATGCTTAACGCGTCGCTGGCTTCCGCGGCTTCGGCTGCGGTCGCAAAGGTGCGGACCTGAAATTTCTGCGCGATCTTCTGTGCCAGGTCGGACGAGACGTCGCAAACACCAACGAAGTCAACCAGCCCCGCCCGAGCGAGTTCGGAATAAATACGCGCGTGCTCCTTACCCAGGGAGCCAACACCAACTACCGCGGCACGAACTTTGGAGTGTGAAGTCGTCACAGCGTCAATTTGCCAGTGCCCGGGTTTGGCCGAAAGCTGAATCGAATGGCCAGCATCCCATATTCGGGTGCAGCGCTAAAATTTTCTTTTTGAACTTCGACTGAGGACTCATACAGTACTGCTGTGCCTGTTCTCAGCTATATCGTGACGGCGCTGGTGGCGTACCTGTTGGGATCGATTCCCACAGGCTTCCTCGTGGCCAAGGCGAGGGGTGTGGATATCCGCACCGTAGGCAGTGGAAATATCGGAGCGACTAATGCGTTTCGTGTGCTCGGCAAAGGCCTGGGCGTTTTCGTTCTGCTGATGGACGCCTTGAAAGGCTGGGTGGCTGTCATCGTGGGCGCAGCGATTGTGGACGCCGTGCTGCCCGGGGGGCCGCCGCTCGAGTTCTTGCGCATCACCGCGGGCATTACCGCCATCCTCGGGCACAACTTCACCTGCTGGCTGCATTTCAAAGGCGGCAAAGGCATCGCGACTTCTGCAGGCGTGCTCATCGCATTGGTGCCCTGGGCGCTGATTATCATTCTTTCCATCTTCATCATCTTGTTTCTGCTCACCCGCTACGTTTCTGTCGGCTCCATTGCCGCCTCGTTCAGCCTGCCGTTTGCCACGTGGTTTACAACCAAAGACGTCGGCCTGACCGTTGTCACCGGTGCCATGGCAGCACTGGCCATT
>Ga0070731_10005248_pt1 | contig 10776 bp, 10 predicted proteins | sample Coa_R1_2_FD_66448 | JGI IMG/M metagenome (GOLD analysis project Ga0070731, IMG submission 66448) | Surface soil microbial communities from Centralia Pennsylvania, which are recovering from an underground coalmine fire - Coalmine... | ecosystem: Environmental > Terrestrial > Soil > Unclassified ... | reverse complement strand
AGACCCCGACCCCAAGAGGGCAGGGGGGTCCGTCCGGACGGACCCCCCTGCCCTCTTGGGGTCGGGGTCTGGGCGCACGGGGAGCGGGGGGAAACGGCGGCGGCGGGGGAAACGGAGAGCTTTACGAACGGGGGCGGAAGAGGTCCAGGAAGCGGTTTTCGTAGATCTGGAAGAGGGAGAGCCGATCCAATTCGCGTTTCAGGTCGAAGGCCTTGGAGGGATCCCGGGCCGCCTCCTGGAAGAGCTCCTCGACTCTCCGGCGGTCCTCGATCCGGGGCGTCTCGTCCGCCGGGGCCTGGGAATCCGGGGAATCGTCGAGCGATCCCGGCGCTTCCGAGGGCTCCTCCCCCTCGGCTCCGCGGAGCAGTTCTTGGAGTCGGTCAAGGCCCGTGGACAGCCTCTGGGAGACGATGCGGCCGTACTCCTCCAGCTCCCCGAGTTCAATCGGGACGTCCGCCACTCGGGAGAACGCCGACAGCACCGCGTGGGACGCTTTCGGGAAGGGGACCGAGGTGGCCAGGGCGGGCATGACCCCCATCAAGCACAGCCCGGAAATGCCTCGTTCGGCGGCGGCGGCGAGGATCTGCCCGTTCATTCCCAGGATCTGCCCCTCCTCGAGGGTGTCGATGCCGTGCCGGCGGAGTTGTTCCAGTCCTTCGAGTCCGGTCGCGACGCCGAGGACCTGGGACGGCTCCAGCGGATGGCTGTTGGCGGCGACCGCCGTGAACGTGATGACTTGCCGCACTCCCAGTTTCTCCACCCGGTCCAGGATGCGGCGGCAATACTCCGGACCGTGGGCCATCGGCTGCGCCTCGCCGATCATGAGACTGAGGCGGCCCGGGATCCGAAGGTCCTGGCAGGCGTACAGGTGGTCCTCGGGAACGGGACCGATCCGGGCAAGCCCCCGGTCGACGTCCAGATGGTCGAGATCAAAGAAATCCGTCGTCCCCGGAGGCTTCTCCTCGTGCATCCGAAGTTTCGACAGGAGGTAGTAGCCGGCCGTGATCCCGACCTGTCCGATTCCCGGCCAGACGGCCACGAGGCGCGATCCATCGAATCGTTTCACGCGCACGCTCCCTCACCTTTGATCGGAAGCCACCTTGCTCAACAGACTGAGCCGAGCGTGGGTCTGTTTGTTATCGGGCACCTGGGAGAGGGTCTGGGGGGACGGTCGACGTCCCCGGGACGACCCTGGGCGGGAAGGTCGTGCCCGGCGTGCGCCGGGCGGTTCGGGGCGTGCGGGCGCTACGGGTCCTGGGGGGCCGCCAGGAGATCCACCCAGAAGCAGCTCCCCTTCCCCGCCTGGGACTCCAACCCGATGCGGGCTCGGAGGCGCTCGACCGCTTTCTCGGCGATCGCCAGACCCATCCCCGTGCCCTGATACATCTCGGCGGAATTGAGACGCTCACACGGATCGAAGATCACATCGTGAAATTCTTCGGCGATGCCGATCCCGTTGTCTTCCACGGTCACCCGGACGAAGTATTTCCGGGGCTGAACGCGCAGGACCACGCGGGGTTCCACGCCGGGGAGGACGAACTTGAGCGCGTTGGAGACGAGCTGGAAGAGAAGAAGGAAGAGCAGGGTCCGATCGGCGACCACGTGGAGGGGCGGCGCGTCCAGGGTCACGCTGGCGCCCCGGTCGCGGATCTCCTGGCTCAACGCCTGAATCACTTCGGTCAGGATGGTCCGAAGCGGCTGAGGCTCCATCTGGAGGGGCATCCGCGCGACCCTGTTGAAGACGAGCAGATGCTCGATCAGGGAATTCATCTGCTGGGCGGATTGGGCGATGCGGAGGGCAAAGTGAAGGTGCCCCTGCTCGCTCGAGGGCTGGGCGCATTCGTCGACGAGCGCGTCGCTCAGTCCGGACATCGCGCGGAGCGGCGCCCGGAAATCATGCTCGAGGGCATAGGTCAGGGCGTCGTGCTCGATGCGGGCCTTCTCGAGGTCGCGGGTGAGCGTCGCGATCCGGTCCTCCAGCTCGCGGCGCCTCCGGGGCTCCGACGCGGAGGATCGACGCGCGAGAAGACGGGCGGAGGGATCCCCGCGGCGCCGGAGGTCCCGGCCGACGAAGAGCAGATAGGGTGGCCCCGGCGGAAGGGATGCCAGCCGGGAGGCCGTCCAGGCGATGCGCCGGCGGCTCCCGTCGGCCGCAGGCCAGAGGCATTCGAACGTCTGGGACGGCTGGAAGGATTCGATAATCCCCCGAAGCACCGCCCGCTCCTCCGGATCGGGGAGGAGATCCCAGGCCTTGCGACCCCGAAGCTCGAGAAACGGGATCCCGATCAGGTCTTCAAACGCCGGATTGGCGAAGACGAGTTTTCCTTCCGGGCACACGCACACGACGAGCATCCCCGAGGAGCGCAGGAGCGCCCGGACGAAGTCGGGATTCTCCGGGAGCCGGTCGGCGGCCCGGCGCCGGCGGACAACGGTGACCATGGAGTGAGGGCGGTCCTCGATGCGGACGGACCGCAGACGCAGCTGGAGGCGTTTCGTCGATCCGTCCTTGCACCGGACTTCCGACTCCAGATCGATCGCGGCGTCCTCGCGGAGAAGCGGACCAAGGGGGACCGCCTCCGTGTCCACCAGATCGTCGATCGTTTTGGAGAGCAGATCCTGGCGCTCCCAGCCGGTGAGGGCGCACAGGGACTCGTTGACGCCGACGATGCGGCCGGTGGGATCGCACACCAGGAGCGACTCGGCGGACTCGGAAAGCATTCGGTCCAGCTCTCCCCTCGTCGACTCCATGAGCGGCGCACTCCTTGGATCCCCCGTCCGGAAGAGGATCGCCTTCGCCCCGGTTCCGCCTAAGAAAATCTAACAAGGCGCAGGGGTCGAGTCACGCGAAAGTAAAGAGGACCGATAATAATTGAACCGCCGAAGACGCCCGTCCGCGTGGCTCCAGGAGGGGTCGCGTCCGGTGCGCCCGAGGGGGAGTGTTCATCGTCGGTCCGCCTCCGACCCGGGATTTCCCCTTCCCCGGATTTCGGGTGGACGATTGCAGGAGCGTCCGGTCCATCGGAAAGAAGTCCCGGTGCCTGGAACGGAGGCGTCCGTCGTCATCCCCGAACGGCGCTCGCTCGACCCCGGTCCCAAGGACCTTCGGAACGCGCGGCCGCACCGGGGGTTCTATACTCGTGGGTCTGGTGGCCGAGCGGGCGCTGGATTCCCCCGATTGAGGTGACGAGGAGCATCGAGATGACACGACCGTCTGTGGCCCCTCCGCCCATGGTGATGACGGTCGGCCATTCCACTCGTTCCCTGGCGGAGTTCCTCCGCTTACTCGCTGCTCACGGCGTCACGACGATCGTAGATGTTCGGACCATCCCGCGGTCCCGAGCGCCCGCCGCGGACCTACTCCGGACCGCCCCCGGTCCTCGTCCGCCGGTCAGCCCGGCCGCTGCGGCGGCCGAGCCTCTTTGCCGCCCGTCCGCTCCGGGGCCTTCCGGGTGAGAGTTGCGGTGGTCCGTGCTCGGGGCTGGAAGATTCCCTTCAGCACCCGGCCGACGACATTTTCGTCCGCTTCTTCTCGAGCGACGGTCGCGAGGGTGATGTACCCGACGAGGCGTCCGCTGGATTCCACGACGGGAAGGCGGCGCACCTGGTGGAGCATCATGAGCGCCTCCGCCTCGACGAGGTACTGCTTGGGCCGGACGACGACCGGGGGGATCGTCATCGCGTCCCGCACCAGGGTGACGTGAGGGTCCCGTCCCTCGGCGATGACGCGGACCGTGATGTCTCGATCGGTGATCGTGCCCACGAGTCGGCTCGACTGGGTGACCGGAAGCGATCCGACGTTGTGCTGGTTCATTTTGTGGGCGGCATCCTGGATCGAGACCGTCGGTGCGATGGTATGAAGCTCTCGGATCATCACGTCCGCCACCGTGGTCATGGGAGGGACCCCCTCTTCCGTATCGGGGCGTTGCCGGTTCGAACGCTTCCCGGGACCCGGCCGTCCTTCCGGGAAGACACGTCTCTGGGTCGTCCCGGGGGTAGAGCCTCCGGATCCCCCGCCGTTATCCCGTCCCCATGCGGAGAGCACCGGAAGGTCGTTTATCCGGGATGCGACAGCGTGATCCCCTGGGCTTCGAGAGCCCGATGGCGGCGGCGGACCTCCTGATTGGTCTCGAGAACCACTTTCAGCATGTCGCGCTTCTTCTGATGGTTCTTGTCTTCGGTCAGAAGCCCCAGCTCGCGCAGGGCCGTCATCACCTGGGGATGATTGGGGACCTTCGAGGTGGACAGGAGCCGAAGCGCATGCTCCATGGCATCGAGGTCCGAGTAGAGCTTCTCGATGCGCCGTTCCATCAGCCGGAGCTGTTTGGGATCCCCGGCCGGGCTCTTGAGCCGTGCTCGTTCCTCCCGCGCCATGGCCAGGACGCGATCCCGAAGGAGCGTTTCGAGGCTCTCCCACTCTTTCTGGAATCCGGGCGGCGTCTCCGCTCCCGGCCCGGGCCGCTGGGCCTCGCAGACGCGGGTGACGATGGCTCCCAGATGCCGGTCCACGTCGGCGGCCGCGATAAACGGGCTGCGGTCGAGAGCGTCTTCGCGCTTCTCCGTCGCCCGGGCGCGTTCCTCCGCCAGCTCCTTCCGGGCTTCGGCCAGGTCTCTCAGGAGCGACTGTCGCGATTGTTCGAGCGCTTCGCGGGACTTCCGGACGCTTTCGACCTCCCGGGCCAGGTCCTCCACCCGTTCCCGGTAGCTCTTCTCCGGCGGAGCCGCGGGAGCCAGCGCCCGCTGGCGGTCCGCCGCCCGGAGCTCCTGGATGCGCGCGCGAACCGCCCGATTGATCAGCTCGCCGATCCGCGCTCGGGAGACGATCGCGACCGTGTGGCGGCCCTCGTTCTCCAGCTGCCGGAGGGTGTGGCGCTTCGAGGACACTTCGAGCGCCCGTCGGACATCAATGGGCCCGGACCCCGCGGAGGACGACCGGAGCGTCAGCATGTTCATGGCGTCACCTCCCGTCGCGACAAGGTGGTGAGTCGTCCTCGGGCGGGGCGTTACTCCGCCCCCCATAACATTTTCGGCTCGAAATGCTCTATAGAGTCGCCGCCAGGGCGAGACGGTCTCCGCGGCGACGGCGGACGTTCCTTGGAGAGGGATCATCCATGCATTCCAGCTCCGCTCCGGACGTCCTCTACGTCGAAGACAATCCCTCGGACGTTGACTTTACGCTCCACGCCCTGAGCACCTGCGGACTGGCAAAGCGGGTGAAGGTGGTCCGGGACGGAAAGGAAGCGGTGGATTACGTCTTCCGCACCGGCCCGTACCAAGGCCTGTCCCCCGCCGATGCTCCCAAACTCATCCTTCTGGACCTCAAGCTGCCGAAGATGACGGGCCTGCAGGTCCTGCAATGGATTCGAGCCGATCCCGGCACGAAGACTCTCCCGGTGATCATTCTGACCACGTTCGAGGACGATCGGGATGTCGTGGAGATCTACCGGCTGGGCGTCACGGGGTATCTCGTCAAGCCGCTCCGGATCGACAAGTTCTACGAGATCGCGCACCCGCTCCTCGAAGGACTGGAGCTCTCCTCCAAGGTCCTCCGCTCCCAAGGCTCCGGCCGCCCCGAGCCTCCTCCGACCGCCGTGAAACCGCGGCCGGGCGCCTGACCCGGGTGCCGGAGAGTTCTGGATCCGAGACCGATCGGGAGAAACATCGTACAGCGAGGAGCGGCGAGGACGTCTCGCCCTCCCGCTGAGGAAGGTGTGCCATGGAGCGACTGGTGTTCCGTCATCCCCGCCTGCGGATGTCCCGCAATCCGGAGGGGTTGGAGATCATCCTGCCGGTGAATGCGGGCAAATTCCGGCGCTTGCTCGATGCCCTCTGGCTTGGGGTGTGGGGGGTCGTCGAAGGGATGCTCGTGGCCACCCTGGCGGGGGTGCCTCTCTTGCCCGGAACGACTCCGGTCCTTGTCCTCCTGACGGTCCTCTTCGGAGGCGCCGGCGTCTTCCTGGGGATTCGGTGCCTGTGGTATGGGACCGGCCGCGAACGATTCGTCGTTCAGCCGGATCGCCTGACGGTGGCCCGGCAGATCCTGGGCCTGGGGCCCAACCGGACGGTTCCGGCAAGCGAGATTCGCAGCGTGCGGGGCCTTCCGCTCCTCTACCGCTTTGTCTATCCCTCCTGGGGCCGCCTCTTCGTCGGCACTGAAACCGGTCAGATCGTCGTCGAAGGGGAGCATGCTCGGTGGATCTATGGGAAAGGTCTGGAGCTGGAAGAAGCCCGGGCGCTCGCCGACCTGATCGCGCAGGAACTGGGGACGTCTCCCCAGCGCCGCGTGGCCACGGAGCTTCGGGGGGGACAGCCCCGGCTCGGAAATCCGGAACGATGATGGAAAGCCTCTTCATCTATGGCGCCGGCGGTCACGGCCGGGTCATCCTCGATACCCTGAACCACGGAAAGACCTGCTACCGCGTCGCGACGCTCGTCGACGACGACCCGACCCTGCACGGGGAAACGAGGCTCGGACAGGTCATCCGGGACCCGGCCTCCATCCATGGAGAGCGAGGCTTCGTGGCCATCGGCGATAATGACGCGCGTTTGCGGATCTCGGATCGATACCGGGGCAGGCTGGTCTCGGTGGTCCACGAAACGGCGTACCTGGCGGAGGAGGTCGCGCTCGGCGAGGGAAGCGTCCTCATGGCCGCGACCGTCGTCGCCATCGGGTCGAGGATCGGCGCCGGCGTGATCATCAACACGGGCTCGACCATCGATCACGACTGCCGGATCGGCGACGGCGCCCACGTGGCTCCCGGCTGCCACCTCTGCGGGCAGGTGGACGTCGGGACCGGGGCGTTCCTGGGCGTGGGAACCCTGGTCGTTCCCGGAGTCCGAATCGGCCGGCATGCCTTCATCAGTGCGGGACAGATCGTCACGCGGGACGTGCCGGACGGGGCGCGGATCCGCCTGAATCAGGGAGGGCCCAGTGAAAATGCTCCTGCCGGTAGTGCTCCTGACCGCCGCCTGTTCCACCCCGCCGCCGCGCCCCCCCACGCCGGAGCCTTCCCCCACCCCCCCTCCCCCGATTGAGCTGCCCCCGAACCTTCCGCGACCGGTCCTGCTGCTCGTGCCCGGGGATCTCCTCCGGATCTCCGTGTTTCAGCAGCCGGACCTCGACCTCGAACTGCGGATCCCGGATAACGGAACCCTGAATGTTCCCCTGATCGGCTCCGTGGCCGCGGCGGGACGCACGACGAACTCGCTCGAGGACCTGATCCGGACGCGGCTCGCGGCGGACTTTCTGCAGTCTCCGTCGGTGACGGTCACGGTGAAGGAATTCGTGAAACGGCGGGTCTTCATCGTGGGCGGTGTCGCCAAGCCGGACGCGTATGAGCTCGGCCCGGCCGCGCGGATGACGGTCCTTCAGCTGGTCGCGGCCGCCGGGGGACTCACGGATCGGGCGATGAAGGAGGCCGTGCAGGTCATCCGGCGCCAGGGCGGCGGCGAGCGCATCCTCCTTCGGCTGCCGCTGGGAGAAGTCGAGAGCCGGCTCGCGCTGGGGAAAGGGGACGGGGACCTGGAGCTCTGGCCGGACGATCTGGTCGTCGTGCCGACCTCGATCCGGACGGCTTATGTGCTCGGGGCCGTCAATAAACCCGGGAGCATCGAGCTTCCTCCCGACCGTCGCACCACCGTCTCGATGGCGGTCTCGCACGCGGGAAGCTATACGAAGTTCGCCTCGACGGGGAACATCCAGGTGCTCCGCCGCACGGAAAACGGCGGAGCCCGACACGTCGTCGTCGACCTCGATGCGGTCCTCGACGGACGACTGGATCTCGACCTGGCCGTCGAGCCCGGAGACGTCATCTGGGTGCCGGAGCGGGGAATATTTTGAACGCCGCCTTCGTCCTCCCCCTCGAGACGGCGTAACATCGTCCTCCCGTGGGGCTCACAGGGGACATGTCGGACGACGATCTCCGCGAACCCCTGGTGATCCTCGAGCGCCACGACGCCTCCGGGCGCAGTCCGGGGGGCGCGTTCCCGGACGGCCCCCGGCCCGAAATCCTCCTCGTCCACGAAGAGGAGGGTCCCGGCGGCGCCCTGGGCCACCTTCTGTTTGACGCGGGATTCGACGTGGTTCGAACGTCCGGGACCAGTTCGGCGCGGGATCTGGTCCGGAGCCGCCCCTCCTTGAGGATGGCGCTCATCCGGCTCGACCGGCCGGCCCTCGAGCCCGTGTCGCTCATCCGGGATCTGGCGCTTCTCTGCCCGGGGCTCTGGATCGGAATGCACGGCGGCGCCGGAGACCGGTCCACCGCGCGCGAGGGATACCAGGTGGGAGCGGACGATCTCCTGCCCCTGGAGGCGTCGGCGGAAACGACGGCCCAGCGCCTCGCGCGCAGCGTGACCTGGGCGCGGAACAAGCACGCCCGCGCGGCGAGACGGCGGAGCCCTCGCGTCAGGACCCTCGTCGCGACGAGGATGGCCTCCGTGATCGCGCTCGGGATTGGCCTCGGGATTGTGATGGGCGCGGCCCTTCGCGCCGGGCAGGACGTCCTCTCCCTTGAGGACGCCCGGCTCCTGCGGCTGGAAAAGGCCTGGACCGAGGGCCTTCAGATGTCCGTGGGGCCCCTCCAGGCGGCGCGCCGGCTCGAGGGGGACCGGCTCGAGATGGAGCGCCGGCGTCTGGCGGAAGAGCTGTATTTCCACCGAGAGCAGCTTTCCGAGGGGCATCTCGATCAGTTGTTTCAGAAGATCGTCCCGCACTATCCGACTCCGTGAACGGGAGGGAAACGGCCCCCGCCGTGCGGCGCGCGCGAGTCGCGCGTCGGCACGCGAAGGCGCCGGGTGACGCATGACCAGAATTCTTCTGTTCGGCATGTACCGACTGGGCTTCCTTTCCCTCGACGCGATGCTCGCGCGGGGAATGAAGGTCGTGGCGCTCGTGACGAAGCCCGATCCCCTGATCGAGGAGGAGCCGCTCGCCCAGCTGGCGAAGTCGCGGGGAATCCCTCTTTTCATGCCCTCGGGGCCCGGAGAAGCGGACTTCTTGAAGGCCTTGAGACCGCTCCGACCCGACCTCATCGTGGTCGCCGGCTACCATCGGAAGCTGCCGCGCTCGATTCTCGCCCTGGCGCCGCGGGGGGCGCTCAATGTCCACGGGTCGCTGCTCCCCCGGCACCGGGGCCCCGTCCCCTGGAAATGGTCGATTTTGAATGGGGAGACGATGACGGGAGCGACCGTTCAGCGCATGAGCGCGGAACTGGACCGCGGACCGATCCTCGCGCAAGAACCCTGTCCCATCCTTTCGGACGACACGAGCGACTCGCTCCTGAACCGGCTGTGTTCGGTCGCGGGCCCGCTCCTCGCCGCGACGATCGAGGGATTCCTGAACGGGAACGTGGTCGCCCGGGCGCAGAACGAGGCGGAGGCCACCTACGAAGGATATCCGTCCGACGCGGACGCCTGGATTCCTTGGGACGGGGAGGCGGAACGGATCCGGGATCTCATCCGAGGGCTGTCTCCCCGCCCTGGGGCCTGGACGACCATCCGAGGGACCCGGGTCCGGGTGCGCCAGGCGACGATCGTGCACGGGATCACGGACCGGCGTCCGGGACTCATCCTTTATCCTTCGGAGAACGCCGTCCTGGTCTCCACCGGAAAGGGAACCCTGTCGATCAGCAACCTCTCGGTCGAGGGCAAGAGCTCGATCCTGGGCCCCTACCGCCTCCGGAGTCTGGGGATGGCTCCCGGCGAGATTCTGGGGGAGGAGACCTCCGTCGCGAGCCCCCTTCCGCACCTCTGAGCCACCCGGGTCGGTCCCCCTGCTCCCCCGGTTCCTGGCGGGCCCCGCCGGAGGGCTCGTGCGGGGGTGGACGAAGGACGACGAACCGCGATCTCGAGGCCGCGATCCCCTCCGGCGACAGGGCAGGACTTGCCGGCAGCACGATTAGGTCTGCCGCTCGCTGCGCGGCTTTCGATCCCCTTCCTCCTCCCCGCCCGACCCCATTCGGGACGCCGCCAGTCCCAGGACGGCGGGATTCATCGAATCCACCATCCCGGACGGGACAATGATGAGGGCGCCCTTTTCCTTGATCGCCTCGTAGGTCATATTCATGGCCCGCAGCTGCATCGCATGGCTGTTCCTCCCGTACACATCCGAGGCCTGCGCCATCTTCTCGGCGACCTGGAGTTCCGAGTCCGCCAGGATGATGCGGGCCTCTTTCTCCCGGTCCGCCTGCGCCTTCCGGCTCATCGCATCCTCGATCGCCTTAGGAATCGAGACGTCGCGGATTTCGACCGACTGCACCGTAATGCCCCATTCGGAGGTCTTCGCGTCGATGATAGCCTCGAGCTCCTTGTCGAGCGCGGCGCGGTCCGAGATCATTCGGGCAAGTTCGCTCTTTCCAATGACGTCCCGGAGGGCCGTCTGGGCCGACCAGGAGATCGTGCTGACGTAGTCCTTCACCTCGAGGATCGCCTTCTGGGCGTCCGTCACCACCCAGAACAGCACCGCGTCCACGTTCACCGGCACGGTGTCCCGGGTGAGCGTCCGCTCCGCGGAGAAGGTGGTCGAGCGGATTCGCGTGTCGACGTTCGAGACCAGGCGATCGATCCCGGGGATGAGCCAGACGATGCCCGGGGTCAGGATGCGCTGGAAGCGGCCCAGGCGGAGGAGTATCCCCCGGTCCCATTCGTTGACGATCCGGGGAGCCGCGACGATGTAGAGGCCGACGACGAAGACCGAGACCGTGGCAACCTCGTTTCGTGTCCAGTGCCAGCAGGCCACGGTGGCACCCACATCGAGAAGCGCGATCACCCAGGTGAGGAAAT
>Ga0070731_10005247_pt1 | contig 10779 bp, 11 predicted proteins | sample Coa_R1_2_FD_66448 | JGI IMG/M metagenome (GOLD analysis project Ga0070731, IMG submission 66448) | Surface soil microbial communities from Centralia Pennsylvania, which are recovering from an underground coalmine fire - Coalmine... | ecosystem: Environmental > Terrestrial > Soil > Unclassified ... | reverse complement strand
CGCCGGCACTCTGCTCGGCGGCCTGGCCGGCACTTTGTTCGGCATGCTGATCGTGCGCCGCCGCGGCGTCTACTTCGCGATGTGCACGATCGCCTTCGGCCAGCTGTGGTACTACCTGGCTTATAGCTGGAACAGCTTCACCGGCGGCTTCGACGGCTTGCGCGATTTTCAGCGCGAGCCCATCGGGCTGGGTCCGTTCACGCTGCACATCGAGGATGGCGGGACGACGTTTTACTATTTTCTGTTGGCCATCTTCGCCGTGGCGGTGGCGTTGATGGGCGTGCTGCTGCGCTCGCCGTTCGGCCGCACCTTGCTGGCGATCCGCGAGAATGAGCGCCGCGCGCGGTTCCTCGGCATTCCGGTGGAACGGCACATCTGGCTGTCGTTCTCGATCTCCTGCTTCTTCACCGCGCTTGCCGGCACGCTCTACGCGCTCCTCAACAATTTTGCCGATCCGCTGACGCTGCACTATTCGCTGTCCGGATATTTCGTCGTCATGACGGTGATCGGCGGCATGCGCACGTTCTGGGGACCGCTCCTTGGCGCGGCGGTGTTTGTCGTGTTGCAGGACTACATCTCGTCGATGACGGTGAACTGGATGTCGTTCGTCGGCGCCGTGTTCATGCTGGTCGTGCTGTTCTTCCCGCGCGGCCTCCTCGGCACGCTGCGGCGGCGCGTCAAAGCATAACAGCGCGTTAATACGGCAGCCCGGCATATTGCTCCGCCAGCGACGCCTGGGCGCTCTCCGAGCCGCACAGATAATCGAACTGGTTGAGCCGCATCTGCTCCTCGAACGGCGTTTCGCCGGGAAAGCGGTGCACCAGCATCGTCAGCCACCACGACATGCGCGCGGCGCCCCACACCCGGCGCAGCGCCGTCTCGGAATAGGTTTCGAGGTCATGCGCCCTGCCGTTGCGATAATATTCGATCAACGCGCGGGACAGATAAAAGACGTCCGAGATCGCAAGGTTGAGTCCTTTCGCTCCGGTCGGCGGCACGATGTGTGCGGCGTCGCCGGCGAGGAATAGCGCGCCGTAGCGCATCGGCTCGGCGACGAAGCTGCGCAGCGGCGCGATGGATTTTTCGATCGATGGGCCGGTGACGATCTGCTCCGCCATGTCTTGCGGGACTCGTGCCTTGAATTCCCGCCAGAAGCGCTCGTCCGGCCAGTTCGCGATATCGTCGTCGAGATCGCACTGAATGTAGTAGCGGCTCAGCATCGGGTTGCGCATCGACGCCAGCGCGAAACCGCGGCTGTGATAGCAGTACACCATGTCCGGATAAGGCGGCGTCTCCGACATGATGCCGAGCCAGCCGAACGGATAGCCCTTCTCGTAGGTCTTGAGCACCGAGGCCGGAATCGACGTCCGGCTCACGCCGTGAAAGCCGTCGCAGCCAGCGACATAATCGCAGTCGATCCGCGTCGTGGAGCCTGCTTTCTCGTAGGTCACATACGGCCGGCTCGACGTGAGCTCATGCAGCTGCACATCGACCGCTTCGTCGATCACCTTGCCGCCGGCGGCGTCGCGCGCCGCATAAAGATCTTCGGTGAGCGCGGTCTGGCCATAGGTCATCATGATCTTGCCGGTGAACTTCTTGGTGTCGATGAAAAACCGCTTGCGGCCTTCCCAGGCGATGCCCGAGCCGTTGTGCGGGTGACCCTCGCGGTCCATGCGTGCGCCAAGCCCGATTTCACGCAGCAGGTTGACGCTGCCGTTCTCCAGCACGCCGGCGCGGATCCGCTGCATGACGTGAGCTCGGCTCTGCCGTTCCAGCACGACGCTGTCGATGCCGTTGCGGTCGAGAATATGAGAGAGCAGCAATCCGGCCGGGCCGGCGCCGATAATGGCGACCTGCGTGCGCATATATCAACTTCCGATTCCCATCGCCTCGACGAACGCACGCCGCACCTCCGGCGGCTGGCCGTAGTGATGGCGGAATTCCTTCAGCCGCTGTCTCAAAATCGGATCCTTGGCGAATTCAGAAAGCGTGAGGCCTTCGGTGTTGAGCTCGCGCGCCATATTCGGCAGCGCGATGCAGGCGGCGGCGTTGGCACTGCGGATCACGCCGGCTGGTTCCTTGCCCGCTGCGATCGCCTCGATCTCCTGGAAAAAGCGGTTTCGCATCATGGTGATGCCGATGTCGCTCGAGCGTAAATTCTCTTTGGTGCGGTCGGCGATCCGGCCCTGGCCGACCCAGGCGATGATGTCCTGGTTGATGACGTGGCTCGAAATCCAGCGGCCGTTTTCGTCTTTGATCGGACTGATCCAAACCGGCACGCGCTCCTGCATATAGGGCTCGCGGCCCTTCGGCACCCGCATGAAGAACCAGGCGACGCTCAAAGTATTTTCATCGTCGACCGGCACGCGCCACTCGAAATGGCTGCCGAGAAAGAAGCCGTTCGGCCACAACGCCACGCGGCCCACGGTCCAATAGCGGTCCTGTTCGCTCTGGCCTTCGCGCACGCGCTTATAGACAAAGCCGTGCTCGAATTCTTCGAATTTAAGCTTGAGATGTTTCGGCGCCGCATTGGCGTTGCCGCCGCGCAGCCGGCCACCCCAATTGTCGTGCATCCATTCGAAATGCACGGGATCGATGGAGTTTTCCTGACATTGAAACCAATTGCACGGAATATCGGCGAATACGATTTCGCGAAATCCGTTGGCCCAGGTGAACGGCTCCCAGACCGGCAGTTCCGGCGCCGGCAGCGGTCCGAGATAGGCGAAGAGGAGCCCGGCGCATTCCTTCACCGGATAGGCCTTGGTATCGCAGCCGGCCTTCGACGGCTTCGGGCTTGCGGTGTCCTCGTAGGGCTGTTCCAGGCAACGGCCGGTCTCATTGACCAGCCAACCGTGGTAACTGCAGCGGATGCCGCTGTCCTCGACCCAGCCGTAGGACATGTCGGCGCGCCGATGCGGACAATGCCGGTCGATGAGGCCGTAGCGGCCGCGTAAATCCCGGTAAAGAACGAGGTCCTCGCCCAAGAGCCGGATGGTCTTGATCGGGTTAGCCTCGAATTCGCTGGCGCCCGCGATAGGCTGCCAGTAGCGGCGCAACAGCTCGCCCATCGGCGTACCCGGGCCGACGCGCGTGAGCATTTCGTTACGGGCGGCAGTGAGCAAGTTTCCCTCCGTGATGGTGGTGTCGGCGGACGATTATTTCATCTCTTGCTGGGGTCGGGGAGAGGGGAGGCTTCGCCGGCGCGGCGAAACCGGCTGGATCGCGCTGTCCCATATGTGTTTCCGAGCAATTGCATCAAATCAAGGACAATTTCTTATCGGCCATTCAATCGTTCTGGTGTTTCATGGTGCGATGCGCGCGGGTGAAGGAACGAGCCCACACACGGCGTCATGGTTCGTGGAACCGGATCGCGTCACCGCGCATCACCGTGGACACGGCCGCGCGGGGCGGCGGCGGCACGACGCGACGTCGGCCCGGGCGATGGTCGTCTCATCGGTGTTTCTGGTGCTGTTTACGGTGGCATTAATGATCGGCGGCCAGGCCGCGATCGATCCGCTCATGCGCATGGTCGCGGCCGGGCGCGATACCTCGGTAGTCGGTGACGTCGTCTTTCCAATGCCCGATGGCCAGTATTGCCGGCACATGTCTTTCGACAATGCGACGGCTGAGATGATTGAGGGCACTATCGAGCGGTGCCCGGACAAGGTCCTCGGCGCTGCGGGCCGCCGCACCGGCCGCGGCTTCACCTGGGGCGAGCACTAAATATTTTTCCAGCGGCCCGGCTAATCTTATCAACTGGCTTCGCCGCCGTGACGGTTCCATGGCGGCTGGACCTTAGACCTACTTTCGCCACCTTTGGACAAACAGGTGTCGCCGCGGCAGACGGGGCGATATGCAAAGCTTGCGGATAAGTCGTCAACGGCACCTTGCACCGCCGTCTTCGCCGCGCTGGAATGAGATTCAAATACCGGGGAAATGCCAATGCGGATCGTGCGTTTTGTCTGTTTGCTGGCACTGTTGGCCGGCGCGTCGCTTCATCCTCTTCATCCTCTCGACCGCGCGAACGCCCAGGCCAGCCAGGAAGTCCAACAGGCCTGCACGCCCGACGCCATGCGGCTATGCTCGGAATTCATTCCGGACGTGCCGAAGATCACCGCCTGCATGAAGGCAAAACACGCGCAGGTCAGCGAAACCTGCCGTATCGCGATGCTCGGCGGCAGGCACGGGTTGAGGCACACGGTGCGCTATCGCAGGCGGGAACATTGCGACCACCACCGTTGCAGATAATCGCGCAATATTGCGGCGCCTCGTCCGGCTATTTCACGGGCCAGCACTCGAATTCGCTCGGCTGAATGGAAAGCTCTTTGCTGCTGCACAAATAAACTTCCTTGTCCTTCTGCAGGACCAAGGTGCCGACGACGCCGGATTGGCCGGTCGCAGCCTTGATTTCAAATCCTTCCGCGGTCAACGTTGACATTGGAATCAATCTTGTCACTGGCTGCTGCGCGCCGGCCGGCTGCGCAACCACACTCGACACGCTCACCAGGCACGCCGCGAGGAGCAGCCGCGTTCTGGCAAGAACACGTCGTTGCGCCATGACGCCCGACGCCATGAGCTAATTCTGCGGCATCGGCGCGATACCGAGCGCCTTGGCAAAGGCTGCGACCGCGGCGCGCTGCTGGTCGATCGATTTGGCGAATTCCTCAGGACCGCCGACATTGAGCAATTGACCCGTGGCGGCCAGCCGATCCTTGATGGTCGCATCGGCCACCGCTCCGACGTCGGCGGTGATCCGTTGGCGCAGCTCGAGCGGCATGCCGGTCGGTCCGAATAAGCCGACCAAGCCGTCCAGCGTCAGCGCCGGATAACCCGCTTCCTTCACCGTCGGCAGGTCCGGCTCGGTCGGCGCGCGCGCAGTATTGCTCACGGCGAGCAGCTTGATCTTGCCGGATTGCAGTTGCGGCCGCACGATCGCCAGCGCCGACTCGTAGACCTGGACACGACCCTCCGCGAGGTCGTTGGCCGCATCTACCGGATTTTTGTACGCGACTTTGCTGATGTCCAACCCTTCCTCTTTGAGCCATCCGGCAAACATGAAATCGAGCGCGCCGGTGACGCCGGCCCAATTGAGCTTGCCCGGCTCGCTGCGGGCGAGCGCGACAAGCTGGTCGAGCGAATTGACGCCGAGAGTCGTCGGCACCGAGATGGCGATGATCGTGTTGGAAACCCGCGTGATCGGCACGAGATCGTCCGGTCGATACGGCAGATGATCGTGCAGGAACGGATGCGCGGTAAACGAGGAGGTCGGCGCAAACAGCAGCACGTGATCGTCGTGCGCGGCAACGAAGGCGTTGATGGCGACGATGCCGTCGCCGCCGGGACGGTTTTCGACCACCACCGGCTGGCTCCAGCGCTGGCTGAGCCGGTCGGCAAACAGCCGCGCCCCGATATCGGAGCCGCTTCCGGGGCCGAGCGTCAGGATGAACCGCACCGGATGGGTCGGCCAATCCGGCGCAGCCGATGCCAGCGGTATTCCGGCTGCGAAGCGGACAACGGTAACAAGGCCCAATGCCCCAGCAAACAAATAGCGCAGCTTTGTGCGCATCGGGTTCCTCCATTCGACATTGCTACGCCGTTCAAGCGGCTGTCAGCTTTCCAGCCCGGTCGGTACGTTTTTGTTCTCGCTCGCCAGTTTCATCCCGGCGGCGAGCGCCATGGTTTCGGCCAACGCCGCGAAATCCTTCTGCAGATATTCTTGCGGATTTTTTTGCAGTGTGGCGGCGCCGAAATGGCTTTGCAGCACTTCGCGGGTCGCCGCCGTCACCGGCATCGGCACGTCCATTTCGCGGGCGAGATCGAGACCCAAATCGAGATCCTTGCGAAGCAATTCCGGCGTGAACGTAGTCGTCCAGTCGAGATTGACCAGCGCCGGCGACTTATAGCGCGTGAACATCGAGCCCATCACGCCGTTATTGAGGAAGGCAAGAAAAGCATGGCGCGGCACGCCCATCTTGTTGGTAAGAAGCGTGATCTCGATCAGGTTCTCGATGACCACGCCGAGCATGACGTTGTGGGCAATCTTGCAGACACGCGCCAGTTCGCCGTCGCCGACATAGGTCACACCGCGCGGCGCGAATACCTCGATCAAGGGCATGGCGATTTTGCACGCGGCTTCGGGACCCGACACGACGGCGGAGAGCTTGCCCGCCTTGATCACCTTGGCGTTGCCGCTCACCGGCGCGGCAACGAAATTGGCGTCGAATTGCTTGAGCTTGTCGCGAATTTCGGCGGATTCCGCGACTGCGATGGTCGAGCAGTCGACCACGATCGGCGGCATCTTGCCGCCCTGACTGCACACCCCGGTCTTGCCGTACAGCACTTCCTGGACATCCGCCCCGGTGGCGACAATCGAAAAGAGCACATCGACGTCCTTAAGATCGGACAGGTGATCGACCACCTTGCCGCCGATCTGCGCCAACGGTTCGGCTTTGGCGCGGGTGCGGTTCCAGATCGAAACGTCATGACCCGCCTTGATGAGCCGCTCGGCCATCGGAAATCCCATGCGGCCCATACCGATCCAGCCGATCTTCTGGGTATTCTTCGTGGCCATGCTCCACTCCTGTGCCGAATTCCTCGCAGTTGCGGGCTTTCCTAGCATAGGGCGCGGCCGCCGCAACGCCCACGCTGACACGGCTGCTTGTCCTCGAGCGCGGCGCAACGTTATCCTGACAATGCATGCACGATGTCGTCGATAACCTCGCGCCCGCCTTGCTTGGCGGCGATGCCGGCCCATTCCGGCGCGCGGCGCGCAACGCGTTTCCCTTCGTGGTGGTTGGCGCGATGTGGGAGGCGGTTGCGCATCTCGGCCTGTTCCCGGCACAATTTTTCCCGTCGCTGGAGACCGTCGCCGCCACATTCGTGCGGCTCACGCTCAATGGCGTTCTGCCGCATCACGCCCTGGCGACGCTCCTCCGGCTCAGCGCCGGCTTTATTCTCGCGGCGCTGGCGGGCGTCACAATCGGCATCCTCATGGGACGATCGCGCCGCGCCGAGGACATTTTGCTGCCGCTCGTGAGCATCGGCGCACCGATCCCCGGTCTCGCTTACGCGCCGTTGTTCCTGTTGTGGTTCGGTCCCGGCGATGTTTCGGCGGTCGTGCTGGTCGCGTTCGTTTCCGCGTTTCCTATCGTCTATAATTGCTGGACCGGCGTGAAAGCGGTCAAGGAGATCTGGCTCCGCTCCGCGCAGGCTATGGGCGCCGACGACCGGCGCCTGTTCAGTCATGTCATTCTGCCCGGAGCGCTGCCGTATATCCTGACCGGACTGCGGCTCGGTCTGGCGCAGGCGTGGCGTATCCTGGTTGCCGTCGAAATGCTCGCCGCAGTGCCGTGGGGCCTGGGCTGGCTCATCTTCGGCGCCCAGGAATTTCTCAACACCGACGTCATGCTCGCCGGCATTGCGGTCATTGCCGTCATCGGACTGGCGCTGGAGAAGCTGGTGTTTCAGCGGCTCGAAGAGTTCACCGTGGTGCGCTGGGGCATGATGTCATGATTGGCGATCGGGCAAATCTTTCGCGCTATCGTTCGCTACGGCGCGGGGCGCTGACGCTCCTGGCGGTCGCCGCGGTCTATGAGGTGATTGCGCGCAGCGGCTATTTTGCGCCCGCTTTGATGCCGCCGCTCGGGACCGTGGCGCGCACGCTTATCGATTCCATCCTCGACGGCACCATGCTGTGGCATGCCGCTTTCACGCTCTATCGCGTGCTGTGCGGTTTCAGTCTCGCTGTTTTCATTGGCCTGCCGCTGGGCGTGCTGATGGGACGCTTTCGCGCTGTCGAGAATTTCGTTCTGCCGCTGTCCAGCGCGCTGATGCCGATCCCGTCATTGGCTTGGATTCCGGTATTCATCCTGTGGTTCGGTCTCGGCAATACCGTGACGGTCCTCATCGTGTTTTACGCCGCGCTGTTTCCGATGCTGCTCAACACCTGGACCGGCGTTCGCTCCGTCAACCCGATCTGGCTGCGGGCGGCCGGCGCGATGGGCGCCGACGAACGCGCTATGTTCTGGAAGGTCATCATTCCCGGCGCTTCGCCGTTCATCATCGCCGGTTTGCGCCAGTCGTTCTTGCGTTCCTGGATCGCGGTCATCGGCGCAGAAATGCTGGCAGGCTCGGATTGGGGGTTGGGCTGGGTGATTTTCGATGCCAAGGAATTTCTCAACACCGACGTGATGCTGGCTTCGCTGATCGTCATCGGCTGCATCGGTTTCGTCACCGAGCGTCTCGTCTTCGGCTCGATCGAGCGCGCCACGATCTATCGCTGGGGCATGGCGCGCGCGGCGAAGGGGTAGCACCTCAAGCACGCCGATCCACTCGTCCCCGCGAAAGCGGGCGACCCAGTTCCCGAGTCTTTAGCGTGTAAGCTGGATTCCCGCTTCCGCGGCAATGAGCGGGACTGTCACTCCGGCTTCAAGTCTCCGTCCTTGATGATGCCCTTGTATCGTTCAACGTCGGCGCGAACGAAAGCGGTGAATTGATCGATCGACAACGCCGACACCGCTGCGCCCGTCGCCTCCAGTCTCGACTTGATGCCAGGTTCGAGCATGACCTTGTTGATTGCTGTATTCAGCCGTGTCGCGATATCCATCGGCAGTGCGCGCGGCCCGAAAAATCCGGCCCACAGCGCGAAATCGAAATTGGACATGCCGGTCACTTCCGCCACCGTCGGCATATCGGGCGCCATCGGCGAGCGCTTGGCTGTAGAGACTGCAAGCATTTTGATCTTGCCGCTCTGCATCAGCGGCACCGCGCCGGGATAGCCGGGAAAATAGAAGTCGACCTGTCCCCCCGCCACATCGGTCAGCGCCGGCCCGGCTCCTTTGTACGGCACGTGAACGAGCTTGCTGTCGATCTTGAGCCGCAACAGCTCGCCGGCAAGATGACCGGGCGTACCAATGCCGGCGGAAGCATAGGTAAGCGGTTGATTGGCGCGTAGCGCCGCCAGCCATTGCGCCGCTGTGGAATAGTGTGAGTTGGGTGGTACGACAAGCGCCAGCGGCACGACGCCGGCGAGCGCGATCGGCTGCAAATCCCTCATCGCATCGTAGCCGGCGTCCTTCATGAAATAGGGATTGATGGCGATCTCGGGCGTTTGACCGACGGTCAAGGTGTAGCCGTCGGGCTGGGCGTTGACGACGTCGCGGGCCCCGATCGTGCCGCCGGCGCCGGATCGGTTCTCCACCACTACCGATTGGCCGAGCTCGATGGAAAGTTGCCCGGCGATGATGCGGCCGATGATGTCGCCGGTACCGCCGGGCGGGAAATTGACGATCAGGTGGATTGGACGGCTTGGGTAACTCTGCGGCCAAGCCGGCAGCGCCGCGGCCGCAATCACGGCCGCAAGCGTTGCGGTCGTAATGGCGCGCATGCCTGAAATCATTCTCATGATCGCGCTCCTGCTTCGCACTGGCTGTGGCCGAGGGCTTCTGGCACAAAGCGCGCGCATGCGCGCCGGCGGAGAGGCGCATGTTAGTTGCGAGGAAGCGGCATAGGAAGCGGCGATGGCCCATATCGAGGCGCGCGACATCACGCTGACCTATGCCACGCCCGGCGGCGCGGTCCCCGGCGTCCGCGGCGTAAGCTTCACCATGGCGGCATCGGAATTCCTCTGCATTGTCGGGCCGAGCGGGTGCGGCAAGTCGACGCTCCTTAACATCATCGCCGGCTTTCTCACCCCGACCGCCGGCGAAATCCGCATCGGCGGCGCGCCGGTCAAGGGCTACGGCATGGACCGCGGCGTGGTGTTTCAGGACTTCGCCCAGCTGTTTCCATGGCGCACCGCGCTCGGCAATGTGACCTTCGGGCTGGAAATGAAAGGCGTGCCCAAGGTCGAGCGCGAGGTCATCGCGCTCGAACAACTCCGCCTCGTGAAGCTGGAGAATTTCGCGCGGTCCTATCCGCACCACCTGTCGGGCGGCATGCAGCAGCGAGTCGCGATTGCGCGGGCTCTGGCGTACAATCCGGCGGTGCTGTTGATGGACGAGCCTTTCGCGGCGCTCGATGCCTTGACCCGCGACGACATGCAGCGGCTGCTCGCCGACGTGTGGCGCACGACGCGCAAAACGGTGATCTATGTGACCCACAATGTCGCCGAGGCGGTTTATCTTGCCGACCGGGTGGTGGTGATGACGCCGCATCCCGGCACGGTGAAGACGGAAGTGCCGATCCGCCTGCCGCGGCCGCGCGATCCGCTCAGCGTCGAATTCCTCGAGCACCAGAAGGAGTTGCTCAAGCTCCTCGGCCAGGAGCGCAACCAGGAGCCCAACCAGGAGCGCAACGCGTGAGCTTCGCCGCACGAAGCGCGCTCGCTTTGCTGCTGATGGTCGCCGGCGTGGCGCAAACCGAAGCGCAGGAGAATTATCCCAATCGACCGATCCGGCTGATTGTCGGATTCGGTGCCGGCGGCCCGACCGATATTCCGGCCCGTTTTGTCGCCGACAAACTCGGCACGGCGCTCGGACAGCCTGTCGTCGTCGAGAACAAGCCGGCCGCCGGCGGCATCGTCGCCACGCGCGACGTGATCGCGCAGCCGGCGGACGGCTACACGCTCTTGCTGTGCACTCATTTCGAGGCGATCAACAACGCGGTCTACCGCAATGTCGGCTTCAAGCTCAGCGACCTCGCCCCGATTTCGCTGATCGCCAAATATTATTACGCCCTGGCGCTGTCGAACGCGGTTCCGGCGACGGATTTCAAATTGTTCGTCGCCTACGCCAAGGCCCATCCCGGCGAAGTCACCTACGCCACGGTCGGCACCGGCTC
>Ga0070731_10005246_pt1 | contig 10789 bp, 10 predicted proteins | sample Coa_R1_2_FD_66448 | JGI IMG/M metagenome (GOLD analysis project Ga0070731, IMG submission 66448) | Surface soil microbial communities from Centralia Pennsylvania, which are recovering from an underground coalmine fire - Coalmine... | ecosystem: Environmental > Terrestrial > Soil > Unclassified ... | reverse complement strand
TTCGAGTTCACCGCCTTCGCCGACGCCTCCAACGCCTGGGGCACCTTCGCCTTCAGCGAGTAACCCCTCACCCGCTTTGCCGCGTTGCACGCGGCTCAGCTGCCCTCTCCCTCAAGGGGAGAGGGCGAATTCCGCGAAGCCTGCGAGACAATAAAGACAAAACCTTCTCCCCTTGCGGGAGAAGGTCGCGAGGCCCGGATCAAATCCGGGCCGAGCGGGATGAGGGGCAATGTACGACCCGACCATTACGATCGCCGGACGAACGTGGCGCGTTCCGCTCCTTGCGCCGCGGCAGAACCGTATCGTGGTGCCGGCGTTGCTCCGACTCGCGGCGAACCCAAAGGAACGGTTCGAACGCCTGCTCGACATCGTCTTTGCCGCGCTCACGCGCGCGCGTCCGGGCATTGTACGTGCGGAGTTCGAGGACTGGCCGATCGCGAGCCATGAGCTGTTCGACGCGCTGCCGGTGATTGCGGAACGAACGGGATTTCGCTGGAGGCGAAATCCCGTTCCCCGACCCGATCGGGGGACCCAATCCGATCCACCGGACTGGGACGCGATCATCGCCGAAGTGGTGAATTTCCTTCCCGGCACGACGCCCGATTATTGGGAAGACGCGCTCACCGTCCCGCGGCTCGAAGCCTTGCGCGAACAGTGGCGGCTGCATCCACCGCCGGCCGTGCTTCTCGCCGCCTGGCTCGGCTACCGTCCGCGCCCGCGCGACGAGGATGCACTTGCCGAGCTTCTCCGCTTCTTCCCGACCGGCACCCTGAAGCTCAATTGAAGTATCCAGACGAGCGCATTTGTGCTATGCGAAGCCTCACCGAGTGCTTGTTGGGAGTTCAGATGTCCTCATTTGGCAAGAGCTGCTTTGACCGGCGCGCGTTGCAATTCGCGGCAGCAATTTTAGGGTTAGGCGTTTTCGCCGGTGCATCGGCTGCCGCCAGCGCCACAATCACCACCTTCGATGTTACGGGCGCGACGTCCACTTTTCCGGTCGCCATCAACGACGCCGGAATGATTGCCGGATATTATCTTGCGCAAAAGTATCACGGTTTTATCCGCGCGCCGGATGGGACGATCACGACTTTTGGTCCCAAAGGGTCCATCTCGACACTTGCGGGAGTCATCAATCGCCACGGTACCGTTGCAGGGTGGTACAGCGCCAAGCACAACACGGGACAAAGTTTCGTTCGCGCCGCCAATGGGAAAATCACGACATTCGGCGTCTCCGGGTCGATTGAGACGTCGGCTGATGCGATCAACGGCCAGGATACGATTTCGGGATCGTATCTGGATCAGAGTCGCGTGCAGCACGGATTCCTGCGAACCGCCGACGGAACGATCGCCACATTCGATCCGTCCGGCTCGATCGGCACGGACCCCACGTCGATCAACAGCCAGGGCGCGATTACGGGATGGTACGCGGACGCGAACCACGTCAGCCACGGCTTCATCCGCGCTGCGGACGGGACGATCACGACGTTTGATCCTTCCGGGTCGATCGACACGACCGCCCTCGCCATCAACGACAAGGGCGCGATTGCCGGATATTATTACGACAGCCAGAATCGGCAGCACGGCTTTGTCCACGCTCCGGACGGAACGATAACGACCTTTGACGTTTCGGGCTCGTTCGGAACCGGTGCGATGGCGATCGACGACAAAGGGACCATTACCGGCAACTATCAGTACAGCAAAAACGGGTGGGGTGGTTTCGTTCGGAGCGCCGCCGGAAAGGTGAAGGTTTTTGATGCGCCGCTAGCGAGGCGAACCTTGCCCTCAGGCATCAACAACAACCGCGTGATCGCGGGGTCTTACAGATCGAACGATAGATACCACGGCTTCATCCGCACGCCGTAAATCCACGGGCTCTTCCACGCTTCGCGGTTCGAACGATTTGTGATACCTTTCGGCTGCCCGGTCGCGTGACGCGGGGCGGCGCGAAGGCGCCCGGCAAGGGGGAACATTCCAAAATGTCTGTATTTGGGAAGATCGGCATCCACCGCTCAGCCGGCAGGCGTGCACTCGGTCGCGCATCGGCGTTCGCGCTGACGCTCTTTCTCGCCACCGTGCAACAGGCTGCCGCCAATGGCACGATCACGACATTCGACGCCCCGAATGCTCTCGGCACCATGGCGACAGCCATCGGCAATGACGGTTCGGTCGCCGGCTGGTACCTGGGTTCCGTCGGCCCGCAGCAGGGCTTCGTGCGCGCCCCCGACGGAACGTTCACGACCTTCAATCCCAAAGGCTCGCACAGCACCAATCCCACCGGCATCAACGGCAAGGGCGTGATCACGGGGTGGTACTACAACGCGCGCACCCACCTTCGCGGCTTCGTCCGCAGCGCGAAAGGCAAAATCACCTGGTTCAATGCGCCGGGAGCGACCGAGACCGCGCCGGCCGGCATCAATGATGCCGGTTCGGTCACGGGTTCCTGGCAGGATTCGAATTACGTCTACCACGGCTTTGTACGCAGTGCCGACGGCACCATCACCGCGTTCGACCCTGCGGGGTCGACGCAAACCATGCCCTACGCCGTCAACACGAACGGTGACATCGACGGCTTTTACCAGGATTCGAGCGGCGCGGTTCACGGGTTTCTCCGTACAAGCGACGGCACGATCACAAGCTTCGACGTCAAGGGGACGACGCAGACCTATCCCTTTGCCATCAACGGCACCGACACGATCGCCGGGTTTTACGTGAACGGACAGACGGTCAGCGGCTTTGTGCGCGCAAGCGACGGAACGATCACGACCTTCGATCCGAAAGGATCGTTTGCAACGGAAGCCTACGGCATCGACGACAAAGGCGCGATCGCCGGCTTCTATGAAGGCAGTTCGCAGGTCCATGGCTTTGTGCGCTCGCCCACGGGAAAGTTTGCGACTTTCGATCCGACCGGTTCGGTCGATACCGAGCCAACCGGCGTCAACAACAAGGGCGTCGTCACGGGCTCCTTCGCAGACTCGAGCGGCAACGAGCACGGCTTCATCCGTACGCCGTGAGCTCGGGCGTATGCGATCGCGCCGAAACGTCCCGGGAATGCATGTCACGTGAGGTAAGGCCAATGGTACCAAAATTGTTGCGAAGAGGGATATCGGCGCTGGCGGTGCTCTCCATGTTCGCCGCGCCTTCCGCCGCGGCAGGAGGACAATTCACCACCTTCCGCGTCGCCGACGCGACCAACACTTTCGCCACGGCCATCAACGCCGGCGGTTCGGTCACCGGCTATTTCGTCGACGGGTGCGGCCCGAGTCACGGCTTCGTTCGCGATGCCGGCGGCAAGAAGGTGACGTTCGATCCGGAAGGTTCGACCGGGACCTGGGCCTGGGCCATCAACCGCGATGGCGTGGTTGCAGGGTATTATGATGACGACGGCGTCCACGGTTTCGTGCGCGACGCGCGCGGCCGCATCACGACCTTCGATCCGAAAGGGTCGGCCGTCACCGAACCCTATTGCGTAAACGACAGCGGCGGCGTTGCCGGTTTTTACCACGACCGCAGGAATGTCCCGCACGGCTTCGTACGCGCTGCCGATGGCACCATCGCGACGTTCGATCCGGCAAGATCGACCGGCACAGAAGTGTACGGATTGAATGCCGGCGGCGAAGTCACCGGGTACTATGCCGACGCGAATGGCGTCGACCACGGTTTCACGCGCACCGCCGACGGGACCGTCACAACCTTCGACGTGACGGGGGCGACCGAAACCTGGCCTTACGCCATCAACGCCAACGGCACGATTGCGGGATATTATTCCGACGGCAGCATGACGCACGGCTTTCTGCGCAGTTCCGACGGGACGGTCACGACTTTCGATCCGGAAGGATCGACCGAAACTGAGGTGTTTGGCATCAACAAGGCCGCCGCAGTGACGGGCTTCTGGTACGACGGCACGAACACCCACGGCTTCGTCCGCTCGATCGATGGAACGATCAGGAGCTTCGACGCTCCGAAATCGGCCGATACCCAGCCGTACAGCATCAACGACCGTGGCGCGGTCGCCGGCTGGTATGGCGCGGGCTTCAAGAGCTTCATCCGCACGCCGTAACAGCGCAATCGCATTTTGATTTTTCTCCCCCATGCGAAGCATGGGGAGGTGGCGAGCGCGCGTGCCCAAGCAGCGAAGCGGTAGCACCTCGAAAAGGCGCGAGACGGAAGGGGCCGGCCACGCGGCTTTCCCCCTCCACCGCCTCGCGCTCCCTCTCCCCCATGCCGCTTCGCGCCACGGAAGCGGAAACAATCGCAACCCGGCAAAGCGCCAAAAGATCACCAGGGTACAGATTCATGAACGGCAGCGAACACCTATGCACGCCCACCATCACGCTCGCGGGCCGGGAATGGCCTCTCCCGAAACTGGCGCCGCGGCAGAACCGCATCGTGGTGCCGGCCCTGCTCGAACTGGTGCCCAGGATCCTCAAAGCGCGGGATGAGGTGGACAAAGCCGGGGAAAAGGGCAGCTTCGCCACCCTCGCCCGCTATCTCGACACGGGAAGCTACGATGCGCTTGCGAACCTCGTCTTTGCCGCGCTGACCCGCGCCAATCCCTCGCTTACGCGGGAAGAATTCGACGACATGGCCATCGACACCTTCGAGCTCGTCGCCGCGGTTGTACCGATCGCGCGGGCCGCCGGTCTCATCCGGACCGAGGCTGCGCGCGCATGAGCGACGACGCGGTCGAAATCCGCTTCCGTGCCGATCTGTCCGACCTCGAGGCGGGAACCAGCGAGGCGGCCGACCTCCTCGGCAAGGCGGCCGACCAGATGGCGCGCGCCTTCGAGCAGGAGTCGCTCAAGGAGGTCGCCATCGCGACCGACCGGAACGATGCGCTCTATCGTCTCGGCGCGGAATCGCTCGAACAGTGGCGGGCGCAGGCGATCGCCGAAGCGGACGACAGATACGCCGCCGAACTTTCGTACATCGACCGGAAGGAAGCGGCCGACAGGGGCGATGCCGCGGCGGAAGCACGCGACGAGGAGCAGCGGCGCATCGTTTATGAGAACCACGTGCTCGCGCTCCAGAAAATCGACGAGCGCTACGCGCAGGAGAAACAGACCGAAGACCGGCAGGCGCTGGCGGATGCGATCTCCGCCGACAATGCCCGTCTCGCTTCCGGCTTGCGGACGATCGATACGGAATTCCGCACGCACCAGATCGGCGCGGACGAACGCTACCGGCTCGAACAGGAACTCACGGAAGAGATCTACGGCGAGGAACTCAAGCGACTCGACGCGCTGATCGCCACCCTCGCGGCGGGCACCAAGGCGTACGAACAGGCCATCCGCGAACGCGAAAAGATCGAGCAGGAATTCGCCAGGCAGTCGCAGACAAACAGCGATCGCCTCGAAACCGAAGAAGCGCAGAAATGGACGGAGCTCGGCAACAGCATCAAATCGTCGTTCAACAGCGCGCTCGATGGCCTCGTCTTCGGCGGGAAGACCTTCGGCCAGTTCATGCTGCAGGTGGCGGAAGGCGTTGCCAAAGCCTTTCTGCAGATGGGCGAGAACATCGCCGAGAACTGGATCGAACAGCAGCTCGCCGGCATGTTCGAAACGAAGGCGACGCAGGGCGCGACCGCGCTGGCGCAGATTTCCGATGCGGCGGGCGTGGCGGGCGCCAATGCGTTTGCGGCCACCGCGGCCATTCCCGTCGTCGGTCCGGAACTCGCGCCTGCGGCCGGCGCCGCTGCGGCGAGCGAAGCACTCTCGTTCTCGAGCTTCCTTTCGCTCGCGACCGGCGCGTGGGAACTGAAGAGCGACGCGCTCGCGCAACTGCACAAAGGCGAAATGGTCGTACCGGAGAACTTCGCGAGCGGATTGCGCGCAATGGCGGGGCCGTCCGGATTGGATGCGGGGCGGGCCGGAGACGTAGACCGGCCGGCCGCAGGCGTACACATGAATTACGCGCCGACGATCAACGCCCGCGAACCGGCGTCGCTGAAGCAGATGCTGGTGACGGAATCCTCCGAAATGCTCGCCTGGCTCTCGCGCCAGTTCCGCAACGGCGCCTTGCGGGTTTGAGTCAGGCGAGGAGAACCGACGCTCCGCGCAAAAAAATTGTCATTCCCGCGCAAGCGGGAACCCAGCTCCTGCAACTGATTGAAGTAATGCTCAGTTGCTTGAGCGCACCGTTCGCCACCGGCGGGCGCTGGGTCCCCGCGTTCGCGGGGATGACAGGTTCATTTTGCTTGGTCCACTTTCTCCACGGCCTCTGTGTCAATATCCATTGCCTTGGCGTCTTTGCGCTTTGGCGGTTTTCTTGTGGCCGGCAAAGGTGTTATTGTTGCCGTGACGTGGTGTTGGAGAACCGTGATCCATGTTCATGTCCATGAGAAACGGAATTGCCCTCGCATCAGCCTCGCGAAGCGGAATGCTCGCGGCTGTCGCCATTCTGATCCTTGCAGGAGGCACGGCCGCGCAGGCCGCGTCGACGATCGTCTTCGACGTGCCGGGCGCCACCGCGACCGAGCCGGACGCCATCAATGACAGCGGTACGATCACGGGGACGTTCTTCAAGCCCAGGACGCACACACACGGTTTCGTGCGCGCCGCAGATGGAACGTTCAAGGTCTTCGGCGTGAAAGGCGCTGGCGATGTCGAGAACGCCACGTTTCCGGTGGGCATCAATGGGCGGGGCTTTATCGCCGGCACTTATCATGGTGCCGACAAGGTCATGCACGGCTTCGTGCGAAGCCCGCACGGAAGGTTCACGCTTTTTGACGTGAGCGGAGCGCTCTACACCGAGCCGACCGGGATCGATGACGCAGGCGCCATTGCGGGGCAGTACAGGGACGGTAACGGCATCGAACACGGATTCGTGCGCGCACCGGACGGCACGATCGCGAGCTTCGACGTGTCGGGCGCGGCGCAGCTCGCGGTCGGCCCCATGAACGGCAAGGGCGAGATCGGCGGATGGTACACAGCGACAAGCGGCGCTGCCTACGGTTTCGTCCGCAGCGTTGACGGGACCGTCACGACCTACGACGTCGATGGGCAGGGCGCGACCTATTCGGCGGGCGTCGGCGGCGCCGGCGCGACCACCGGCTTTTACAACCATGGCAACGACCAGAGCGGCTTCATACGCAAAGCGGACGGCACGATCGTGACCTTCGATGCGCACGGCGCGTATGCAACGGAAGGGACCGCCGTCAACACCGCGGGAGCCGTCACCGGAGCCTTCTATCCCGACACCGGAGGCGAGCACGCATTTCTGCGCGCAAAATCCGGCAACGTCACCGTCATCGATGTCTCCGGCGAGTCGCTGAACTTCCCGGTTGGCATCAACAAACCCGGCGCCGTTGTCGGCGATTGCTATGACGGCAACGGCATCCACGGATTCATCCGCACGCCGTAATTCGCGGTATCGCCGGTACGGCGCATTGCCGGCTCTACGTACCCCTCACCCCGCGCCTTCGGCGCGACCCTCTCCCGCAAGGGGAGAGGGTTTCACCGTACTGATTTCGATATTCAGCTCGTCGGAATATGCCCGTCGCTGGTGCCGTTGAGCGCGTACAGTGCCTTGTATTTCTGCCAATTGCTCTTGGCCGACAGGTCATCATTTGACAGCGCCGCCGATCCGGAGGGCTAGGGATGTTCATCTATCCACGCTCGCTTCCGGGGCTGGCATATTCGAAGGTCCGGCGGCCGAAGCACGGCATCTCAGTGCAGACCCACCAGTCGGGCGGCGAAGTGCGCATGTCCTATTGGTCGGACCCGCTGTGGGAATGGGACCTCACGTACGAGCTGCTGCGCGACGGATTCCGTTACGGCCGCAATTATGACGAACTGAAGCAGATCGAGGGGCTGTTCCTCGCCTCTACCGGGAACCTCAGCCCTTTCCTGTTTCACGATGACGACGACAACCGCGTCACGCGCACGCTCGTAGGATCGTCGGACGGAACGACGACCACCTACACGCTGAAGCGGTACCGGGGCAGTTACGCCGGCGGCGGTCTGCAGCCGCTGGGTCTCGAATCGATCGGCTGTCTCGACCTTTCGCAACCGTTCAATCTCTACTTCGAGACGCTGCCGACGCCGATCGATCCGAACGACCCGGTGTACGGCTATACCCTCGACACCACGACGCCGAAGAACCAGAAGCTGGTGTTCAACGCCGCGCCACCTGCCGGCCGTACCTTCGTCTGCGACATGTCGTACTTTTTCTGGGTGCGCTTTCAGGCGGATTCGCTCGACCTCGAAAAGTTCATGCACCAGCTGTGGACCCTGCAAAAAGTCACCCTCGTCTCGCTGCGCTTCTAGAAGGATTGCATGCGGAGACGCGGCGTAAATCACCACAAAGATCACAAACGCGCTTTGCGCGCCGTACGGCGCGCAATCAGATCTTTGTGCACCTTCGTGTTCTTCGTGGTGAATTTTTCCTCCGCGTCTCCGCGTGCCCGCGTGCCAATTAACGGTGAAACAAATGCGGACGTTCGTGAATGGAAACGGATTGGGCGCGGCGTTTCTGGCAAGCCGCGCGCCGTGCTGGGTGGCCGAATTGTTCACCGTGACGCTGATGAGCGGCGCGGTCTGGCGCTGGACATCGTTCGACCGGAGCCTCGCCGTTGCAGGCAACACATGGCTCTCCGCGGGGGACGGCGCGCCGCTCATCACCCGCAACCGTTTCGGCGTGAAGAACACGGTCGAAGTGCCGGAACTGGAGCTCCGTCTCGGCTGTTCCGACGCCCTGCTCGGCAACCTCAAGACGCAGATCCACAACGGCCTGTTCGACGGCGCGACGATCGAAATGGACCGCGTCTTCATGCCCGCGCCGGGCGATACGCAATACGGCTATGTGGTGCTGTTCGCCGGACGGCTCGCCGGCGCGGTGATCGATGCCGAAGGCGTCACCATCACCTCAAAGGGCCATAATATCCTGATGAACCAGCAGGCGCCGCGCAATCTGTACCAGACCAACTGCCTGCACACCTTCTGCGATGCGGGTTGCGCGATCGCGGGCGGCGAAGCGGCGTTCACCTTCGCCGGCCAGACGGTGCTCGCGACATCGACCGCGTCCGTGATCCACTGGGCGCCCCCCGGCGGCTTCGGCGTCGGCCTTTTCACCCTCGGCAAGATCACGATGACGAGCGGCGCGGCCATCGGGCAGGTGCGCACGGTGCGCATTTCGACGGCCGGTCACCTCGGGCTCACCTATCCGCTGTACGACGCGCCGAATCCGGGCGACACGTTTTCGATCCTGATGGGCTGCGACCGCCAGCAGGCGACGTGCGCGGGACACTTGAACACGAGCGGCACGACGGTCGACAACACGCAGCACTATCGCGGCTTCCCCTACGTGCCCCAGGCGGAACTGGCGGTATGAGGCGTGATGGCTGTACGTTTGCCTCCCCCGTGCACTCGCCGCGCAAGCGCTGGCGCAGCGGGTGCACTGCGCGGGGGAGGCAAGACACTTGCGATGTCGAAGCACGCGAGCGTGCAGCATTCATCGCGGAAGCGAGGACGTGGCTCGGGACGCCATTCCGCGACCAGGGCGACGTGAAGGGCAAGAGCGGCGCGGTCGATTGCGCCATGCTGCTGGTGCGCTCGGCGCAGGCGTGCGGCTTGATCGACCCCGCGTTCGATCCGCGGCCCTATCCGCCGCAATGGCATCTGCACAGGGACGAAGAACGGTTCCTCGACGTCATCGGCCGTCTCGTCGCGGCGCGCGGCCGCGGCGGGGAGATTCCGAACGAAGCGGGCCTGCCCGCCGAAGCCCTTGCGAAGCCCGGCGATGTCATCGTCTGGCGCGTCGGCCGCTGTTTCAGCCACGGCGGCATCATTGTCGAGGCTACGCCCTCAACCCCGGACCGTGATCCGGGGGAAGCGGCGGAGCACCAGGACCTGCAGGTGCTGCACGCCTATTACAAGACCGGCCACGTCGCGATCTCGCCGCTCGTTGAAGTGGAGCTTGTGCTCCTTCCTGACGGCCGCCCGCGCCCGTTCAAACTGTACGGCCTTTGGGCCAAATTCTGCGAACGCAGGACGCGCCCGGCCGTCCGTTTTACAATGAGGCAGTGAGGCAGTGAGGTGCCCGGACGGGTTGAGAGGCCGTAGCGCATCGGCGTACAGAAAATGATTTGCGCCCAAAGCGCGCATTCATCTTGCTGGAGGAGAGTAGTGCTGCCTTCGCGCGCAAGCCATCTCACCGCCTCACCGCCTCATTGTTAATGGACCGCGAAATTTCACGACGGTGACACGATGAGTTTTTTGACTGGCGCTGGCGGCACGAACTCTTCGACACCCACGGTCTACACCGGCATCCAGCTTCAGACTTCGGCGCAAGGGGTGCCGATCCAGATCGTCTGGGGCAAGAACCGCATCGCCCCCAACCTCATCTGGTACAACAATTTCCAGGCGCACAAGCAGTCGGGCAAGGGCGCGGGCGGCAAGGGCGGCACGAAAGGCAGCGGGAACTACACCTACACCGCCGCGGTCATGCTCGCGCTCTGCGAAGGGCCGATGCACGGCACGGCGCCGAATTACGGCATCGAAGCGATCTGGGCCGACCAGACGGAATATGCGAGCGGCACGGGCCTTTCGAAACTCGGCCTCACCGCCTTTCCCGGCACGGCGACGCAGAGCGTGTGGTCGTACCTCGCAACCAACTATCCTTCGCAGGCGCTGGCCTACGCCTGCACGGCGTATGTCGCGAATTCCGATTACAGGCTCGGCTCCTCCGCGGCGCTGCCGAACCACAATTTCGAGATCGCCGGCATCCTCGCCTATTCCTTTGCCTCGAACGGCGCGCCGGGCGGCGACGCCAATCCGGCCGACATCATCGACGA